>SESH01066837.1_pt1 | contig 23735 bp, 17 predicted proteins | sample 3171561 | NCBI WGS metagenome assembly SESH01 (sample SAMN10866947, study PRJNA518727) | freshwater metagenome | biome: subpolar coniferous forest; feature: holomictic lake; material: water; isolation source: holomictic Lake 442 2011 16.5 m and 2014 13 m | place: Canada: near Kenora, Ontario
CGACGTTGAGATACGGATCAAACTTCTGGATGCGGACCTTGAGGCCGCGCATTTCCAACAGGGCGCCGAGCGCACCCGCCGTGAGCCCCTTGCCCAAGGAAGAAACCACGCCGCCGGTGACGAAAATATACTTCACCCCCAAGGTAAAAACGGCCCACGAACCATACACAAGAAAAAGGTGGCTGAACCGCAATTTCTGCATGAAGAAACGGAGAAAATAGTTTGCCGCTCCCCCTCCCCGGCCCATGGTCCGGATGTGCAGTCAAAACCTTCTCTCCTGGCCTGGCTCACCTGTGATGGCGTCCATATCGACCCAGCCACCGGCAAGCACACCATCCTCGGGGTGTTCTCCAACATCAAGGCCCACGCCTTCCCGGTCGTGCACCCCTACATGATCTGGTTTCTCACCCTGACCGATGTCCAACCGGGGACGCACCGGATCAAGATGATGATGGGCCTCGACCCGACCAACCCGGCCGAGCTGCTCCACCGTGACTTCGAGTCCCAAAGCCCGCTGCACCGTATCAACCTCATCAATGAGCTGCGCAACCTGCGCTTCGAGCAGCCCGGCGACTACTCCATCCTCATCGAGGTGGATGATGAACCCATTCTGGCTACTAACCTGACGGTTAGTTGACCCGCATTTTTCATCGCTCATCGTTCATTATTCATTGTTCATTGGTCGGCCAATGACCCAATGAACATTGATCACTGAGCATTGAACAATATCCCCCGTGTCCTCCCCTTCCTTTGACCTCATCGGCGTCGGCAATCCCATCATGGACCTGCTGGCCCACGTGCCCGAATCATTCCTCACCGCCCACGTCGCCGGCGACAAGGGCGGGATGGTGCTCGTCGATGACGAGGACATCGCCCAACTCATGACCAAGCTCGACGGGCAGCTGGCCGTGACCCCCGGCGGCTCCGCGGCCAACACCACGCTGGGCGCCACGCGGCTCGGCCTGCGCACGACCTATCTCGGCAAGATCGGCGGCGACATCACCGCGAAGGACTACCGCGACAATTTCATCGCCGCCGGAGGCGACGGCTCGCGCTTCAAGCACGCCACACTGCCGAATGGCCGCTGCCTCTCGCTGGTCACACCCGACGGCCAGCGCACGATGCGCACCCATCTGGGCGCCGCCATGACCCTCAGCCCCGACGAGGTCACCGCCGCCGATTTCGCCGGCGCCCGCCACGCCCACATCGAGGGCTACCTGATGTTCAACCCGGCGCTCGGCGAGAAGGTCGTCGCCACCGCCCGCGCCGCCGGCTGCACGTTGAGCATCGATCTGGCCTCGTTCGAGGTGGTCAACGTCGCCCGCGACTGGCTGCTCGCCCAGATCAAGCAGGGCATCCAGGTCATCTTTGCCAATGAGGACGAGATCCGCGCCCTGTTCCAGGACCAAACCTCAAGCTACGACACCCTCGCCCGAAAACTCGCCGGCCACGGCGGCATCGCGGCCGTGAAGATGGGCAAGGATGGCGCGTGGATCGCCCACGGCTCCGAACTGCACCGCATCGCCCCCGTGCCCGCCCCGCGCGTGGTTGACACCACCGGCGCCGGTGACTCCTGGGCCGCCGGTTTCCTTTTCGGCCATCTCCGCGGTCACTCCCTGCCGGCAGCCGGGGCGATCGGCTCGCTCCTCGGCTCGGAAACAGTCCAGCATCTCGGCCCGTCGATTCCCGACCTGCACTGGCCACGCATGCGCACCCAGGCGACGGAGTTGGCGAAACGGTAGCCGCGCCGGCCCCCGGGTTCCCGCCGCCTGAGCCGCTGGATTCGGTGTTGAGGATTCTACGACCCAAGCTGGGTGTCAGCGGCGCACGCGCCTTGCACTCAAACCATTTTTGGCTCTATGTAGCGTCGTCACTCGACCCGCCTCACCGAAGGACATATGAAGCCAGTCGGACACCTGTTCCTCCTGCTGATCGCCAGCCCCCTGGGGATGGGGGCGGCGGAATCGCCGGCGCCCCTCGCTCCAATCAAGTTTTCGGAGCATATGAACGATGCGATCCGGGACCGCTTGCCCAAGTTCATCCCCAAGCCCGCCAGCACCCCCGCACTGGCGGTCGCCCCAGCAATCCCGGCGCCCCCACCCGATCCCGATGTGCTCGTCTTGCCCAAAGTCGTGGTCAAGGAGTGGCGCGCTCCCACCAACGATCCGGACGTCTGGTTGACGGATAAGAGCATCCAGCAAAAAGCCATGGCCGCATACAAAGGCTCGATGACCGGACTCGAATGGGCCCTTAACAGTTGGTTTATTCCATTGTTCTCCGCCCCGGCATCCGCCCGGGCCCGGGCCTACTATGAGTCGAGCAAGTACCACGACGAACTCGATCGCCTCGATCACCTGGCCCGGGTGATCAAGCAGACCGATCCCGCCGCCGCCGCCAAGATCCAGCAGACGCTGGACCATTGAAAGTTCGCCCCAGCCCGAGTAGATCGTTGGAGGGCCCGCGTCCCTGCGGGCCGAAGCTCGCCGGGACGCGGGCCCTCCGTGAGAATTGCCGGAATCAGCCCAGCCGTCGTCTTTTGCGATCCGGGTCAACCACGGTATTTTGTTGGAAACATCCCGGCAACCGCCTGTCCTAATGGCTGCCCTCCATGAAAACCGCCGGCTTCATCCCGATCTTCCTGTTCACCGCCGGCCCCGGGTTGCTTCACGCTGATACGCCCGCCCTGACCCCGCTGGCCGCGGAGGTCAGCCCGGCCAGTCAACCCGCCACCGCGCCGGTTCCCCCCTCGCCCACCACAGATCCGGCCCCGGCAACTGCCGGGATCCAGCCCGCCAACGTCCCCAATCCCGACGTGATCGAGCTGCCCAAGATGAAGGTGCAGCAAAAAAAGCGCCCGCGCCTCACCCCGGAGGTGATGATGACCACCAAGGGCTTCAACGAAAAGCTCGCCAACGAAAAATTCAGCTCCTTTGACCGCAATATCCTGAACCGCTACACGCTGCCGCTCTTCGGCACGTCCGCCGCCGACCGCGCCCGCGAGGAATACGAACGCGAAAAGAAGGACGCGTTGGCCAGTGATGTCCTGCATCTCGCCAAGGTGGCGGAGGTCGCCGATCCCGCGCAGGCCAAGGCCCTGCGCGATGCGGTGAGCAAGCCCTAGCCCTGCTTCGCCTGCAGGGCCGCGGCCGGGGTGGTGAGGTAACCCGCAAATGACCATTGCGCGCCCCTCGTTCTGTGCTTGGTTAAATGCCCCGCCGGCCGGCGCGAATTAAATCCCATGTCCCAAACTGAAGTCACCATTCTGCGCGAATTGCTGGCCGCCCACACTGGCCTGGTGTCCGGTGCCCGGCTCGCCAAGTTGCTGGGGGTGTCCCGCGTGGCGGTCTGGATGCAATTGCAGAAACTCACCCGGCAGGGCTTCGTCTTCGAAGCGGTCCAGAGCCGCGGCTACCGTTTGATCCAGGCGCCCGACCAACTCCATCCGGCCCTGGTGCAAGCCCACCTGAGCCGGGCGAAAGGCACCCCGCACCTGGTGTGCCTCGCTACCGTGGACAGCACCAACAGCGAGGCCGAGCGCCAGCTCGCCGGCGGCAGTCCCGTGCCGCTCGTCATCCTCGCCCGCGAGCAAACACAGGGCCGCGGTCGGCGGGGCCGCGTGTGGCATAGCCCCGCCGCCGGCAACCTGTACTGCACTTTTGTGTTCCGTCCCCTGCTCGGGCCGGAGCACCTGCAGGACTTCACCCTCTGGATGGGCCTGAACCTCTGCGAACTCCTGGCCAATTTCTGCAAGATCGCGCCTCGCCTCAAGTGGCCCAACGACCTCTATGTGGGTGAGCGGAAGGCGGGTGGCATCCTGACCGAGGCCCGCATCGACGCCGACCAGATCCGCGACCTCATTTTTGGCCTCGGCCTCAATGTCAACGGCCGCGCCCGGGACCTGCCGCGCGAGCTCCAGGCCACCGCCACATCCCTGGCCGAGGCGGTCGGGGCGCCGGTGGACCTGCACCGCTTCGCCGCCGCCCTCATCGGGCGGGTCCAACTGGCCTACGGGCAGTTCATCGCCGACGATTACCGCGACAAGTTCGCCGCACTCTGGAAGCAATTCGACCTGCTCGGCGGCCGGACGGTCACGGTCACCCAGGGCACGCGCCAGGTCACGGGCACAGCCACCGGCATCGATGACGAGGGATCGCTGCTCGTGCGGCTTAAGTCCGGGGGCACGGAACGCTTCCGGGCCGGCAAGGTCACCCTCAGCCGGATGGATTCCCCGGCCGCCTGATACGCAGGCTTGCTCGCGGGGTTGTTTCCCCGTGTAAATGGAGCCCATCACCGCCTGCATGGCCGAAATTCCCGACATCACCATCGAGGTTGCCCATCTCGTCAAAACCTACGGCGCCCTGACCGCCGTCAACGACCTCAGCTTCACCGTGAAGCGCGGCGAGATTGTCGGGCTGCTCGGTCCCAACGGCGCCGGCAAGAGCACGACCATGCGCATCCTCACGGGCTACCTGCCGGCCAACTCCGGCTCGGTCCGCATCTGCGGCGTGCCCGTCGCCAGCCAGCCGGAGGAAACGCGGCGGCACATCGGCTACATGCCGGAGAACAATCCGCTCCCCGACGACATGCGCGTGTCGGAGTATCTGTGGTTCCGCGGCCGGCTGAAGGAGATCCCCCGCGCCAAGCTGCGCACCCGGATCGACGAGGTGCTTGAGCTCTGCGACCTCAAGCGCAACCGCCACCGCATTTTGGGCCGCCTCTCCAAGGGCAACAAGCAGCGCGTCGGCATCGCCGAGGCCATTCTGGCCGAGCCGGCCGTGATCATCATGGACGAGCCGACCATCGGCCTCGACCCGCACCAGATCATCATCGTCCGCGACCTCATCGCCAGCCTGCGGGGCCGGATGAGTGTCATCATCTCCAGCCACATTTTGCCGGAAATCGAGGCCACCTGCGACCGCGTGCTGATCATCAACGGCGGCCGCATCGTCGCCGAGGGCTCGCCCGCCGAGCTGCGCCACGAGATCTTCGGCCACACCAGCTATCGCCTCGAGTTGACCGGCGATCTCCCGGCGCTCGCCGCCCACCTGACGCAGCTCGAGCCCACCCTCAAGGTGGCCACTCTCGGCGAGACCGACAGTGCCGGTTTCACCGTGGCCACCCTCATGACGGAGGCGGGCGACGACCTCGGCGAAAAAATCCTGCACGCCCTGCCCGCCCTGGGCTACCGCCTCCGCGCCCTGACCCGCACGCAGCCCTCCCTCGAGGATGTGTTTCTCGCCGCCACCCGGCGCAGCTGGGACGCCCGGCTGCCCGACAAGAAACCCCGCGCCGGCGACAACCGCCCGCCCCTGCCGAAATTTTGAATGAATCCAATCCCACCCACCCCGCCCTTCGGGCGCCCCTCTCCAGAGGGGATCAAAGCAGCCAAAATCCCCCCTATTAAGTGGGACTACGCCCAGCGCCGGGAGGAGGCTTCTCCCGCCCTGCGCCCTGCTCCCTGCTGCCTGCTCCTTGCTTCCTGATGCGCCATTACCTGACCATCCTCTCGCAGGAAATCCGCTCGCTGCTGTACAGCCCGAGCACCTACATCGCCGCGGTGCTGTTTCTCGGCGTGATGGGCTTTGTCTTCGCGGGCATCCTCGATCTCTACAGCAAGGCCCCGCAGGAAACCCCGCCCGCCGTCGTCTTCTTCCAGCTCTTCTGGTTTCCGGTTTTTTTCATGGTGCCGCTGCTCACGATGAAATCGTTCGCCGAGGAACGGCGCCTCGGCACCCTGGAGACCCTGCTCACCACGCCGGTGAGCACGACGGAGGTGGTGCTGGGAAAGTTTTCCGCGGCCTATCTCTTCTACCTGATGCTCTGGGGCTCGACGCTGGGCTTTCACTATATCCTGAAGGTTTATGCCCGCGATGCCCGCTTCCTCGATCCCGGCCCGCTGGTGGGCGGTTACCTGTTCATCGCCCTGAGCGGGCTGCTCTTCATCGCCCTGGGCATTCTGGCCAGCGCCCTCACGCGCAACCAGGCCGTGGCCGGCATCCTCAGCTTCACCCTCCTGCTCGGCCTGATCGGCGGCCTCAGTTATATCGATGAGCTCAGCGTGATGAACACCGAGGGCATGCAGGGGGTCAAAACCGCCGTCGAGTCCCTGCGCATCACCGGCCATGTCGAGGACTTCACCCATGGCGTGATCGATACCCGGCAGGTCTTCTTCTACCTCACCGGCTCGGTCCTCGCCCTCATCTTCAGCATCCTCGGCGTCGAGGCCAAGATCCTGAGCAGCTGACGCATGAACCTCGCCGACAGCTTCCGCGCCGCCCGGTGGATCCGGTTGATCAACCTGCTCCTGCAGGCCGTGCTGTTCCTCGCCCTCTTCGGCGGGCTCAACTATGTCGCGCTCAGTCACGCCTGGCGCTTCGACCTCACCCGCAACCGCCAGCACTCGCTCTCCGCCGAGACCAAATCCTACCTCGAGCGCCTGGAGCACAACGTCAGCATCACCGTCACCCTCACCAACGACGGCAGCAACCCGGAGCTCGCCGCGGCGTACCACGACCTGAGCGGCCTCCTCCGCGAATACGCCTACCAGACCCGCCACAGCACCAATGGCAAGATCGAGGTGCGCTACCTCGACGTCTACCAGAGCCGCCGCGAGGCCGAGGCCCTGCGCATCGACCAGCCCAACGTCATCGTGCTGGAAAGCGACGGCCATCGCCGGGTGATGCTCCTCAGCGAATTCTACCGCGTGAACATGAAGGAAAAGCGCAAGGAGTCCTTTTTGGGGGAAGTCGCCCTGACCGCCGCCCTCCTCGATGTCTCCTCCCCCAACAAGAAGCGGATCTATTTCCTCGCCGGTCACGGCGAGATGCGGCCCGACGAGGTCGACGGGGCCCACGGGCTCTCGCAGCTCCGGGACGAACTCCGGCAGCGCAACTACGATCTCGCCGGCCTTGATCTCAACCTGACCCACAAGATCCCGGATGACGCCGCGCTCATCATCATCGCCGGCCAGCAGGGCCGCGTGCAGCCCTTCGAGGTGGAACTGCTCCGCAATTTCCTGCAGACCCGGGCCGGCCGCCTGATTCTGATGCTCGACCCGACCCGGGCCCACGGCCTCGAGGACCTGCTGTTCGACTGGGGCGTCATCGCCTACGACAACGTGATCCACGACACCAGCAGCAGCTACCTCTCGGACACCGGGGAGCTCATGCTGCGCCATTTCAACAAGGATCACTACATCACCAAGAATCTCGTCTCCAGTGATCTGCCGGTCCTGGTCGGTCCCGCCCGGGTTGTGACCGAGGACAAGGGTCGCTCCGCGGACGACGGCCTGAACGTGAAGATCTTGATCGCCACCAGCGAGACCGCCTGGGGCGAGACCAGCTATCGCCTGCGCATCCCGGCCGCCTACACGCCCGGCCAGGATTTGAGCGGCCAGCTCGGCGTCATGGTGGTGTCCGAGCGGCTGAAGCCGGCCAACAACCTCCCCCTCAGTGTCCGCGGCGGGCGCCTCGCGGTCATCGGCACCGCCGATCTCGTGACCAACAACCGCATCAGCTATGGCGGCAACCTCAACCTCTTCCTCGCCACCGTGAGCTGGACGATCGACCGCGACACCCAGCTGAACATCCCGCCCCGGCCCATCCCGCGCTTCCAGCTCGCCCTCAGCCAGGATGAACTCGTCCGGCTCCGGCTCGGTCTCTACTTTCTCGTGCCGGGCATCGTTGCCCTGCTCGGCACCATCGTCTACTGGTCGCGGCGAAACTGACGTTTCGCAGTTTTAAGTTTTAAGTTATAAGTTCTAAGCCAACCCAAAGCCAGTCCCTCCACCGAGCGCCCCCTTACAGCTTACACCTTAAACCTTATCCTTTTCCGACTGCCATGCGCTCCAAAGTCACCGTCGTCCTCCTTTTCCTGAACGTCGTCCTGTTCTTCTACATCTACCAATATGAGAAGGTGCAGCTGCCCGACGCGAACGGCCGGCGCGTACTCGGCGCGGAGGTCGCCTCCATTGATTCCCTGACCCGGACCAGCAGCAATCCCGCCGTCGCTTCCCTCAAGCTGGAACGCCGGGGCGAAACCTGGTCGCTCGTCGAGCCCTATGAATGGCCGGCCAACCCCCACGCGGTCGACCGCCTCGTGAAGGAGCTGCAGTTCCTCGAGCATGAGACCAGCTTCGCCGTCGCCGACCTCGCCAAGAGCGGCCAGACCATGGCCGACTACGGACTCGATCAGCCGACCCTGACCCTGACCTTCACCTCGGCCAAGAAACCCTACACGCTGAAAATCGGCAACGTCACCGAAATCGGCAAGCGCCTCTACGTCCTGTCGCCCGACGGCGCCCGGATCCATGTCGTCGGTCGCAGCCTGGCCGACAGCATCGGGCTGTCCCTCGAGGACCTGCGCTCCGAGTCGATCTTCACGGTGCCGGTCTTCGAGGTCCGCTCGCTTAACGTGCAGACCGCCGCGCCGAACCTCAAGGTCCGCCTGCGCCGTGATGCCAGCGGCCGCTGGGGGTTTGAAACCCCGATCAACGCCCGCGCCAACAAGACGGCGGTGGTGGTGACCATCAACACGCTCAACGCCCTCACCGCCAAAAAATTCCTCGACCCCCGCGAGACCGACCTCGACCGCGCCGGGCTCTCCTCCCCCGCCTTGCGTGTCACCCTCGAGGGCAACGCGCGGCGCGAGACCCTGCTGCTCGGCAACGCGGACACGGCGGACCAGTATTTTGCCAAGATCGAGGACAAGCCCAATGTCTTCACCACCGCCGTGCCGGCTGCGCTGCTCGAGACGCTCCGGACCGCCCAGGAACAGCTGCGCGATCCACGGGTGCTCGACTTTGAGCCCGGCACCGTCACCGCCCTCACCCTTGGCGCCCCCGGCCAGCCGGAATTAAGCCTGCAGCGGCTGGAAGGCGGCACCGGGGCGACGGTGTGGCAGGTGGTCACGCGCATCAGCGGCCAGGCCCCGCTCACCATGCCCGCCGACCTCGCGCTGGTGGAGGAACTCCTGCAAAAGCTCTATCTGCTTGCGGCCAAGAAATTCCAGAGCGACGCCCCCTCCGCCGCCGAGCTGGAAAAATACGGCTTCAACCGGCCCGAGCGGACCATCGTGCTCGGGCTCAGCACCGGCGGCGGCCCGCGGGGCGACGAGGCTTCCAGTCTCAACCTGGAGATCGGCGTCTCGCCCAACGAGCGCGAAGTGGCCTACGCCCGCGTGACCAACGCGCAGTTCGTGTACCAGATCCTGCCTGACATCCTCGCGGAGACCCCCACCCTGGCCCGCTATTATCGCCAGCGCCTGCTGCGCGAGTTGCCGGCGAGCGCACGCCTCACCGGTCTCACCCTCACCGACCTGGCCACCAACACGGCGCTTTACCAGCACCACTTGGCGGAGACCGATGGCAACTGGGATGGGGCCCTGGCCGCTGAGCCGGAAGCCCGGCGCAAGCCGCTGACCGCCTTGCTCGGCGCACTCCGGTTCCTGCGCGCGAAGAATTTCACCGCCGAGAGTTTCACGCCGGAACACGCGGACACCGCCCAGGGCGCCCAGCCCTGGCGCTATCGGCTGGATTTCAACCTGGCCTTTGCCGGGGGCACGGGCCCGGCCCAGGCCGCCACCACGACCCTGTATCTCACGGAGCGGCTGGGCGGTTCGACCCTGCTCGCCGGCACGGCGGACTTCGGCGGCGTGCAATTCGAGGTCACCCAGGAGATGCTCGACGCCCTGTTTTTCCTGACCTACGCCGAAAAGCATGATCCCGGTGTCGGCGGACCAGCCCCGGCGGCGGTCGAGGTCAAAAAAACATCACTGTAGCGGCGGTCTGTGACCGCCGTTGCTCCATGACGCATGCATCCGTCGCGCCTCCACCGACTCACTCACGTATACCTGAAACACCCGCTTTATTTCCGCACCCTTTGCACCTTTCACCGACAATATATTCTTGCCCGGCCGGCTGCCCACGCGGCCTTCGTGCAATTCTGCCATGGCGCCGCGGCACACGGCGCCTATGTCGGACGCTATGTTCTGATGCCTGATCACCTTCATTTGTTTGTCACCGTTGCACCGGATGGCGTCACGCTTTCGGCTTGGGTCAAGTCACTCAAAAACACCTTGTCCAAATCATGGCGGGGAGCAGGGATAGCGGCCCCGCACTGGCAAAAAGGGTTTTTTGACCATGTCATGCGCAGCGCCCAATCTTACGAGGAGAAATGGACCTATGGCGCAGCCAACCCCGTCCGGGCCGGCTTGGCGACTTCACTTGAGGCTTGGCCCTATCAGGGCACGATCCACTCCTTGAATTTCTAAATGCACCCGCTGACGGCGGTCATAGACCGCCGCTACAGTCGTCATGTCTTCCCCTTCCACCCCTTTAAAGCATGCGATCCGTTTTTGCGGCTCCTGCCTGGTCACGCTTGCCTGCTGGGCGCTGTGGATCGGGCTGAGCACCACCCTTGTCGCCCTCAGCTACATCATCGTCGCCAAGGAACTGCCGGTGCCCGGGTTCGTGCTCCGGCGGGCCGAGGCGCGACTGGCCGGCGCCAACCTCTACATCCAGTTCGGCCGCGCGAGCTTTGACCCGACCGGGAAAATCCTGCTGGAGGATGTGGCCGTCCGCATGAAACCTTACGCCGAGCCGCTGATCACCAGCCGGTTGGTTTTTGTGCGGCGCAATCTCTGGTCCGCCCTGGCCGGCCAGCTGCTGCCGGATGAGATTCGCCTGGAGGGCGCCACCCTGCAGCTGCCGGCCATGATCTCGCCCAGCGGCACGGTGGAGCCGCTCATCCGCGATCTCGCCCTGACCCTGCGCCACGAGGACAATCTCTGGCAGGTGGACCTGTGCACCGGGCGCATCGGCCAGCTCGCCGTCACGGCGAACGGCGTGCTGTCCACCCCCGCCCGCCCCGCGGGCGCGGCGCCGCTGGCGCCGGAGGAAATTGCCGCCCGCTTCCTGCAAATGAGCCGCGCCCTCGCCCGCAAGGTGCACCAGCTCGATGATTTTGACGAACCCTCGCTGGTGCTGCGTTTCGACAGTCCCGCGGGCGTGGGGAACACGGCCACCCTGCTGTTCACGGCCCGGGCGGCCCACCAGCCCTGGGGCCAGCCGGTCACCCTGGGGTCGCTCGCCGCCACCGCCACCCTGCGGCTTGATGACAAGGAGCGTCGCCCGTTGCGGCTGCTGGCCGCGATCCACCATGGGGCCTACCGGGGTGATTACACCGCGGAAAATGTGCGGGCCATTTTCCTGGCCCAGCTGGCCCTGGATAAATTCAGCCTGCAGCCGTTGGATGTGCAGTTCGCCTGCAGCACGTTGACCGCCGAGGGTGAACAGGCCCTCGGGCCGGTGCTCCACGCCGACCTCAGCGCCTGGCCGGACGTGACGGCCGAGGTGGCCGCACAGATCAAAGGGGAGTTTCTCGCCGCCGAGGTCTCGGCCCGGCTGCGCGAACAGTCGGCCCGGCTCCACGCGGAGGGCCGCGGCTCCCCCGATTTCATCAACAGCGTGCTCAAGGTGCATACCCCCCGCGCCGCACCCTTTTTCAACTTCGGTGATCCGGTGACGTTCCGCGCCGATGCCGTGCTCAATCCGGGGTGGAAATTCTCCAGTCTGTCCGCCCGGGTTAGTGGCGGGCGGCTCGACTCGCGCGGCGTCAAGATCACGGCCTTGCGGGGCCGGATTGACCTCCACGGCTCGAGCTTCCTGGCGCACGATGCCCGGGTGGAGATGGGGGATAATCTGGCGCGAGGCTCGTATTGGATGGATTTTGGCACGACCGACTACCGGATGCTGCTGGACGGGCGGCTGCGGCCGATGGAGATCAACGGCTGGTTCGCGGGCGAGTGGTGGCGGAACTTCTGGAACAACCATTTCGCGTTTCCGGGCGCTCCGCCGACCGGGGAGGTTGACTTGCAAGGTCGCTGGCGGGATCCCACGCTGACGACTTTTTTCGGCCGGGCCGCGGCGCAGGATGCGACCGTCTGGCACGGGGAGTTTGAGCAAGCCCGCGCCGTGGTTTTCCTGCGGCCCAATTTCACCCACGGGCTGGCGTTTGCCGCCACCCGGGCCGGCGGCGGGCAGCAGCTGACCGGCAGCTTCCGGCGTTTCGCCGGGACCAGCACGCAGGAACCAGGGAGGTTTGAATTTAATCTCGACTCGAATGCCGACCCGGCGGCGCTGGCCCGCATGCTGGACGGCCATGCGGATGATATTCTCGCCAACCTCAAGTTCAACCAACCGCCCCGGATCCATGCGGAGGGCCGCATCGGGGCGAGCCCCGAATACACCTTCCATGGCCAGGCGGAAGGCGGGTTGTATTATTTTGGCTTCCCGCTCGACACCGCCCAGGTCGCGGGGACCGTCCAGGGACCGAAGGTGCGGCTAGACCCCATCGAGTTCACCACGGCGGGCGGCCGGGGCCAGGGCCGGGCCACCGTCGATGGGCCGGCCGACGCCCGCCGGCTTGGCTTTGATGTCAGCCTCAAGGGCGCCGATCTCGCCCGCACCATCCGCGCCGTGGAGGCCTATCAGTTCAGCCGCACCAAGCAGAAATCGGCCTCGATGACCGAGAGCAAATTCATGAAGCGCGCCTCGGGCGGCCGGCTGGATCTGGCGCTGGCCGCCGAAGGCCGGCCCGGTGATCTCCCCAGCTTCACCGGGGCGGGCACCGCCTCGCTCACGGGCACGGAGCTGGCCGAGATCCAGCTCTTCGGGGCCCTCTCCCAGCTCCTCAGCGGCCTCTCCTTGAAATTCTCCTCCCTCAAACTGGATACCGCCCGCACCAGCTTTACCATGGCGGCGGGCCGGCTGCATTTCCCGGATTTGAAGATCTCGGGGCCCAGCGCGGTCATTGATGCGCACGGCGATTTCACCTTTGAAAACAGCCTGCTGGATTTCACCGCCAAGTTCAAACCCTTCGAGGAAAGCCGCAACCCCCTCACGGCCGTCGTGGGCCTGGTGATCAATCCCATCACGAGTTTTCTGGACCTGAAGCTGAAAAGTTCCCTGAGCAATCCGAACTGGACGATTTTTGGCGATGCCGCCCCCGCGCCGGAAACACCCCCGCCCAGTCCGCCGCCGCCGGCCGGGCCCCCGCCCGCCGGGGAACCGGAGAAAATACCGCCGGCCAAGGGCTGAGGTCGCGGGGTTCCGGGACCTTGTCGGCCGGGGGCAGCAAGCCAAATGATGCTTGCCGCCAAAACCATTGCCATGCGTCGAACTCCCTCCTAGCAACTGGTCGGCACATCGCTCATGCCGTCCGCTCAAAGAAAAAAATCCCCACGCTGGTTGCCCTCCGGTCGGCTCGTGCCTTTTTTAGGGCTGGCGCTCTATGGGCTGACCGTCCTGGCCGGCTGGGCGACGGACCACCTGCCCTTGGTCCAACCGCGGTCCTATGATGCCGTGCTGCCCGCCAACGCCAGCCTCTGCCTGATCTTCGTCGGCCTGGCTCCCCTCGCCCTCGCCCTCGGCTGGCGCAACAGCGGCCTGATCCTGGCCTTGGGCACCGCTCTGCTGGCCGGGGCCACGCTGCTCCAAGGGCCGCTGGGACTGGACCTCAGCCTCGACAACCTGCTGATCAACCACGAGGCCCTGGTCGCCGGCACCCACATCGGCCGGATGCCGGCCGCCCTGGCGACCGTCTTCCTGCTGACGGGCCTGCTGCTGGTGTGGCTGGGCCTGCGCCCCAATGATGAGCGCCGGCCCATCGTATTTGCATTGCTGGGGTCGCTGTGCGGCGCCTATGGCCTGACCGGTTTGCTCGGCTACCGCGTGGGATTGTACGAGGTCGAGTTCTGGCAGGCCTATGCCCGCCTGGGCCCGCATTCCGCGTTGATGCTGCTCGGGCTGGGCGTCGCCCTCCTTCTGCTGGCCACGGAGGAAGAGGCCGCCGCCGGTGAGGCCGCACCGCGCTGGCTCTGGCTGCCCGTGGTGGTCGGGGGGGCCACCCTGACGCTCACCTTCTGGTTCGCCCTCCGGCAACGGGAGCAGAACTACACCAACAGCACCACCCAGCTCACGAGCAACAACATCGCCGCCCTCTTCAGTGGCGAGTCCGAGGCCCACACCGGCAGCCTTGCGCGCATGGCCCGGCAATGGACCAAGAATCCGGGCCTGACCCAGGAGGAGTGGGAAGCCAACGCGGCGGAATACCTGCGGGATTTCGAAGGTTATCGCTCCATTGCCTGGGTCGATGAAGGGCTGCACGCCCGCTGGATCTGGCCCATCAAGGACAACGAGGACGCCTCCCGCTTCAACCATGCGGGCCATCCCGTCCGCCTCGGGGCGATTACCCGGGCCCGCGAGTCACTGGGCACGGCGATCGCCGCCCCGCTCGAATCGCCCCTGCAACCCCCGTCCTTTGCGGTCTATTCGACCGTGCTGCGCGACGGCAAACCCGCCGGCTTCATCGTCGGGGAGTTCTACTACGACAAGTTCTTCGATACGATTGACCGCCGCCTCAACCTCTCGCGCCGCTATCAGTTCACCGTCACCGTCGCCCAGCCCCTCCCCCCCGCCGGGTCGCCCAGTGAGCTGAAGGTCTACGAGACCATGACCCCGGAAGAGCTGATCGATGAAAAACTGCGCCAAACAATCACCTACTCCCTGAACGGCCAGCGGATCACGATTTCGCTCGCCCCCCGCCCGGTCTATCTCAATTCGAATCGCCAATACCTGCCGGAGCTGGCGCTGTTTTCCGGCCTGGGCTTGAGCGTACTGTTCGGCCTGGTGATCAACCTCGCGCAGACCGCCCGCCGCCGGCAGCAGGCGGCCGAACTCACCAGCGCGCAGCTGCGCGAGGAAAACGAGGAGCGGCGGCGGGTCGAGGCCCGCCTCCAGGCCACCGATGAGCGGCTCAACCTCGCCCTCGATTCCACCCAGCTCGGCGTCTACGAGTGGGACGTCGAGTCGGATCAGGTGTACTGCACCCCGAGCGTCTGGAAAATCATCGGCTACGATCCCGCCGCCATGCCCGCGACGTGCGCCGGCTGGCTCGACCTGCTGCACATGGATGACCAGCCCTTCGTCCGCCAGGCCATCGAAGCCCACTTCCGCGGCGAACCCCCCCTTATCGAGATCGAGCACTGCGTGCTCCACCAGAACGGCGAATGGATCTGGATCGCCCTGCGGGCGAAATGCACCGCCTTCAGCGCCGCCAAGAAGCCGCTGCGGGTGCTCGGCACCATCCAAAACATCAACGCGCGCAAACGGGCCGACGATGCCCTGCGGACCAGCCAGGCGGAGAGCCGCAAGCTTTCCCTCGTCGCCAGCAAGACGGAAAACGCGGTCATCATCACCGACAGCCAGGGCAGCATCGAATGGGTCAACTCAAGCTATTCCCGCCTCACGGGGCGCCGGCTCCTCGAGGTCGCGCGCCAGCCGCTCGGCGGCTTCCTCGACAATCCGGAAAACGATGACGCGGCCGTCGATCGCATCCGCCTCGCGTTGCGGGAGGGCGAGCCCGTCACCACGCAAGTGGTGCAGCTCGCCGCCGATGGGCGGCGGATCCACGTGCACCTCGACCTGCAACCGGTCATCAACGAGGAACGGGCGGTGGAGAACTTTATCGTGATGGAGACCGACATGACCGCGCGCGTCGAACTCGAGCAGTCCCTCCGCCGCGCCAAGGCCGACGCCGATGCCGCCTCGCACGCCAAATCCGACTTCCTCGCGACCATGTCGCACGAGATCCGCACGCCGATGAACGGGGTCATCGGCATGACCAGCCTGTTGCTCGATACGGAGCTCACGGCCGAGCAGCGCGACTACGTCAGCACCATCCGCACCAGCGGCGACGCCCTCCTGTCCATCATCAACGAGATCCTCGATTTCTCCAAGATCGAGTCGGGCAAGATGGAGCTCGAGCAGCAGCCCTTCGAGCTCACGCAATGCATCGAGGAGTCCGTCGACATCTTCGCCCTGCAGGCGGCGGGCAAGAACATCGAGCTGGCCTACCACATCCATCCCACCGTGCCGCGCTGCGTGCTGGGTGATATCACGCGCCTCCGCCAGGTGCTCGTCAATCTGCTGAGCAACGCCGTCAAATTCACCGCCGGTGGCTTCATCACGCTGGAGGTGGACGTGGCCGCCAACCCGACGCCCGGCGCGCCCGCCGACCAGGTCCTGCTGGATTTCTTTGTCGCCGACACCGGCATCGGCATTCCCGCGGATCGGCTCGACCAGCTGTTCAAGCCCTTCACGCAGGTCGACTCCTCGATGACGCGGAAATACGGCGGCACCGGCCTCGGTCTGGCGATCTGCGACCGGCTGTGCCAGCTCATGGGCGGGGGCATCGACGTGCAGAGCACGACGGGCCAGGGCTCGCGCTTTCATTTCCGGATCAAAACCAGCGTCTACGAGCTGACCGATGCCGGCGCCCCGCCGCTGTTCGCGCCCATTCCGCACGGCAGTGTCCTCGCGGTGGATGATCATCCCTTCAACCGCACGATTTTGCGGGACTCGCTGCTGCTGTGGCACCTGACACCGCTCCTCGCGGCGTCGGCGCCGGAGGCCCTCGTCTTGGCCGGCATGAAGCGGATGTCCGCCGCCGTCATCGACCAGAATCTTGCGGGTGTTCCCGCGACCGACCTGGTGGCCCAACTCCGCGCCTCGCACCCGACATTGCCGATTATCCTGCTGATGCCCGCGGCGGAAGGCGCCCGCCACGACACCAGCAGCGATCCCCTGCTCTACCGCCTGCCCAAGCCGATCAAACCCTTCCATCTCCACGAGGTCCTCCGCCGCGTCATCGTCCGCGCCGAACCGAGTGATTCCAATCCGCCGCTGCCCGTTGAAGCGGTCGTCCCACTCGCCGCCACCATCCCGCTCGATATTCTCCTGGTGGAGGACAATCTGGTGAACCAGAAGGTGGCGCTCCGTTACCTGCAGCGTTTCGGCTACCGCGCCGATACCGCCGTCAATGGCCGGGAGGCGGTGCAGGCGGTGCAGGCCCGGCCCTACCGGCTGGTTTTCATGGATGTCCAGATGCCCGAGTTGGACGGCTATCTCGCCACCCAGGAAATCCGCGCGCAGCTGCCCAAGGCGCAGCAGCCCATCATCATTGCCCTCACGGCGAACGCGATGCTGGGCGACCGCGAGCGGTGCCTGGCCGCCGGCATGGACGACTATATTACCAAGCCGGTGCGGAGTGATGAAATCGAGGCGGTCATTCTGCGCTACTTCGGCCCGAAGCCGGACGGCGCCGTGTGAGGCGCGCGGCGGAGAAGAATCGGGTTGGTGCGTGGAGGGCCTTGGCCGGCGGCGCGCATGCTATCCACGGTATTTTTGCCTTTCGTCGGCCTGATATTTTCACAGGGTAGCGCCATGTTTGATCCCCGTCGTTGGTTGTTCGCGGCGCTTACGGGCGCTTGTCTCGTTACCGCCCAGGCCAAGATCACCGCACTGGTCGGCGGCCGTCTGATCGACGGCTGGGGTGGCGCCCCGGTCAACAACAGCGTGGTCCTGATCGAGGGCGAGCGCATCCAGGCCGTCGGCACCGCTGAAACCCTGCCCGTGCCCGCCGGCGCCGAGATCGTCGATTGCCGCGGCTTGTCCGTGCTGCCGGGCCTCTGGGACTGTCATGTTCATACCATGCTCCTCGGGCACTCAGACTATGACCACTGGGACAAGACCTACCCGACGCGTCTTGAAAGGGAAATCATGCCCGCCGCCGCGCACCAGCTGCTCAACGCCGGCGTCACCAGCGCCGTCGACCTCGGGGCGCCCCTGGCCGCCAGCATCAATGTCCGCAACCGGATCGCCCAGGGCGAGATTCCCGGCCCCAACCTGTACGTCTCGGGCCCCTTCATCCAGCACGCCCCCTACCCGGGCACGGAAGCCTTCCGCTGGGGCGTCACCGGCGCGGCCGACGCCCGCGCCAAGGTCAAGCAGCTGGCCGAGGCCGGCGTCAACGTCATCAAGCTCATCGACCAGGACCAGATGACCGGCGAGGAGATCGAGGCGGTCGTGAGCGAGGCGCATGCCCACAAGCTGCCGGTCATCGCCCATGCCCACCGGCCCGACGAGATCCGCCTCGGCTTGAAATATGGGGTCGACCGTTTCGAGCACACCGGTCTGGCCACCGCCCCCGAATATCCCGCCGATATCATTGCCGCCCTGCAGGAGCGCACCGCCAAGATGGCCCTCGGGCCGCTGTTCTGGTGCCCGACCATCGAGGGCTTCTTCAACTACGAGTACAACGTCAGCAATCCGATGCACATCGAGGAGCCGGGCTGGCAGCTCGATGTGCCCGCCGACATCGCCGCCGACATCAAGGCCTCCCTCAAGCATCCCGGCTGGCTCGCCTATTACCAGATCACCCCGCTGCGCGCGAAGACCTCGATCGCCAAATTCGCGCAACTGCAGAAGACCGGCCTGGTCCTGCTGATCGGCACCGACTCGGGCATCCCGATGAAATTCCACAACCAGTCCACCTGGCGCGAGCTCGACATCTGGGTCAACAAGCTCGGGGTCGATGCCATGACCGCGATCCGCGCTGCGACCTACTGGCCCGCCGTGGCGATGAAGGTCGACAACAATTACGGCACCGTTTCCGCGGGCAAATACGCCGACATCATCGCCGTGAAGGGCGACGTGCTGCGCTACATCGACCTGCTGCAACGCGTGGATGTTGTCATCAAGCACGGGCAGCGGTACAAATGACGGAGGGCCGCCTCAATCAGCGATGACCGGAACCAAGGTGGAGGGCCCGCGTCCCGGCGGGCCGTTGGCGATTTAAACGCAGGAGTTACGCCCTCGGCTCGCCGGGACGCGAGCCCTCCATTTTTTTGTTGGGGCCGTTGCCAGCGCGGCCCCTCACATCAATCGCTGCAATTCCGCGATCTTCCCGTGGTGGGCCGGATCGCCGGCGAGGTTGTTCATTTCCAGCGGATCGCTCTCCAGGTTGAAATAGAGCCAGGGCGCGCCCGCCGCGTTGAGCACCAGTTTGTGCTGCGCCGAGCGGAATCCGCGCCACGCGTGGGGGCACTGCAGCGGGATGGGCGGGGCCGCCGGCATGGAAATTTCCGCGCTGTCCCGCTTGCATTGCCACGTCCGCCCTTCCGCCCAGGCCACCGCCATGTGGGGCAGGTCCACCAGGCTCACCGGACTGGGATCGAGGCCTTCCTCCATGCTTGGGCTGGGGCCCGCGGCGCGCTGGGGCAGAATCAAGCAAGGCACCCGCACGGACTCCTCATAAGGCCAGGCCTTGCGAAACTGGCCGTGGCTGCCGTGCATGTCGCCATGGACCGAGGTGAAAACGACGGTGGTGTCGTTTAAATCAACGGCGGCGAGCAGCTGCCCGATCGCCCGGTCCGTGGCCTCGATGTGGGCGTAGTACCCCGCCAGCTCCGCGCGGGCCTGCGATTCGATCAGGCCACCCGTAGGAACATTGGCCCGCAGTTTCAGCCGGCCGGGCTGCACCTCGGCCACATGCGGGGCCGGCGCATGATAGGGCGGATGCGGTGCCTCCAGACTTACCATGCAAAAGAAAGGTCGCTGTAGGTCGGGGTTTATCCCCGACACGTCGGGCGTAAAGCCCGACCTACACCACTCCGCTGCGCGCTGTACCAGCACGTCCGCCTGATACCCCTTGAAATGCTGCGGCGCCGGCAGCCGTGTGCCGTGCAACCAGGGATCGTTCAGCAAAAAACCGCTTTCAAAGCCTTCCCAGAATTCGAAGCCACCGCGGCGTTCCGGCGGCACGATCATCCGGGCGTGCACCTCACCGACCAGCGGCGCCGTGCGGTCGCGCTCGGCCAGATGCCATTTGCCAAAAAACGCCGTCGTGTAGCCCCGATCGTGCAACGCATGGGCCACGGTCCGGGCGCTCACCGGCAGCGGATCCCAGTAATCGCTCACCCCGTTTTCCGGACAAAGCTTGCCGGTCAGCAACGCGGCCCGGGCCTGCGGCCCCAGCGGATGCGGCGTAACCGCCTGGGTAAAGTTGATCGCCTCGCTGGCCAGCCCGTCGAGCCAGGGAGTCCGCGCATTGGGGTCGCCCGCATAGCCCATCGCCTGCGCCCGCCACTGGGTCGTCACAATCCAAAGAATGTTCGGCGGAGAGGCCATGCGGAGTTGGCCACAAAAAGGCACAAGATATCACAAAAAGCGAACCCCGGCTGGGTTGGGGTGTGGCAGCGGCAGAGGAGACGAAGGCGTGGGCCGTTGCTCGCAGGACCCGCTGAACATAACTGAACTTTCAAGATATTCTGCCGCCACGAATGCTCCACCCCGAGCACCTGGTCTGATTTTGTGATTTCTTGTGCCTTTTGGTGGCTACCCTGCCTGGGATGACGCCCACAATCCGGGTTGAAGTTCCCGCTTCCCGCGACCAAACATGCGGCATGCGACTGCGAGTCATCTCCACCGGCGGCACCATCGACAAGGTCTACTTTGACGCGGCCAGCACCTACGAAATCGGCGAGCCCCAGGTCGGCCCCGTCTTTCGCGAATCCAACGTGACCTTCGAGTTCGTGGTCGAGTCGGTCCTGCAGAAGGACAGCCTGGCCATGACCGACGAGGACCGGGCGCTCATCCGCGCCCGCGTCGAGGCCTCGCCCGAGAATCTCATCCTCATCACCCATGGCACCGACACCATGACGGCCACGGCGGCCAAGCTCGAGGGGCTGAAGGACAAGGTCATCGTCTTCACCGGTTCGATGCAGCCGGCACGCTTCCGCAACAGCGACGCCGTCTTCAACCTCGGCTGCGCCATCGGCGCCCTCCAAGTGCTGCCCCCCGGCGTTTACATCGCCATGAACGGCCAGGTCGCCGCCGCCCACACCGTTAAAAAAAATCGGGCCCAAAGCCGCTTTGAGCCCAAGGCGTAAGCCCCGCCCAGTTCGGCGACCGGGCGAAACGTTGACGGAATATGACGGACCGCCGCCTCCAGCCGGCGCCTAGGGGGAGAGACGCTCCAGCTGCATGGCGCGGGAGAAATCCTCGCCGACCGTCCAAGCCAGCTTCTTGACCGGGCCCGAAAAATCGAACTCGCACTGCACATCCGTTGTCAGGGCGTAGAACCTGGTCGGCGAGGCGGCATGAAGCACGACGGTTGCATCGGGCGTGGCGAGGGATAACAGGCCGTCCGGCAGCCGGCTGATCTTCAGGCTGCTTTTGTTCTTTTGCCCGTAATCACCCACATACGACTGAAGCAGCGCCTCGGGCAGCATGTATTCCGGATGCCGGTGATGGCCCAGTTCGCGCACCCAGATATTGCGGAATCGCACGGGATTGCCGTGATCCTGAAAGGCGATGGGCAGTCGCTCGGGATGCGCCGTGTAGGGCGGCCGGCCGATCCATGGGTCGGGACCGGTGAACTCGACATGGTTTTGCACCAGCACGCCGTTGTGCAGTAGGGTGAGATAGGCCTTGGACAGGAGCTTGCCGTCGGCGTCGAAGCGCGGCGCCGTCCAGATCAAATCATAGGTCTGCCACTTGCCCGGCGGGCGCATGGCATTCACGAGTGGCGGATATTGGCCGTAGATTGAACCGGCCGAGCCGTCGGCGTACGTCTTGTTCTCATACGAATCGAGCACCTGGATCTCGTAACGGTTGAAGCCGAAAAACACCCCGCTGTTGCCGCGGCCCTGGCTCTCCCCCTGCGGCGGCGTGGGCGAGGCCCATTCGACGTGCAGCTGGCAGTCGCCGAATGATTGCAGGGTCCGCACATAGCCGCTGCCCGGCACGCATTCCAGGGCGCCGTCCTTCACCACCCACTTGGTGGGGCTGCCATCCAGCGCGACCCATTGGGCATTGCCTTTACCATCGAACAATACCGTGGCGTCGGAGGGAGGCGTCCCCGCCTGCTCCTGCGAACTGAAGGCACCAGGATTCACCACGGGCGGCAGCGGACGCTCGCGGTCATGACCCAGCCAATGGGGATCGGGGGCCCCCTGGCTGACAAGCGTGGAGAAAAGCAACGCACTTAAGCTGCGAATCAGGGGTAGTTTCATATAAGAGATAGCTGGAGCTTTGTCCGGCCGGGACCGGGAGTCCAATCGATTTCTCCCACGAGACCCGGCCTGCGCCGGGGTTTTTGCCGTGATTAGTGGGGCAATTCATGATTGATCGAGCCCCATGACGATCAAGGACCCTGTCTCGGTGGACCTCCCCACTCCCTCCGGTCCCATGCGGACCTATGTCTTCCGGCCCACCGCTCCGGGTCGCTACCCCGGTCTCCTGCTTTACTCGGAAATTTTCCAGGTCACCGGTCCCATCCGCCGCACGGCAGCGCTGCTCGCCGGGCATGGTTTTGTCGTCGCCGTGCCGGAGATTTATCATGAATTCGAACCAGCCGGCACGGTCCTGGCCTACGATCAGGCTGGCGCCGATCGCGGCAACGCGCTCAAGACCACCAAGGAGCTGGCCCACTATGACGCCGATGCGCGGGCCGTGCTCGCCTATCTGCAAACCCACGAGGCCTGCACCGGACGGCTCGGGGCCCTGGGCATCTGCATCGGCGGCCATTTGGCCTTCCGGGCCGCCATGAATCCAGCCGTGCTCGCCACCACCTGCTTTTACGCCACCGACATGCACAAGCGCGGCCTGGGCCGGGGCATGAATGACGACTCATTGGAGCGCCTGGGCGAAATCAAGGGGGAATTGCTCATGCTGTGGGGGCGACAGGACCCGCATGTGCCGCTGGAAGGCCGCCAGAAAATCCACGCCGCCCTCCACACGGCGGGCACCCACTTCACCTGGCATGAGTTCAACGGCGCCCATGCCTTCATGCGGGATGAAGGGGCCCGCTACGATCCCGAGCTCGCCCTGCAATGCTACGCCCTCGCCCTGGCCCTTTTCCGCCGGAAACTCGGGGCCGGCGACCTGCCGGCCGCCGCCGCCGGACCGACGGAGACGAAGCATTGATCCAGTGGCACGGCGAGGGTGCCACAGCCCTCGGGCCATGTCATGGGACTGATCGTCGAGCCTAAATTCCCGGTGAAAACGGTCCGGGGCCTGCGACTTTCCGCACAATATTCTGGCCACGCCGGCCTAACCCTAAGAAGTAATATCGCATGAATCTTGATACTGCCCGCACCGCCATCATTTCCGCGCTTGGGCGCATGAACGCCACCTTCAACAAGCCGCTCTTTGACGAGTGGGTGCTCGTCAAGCTGGCCGCCGAGCAAGGGGCGGTCCTCGCGTACAACGGGCCCCGTGCGGAATCCTACCAGCGCAAATTCAAGGACGATCTGGCGACGCTGCGCGCCGAACTCGACCAGCAGCATCTGGCCATCGGTGATTTCGCCTTCGTGCATGATGCCCACGGCACCCGCTTCGACGCGTGCATCCGGCTCGGCTCCGCAAGCTACCTTTTCTGCAACCACACCGAAAAATCCATGACCGACATCCGGCAGGATCCCCTTTGGCGCGAGGCACAGAAGCCTTTCGTCGAGCTAAGTCATCTCTTTCACTCCGACCCTCTGGAGTGAGGGTTGGTTGTAGGAGCGGCTTTACGCCGCGATGCTGGGCGCACGGGAACGGAACTGCAGCCGAATCGGGGCATAAAGCCCCGCCGACCGTTCGGAAACCTACCCCAGCAGCCCCTGCCAGACGAACCACCCGTAGGCCACGGTCAGCACGCCGCCGGCCCAGCGCGGCAGGCCGCCGGTCAGCAGCAGCAGCAGGCCGTGCAGCGCCACCGCGCCGAATAGCATGAACAGGCCGGTCTCGAAAAATGGCGTCACAGGCAGGGGCTTGAACAGGGCGAACAGCCCGAGACAAAGGGGAATGCAGATATGCCCATCGCCGACCTGGGAGGTGTAGACCACGTCGG
>SESH01014415.1_pt1 | contig 23697 bp, 21 predicted proteins | sample 3171561 | NCBI WGS metagenome assembly SESH01 (sample SAMN10866947, study PRJNA518727) | freshwater metagenome | biome: subpolar coniferous forest; feature: holomictic lake; material: water; isolation source: holomictic Lake 442 2011 16.5 m and 2014 13 m | place: Canada: near Kenora, Ontario
CGGCGGTCGGGGCATGAAGGACGGGGCCAACTTCAACATTCTCGAGGCCCTCGCCGAGGCGTTAGGCGGCGTGGTCGGAGCCTCTCGGGCCGCCGTGGACGCTGGCTGGGGACTGCCCCACAGCATGCAGGTGGGTCAGACCGGCAAGGTCGTGAGCCCCACCCTCTACATCGCTTGCGGCATCAGCGGCGCCATTCAGCACATCGCCGGGATGAGCGGCTCGAAGTTCATCGTCGCCATCAACAAGGATCCCGAGGCCCCCATTTTCAAGATGGCGGGTTATGGGATCGTCGGTGATTTGTTCGAAGTCGTCCCCGAGCTCACCAAGGCCGCCAAAGCGCTGGGGGTTGGTTCCAACTGAACACCTTTCCTCCCTCAAGAATAAGGCCCGGCTTCGGCCGGGCCTTATTCTTGAGTCAGAGAAAAGATCAGACTCCAAACTGCCGCAAATGGTGGTCGAGGTGCTTGTAGGCCAGGCGGCCCCATTCATCCCCTCGCAACCGACCAAAGAAGGGGTGAACCTGCGTCGCGGCAGCCTCAGAACCGCGCCGGACGAAGCGGTCGAGGAGGGTGGCCAGGCGGATGCGCTCAGCCTCGAAGTCCCTGGCAGCGGCCACTACAAAGGCGGGACTAGTCGGTAAATGTCTTCGGAAAGGAAGCTTCCCCAGCACAATTCTCCGGAGGAAGGGGGTGAGCAACTTGCCCAGGAGGACCTGCTTCATCGGCCGGTCCCCCGTAGCCACCTCCAGTCCAAGGGCGCAGTGCAGGAGCATCTGCGCCGGGTCCATGGTGCCCCACTGCCGCTGGGCACTGGGTTCCAGGGCGGCCACACGGTGGGCCAAAGCTTCCCGGTCAAGCGCGTTGAACAGCGTTTTCAAGGTGGGTGCCCTGCCTTCCCGCAGCCTTTGTTATAACGCCAAAGACTAGAGCGGCTCGAACCCTTCCTCTCGTAGGAAGTCCCGGGCAGCTTCGGGATCGCCGAAGCGGGCCACGATCGCATCGCCTTCATTGCTGTCACCGTCCAGGGCATCGAGGTTGTTGCGCTCTCGGATCACACAGGCACCGCCAATCTCATCTAGTGCGAATTGCACCAGCTCCCAAATGCCCCCGTGTTCGTCCTGCCAAACCTCGACCTGCAGATCTGTGCCCATGCCCGTTCCTCCGACCGCCTTTGCGTGCAACGAAATGGCTAGGACCGCTCAAAGAACAGCACCACCATGCCGAAACCCACCCGGTCACCGTGCTTGAGTTCCCGTGGTTCACCGGGCAGGATGCGCTCGCCACGCACGAAGGTGCCGTTGGCTACGCCCGGCTCTTCCAGTAGGAAGTAGCGGCCATGTTCGCAAAGGATGCGGGCGTGGCGGCGGGACACGCTAAGGTTGTGGTCTTCTTCGGTCAGGTCGATATCAGGGTGGACACCCGTGGTGGGATCAAAGCGACCGATGAGGGAACCGTGAGCAAGGATCGGGTGGGGCTTGGCGCTCAAGACCGAGATCAGGTTGGCCACCGGGGCATTGGGCGCCTTGACCGGGCGCTGGGCATCCATGGTTTCCAGGCGCTGCCCAAGCTCCCGGTGGCGCTGGGCGAGGCGCTGCATCATCTTCACGGACACTTCCGGATTCTGCCGGATCATGCGCAGGAAGGTGCCACGGTTGATGGCAATGAGGTCCGAATCCTCCAGCACCAGGGCCGTGTGCTGGCGTGACAGGGCCTCCAGCAGACTACCCTCTCCGAAGAAATCCCCCTTGGACAGTTCCTCCGCCCAGTCGCCTTTGGGCTCTTCCGAAACATAGAGCCGCACCTTACCGGACAGAATAATGTACATCTGTTGAGCCATCTCTCCCTTGCGGAAGACCACCTCCCCCTCGCGGAAGCGCAGCTTGCTTTGCTCTATGAAGCTGGATTCAGCCATGAATGTCCCGGACAGGCTCCTAGGTTAACCCAGGGTCTCCCTCAAGTGAAATTTCAGCGCGACCGAACCTGGAAAAAGCAGCGACTCAACAATTGCTCCAGCAGCCTGGCCTCGGCGGCAGAGAACCCGGCGGGATGGGGAGAGTCCAGATCCAGAACCGCCACCAGGCGGTCTTGGACCCTGACTGGAATGACGAGTTCGCTGCGGGTGGCACCATCACAGGCGATATGGCCCGGGAATGCCTGGACATCGGGCACGAGCTGAGTCTCGCCGGTGCGGGCGCAGGCTCCGCAGACGCCTCTTTCAAAGGGAATGCGGAGACAGCCCATGCCGCCCATGTACGGCCCAACCGCCAGCATCCGGTCCTCCACCCGCCGATAAAACCCGCACCAGTTAGCCTGAAGCAGGGTCTCCCACAGCAGGCAAGCGAGGGTGGCCTGGATCGCTACCGCATCAGTCTCACCAGCGAGTGCCGCTTCGATCTGCGGCAGTGCCTCCTGCAATCGCGCCACCCGCGCCTCCTCGGCGAGCAGGGTGCCCCGCGCCACCTTGGCCAGCAGAATGCCCTCGCTCATGGTTCCCTCCGCTACCCTGGAAGTCTGGATTCATGGTGACCTTGTCGGGGTTTGGTTGGACACTCTAGTCCATGTCCATTCTGCGCTACCTGGCCGCTCCACTGGCCCCTCTCTATGGGGCGGTGGTGCGTGCCCGCAACTGGACTTTCGATGCTCATCCGGAGCAGGCGGCCCGGGTGCCGGTCCCAGTCCTTTCCGTTGGCAACATCAGCGCCGGCGGCACCGGCAAGACCCCACTCACGCTGTATCTGGCTGAGGGCCTGGAGGCAGCCGGCTGGAAGAATGCTGTGCTGTCCCGGGGCTACGGGGGACGCCGCGCCATCGACCCCATGAGTGTGGAGGCGGATTCGGATCCCCGCCAGACCGGCGATGAACCCCTCCTCTTGGCCCGTCGCCTGGGTTCCCAGCGGGTGGTGGTGGGCCGACAGCGCCATGCCGCCGCGCTGCGCGCCCTGTCCCAGCGGCCGGACCTGCGCTGCCTGCTGCTGGATGACGGCTTCCAGCACCGGGCCCTGCATCGCGATCTGGATCTGCTCCTGCTCGATGGGGTCCGCCGCTGGGGCGATGGGCGCCTGCTGCCCCTGGGAGATCTGCGCGAGCCCATGGCCAGTGCCCGGCGCGCCCATGCCCTCGTGGTCACCCGAGCCGCGCGAGTCCCAGACCGCACGGAAGTCGAAGCCTGGTGGTCTCAACATGGCGCCGGCGGTCCCATTTTCTGGATCGACTTTGCCCTGGGCGGTCTCCGCCGCTGGCCCACCGGCGAGGAGGCCCCCCTGCCCTTGCCCGGGACCGGACCAGCCTTCGCCTGGTGCGGCCTGGGCCACCCGGAAGCTTTTTATGCGGACCTCCTCCTGGCTGGCCAGACCTGGGTGGGCAACCACAGCCTGCCGGATCACCGGGCGCCATCCTCCGTGGACCTCCGCCGCTTCCAGTTCCGGGCCCGGGCCGAGGGCGCCGAGTGGCTCGTGTGCACCGAGAAGGACGCCGTCAAACTCGGACCCCAACACGCCGCCGTGCTGGAGCTCCCACTCTATGTGGCAGAACAGCGGGTCCTCGGCGGTGAGGCGCTGCTCGCCTGGGTGCAGCTACAGCTCTCTTGACCCCCTGGGAAGATCCAGTCATGCCTTCCCAGCGATACCAAGGTCAGCTATCCTTGCGACCATCAGTTCAACCTCATCATTTGCCTCGAAGGAGGACACGATGTTCAAGCAAGTGCTCTACGGAGCTCTCATCCTCGCAGGCCTTGGGCTCCAGGGTGCCGACACCGTCAAGATCGCCCTCACCGGCCCCTTCAGCGGCGGGTCTGCCCCCATGGGCACCTCCGCCCGGGACGGCTCCAAGCTCGCCATTGCCGAGATCAATGCGGCGGGTGGCATCCAGGTGGGCAGCAAGAAGATGAAGATCGAGATCATCGAGCGCGATGACGAAGCCAAGAACGAGCGAGGCGCCCTCATCGCCCAGGAGCTGGCCGCCATGAGCGATCTGTCAGGTGTGATCGGCACCGTGAACACCGGCATCTGCATGGCGGGCGACAAGCACCTCATGGAGAAGGGCATCACCAAGATCATCTGCCCCGCCGCAGGGTCCGCCTCCATGACCCAGTGGAGCAAGGCCGGCGTGAAGGACCTCTCCATCTTCCGGTTTGCCGCCCATGATGGCATCCAGTCGGCCATGGTGGTGGAAGAAGCCATCAACCGCAAGTTCACCAAGGTGGCCGTAGTCTTCGATTCCACCAACTACGGCGTGTCGGGTCGGGACGACATGCTGGACCAGATCAAGAAGCAGGGGAACAAGCTGGAGGTGGTGGCCCAGGAGAAGTTCAATATCGGCGACAAGGACATGACCGCCCAGCTGCTGCGGGCCAAGTCTGCCGGCGCCGAAGCCATCCTGATCTGGGCCATTGGCCCTGAGCTGGCCGCTGTCTCCAACGGCATGGCCAAGATCAACATGAAGGTCCCCCTCATCGGCGGCTGGACGCTTTCCATGTCCAACTACATCGATAACGCCGGCAAGAACGGCAACGGCACCCTCATGCCCCAGACCTTCATCGAAGAACCCATCACCCCCAAGGCCAAGGCCTTCATCGACGGCTACCACAAGGCCTACAAAGTGGAGCGCATCCCTTCCGCCGTGGCCGCCGCCCAGGGTTACGACGCAGTCTACATTTTCGCTGCTGCTGTGAAGCAGGCCGGCACCACGGACACTCGCAAGATCAAGGAAGCCCTCGAGGACCTTAAGGATCCCGTGAAGGGCGTCATCGCCACCTGGAACCGCCCCTTCACCAAGTGGGATCCCGCGGACGTGACGACCCACGAGGCCTTCCGCCGCGAGCAGACTGTCATGGGTATGGTCCAGGACGGGCGCGTGGTCTTCGGCAACGACGCCGACCGCGCCCGCCTCATCAAGTCCGCCACCACGATCACGCCCGCCAAGACGAAAGCTCCAGCCAAGAAGAAGTAGGACCCACATCGACCCACCCGGGGGGCTTCGGCCCTCCGGGTTTTCCCTTGCTTTCCGAGAGACAGGCCGAGCATGAACGCAGCGATCATCGGACAGATGGCGGTCACCGGTGCACTGATGGGTCTGGTCTATGCCCTCATTGCCTATGGGTTTCAGCTCACCTACGCCACCAGCAAGAGCATCAACTTCGGCCAGGGCGAGCTGGTCATGGTCTCGGCCTTCTTCAGTCTCACCCTCACCAACATGGGCCTCTCCCAGCACTGGAGCCTGGGCCTCTCCTACGGGCTGATGGTTCCCGGTGGCCTCCTCTTCGGGGCCATCATGGGCCTCGTGGTAGAGCGCGCGGGCGTACGGCTGGCCCTGGAGCAGAAGAGTGAGGGCTGGATCCTACTCTCAATCATCATTGGCCTCTTCTTCTTCTCTGCCGCCGAGAACATCTGGGGCCGGGATGACCGTCCCTTCCCCACTCCGATTCCGGAAGAACCCTTCCATGTGCTGGGCTTGGCGATTGGCCCCCGGGAGGTGGCTGTGGCCGTGGGCGTGCTCGGCATCATGGGCCTCATTGAATTACTCAAGCGCCGGACCCTGCTGGGCAAGGCCTTCGAGGCCGTCTCGGCGGATCGGGATGCGGCGGAACTCATGGGCATCTCTGCCACCCGCACCGTCATGCTCTCCTACGGCCTCTCTGGTGCCGTGGCGGCCCTGGCGGGCATCCTGGTGTCGCCCATCACCACCGTGGGCCCCACCATGGCCTCCGCGATCATTCTCAAGGCCTTCTCCGTGGCCGTGGTGGCGGGCCTGAATTCAGGCTTCGGCGTGGTGCTGGTGGGCATGTTCCTCGGGGCCCTGGAGAGCCTCGCCAGCTTCTACCTTGGCAGCGGCTGGCGGGAGGCCCCCGGCCTCATTCTGCTGATCCTCGCCCTCGCCCTGCGCCCCACTGGCGTGTTCGGCAAAGCCACCATCCGGAAGGTGTGAGATGAAAAGGATTCTCCTCCTCCGTGGCGCCGAACTGGTCGTGTTCGCCTTCCTCGCCACCATCCCCCTGCTGGTGGTCAATCCCTACGCCCTCGGCCTGCTCACCCTCCTGGCCATCTACGGCATCCTCCTCATCGGCCTGGATGTGACCGTAGGCTACCTGGGTCAGGTCAACCTGGCGCACGTGGCCTTCCTGGGCCTCGGGGCCTACACAGCGGGCCTTGTCGTCACCAAGCTGGGTCTGGGGATGGCCCCCGCCCTCCTCGCTGCGCTGGCCGTTGGCATCGTGCTGGGTGGTCTGTTGGCGCTGCCCGCCCTGCGCCTGGAGGGACCTCAGTTCGCCCTCGCCACCCTCAGTTTTTCCGCCCTCAGCACCACGGCGCTGAATGAGCTCGAAGCCCTCACGGGTGGCGCCCAGGGCCTGAGTCTCAGCCGACCACCGGTTTTCGGCCACGTGCTGACACCGCCGCTCTTTTACTGGCTCTGCATGGCGCTGCTGGCGGTGGTCTGGATGCTCATGCGCAACCTCCTCGCTTCGCAGTGGGGCCGCGCCTTCGAGGCCCTCCGGGACAGCCCCATCGCCACCGACGCCATGGGCGTGGGCACCTACCGCCACAAGGTCGCTGCCTTCGCGCTGGGCTCAGGCCTGGGCGGCCTGGCGGGCGGCCTCTATGCCTTCAACTTCCAGTACCTCCAGCCCCAGAGCTTCACCTATGACCTGATGATCATCCTGCTGCTGGGTGTGGTGCTCGGAGGCCGCAAGAGCCTCTGGGGGGCCTTTGTTGGAGCCTCGGTCATCGTGCTGCTGCCCAACCTGCTGTCCAATCGCCTGCTCTTCCAGATCTTCTCCGGGCTGGGCTTCGCCATGGCCCTGACCGCTGGGCTGCGCGGCCTCCTGAAGAAGACCACCCGCCCCTTCCAGGCCATGGCACCGGTGGTGGCCATGGGCATCCTGGTGGTCGGCGGACTGCTCGTCGAGAACACCGAGGATTGGCGCAAGGCCATCTTCTCGCTGATGCTCTTTTCCGTGGTGGTGGGGCTGCCCGAAGGCCTCATGGGCTTCACGGCCCTCTTCCTGGCCAAGCTCTTCCGCGTGCCCCACGCGCCCCTGCCGGAACCCGCGGACCTCGATGCGGTGCTGCCCCTGCGGGCCTCCGATGCGGCACCCCTGCTGGTGCTGGATGACCTCAAGCGCTACTTCGGCGGCGTCAAGGCAGTGGATGGCCTCAGCATGACCATCCGCTCCGGCTCCATCCATGGCCTCATCGGACCCAATGGCTCTGGCAAAAGCACCGTGGTCAATGTCATCTCCGGCCTCTACACGCCGAGCGAGGGCACCATCAAGCTGCGTGGGGTGCTCCTCCCTTCGGGCAGCCTGTTCCGGGTGGCCCAGGCTGGCGTGGCGCGCACCTTCCAGAACCTCCAGCTCTTTGGAGAGCTCACGGCGCTGGAGAACATCCTGGTGGCCCTCAAGGGTGTCTACCGGAGTTCCCTGCCCATGGTGTTGTTTGGGCTCGCCCGGACAGAAGAGCGCCAGGCCCAGGCCGAGGCGCTGGCCCTCCTGGATCTCATTGGCCTGAAGGACCAGGCCCTGGCCAAGGCCAAGGACCTCACCTACGGCGCCCAGCGCTTCCTGGAGATTGCCCGGGCCCTGGCGCGCAAGCCAGACCTGCTCATCCTGGACGAACCCGCCGCGGGTCTGGCCCACCCAGATGTGATTCAGCAGATCGAGATCATCCAGAAGATCCACCAGCGCGGCATCACCATCATCCTGATCGAGCATCACATGGATGTGGTCAGTGAGCTCTGCGACACCGTGACGGTGCTGGACGGCGGCCGCATCATCGCCGAAGGCACGCCAGAGGAGGTCAAGCGCCATCCCAAGGTGGTCGAGGCCTACCTGGGCCAACCCCCCGAAACCAACCTTCCTGACGGCCCCGTGCCGCAGCCGGCCTAGGGAGCGCTCCATGCTACAGGTCGAGGACCTCCATGCGGGCTACGGTGCCAGTGAAGTGCTGACGGGCACCACCCTGACCGTGAAGCAGGGCACGCTGGTGGCGCTGATCGGCGCCAACGGTGCGGGCAAGACCACCACCATGCGCGCCATCTCCGGAGGCATCAAGCCCAGCCGGGGCCGGGTACTGCTGGACGGCGTGGAAGTGCAGGGCCTGGATGCCTCCCGCATTGCCCGCCTGGGTCTCGCCCACGCCCCCGAGGGGCGCAAGGTCTTCGGGCCCCTCTCGGTGGAAGACAACCTTCTGCTTGGAGCTTTCTCCAGGCTGCCCCGGTTCTTCGGCTACCGCGCCAAGGCCCAGGCTGACCTTGACCGAGTCTACGAACTCTTCCCCCGCCTACGGGACCGGGCCAAGCAGGCCTCTGGCACCCTCTCCGGCGGCGAACAGCAGATGCTCGCCATCGGCCGCGCCCTCATGGCGCGCCCCAAGGTCATGCTGCTGGACGAGCCTTCCATGGGCCTGGCGCCGGTGATCATCCAGGAAGTGTTCCGCACCATCCGCCGCCTCAAGGAAGAAGGCATCACCCTCCTCCTTGTCGAACAGTTCGCCAAGAGCGCCCTCGAAGTCGCCGACTACGCCTACGTGATGGAGCGCGGCCGCATCGCCGTGGAAGGCACCCCCGCCGAACTCAGCCGCAACGAGCGCGTGATCGCCGCCTACCTGGGCTAGGTTGCCTACCCAGTGGGATTCCTGCGCATCGCCTGCGGCGCTGCCCAGGCCCGCGCGGCCATCCGACCGCAGCGCAGCGAAGGGAGGATAGGACGGCATCGTTGTCAGGCGATGGCCGCCCGAACGGCGAAGAACGGAGTTCCGAGTCAGGGCTGGCAAGGGCCTGAGCCAAAGGGCGCCACATGGAGTGGCACCCTTTGGGGCCCTACCTGCCAGCAATTCAGCGACTTCAATCCCGGCCATTCGGGCGATCGGGATTCCTTCGCATCGCCTGCGGCGCTGCTCAGGCCCGCGCGACTTGCTGGCACGGGCCTGAGCCAAAGGGCGCCACATCGAGTGGCGCCCCTTGGGGCCCTACCTACCAGCAAGTCAGCGACTTCAATCCCGGCCATTTCTTTCTCCAAGAAAAATGGCCCCCAAAACGGGGGCCATTTTTCTTGGAGCGGGCGATCGGGATTGAACCGACGACATTCAGCTTGGGAAGCTGACGTTCTACCACTGAACTACGCCCGCAGAGGGTCCAGGTTAGCGCAGTCGGACGGATGAGGGCTAGCCCTTCCCCTTGGCCTTCATCTCCACCAGGCGCTTGGCTTCACGGCGCAGTACTTCGGCCACATTGCGATCCTTGATGAGCAGCTTCATATCGCTGTCGTAGAGGCGCTTGAAGTGGGTCAGGGCCACAGGCAGGGGCGTGCGGGGGTTCATGACCAGGGCCTTGGTGATGGGGTATTTCTTCAGCCACTCGCGGTTGCTGGAGACCACCCGGAGCACCTCTTCGTTCACCGTGCGCATCTGGGTGATGTAGGCCACCTCGCCCTCGGTGATGCGGTTGTTCCGGATGACATTCACCTGGATGAGGCGATTGGCTTCGCGGATGAGCAGCGTGCGCTCCTCCTTGCCGCCCTTGAGGGCCAACATGATCTTCTGGTTCGTGCTGAGCTTCGCCATCCGCTGGGTGAGGGTGAGGTTGATCTCTTGACCATGCTCGTCCAGCGGCGGCCGCAGGGCCAACAGGCGGCGCTCAGCGGCCATTTCCTCAGACTCGACCTCTGCCTCGGCCTCCTCCTGGGACCGCTTCCGGGGCAGCGGCAGCTCCGCCCAGGCGCGGTCGAGACGGCCCGCCTCCACTTCGTCGATGATCTCCAGGCGGTCCTTCTTGACCTCTTCGGGGATGAGGCGCAGCACATCGAAGCGGAATTCATTGACCCGCCGCTTGATGACGTATTCGCCTTCGGGGTGCTCCTCCAGCAGGTCCAGGATGCGCGGGCGCTCAAGCCACAGCACTTGGTTATTCAAGACGATTTCAAGCACCGCACCCGGCAGGCTGGGGACCGAGGCCTCCACGATGGCTGGCGTCAGGGAGGGATTCAGGAGGGCCGTTTCCAGCAGGGCAGTTTCCTTGCGGTGGCAGAGCACCAGCTGCAGAGGGGCGGGCGGTTCCAGAGCCCCCACCAGCACTCCCGCCAGCATCGATTCGGGCATGGTTTCGAAGAAGCCCAGCGCACGCTTGGTATAGGGCGTGTCCTGCAGGGCCGCGTGAGCCAGGGCCTGCAGCAGGTCCAGGATCGGCACCGGCAGGCTGCCACCCACCAGGGCCATGGCCATGGGTTCAGGCAAGCGGCCCTGCAGGAAGCGCTCGACAATCGGGTGCAGGGTCATGGCTGATCTTCCTCATCATCCTCGGACAGGGCAGGGTCTTCCGGCAGGTCCGGAATGATCGGCTTCAACCAGCGTCCCCGCTCATCGAAGCGGCCCACCCAGGTTTCACCCACGCTGCTGCCATGGCGAATGCTCACGCCCGCCACCTCCAGCTTCACCACGCCGGCGTTCTCAAGCTGCAGGCTAAAGGAACCCTTCATGCGTAGCCGCCAGGGCTCGGACACCTGCAGGGTCCGCGTCTGGGCCTGGCCCTCGGACCCTGGCAGGGGTTCCAGGCGCACCACGCAGCCATCCATCGCCCGGAGGCTTACCAGAATGCCCTGTTCGTTCAAGGGCGCCTCGGGCAGCAGCTCGCCCAACACGGGATAAAGGCCAGTGGAAGGGGCCGGTGGGGGCGGCAGGGAGGCCTTTTGGAGGCCCTGCAGCCTTGGCTCGGGCTTCCGACCCAGGCGAGGTCCCGGCACCACCAGCCACAGCACCAGCAGCACGGAGGCGACGGTCAGCAGGCCCATCACGATCCGCTCCAGCTGTTCCTGCCTGGGACTGGGCGCTTCCAGTTCCGGCACGCCCGGCACGGTCTGGAAGGCATCCGTGTGGAACTCCAGATCCACACCCAGGCGCTGGGCCAGCTGCCGGGCCAGCGGCCGGGGCCGCCCAGGGGGGAGGGCCTCCCAGTCATCGGCCTCAATGGCCTCGAGGTGGCGCTGGGGCAGCTTTAGCTCCTGGGCCAAGGCCGCCAGGGAAAGGCCCGCCGCCTCCCGGGCCCGCACCAGCAGTTGGCCCACAGTGGCCTGCAGGACCTGGCTCACTGGCTCCATCCAACGGGAAGGTCTTTCAACAATCCGGCCAGCTGCTCGCGGCGCTCGCTGCGGTTCAGGCGGCGATCATCCAGACTGCCCCGGTGCGCCATGGTATCGGCCAGGGTGCGCTGCAGGTCATCGGGCGTGATGAAGTCCCGGCCTTCGAGCCAGGCCTCCGCCTGGGCCAGCCCCAGCCAATGTCGGACGGCCCGGGTGGAACAGAAGTTCCCGGCGCTGCGGAGGCGTGCCACCATGCGCTCCGCGTAGTCCAGGACAGCCTCCGCCACTCGCACACGCCGAATGGCCTGACGAGCCTGCTGCCAACCTGGCATGTCCAGCGCGGGGCCGAGCGTGTCCAGGCGCTCCGAACCGGCCTCGCCGAGCAGAATGCGCCGCTCCGCCGCCCGGTTGGGATAACCCAGGTGGAGGGAGCAGGAGAAGCGGTCCAGCTGGCTTTCCGGCAAAGGAAAGGTCCCCGCATGATCCAGGGGATTCTGGGTGGCGATGACCAAGAAGGGATCCGGCAACAGATGGTTGCTGCGATCCAGAGTCACCTGCCCTTCCACCATCGCCTCCAGCATGGCGCTCTGGGTTTTGGGGCCGATGCGGTTCAGTTCATCCACCAGCAGCACATTGCAGAACACAGGGCCTGGCTGGAACTGGAAGCGCTGCTCCTTGGCCTCCCAGAGGTGGACGCCCAGCAGATCCGAGGGCAGCAGATCGTTGGTGCCCTGGACCCGCTGGAAGCTGCCCCCCAGGATCCTGGAAAGGCCCTTCGCGAGGGTCGTCTTACCGACCCCCGGTAGGTCTTCCAGCAGTACATGACCGCCCGCCAGCATCGCCGCGAAAGCCCGCTGCACCTGGGCTTCTTTCCCCACCACCACGCCCTGCAGCGCCACTAGGCCGGCTCGCGCCGCAGTACGGATCTCCTCCTGGCCCTGGGCCGGAGGAACGAGGACGGGAGGGATCGCGGTCATGGGGCCTTTCCGGGAAGAGGACCTTCTCCACCATCTTCCAGAGGGATGCCATGCTCCCGCAAGCGCAAGGCCAGCGTCCGCACGGTCAGGCCCAGGAACGCAGCCGCCTGGGGCGGCTCCCCGGCGGCCTGGGCCAGGGCCCGGCGCAGCAGTTGGGCTTCAGCCGCATGGACCACGGCCTTCAGCATGGGTTCCAGGGCTCCGGGCTCCGGCCACGGGAGGCACAGGGGCGCCGTCTCGCCCAGACCCAGCTCCGGGAAGCTACGCAGCGCCCGCCCGCTCGAAAAGAGCAGGGTCCGAGCCACCAGAAGTTCCAGCTCACGCACGTTGCCAGGCCAGGAATGCTCCAGTAGCTGGCGCTCCGCGGGGCGTTCCAGCCAGGGGGCCGGACGGCCATCGTGCCTGGCCGCTCGTTCCAGCAACAGTCGGGTCAAGGCCAGCAGGTCCTCCCGGCGCTCCCGCAGAGGCGGTACCCGCAGCTCCAGTGAGCCCAAGCGCTGAGCCAGCTCTGCAGCTAGGGGGTGCCCAAGGTCTACACCGGCCATCCACGCGAGGCGCTGCCCCGCAGGACTGTCCATGGCTCGGACCAAGGGGGCCACGGCGGCCGGGGCCAGGTGTTCCAACCCCTCCAAGAAGAGACTGCCGCCCTGGAGCATCTGCAGGAGCTGGGGATCGGGGCCATCCAATCCGAGCGTCGCTGCCTCTAGGCTGAAGTAGGGCGCCGCAGGGTGCCTCAGCGTGTGGAGCCGACGGGCGCTGCGAGCCCGGCCCGAGCCGCGTTCCCCACGGAACAGCACGGGAAGGGCAGCGCTGGCGGCCTGTCGGAGGGCTGCCTCCAGCGCCTGCATGGCTGGGCTGTGGGCAATCCAGGGCTCCGCCGGATCCGGCGGCGGCGCCCCAACCAAGGCGCAGAGTCGGTCGAGCATCGCCAGAAAGGCATCCAGGTCAAAGGGCTTGGGGAGGAAGTCGTCCGCCCCGAGTCGCATGGCTTCCACGATGTCCTTCGGCTCACCGAAGGCCGACATGAGCACCACCCGCAGCTCCGGTCGAAGGCGCCGAGCCCTGCGGATCAGCTCCAGGCCGCTCATGCCGGGCAGCCGCAGATCAGTGACCAGAGCGTGGAATGGCTCGGCCTCCAACGCCCGCAGCGCTTCCTGGGGATCTGCCACCGCCCGCACAGTCCACAGCGAGCCCTCCAGGGCCCGGGTCAGCAGGCGCCGAAAGCTGTCTTTGTCTTCGACGAGCAGGAGGTCCATGGGTAGAAGCTATCAGCTATCAGCCATCAGAGAACGCCCCCACATCCTTCGATGAACCTGCGGCTCTGGACTTCAGCCTGGGCCTCGAAGAGGGCGGCGCCGGACACCACCTGGAGTCCCGCGTTCCGGGCCCAGAGGGCGAAGGCGGTGTCCTCCTTGTAGATCCACTCCACCGCCCAGCGGGCGCTGGAACGGGCAGCCTCCAGCAGTTGGGGAAAGGGGGCGGGATCCTCCGGGGTCATGCCCAGGCTGGTGGCCTGGATGATGCCAACCGGGGCGCAGGCAGCCACGGTTTCCGCGAGGCTGGGGGAGCGTCGCGAAACCTTCAGCACGCCCCGGCCCGAGGCCCGCAGAACATCACTGCTGGTGGCGGCGACACCGCCCTCCCCCAGCAGCAGCACGGGCCCGGATGCCAATTCCGCCAGGGCCTGAGCCAGCGCTTCCGCATCCGTATTGGCACCCTGCCAGGGGTCCCTGGGTGAGCGTCGCCAGAGCGTGTTCAGGGGCCCCTGCAGACCCAGCGCTTCGGGCAGGGAGCACTTCAGGGGGGCCGTGATGCTCAGGCCCAACACGCCCAGCGCCTCCAGAGCCTCCACCGCCTCCTCCGCCTCGCCACAGAGCAGTGGCAGGTAGACCAGATCCTTGAAGGCCCGCTGGAACCGTGGGTTGTGGTAGGCCGGTCCTCTGGAGTGCAGCACTGGATCGCCGATCACTCCGCACAGGCCCTGACTGGCGTGCAGCCTGGCACTGCGCCAGGCCCGCAAAGTCGATAGCGGCAGCTGACCGGGAGCGGCGGGTGGTCCGTCGTCCGGTGCCGCGTAGGTGCAGGCCCCTCCCCAAACAGACTGCAGGGCGCGACTGGCCAGTCCCTTGGGGCCCATCAGGAAGGCCGACAGCGCGATGCCCCGATCCCGGGCCCAAGCCAGCGGGGCACGCAGGCGGCCGCAGTCGCCCAGCCGATCCGCCCAACCCACCCACTTGAAGGCCTCGCCTTCCGGCAGGGCCTGGAGTCGTGCTTCCAGATCGAAGACACCCGGTGCCACATGGACCGAGCGCAGCAGACGGACATGCGTTCGGGCAGTCTGGACCTCAGCCGGAAGGCGCACCTCCCATTCCAGGTCCATCCAGGCGGGTCGGCCCGGCAGCGCACGGAGGAGCTGGGCCAGGCGCCCGGCCTCGTCCTCGTCCGGCCAGCGGCCGCCTTCAGATACCCGGCGGCAGGTCACCATGCAGCGGCGCTTGAGGGCATCGACCATCGCCTCAGGATCCAGGTCGGGGAACAGGTCCAGGCGCAGCTCCGGCAGGGCATCCTCCCCCAGGCGCCTCCCGCAAGCCAGGGCTTCCTCCCACTCGGGGTGAGTCAGGGTCACGAGATGGAAGGGCAGAGGCTTCACGGCGTTCGTCCGGTTTCCGCCATCCTACCCGCTCCAGCCCTGGTGCAGCATGCTGCGCAGTGCTCGTACCCAGAGAAAGGCCCCGCCGAGGCGGGGCCTTTCCTGCAGGAACAGAGGGCTACCAGAGGCCCAGCACCTTCCACCACATTCCGCCAACCCCCACCCAGATGACGATATTCACAAGGCTGATGAACAGCCCCATGCGCCACCAGGTGCCCAGTTCCACATAGCCTGTGCCGAAGAGCACGGGCGCGGGTCCCGTCCCGTAGTGGGTCATGCCCGCGAAGAGGTTGCTGAAGAAGGCGAGCACCAGGGCAGCCAAGACTGGAGGTGCCCCAGCGACGATAGAGACGCCCAGGAACGCCGCGTACATCGAGGCCACGTGGGCCGTGTTGCTGGCGAAGAAGTAGTGGCTGTAGAAGTACACCAGGGCCAGCACCAGGAAGGCGAACAGCCAGCCGTGACCGGCGACCATGCCGCCCATGGTCTTGCTGAACCAGGGCACCATGCCCAGCTTGTTGAGGAAGCTGGCCATCATCACCAGGGCCGCGAACCATACCAGCGTGTCCCAGGCACCCGTTTCGGCCTTGATGTCTTCCCAGTTGAGTACCCCGGTGAGCAGAAGGACCGCCAGCCCCGCGAGGGCAGAGGTCGTAGCGTTGATGTCTCCGAGCTGCTTGGCAAAAATCCAGAGCACCAGGAGCATGACGAAGACGCCGAGCATCATCCATTCCTGCCGCTTGATGGGGCCAAGGTCGCGCAGGTGTCCCTTCGCCATTTCCACCGCTTCGGGGGTTTCCGTGATCTCCGGGCGGACAAGCTTGTAGATCAGGTAGGGCACCACGATCAGCGCGATCAACCCGGGCACCAGCGCAGCAAGTGCCCACCCGCCCCAGGTGATATTCACCTTCAGGTCGCCCGCCAGCTTCTGGGCCAGGGGATTCGCGGCCATCGCCGTCAGGAACATCGCACTGGTGATGCAGTTCACCTGGTAGGCGGTGAGGGTCAGGAAGGTGCCCATCCTACGGGCACTGGCGTCGCCGGGGTTGCTGCCATAGGCGCGGGCCAGCGAGGCCATGATCGGCATGATGATGCCGCCGCCCCTTGCGGTATTGCTGGGGATGGCCGGCGCGAGAACCAGGTCCGTGGCCGCCAGGCCATAGCTTAGGCCCAGGGTACGCCGACCCAGCAGCGCCATGAAACTGTAGGCGATGCGGGCCCCGAGGCCGGTCTTGATGAAGCCCCGGGAAATAAAGAAGGCCAGGACGATGAGCCAGATCACCACATCGGAGAACCCGCTCATGGAATCCGCAATGCTGAGGGTGCCCGACAAGGCCGTGACCGCGATGCCGACCATGGCCACGGCCCCCATGGGCAGTGCCTTCACGATGATGCCAACGATGGTGGTGACGAAGATGGCGAAGAGCTGCAGGCCCTTCTGCCAGTCGGCCTTGCGCTTGGCTTCGACTTCCGCTTTGGTCTTGGCGTCTGCCTCGGCCTTCACCTTAGCCTCGGCGTCCGCCTTGGCTTTCGCCTCGGTGTCAGTCTTGAGCTTCGCCGCTGCTTCCGCCTTCAGCTTCGCCTCGACTTCGGCCTTGGTAGGGGGTTTGGCCTTGGCGGGGGCGGTCGCTGCCGGCGCTGCTGCTGGTTTGGCCACTGGCGCCACAGCAGGTTTGGTGTCCGGCTTGGGGGCAGGCTTCGCCACTGGCGCGGGCTTGGCCGCCACGGGCTGCCCCACAAACAGCTTTGCATCGGGGACAGGGACCACCTTTGGCAACCCGAGGAACAAGGCCAGGCCAAGGACGAACGTCGCAATTGCAGGGCCGGGTCTGGCGCCCTGCCACCCGGAAGAACCTCCGGCCGGGGTCGTTCCTGATTGGGTTTCCTGGCTCATGAGGAGCCTCCTTTGGAATGAATTCCGGTGCGTAGTCTACCTGTAGGTCGGGTAGTGTAAAGATCCATCTCGCGCCTATTTTCTGGGCCCATTTATTTCTGTTCTTGTCGTGTTTGCCTGATTCTTCTGAGGAGGCTACCATGCGTGCCATCCAGGTCGCAGTCATTCCAGGCGATGGCATCGGCAAGGAGGTCGTGCCCGAAGGCATTCGCGTGCTCGAGGCCGCCGCCACCAAGCATGGTCTGCGCTTCCACTGGGATGAATTCCCCTGGAGCTGCGAGTATTTCCTCGAGCACGGCCGCATGATGCCCGAGGACGGCCTCGATCAGATTCGGCATCACGATGCCATCTTCCTGGGGGCCGTGGGCTTTCCGGGCGTGCCGGACCACGTCTCCCTGTGGGGCCTGCTCATCCCCATTCGCCGGGGTTTCAAGCAATACGCCAACATCCGTCCAGTGAAGCTCATGCCCGGCGTGCCCTGTCCCCTGGCGGGCCGCCAGGTGGGCGATATCGATTTTATCGTGGTGCGCGAAAACAACGAAGGCGAATACTCCAGCATCGGGGGTCGACTCTACGAAGGCACGGACCAGGAGATGGCTGTCCAGCAGACCGTGTTCACCCGTCAGGGCGTGGACCGCATCCTGACGGTCGCCTTCGACATCGCCCAGGCGCGACCAAAGAAGCACCTCACCTCAGCCACCAAGTCGAACGGCATCGCCATCACCATGCCCTACTGGGACGAGCGGGTGAAGGCCATGGCCGCCGCCTATCCCGAAGTGACCGTGGACCAGTTCCATGTCGACATCCTCTGCGCCCACTTCGTGCGCAATCCCCACTGGTTCGACGTGGTGGTGGGCTCCAACCTCTTTGGCGACATCCTGTCGGATCTTGGCCCCGCCTGCACTGGCACCATCGCCATCGCCCCCAGCGCGAACCTGAATCCCGAGCGTGAGTTCCCCTCCATGTTCGAGCCCGTCCACGGCTCGGCGCCGGATATCTATGGCAAGGGCATCGCCAATCCCATCGGCCAGATCTGGGCCGGCGCCATGCTGCTGGACCACCTGGGCCATACCGAAGCCGGCGCCTCGGTCACCGCTGCCATCGAAGCGGTGTTGGCCACGGGCCTGCGCACCCCGGATATGGGCGGCACCGCCAGCACCACGGATATGGGCCGCGCCATCGCCGACGCGGTTTAGGTCGGTCGGATGGCTCCACCCGGCGCCGGGCGGGCCTCCACCCTGCCCTGTCTCGCCGCCAACAGGGCCTGGACCTTCCGGGCTGCCCCGCCCCGAATTCGGATGCGACGATCCTCCGGCCCCAGGGCGAATTCCGCTGCCTTCCAGAAGGAGCGCCACCCTTCACCGGCAGACTGAATCACGCGAATCTGCACCCAGGGGATGGAGGCCGGTCCCAGCCAGAACAGGGGCTGGAAGGGAAAGGGCTGCTTGATGTGGAGACAGCGCCGTCCAGCCTTCACGGACATGGGCGTGTGGCCACGCCAGGCCCCGAATTCAATCTGGATCCAGCCCAGGTTGGTTTCGATGGGATCGGTCTGGTCGGCCGGAAAGGCCCGGTAGAGTTCATACACGCCCATGAGCTTCGCGGACAGGAGCGAAACCCCGAAGAACACCAGGGAGAAGAGCACCAACACGAACCAGGGCGGCGAGGCTTGACCTGCCCGAGGGGCCAGCAAAAACAGGTGCATCATGGCTTCTCCCCTTGCTTCGCCGCCTGCCAGGCGACCTCCATCTGCTCCAGGTCACGGTGTTCCCAGCCGCCGACCGCCCTGGCATCGTCCTCCACAGTGCTGAACCGGGCCTTGAAGCGCAGCATCTGCCGCCGCAGGGCGAGGTCCGGATCCACACCCTTCTTGCGGGCCCACTGCATGAGGCTGAACAGCACATCGCCAAATTCCTCCTCCACGCGCACAGGATCGCTTTCAGCCTGGAGCTCGCCCACTTCCTCCTTGACCTTGTCGAGCACGCCTTCGAGATCAGGCCATTCGAAGCCCACCTTGGCGCAGCGCCGGCCAATCTCCAGCGCTTCGTCCATGGGCGACAAGGTGGCCGGGATGCCCGCCAGCAGGCGCGGTTCTGTCTCTGGTGTCTGGCCCTTTTCCTCGCGTTTGATGGCGGCCCAGTTGGCGAGCACTTCCTCGGCACCTGCGACGGCGACCTCGGCGAAGACATGCGGGTGCCGCCGCACCAACTTCTCCACCACCCTCCGTTCCACCTCGTGGAGATCCCAGGCGCCACGGTCCGCTGCCAGTTGGGCGTGGAAGGCTATCTGCAGCCAGAGGTCGCCCAGTTCCTCGCAGAGGTGGGCCTCCGTGGCCTCCTCGCCAAGCCGGTGCGCCGCCAGCGCCTCCAGCACTTCGGCTGCCTCTTCTCGGAGATAGCGGGCCAGCGTCTGATGATCCTGCTTCAGGTCCCAAGGGCAGCCAGTCTCCGGCTTGCGGAGGAGGGCCATGACGGCGCGGAGCGTGGTGGGTTCCATCCTCTGAGGTTAGCGAGGAACAGGCGGGGGTGCCGAGGGGTCCTTGGAGCGCTCAGCAGACTGGGGAAAAGGCATGGAAATTCAAGGGTGCTGCCCAGCCCGCCGATCGGTTCCAGGTAGCCAGACCACCCTGCCACCGCTTTCTCCCCTTGGAGTCACCCATGAAAGCCTTCCCTGCCCTCCTGGTTCCCGCCCTCATGATCGTGGCGGCTCCCCCTGTTCAAGCCGGTGAATTTGCTGTCCTCAAGGAGGAAATTGCCGCAGCCAGGAAGGCCCTCACAAACATGGTGCTCTACCTCGACAAACGTGGCCCCGAGCACCAGAAGCAGGTCAAGGACACCGCCGATGCCGTCAGCGCCCACCTGGCCAAGCTCAAGGCCCCGGCGGGCAAGACGGCCGAGTTCAAGGAGCTGAAGGACACCTGGGATGCCTTCAAGAAGACTCGCGAAAAGGAACTGGTGCCCGCCATCCTGGCGGGGGAACGCGAGAAATACGAAAAGATCGGTGCGGGCATCCAGAAAGAACGGCTTGACCGGATGTATGCCCTGATCACGATTTTGGAAAAGTAAGCGGGAGCATCAGGCCCGCCCCAGGCGCACCAGGATCGCCTTGGCCAGCTCCGTCAGGGACGGATCCCTGGCGCCCATCACCAGGATCACATCACCAGCCCTCGCTTCGGTCGCCAGACGCTCCGCCAGTCCTTCGCGGGAGGGCGCGCACTCGGCTGCTGCGCCAAGGGCGACCAGGTCTGCGATCACATCGGCGGAGCTGATCTCCCGCGCGGCCGTGCCGCCGGCGTAGAAGACCTCCAGGAACCACAGCCGATCGGCGGGAGCCAGTTCGGCGGAGAAGGCCTCGACGAAATCGCTACGGAGAAACTTCAGGGGGCCAAACCCATGGGGCTGGAACACCGCCAGCACCCGACCTCCGCTGGCCCCCGCCCGCAGGTGGGCAGCTCGGAGCGAGGCCGTCACTTTGGCGGGATTGTGGCCGAAGTCATCCACCACCGTGATGCCACGGGCACTGCCCAGCACCTGGAAGCGCCGCGCCACCCCCTGGAAGCCGGCCAGCGGCTCGACCAGAGCTTCCAAGGGGAGTCCCAGAACCTCGCAGGCAGCGATGGCCGCCAGTGCGTTCTCCACGTTGTGTTGGCCCGGCGCAGGCAGGCGAAAGGAAACGCCCCGCACCCTGAAGCTGGACCCTTCTGCATCGAGCTGGAGCACTTCGGCCCGGAGGCCTGCCCCCTCGCGAAAGCCGAACACTGTGGCATCCGCAGCGAACTCGCGGAGGTTCTCAGCCTCACCCACCACAGTGGCTTCCTGCACCTGGGCCCGGAAGGTGTGGAACATCTCTGCCACTGCGGCCATCTCCTTGTGGTCCCGTTGGAGGTTCAGGATCACACCCACGGCGGGGTGGTAGCGCACCACGGAGCCATCGCTCTCATCGGCCTCGATGATCAGCAGGTCCGAAGCGCCCACCCAGGCATTGCCCCAGAGGCCCTCTCTCTGAAGTGCCACCAGCTCACCCCCGGTGATGACGGAGGGGGCACGGCTGGCCCCCCGCAGCAGTTCAAAGAGCATGGCCACCGTGGTGGACTTGCCGCTGGTCCCGGTCACCGCCACGGTGCGATGGCGTGCCACCAGGTGCGCCAGCAGCTCCGAGCGATGCAGCACAGGCACCCCCAGGCGCCGCGCTGTCGCCACATCCGGTGTGTCCTCCTCCACCGCTGTGGAGACCACCAGCGCCGAGCAGTCCCCTGCCACACCGGCCCCGTCCTGGGCATGGATGGCGATGCCAAGAGCCTCCAACTGCACCCGCGCTTCCGCCCGCTGACCTCGGTCGAAGCTACGATCACTGCCGCTAGCGTGGCCGCCGCGCATGGCCACGAACTGGGCCAGGGCACTCATGCCACTGCCCGCCACACCGGCAAAATGCAGGCGCCCAAGGCCGAAGCCATCGCCTGCCAGCTCCTCGGCGATGAGGACGGGATCGCCCACCTCCAGGCGATCGAACAACGCCACCACATCGGCGTTGGCAAGCCGCACACAGCCGTGGGAGACCGGCGTACCCAGCAGGCCTTCCTGGTTGGTGCCGTGGAGGTAGATGAAGCGTTCCAGGGAGTCCCGGCCCGGGCCGCGGTTCCAGCCAGCTTCCAGGCCATCCAGGGTCAGCACCCGAGTCAAAATCAGGTCCTCATTTCGCGCCTCGCCGCGCCAGACGTCGCCAGTGTCTACTCTATTGCGGAACACCGCGCCGGGTTCAGCGCCAGCGCCAATGCAGGCCTGAATGCGGTGCCAGCCCGTGGGCGTGCGATAGGAACCTTCTTCGCAGCCCAGGCCGTTCTTGGCCGTGGAGATGATCGCCTCGAAGCGCAGCTGGCCATCCTGCAATAGGCCCAGTTGCTGCCGGGCTGTGTCCACCACCATGAGCCTGGTACTGCGCTCCAGTATCGGCGCGCCAGGGCGGGCAGTAGCCGCCAGCAGCAGGGCGCGGTAGCGGGCGGCGTTCACGGGATCAGGCATCGAGACACTCAAGGGAGAAGAAGCAGGTCCACAGATGGCCCAGATTCACACAGAGTCAATGACCAGGAGCAAGGAAAGCCTGGCTCACCACCACCCATCGGACCTTTAGGCGATTCCTTCATCTGCGTTCATCTGCGTCAGCTGCGGTTTCATGCCGATCGCCTTTTTCGCACAGAGCATCCTGCCCCAGAATCCGCCCGGCCAGGGCACTGGCGGCGACGGTGGCAGGGCTGGAGAGCCACAGCTGCCCCGGGCCACTGCGACCGGGGAAATTGCGGTTGATCGCGCTGATGGTCACCTGCTCCGGCTGGATGGACACGCCGGGTCCCGCGTTGATGCAGGCTCCGCAGGAGCTGCCAAGCACCACCGCACCCACAGCTTCGAAGGCTGCCAGCCACCCCTGCTCTTCCGCAAAGCGGCGCACATCTTCGCTGCCGCACTGCACGAAGAACTGCACACCCGCGGGGATCCTACGACCCTCCCGAGCGGCCTCGCGCACCACCTCGTAGGCTCGCCGCAGATCCTCGCGCTTACCGCCGGTGCAGCTGCCCAGATAGGCAATGTCGATCGGCACCGGCTCACCGAGATCCGCGAGAGCGATGCCATTGCCGGGATCTCCTGGGCGGGCCACCATCGGCTCCAGCGCGGCACAGTTCACCTCCAGAGTGTGCGCATACGCTGCCCCCTCGTCGCCGCGCATCCATGGTGCCAGCGTTAGTTCCACCCCGCGGCGGGCCTTCACGAAGCGCACTGTTTCCTCGTCTGGTGCGATCAGTCCCGTGAAGCCGCCGATCTCTGCGGCCATGTTGGTGAGGGTGGCCCGCTCATCGGTATCCAAGTCCAGGAGGGCTCCCCCCTGGTATTCAATAACGTGGCCAATGGCGCCGCCGTCGCGGATCAGCGGCAGGGCCAGCAGGTGGAGCACCAGATCCTTCGACGAGACGCCAGCCCGCAATCGCCCCTGCAGGCGCACCCGCAGGGTGGGAGGCACCGTGACGCGCACATCGCCGGTGACCCAGGCGCTGCCAATATCGGTGGTCCCGACCCCAAAGGCCAGACAGCCCAACGCGCCAGCCTGGGGCGTGTGCGAGTCCGTGCCCACCACCAGCTGGCCGGGACACACATAGCGCTCGGCCATGAGCGCATGACAGATGCCTTCGCTGCCGGAGCCGTCTGGCAGCTCGCCGTGGAGCCGGATGCCATGCTTCGCGCAGAAGGCCTCCTGGGCTGGCTTCAGTCGCTCGGCCACTTCCAATAGACCCATGGCCCGGTGCTCGGGCGCCATGCTGTGGCGCAGAAAGGTGAGGTGATCCCGGAAGGCCAGGATGCTCTGGGGCTCCCACACCGTGGCCTCGGGGCCAAGAGCCTGCTCCAGAAAGCGCGCGGCCATGGGCGTCACGTATTCGTGGCTGAAGCGCCAATCGGCGCGCACGAAGAGACCATCACCGGGCTGCACCGCCGGCAGGCCGAGCCGACCCTGCCCCGCATCCACCACGGCATGGCGTGCCAGCAGCTTCTCGGCGTAGGTCATGGGGCGAAGCGGATGTCCAGGCAGCTGGGGATGGACCTCCCCTGCGAGCCGCGCCGCGTTGTAGGCGAAGAGCCCGCCGCGTCGCACGATCTCAGCGGAGAGGGGATCCAGCCCCTCTGAGAACTCGACCAGCGGGATCCCTTCACCCCGTCGGATCCGCGCAATCAGGCCAAAGTCGGTGCTGGTGAGCAGGCCCAGGTTCTGGGCGTTCTGGCGATAGATGCGCTCGAAGCTTTCCGCAATCACCAGCCGGATGCCCGCGCACTGTTCGGCGTAGGGGCTGGCCTCCCGGCTGCTCCCTTTGCCCCGCCGCTTACCAGCCACGCTGACCGCAAAACCGCCAGCGCGAACGGAGCCTGCTCGCACAGGCAAGGAGTCCCCGCACTTCAGCCCCAGATAGGGAAAGTCCCCCAGCTTTTCGTCAAAGTGGTAGCAGATGAAGGCCGGTGTGATTTCATCTGTGCTGATCTGGTCCCGCAGGGGCATAGCCTCGGCCAGCTCCAGATCCTCGCCTGCCAGTTGGCGGAGAATCAGGTCTGGAGCCTCCGAGAGGAAGAGGACT
>SESH01006570.1_pt1 | contig 23695 bp, 23 predicted proteins | sample 3171561 | NCBI WGS metagenome assembly SESH01 (sample SAMN10866947, study PRJNA518727) | freshwater metagenome | biome: subpolar coniferous forest; feature: holomictic lake; material: water; isolation source: holomictic Lake 442 2011 16.5 m and 2014 13 m | place: Canada: near Kenora, Ontario
GGAGAAAACCAAAATTGAAAACGGTCATCGATCGAATAATCCCCGGATGGGAGCATGCATAATCAAGGGCAACAAATGAACCAAAAGAAAATGCCGCAATATGAAATCTTTTCAGTCCAAGTTTCACAACCAGATCATCAAGATCATGGCCAAAAAAATCAATATGATAATGGTTGCCCGGATCGTTGTCTGACCATCCATGCCCACGCATATCGTAAGCTATGGTACGAATTCCATTGTCGTTAAGATTTTTGATCACATGATGCCACCACATCCACCAGCAGTCCCAGCCATGAATCAGCACCACCGTCTCAGCAGCATCTTTCGGACCAGAATCGTGATAGTGATTAACAACGCCGTTGGCTTCAATGAAGTAACTTTTTTCCATCAAGGAAAGTTCATAAGTTGCCCGTTTGGCAGCAGCCCCATCCCTTGAAGCCTGAAGATCAAGAAGCTCCTGCCGATAACGGATAAACTTCTGTGTCGGTGGTGAGGTCAGTGGTACCATAACGCTTGTTATCGGAAAGTGGGTAGAGATACGGTCTCTTCATGTTCCAAAAGATACAAAAAAATATTCTCTGTGCGGAAAAAACAGCCTCCCGTCATGGCATCAACGTGCGCCCCCGCAGAAAAATCTTTTCGCATTCTCGCCTGATAATTTCCTGCTGCTCAAGAATCACTTCCGGTGCAACGGTAAAATGGTTCAGCAAGAGCGAAAAAATCTGGATCGATGTCTCAAATTTTTCTGTTACCACAACATCAGCACCAACGGTGTAGAGCGCAGCAACATCATCAAGGCTCCTTGCCCTCACAATAATAAAGGCTTTTTTATTAATCTCCCTTATCATTTCGATACTGTTGCGAATGGCGGTGGTGTCGGAAATACCAAGCACAACAGCTCGGGCATGGTCTATTCCTGCGCGAATGAGTGCCTTTTTTTCGGTACAATCGCCATAATAGATAGGCTCGCCCCTTCTTCTCATCACCTTCACCTTTTCCCTATCGATTTCAAGCACAGAATAGGAGATATTCGTCGCATGAAGCACTGCGGCCACATTCTCGCCATTAAGACCAAACCCGATTATTGCTGCATGAATCTCTCCTGCGCAGATAATCGTACTGTCCGGAGGACGCCCGGAAGCGGCTGACGGCTCCCGGGATACAAGGGGAATAAAGCCCAGTGCCGGGACCATCTGGTCGGCAACCCTGGGTGCAATGGATATCATTGCCGGTGTGACTATCATGGTGACGACAATGATGGCAAGCATTGCCTGAAACAGCTCATGATTGATAACACTGTTCCTCAATCCAGCCTCTGCAAGCACAAAAGAGAACTCCCCTATCTGGGCAAGTGCCATGCCTGCCATCATGCTGACCCTCAGAGAGTGGCCTAGAAAAAGAGAGACTCCGGCAACCAGCAGCCCCTTGACCAGCAACACCACAAGAGCAATCAAGATGAAAAACGGCAGATTCATCATCTTGATGTCAAGCAGAAGCCCAACGGATATAAAAAAGATGCTGGTGAATGCCTCGCGAAAAGGATCAATTGTTACACTTATCTGATGACTTTCATCGGTACTGGCGATAATCATTCCGGCAACAAATGAGCCAAGTGCGAGCGACAGCCCAGCCTGCGAGGTCAGCCAGGCCGCACCAAAACAGATAACCAGAGCCCCGATAACCAGAACCTCCCTGCCACGCAAAGAGGCAATAAGACGAACAATTTTCGGCATCAGGATCTTTAACCCGATAAAAATGACCGTGGAAAACAACACAATAATGCCGATCTTTTTAAAAACCACACCAAAGGACGGCGCTGCATCGGGGCGTAAAAAGTTAATGCCGATCGTCAAGGGAACAATCGCAATATCCTGAAAAATCAGAATCCCCAAAGCAATCCGACCGTGCGGCAGCGCAAGTTCATCGCGGTCGGTCAAAATTTTCAGGCAGATTGCTGTACTACTGACAGAAAAGGTAAAGCCAAGAAAAACAGCAGCAGAAGGAGTAATGACCTCGCCTATGGCAAGCATAAACCACCAGGAAAGCAAACTGATCGCCAGTCCAGTAACCACTATCTGGACGATCCCCCCAACCAAAACAATTTTTTTCAGTTTTTGGAGGTCATCAAGTGAAAACTCAAGACCTATGGTAAAAAGGAGAAGAACAACACCAAGCTCGGCAAGGGTTGCAATCATTTTCTGGTCATAGACAACACCGACACCTGACGGCCCCAGCAAAATTCCGGTAAAAATCAACCCAATAACAGGGGGAATCTTCAACCGCTGGAAAATCAGGATAATGGCGACGGCCGATGCCCCAATAAGAACCAGTTCCTCTAGAAAATCTACATCATGCATAGAGAGTGAGGTTAGTCAGATAAGCGGCAGCCCGATAGCGGATCCCGTCGTAATTATAAACCAATTTTAAGAAATACTCCCTTCATGAATTATCTATTTGAAAATGATAATCAATAACGTTAAACTTGGGACATCAGTTCAATGGTTGACTGATCGCTATTCAAGTAATTTGTGTCTTGGTTACTTGACAGGTATTTTTTTCTATCAATGCATAGACTTCACTGAAACTAACAATGAATATTTACATCGGCAATTTGGCTTATACTGTTACCGAAGATGATCTTCGTGAAGCGTTCTCCGAATTCGGGCAAGTCGAGAGCGCGAGCATTATCAATGACAAGTTTTCAGGCCGATCCAAGGGGTTCGGGTTTGTTGACATGCCAAATGACAGCGAAGCTCGCGAAGCCATCGAATCCTTGAATGACAAAGATTTGAACGGTCGTACCATAAAAGTAAACGAAGCCAAGCCACGCGAAGAGAGACCAGCAAGAAGGGATCGCTACTGATCTTTTCAGCGACTGCCCCCTTAAGCCAGACAGGACGCAAGTTCTGTCTGGCTTTTTTAATCTCCACCATAAACCCTATGCCCTTACCAGTCGTCTATATTACAGCCGCCCTTCTCTATCTTGCCATCTTTCCCCTCCCTTCGGGATATTATGAGCTGCTGCGCATCGTTGCTTCAGGCACCTTTGCATGGGGTGCCTACCAAAACTTCAGCCAGAAAAAGCTGCTGCTCCCCCTCGCTTACTCTCTGTTTGCGATAGTTTTCAACCCTGTCAGTGAAATCGCCCTTGCCAAAGAGCTCTGGATACCAATTGACCTTCTTGCCGCAACAGTGCTTCTCCTGACAAAAGATCATATTGCAGGGTAAAAAAAACGTCAAACTAACAACACACTTGTCAGACCTGCACAAACAGTGACGCCTTCGCTCCGCAGATCGGGCACTGCTCTGGCGGATTTCCCAGTTCAATATGGCCACAGACCGGACATAGCCATACTTCGGTTGCTGTAATGTCCTGGCCATTACGCACTGCTTCCAGCGCCTTTTTGTAGAGTTCCGCATGAACCCGTTCGGCCTTGAGGGCAAAGGAAAACATCCTTTTTGCGGGAAGCTCATCTGCTTCAGCCTGCTCAAGCATCGGCGGATACATTTCGGTATGCTCAAAGGTTTCACCCCCGATTGCAGCCTCCAGATTTTCAGCAGTTGATCCTATGCCGCCAAGAGCCGCAAAATGCCCTTCGGCATGAATACGCTCAGCCTGAGCCGTTGTGCGAAACAACTTTGCCACATTGTTAAAACCCGCCTTCTCTGCCTCTTTTGAAAATGCCAGATACTTCTGGAAAGCCTGACTCTCACCGGCAAACGCCTCTTTCAGATTCTCTTTTGTTGTAGCCATAATTGTTTTTCCCCTTTTAGTTTTTAATGATGATCAAGCCAACCGTCCCTCGCTCCCCGCAAGTTAAGGAGGACAAGGTAATAAATCTCACCACAAAGAGCGGTTTTGCCACCTGAATTGAACTTTTTTGAACAGAACCGGAAGGTGCATTGACAAAATAATGCAAAAAGAGTATATAGAACCTTCTGCCAGCCAGGAACTTCTTGTTCATTTTATTTTTGGAGCCTCACCATGTTCAAGCCAAAACTCTTCTCAATTTTACCGGAACTTACCCCGGATCGGATAATGAAGGATGTCGTTGCCGGTATCATGGTTGGCATTGTTGCCCTGCCTCTGGCTATCGCCTTTGCCATTGCATCGGGAGTTTCTCCTGAAAAGGGGCTTATTTCTGCAGTGATCGGGGGCTTTCTTGTCTCGTTACTCGGAGGAAGCCGCGTACAGATAGGAGGGCCAACAGGTGCATTTATTGTAATCCTTTATGGGATTGTGCAGCAATACGGTGTAAATGGCCTGATGATAGCCACCATCATGTCAGGAATTATTCTCATGATCATGGGGTTCGCCCAGTTCGGGTCACTCATAAAATTTATCCCCTATCCGGTTATTGTAGGGTTTACGAGTGGCATTGCGGTCATTATATTTTCCAGCCAAGTCAAGGATTTTCTTGGTCTTGACATTGCTGCGGTTCCTGCGGATTTTATCGGCAAATGGGCAGCTTACGCTCGTAACCTGCCAACGCTCGACCTGCCAAGTTTTATGATTGGAACACTTGCCCTTGTCATTATTCTCTTCTGGCCTAAAGTATCGCGAAAAATTCCGGGTTCACTTGTCGCTATAGTTGTCACCACTGTTATTGTAGAATACTTTCAGCTTGGTGTAGCAACCATTGACTCTCGTTTCGGAGAAATTCCCTCAATGATTCCCGCGCCAACACTCCCCTCATTCGATTTTGCAACGATTCAGCATCTTATCATGCCCGCCACCACTATTGCACTGCTTGGTGCTATTGAGGCACTGCTCTCGGCTGTTGTGGCAGATGGCATGATCGGCAGTCGGCACAAGTCGAATATGGAACTGATTGCCCAGGGTGCTGCAAATATCATTACTCCTCTTTTTGGAGGCATCCCTGTTACAGGAGCAATCGCCCGGACCGCAACCAATGTCAAAAACGGCGGAAGAACTCCTGTTGCCGGGATCGTTCACGCCATTACGTTGCTCCTGATCATGCTGCTCTTCGGCAAGTGGGCAAAGCTCATCCCGATGCCTGCCCTGGCCTCTATTCTTATTATTGTGGCCTGGAACATGAGCGAAATCAAGGTGTTCCGCCAACTGCTGAAAAGCCCGAGAAGCGACGTTATTGTTTTGCTGAGCACTTTCAGTCTGACTGTAGTGTTTGACCTGACAATTGCCATTGAGATCGGTATGTTGCTTGCTGTCATCCTCTTCATGCAGCGAATGGCGCAACTTTCCAATGTAGGCGTCATCACCAAAGAGTTAAGTGACCGGGATGAAGAGGATGATCCCAATACTATTGTAACCAGAAAAGTGCCTGACGGGGTAGAGGTCTTTGAAATAAGCGGACCGTTTTTCTTTGGCGCTGCCAGCAAGTTCAGGGAGGCCATGCATATTGTTGAAAAGGCGCCAAAAATCAGGATTATCAGAATGCGAAGCGTGCTTTCTATTGACGCTACCGGTCTGAATATGATGAAAGAGCTGCTCAAGGATTGCAAAAAAACTGATACCCGACTTATCCTTTCAGGAGTTCATGCGCAACCTTTATTTGCTCTCCAGCAATACGGGGTTTACGACGAAATCGGAGAAGAGCACATTTTCGGTAATATTGATGATGCTCTCGACCATTCAAGAGAGATACTCGGCCTGCCAAAGGTGGGACGGCAACAAAACTTTGTTCCTACGGTACAGCGGGAAAAAATTTAACGGTCACCTGGTATATCCAGATCTGCCAAGGGCCCTGCGTATTTTTCGAAAAACGCATTTTTATTTATTTTATTCGGTGATTTTAATAAAAAATCTTAAATTGTTAAGCGGTGGTGGTGGTTTGTGTCTTTAAACAAGTTTTTATTGTACTGGTTCACCCCTAAATCCCGAATAATATGGAACAGATAATACGTCCACTTGGAACCCTGGTGCAGCTTCTCGAAGAGCTTGGGCATGAAGTCACGTATGCCTATGATGATCTCGTATTTGTCAATGACAATGATTTTCTGCTTCAGTTCGACAACTCAGGCCCCTCATTGAACCTCTTCTTTAACCAGAGCTGTGCAAAAAGGAATGCTGATAATATCGAGCAGAGCATCATCCCCGCAGGCGATAAAAAAGGACTTTCGATTATCAAAAAAGGGCAGTACACTGTAACCGGAGAAGCCGATGAAAATCTGCGCATTGAATTCTTCAACAACTGAAACAGTTTACTACATTCCTCAATAAGTGAGCGGGTTTCCTCGGCATGGCTGGGGAGCCGACTCCCGGTTTACATAAGCATCAATTTCGGGTTCTTTCCTTCATTGATACCACTCTCCTACCAATTGCCTTTGGTGAGGAGGCTTGCCAGTTTTTTTATCGACCTGATGCACTTGATTATGCCATGATTTCCACCCTTAGTTTATAGTTATACTTGTGGCTATTAATAACGAGAAAACCAAAGGTTATTTTGTGATAACCTTAACTATTTTATGAAAAAATGCTTTTCATCGTTATATATTGCTCGGGAAATTAGGATTTAACGCCCCCCCCCAGCCGATGCTCTTCATCCTCCTTATTTATCTTATATTGGGCAATATTTTAATCATGATAACCACGCTATTATGAGCCTGATGATCAGCGTTTCCGGAATACGGGGCATTGTCGGCGAAAGCCTGACCCCGAAAAATCTCACGGCATTTGCGATGGCTTTCGCCTCCTGGATTTTTCGCCGCAAACATGAAAAAAAGCCAAGAATTGTCATCGGCAGGGATACCAGACCAACAGGCAAAGCTATCGGTGATCTCGTCAGTAATACCCTGCTGCTTTGTGGATGTGATGTTATTGATCTGGGCATCGCCACAACTCCAACCGTTGAAATTGCTGTTGCTGCCGAACATGCCGACGGCGGCCTGATAATTACGGCTTCACACAATCCCGTTGCATGGAACGCACTGAAAATGCTCAACAATCTTGGCGAATTTTTAAGCGCCGGAGATGTTGATGAACTTCTTGACATTGCTGAAAAAGAGCAGTTTGTCACTGCTCACTGGGATGCGATTGGTACTGTCTCCCATATTGACGGGTATGATGACCTCCATATTGAAAAAGTCCTCCAGTTGCCCTGCATTGATACTGCTGCTATTGCAAACCAGCGCTTCCGGGTGCTTGTTGACTGTGTTGAAGGGGCGGGCTCTTCGATTATTCCACTGCTTTGCAAAAGGCTTGGTTTTGAGAGTATTGTACCTGTTGCCTGTGGCGGCACCGGTCTCTTCCCCCGAAACCCTGAACCAATTGAGGAAAATCTTTCTGGTACCATCACGTCATTGAAAGAGTTTGGCTGTGATTTTGCCCTTATTGTTGACCCAGATGTCGACAGGCTTGCTCTTCTCTGTGCAGATGGTTCCCTTTTCGGAGAGGAGTACACCCTGGTCGCCTGCGCTGATTTTTACCTTAAACATAAATGCGGGCCGGTGGCAAACAATCTTTCAAGCAGCCGTGCACTGCGTGATATTGCCGAACGGTACGGAGTGGCATGTTACAGTGCTAAAGTTGGCGAGGCGAATGTCAGTGCATTGATGAAAGAAAAGCTGGCAGTCATCGGCGGAGAAGGGAACGGAGGAGTGATTCTCCCTGAGTTGCACTACGGACGGGATGCTTTGGTCGGCATAGCGCTTATTGTTCAGGCATTCACCCTCTGGCGTGCCGATAATAACGGCGGAACACTGTCGCAGTTCAGGCTGCAGTTCCCTGGCTACGTTATGTCAAAGCAGAAAATTGTGCTTGGCAAATCAGGCAAGGCTTTACTGGAAAAAATATTTACCGATATAGCCCGGCACTACCATACCGCCGAAGTTAATACCATTGACGGACTGAAACTTGACTTTGCCGACAGTTGGGTACATTTACGTCCATCAAATACAGAGCCCATTATAAGAATCTATGCTGAGGCGCCATCAATTGTCAGGGCTCAAGCGCTGGCAGACGAGCTGAGAGATGAAATTGAAAAGAGAGTCTCGGAAATTGGCCACCATGAGTAACGACTCAACAACAAAAAGCTTCAGGCCACAGCAGGATGATACCCTGCAAAAAGAAAAAAAAAGTTCGGTTGACCGCTACATCCTCTCCCGCCTTTTCGCCTATGTCAAGCCATACAAAACTCTTGTAGCCACGGCCATTGCGATCACCATCGCCGGCTCCTTTCTCGGCCCGCTGAGGCCTTATCTGACAAAAATTGCTATTGACGACTATATTGCGAAAGGCAATCTCAAAGGGCTGACAATTATCAGCATTTTTCTTGCGGGGGCAATACTGCTTGATGGCATAAAGCAATATATCACCACCTGGCTGACTCAGATTATCGGTCAGAAAGCAGTCTTCGACATCCGGATGGATATTTTTACCCACCTGCAGAAACTGCCTGCGAGGTTTTATGACCGAAACCCCATTGGGCGCCTGATCACTCGAACCACCAGTGATGTCGAATCACTCAACGAGATGCTCTCCAGCGGCATCATCACTATTCTGGGCGACCTCCTGCAGCTTCTTTTCATTGTGGTGCTGATGGCCTGGATTGACTGGCAACTGACCCTTATTGTCCTCGGTATTCTTCCCCTGATGATCTATGCCACGATAGCTTTCAAAAACAGGGTACGGATTGCTTTTCAGGATGTTCTCACCCATATAGCGAGGCTGAACACCTTTTTTCAGGAGCATCTCACCGGCATGACCATCGTCCAGCTCTTTAACCGTGAAGAGCGGGAATCGAAAAAATATGCGGCTATCAATGCAGACCACCGGGATGCCAATATCCGGACTGTCTTTTACTTCTCAATCTATTATCCGCTGATTGAGGTTTTAAGTGCTGCTGCGGCAGGGCTGGTAATTTGGTACAGTGGCATCCGCCTGCTCAAGGCCGATCTCACCATTGGTGTGGTAGTCTCGTTTGTACAGTATATCTGGCTTTTTTTCCGACCGCTTCAGCATCTCTCCGACCGATTCAACGTTATTCAGACAGCCATTGCAAGCTCAGACCGCATTATCCGTCTCCTTGATGAGAAGGAGGGAATAGAAGAGCCGTCCGGGCAGCGCCAACTTACTTCCTTCAGTGAGAGCATCGAGTTCAGGAATCTCTGGTTCGCTTACGAGAGCGACAATTGGGTGCTAAAGGATATCTCATTTACCATCCGGCATGGGGAAAAAATTGCCATTGTCGGCGCAACGGGAAGTGGAAAAACGACGCTGATCAATATCCTTTCAAAGCTCTACCCCTTTGCAAAAGGATCGGTGACCATTGATGGTATTCCGCTGCAAGAGATAGCGGAACACTCGGTGAGAAAACTTGTCGGAGTTGTCATGCAGGATGTTTTTCTCTTTTCCGGTACCATACGCGAAAACCTTGCATTTGGCAATCCTGATATCTCCAATGATGCTCTGCAGGAGGCTGCAAGAGTTGTCGGGGCCGACCGATTTATTCAACAGCTTCCCGGCGGATACGAGTACAGGGTACTTGAAAACGGCACAGGGCTCTCCTCTGGACAAAAACAATTGATAGCCTTCGTCCGGGCGCTCCTCTACAATCCTGAAATACTTGTACTTGATGAGGCCACCAGCTCGGTTGATACTGAAACAGAATCACTGATTGATGCGGCAACCACCCGCCTCATGAGTGAGCGCACCTCCATTATTATTGCCCACAGACTGTCGACGGTTCAGAAGGCTGACAGAATTATAGTTTTGCACAAAGGAGTGATCAGGGAAAGTGGCAATCACCAGGAGCTTCTTGCAAAACGAGGGCTCTATTACAAGCTATACTTGCTGCAACACCCGGAGCAAACTCTCCCGCTCTGAGAGAGAGTAAACTCTACAAACTGCTCTCCCTCAGCACACTTACCGGTTCCAGCCTGGCTGCCCTTGCCGAGGGCAGAATTGCGGCAAGCGTACTGATCAGAGCCGTGACACCGATCACAAGCAGAAAATAGAGCGGGTTATAGGACATACTGAACCCCGTTTTAGTCAATGCCCCCTGTGAACTCTCTATGGGAAGGCTTGCGAGAAGGGTGATTGTTCCTGTCGCGAGCACCCCTCCTGCAAGAGCTCCGGCCAACCCCACCATAAACCCCTCAAGAATAAACATGCCCACCAGCTCCATTGCGGAAAATCCAAGAGACTTCATGATGGCAATATCCCTGCTCTTTTCAAATACTGTAGTGACAAGAATATTTGCCACTCCAAACCCCGAAACAACACCAACAAAAGCCACCAGAGAGAAAACGATATAGCCAATTCGGGTAAAGAGAGAGATAAGACTTGCATTTTCCTCCTGCCAGGTAAGGCACCGATAGCCAGTAATCAGCTCAAGTTCTCTGGCAAGAGGAGCATTGGTAAAAGGATTCGCCACCTTGAGCGCAATACCGGAAACCTTGTTGGCTGGCAATCCCTCAATAATCTGGGCAAACTTAAGCGAGACCAGAACACTGTTGTCAACCGCATTGACACCCGAAAAAAAGATACCCGCCACTTTGCACTGCCGACTCTTTCCAAAAGCAGGGATGATAACCACCTGATCATTCACCTTGAGATTCATATCCCTGGCAACGGTTCTTCCGACAAGAAGCGCATTGGGGGTCTTTTCAAAGAAGGAGATATCACCCATGATCAGTTTTTTTCGGATTCCGCTTATAGCATCCTCCCTCTCAATCAGAACACCTTTGAGGAGAAGTGGTTGATTACGGCTCCCTTTTACAGCCATGACCTGCGAATTGACATAAGGTGAAGCTGCAATAACCTTTTTTGCATATTCAGGCGAGCTGAAGAGAGAGAGTATCTGCCGATAGTTCCGAACCTCTTCCCGCTCCTGCTTCTTGACATTATTCTCAACGAATGCAACTGTGGAAAAACTGCCTTTGTCGAGAAGGTTGGCTGGCATCGGGTGAGTTCTTTCTCCTTTAACGGTAATATGGGGGGCAACATTTACAATAGTCTCAACGAAAGAGTCAAGCAGCCCCCGGGTAAGGGAGTTGGTGGTAATCAGCACCATCGTACTGATGGCTACACCAAAAATGGTGCTCAATGTCTGCCTCCGACGCCCGAGCAGATGACGCACAGCTATGTTAAACAATGTTTTCAGCATGATGAAACCGCTTCGATATGGAGGTAAAAAGTTATGGAATATTTTTATTATGTTGTGGCTTATTGCACTGATTTATAAACAAATCCTTAAAGAAATCTTTCCGAACGGCATGAGCGACAGGCCAAACAATATAACAATTGAGCGCAAGCAGAGCCATGTAGAGATCTGCCTGAATGGGGATGTTGCATTCAGCCGCAAAACTACAGGCCTTGAACGGTTTGAGTTTGAGCATAATGCCCTGCCAGAACTCTCATTTTCTGACATTGATCTCACAACAACTTTTTTGGGCAAAAGAATAGGCGCTCCGCTGATGCTCTCCTCCATGACGGGAGGATACCATGAAGCAGCATCGCTCAACCAGCGTCTTGCTGAGGTGGCTGAACATTTTAACATCCCGCTTGGCGTTGGGAGCATGCGGCCAGCACTTGAAAACCCCTCCTGCCGCAGCAGCTTTGCCGTAACAAGAAAATTCGCACCCTCAGTCCAGATCTTTGCCAACATCGGAGCCACGGAGATTGCGAAAGGATTGACAGAGAGCGAGATTAACATCATGCTTGAGCTTCTGGAGGCAGACGGACTGATTGTACACCTGAATGCCGCACAGGAACTTTTTCAGCCTGAAGGCAACACAGATTTTCGACACGTTCTCGAGCAACTTGCTCAACTCACCAATAACATCACTCTTCCTGTCATTGTCAAAGAAGTTGGATGCGGCATTTCGGCAACCTCCGCACGCCAGCTCATTGAGGCTGGCGTAAGCGGAATTGACGTTGCGGGTGCGGGAGGGCTCAGTTGGCAGAAAGTGGAGGAAATCCGCTATACAAAACAATTCGGACGGGAAACCCGCTTCAGCCAGCCAGCTCTCGATGAACTACTGAACTGGGGAATACCTACAGCACAGTGCCTGATTGATATCAGGGAACTCAAAAAAGGGCATCCCGAGTTCAGCAACATTGAGATCATCGCTTCAGGCGGAATCCAGTGCGGCACGGATATTGCCAAGTCATTGGCACTTGGAGCGCAGCTTGCCGCATCTGCGAGATATGTCCTTAAAGCCCTTCATGAAGGCGCACTTGAAAAAAATATTGAGAGCTGGCTGAACGATCTCAGGGCAGTGATGTTCCTGACCGGGGCCGCCACAATAGAGGAGCTTCGGAACAAAAGACTTATCATCAAACAATGACCGATTTCATCATGACCATACCTGTTACTCAAGAACTTGTTGAACAAAAATACTCTCTCTATCACGAGAAAATCAATAATGCACTCAGCAAATGTTTCGAGAGGGAGAGCCCGGTAACACTGTATGCTCCTGCAAAATATATTCTTGAGGGAAAAGGAAAAAGAATCCGCCCATTTCTGACACTGCTTGCATCGGAAGCTGTCAGCGGCTTTTCTGAAGATGCCCTCAATGTTGCACTTGCTGTTGAAATCTTGCATAATTTCACCCTGATTCATGATGATATCATGGATCAGGCAGATCTGCGCCACGGCAGGCCTACCATCCACAAGCACTGGAATGTCAATGCAGCCATTCTGACAGGGGATATGATGATTGCCTATGCTTATGAACTTGCCTTACAGGCCAAAAGCAACCGCCACGCTGAACTTATCCATATTCTCAACCACGCCAATATCACAATTTGTGAAGGGCAGGCACTCGACATGGAACTTGAAGAGAAAAAAGATGCCACTATAGCAGACTATCTCGACATGATTGCAAAAAAAACCGGACGACTTATTTCAGCCGCACTTGAAGCCGGTGGGGTTGCGGGCAATGCAACAGATGAACAGCTTCAGAGCCTGGTTCTTTTTGGTGAAAAAATTGGGAGGGCCTTCCAGATACAGGATGACTACCTCGATATTATGGCTGATAACGGAAAATCCGGCAAGATGGCAGGTGGCGATATCATCAACGGTAAAAAAACTTACCTCTTGCTCCGCTCTCTCGAACTAGCTTCAGGAGCTGATCGAGAACTTTTACACTCGATCATCATCAATAAAGGACTGAGTCCCGACAGGGTTCCAGAAGTGAAAGCTGTCTATGAACGATGCGGCGTTCTTGAAGAGACTGCTGAACTGATCAACAGTAATACCGAGGAGGCGCTTACAGCAATTGACCAACTGCCTCATGCAGAAGGGCGCGAATACCTTAAAGGGTATGCAAACATTCTCATGGAGCGCGATTTCTAAACTCGCTATATTATGACACTCCCTGCAACGATGGAAGAGAAGATTCTCCTGCTTGTTCTTACCCTTATTCCGGGTATCGGCCCTGCAAGAATCAAGGCAATGACAAGTCATTTTTCTGACCTGGCAGAGGTGCTCCATACCAGCACAAATGATCTGATGACTATACCGGGCATCGGTGAATCTCTGGCACGACAGATTCACCATTTCCTTCACCACATACCAACAAAACAGGCCGCAGAGAATGCTGCTGCAGAGCAGATTGCCGGGCTGCACCGCTATAATGCAACCATTGTAACCATTCTTGATTCTGATTATCCCGCCCTGTTAAAAGAAATATATGATCCGCCTCCCTGCCTCTTTGTTCGGGGAAAACTTCCTGCGAATGATACTCCCGCCCTCGCTGTTGTTGGAACCAGGTATGCATCACAATACGGCAAACAGGCGACAGCACTGCTCTGCAAAGATTTGGTGAACTGCGGAATTGTCGTTTTCAGCGGACTGGCTTATGGAATTGATATGGCGGCACATACCGCCACTCTTGAAAACGGGGGAACAACCGTAGCTGTTCTTGCCAGTGGGGTCGACACGATCTATACCGATCCCAAAGGAAAAGTGTGGCCTAAAATCATTGAACGGGGAGCAATCATTTCAGAAGAGTGGCTGGGTTCGGAACTCTCACCGGGAAAATTCCCGAAAAGAAATCGCATCATATCAGGAATTTCTGCAGGAACCATCGTTATTGAATCTGACCTGAAAGGGGGATCGCTGATCACCGCCTCAACAGCCCTTGAACAAAACCGGGAGATTTTTGCTGTGCCCGGAAGCATCTTCTCCAGAACCTCACGGGGAACAAACAAGCTTATCCAGCAGGGTGCGGCAAAAGCCATCATGAGCGTTGAAGATATCATCAGTGAACTCTGGCCGAGATTTGCATCAAGTTGTTCAAGGAAAAGTGCTGTACAGGATAATTCCGTGAATCACCTCACCATTCAGGAAAAAAGCATTATTCACTGCATGGGCACAGAACCCGTTCACATTGATGCACTTGCTGCCGCATCAGCCATGGATGTATCCTCTCTTCTGGTGCACCTTTTTGAACTTGAACTGAAAACCGCGATATCGCAACAGCCGGGCCAGTTTTTCCAGAAAAGAGCGTTTTGAGCCTCCTGCACCTTCAAAAAAAGGGGTTTTTCAGCTTTGTATAGTTTTTTACAGGGGAATTATTACCTTTGAACGTTTAGCACTGGCAGCTTTTACATTCTCCAGTACCGATTTCAATAACACTTTAAATATTACCCATGAAATTGATGAATCATTCTCGAAAATTTATGGCCGTTACTCACCGTGTCATCGTGGCAGTTGTGCTGTGTATGGTTTTTGTGGCCTCTCCGTCATTCGCTGCACTTGAAACAAGCAAGATTGGTGTTGTGGATTCGGGAAAAATCCTGCAGCAACTTCCTGAAACCAAACAGGCAGAGAGCACGTTACAAGCAACAGCCGCTACGCTGCAGAAAGAAATTTCGGCCAAAAACCTTGAGCTTCAGAATGCGGTTGCTGAATACAAAAAGAAGGTGCCTTCACTGAAACCAGCAGCAAGAGAGCTTCGGGAGAAAGAGCTGAACATCAAGGGTCAGGCTCTGCAGAAATTCCAGCAGGAACAGAATGGTGTTTTTGAAAAGAAACAGCAAGAGGTATTCGCACCGATTCGTCAGAAAGTAGTCGCAACAATTGAATCAATTGCCCAAAAAGAAGGGTTTTCGGTTGTACTTGAAAAAAACGCGACAGTCTATTTTGCTCCTGAAAATGATCTTACCTTTAAAGTGCTGGACAAGCTGAATAGCAAGTAATGGTCACGATTTGAAAAGAGTTATCGTTCTTTTTTTTCCTCTCATTCTGGTTGTAGCTGCTGGATGCGGCGATATGTCGAAGGAGAGCAGTTCTTCCGAAACTGTTTCTGCCGATCTCGATCATCTTGTACAGGAGAGCTGGACCAACAGAATTGCGCTTACCGATTCAGGGGTGAGAAGCGGTATCATTGGGGCAGGACACGGAGCGGAGTACAGAACCAGGAGTGGTAGCGAACATCATCTTGACGGAGGTATAAGAGTTACCCTGTTTGATGCCAACGGACGTCCGGCGACAATCATAACAGCTCAAAAGGCTGTTATTCACGATAATCAGGATATTGAGGCCATGGGTAAGGTTGTAATGACATCTGCTGAAAAAACAGTTATAACAACTGAGTATGTCAAAACGAGCGCCAAAAAGAAGATGATACATTCAGACCGCTTTGTTACCATTACAAGGCCAGGAGAGACTATTCGTGGAGAGGGTTTTGAGAGTGATCAAGCCTTGAAAAAGTACCGGATTTTCCGCGGAAGCGGAGAGGCTTTTATAAAACAATAATGAAGTTCTTTTGTTCATGAAATTACACGTCCTGAAGTCAAAAATCCACAACGCTATCGTAACAAGCGGAGACCTCGAATATGAAGGGAGCATCACTATTGATAATGAGCTGCTTGAAATGGTCGATATGATTCCTAATGAAAAAGTTCTTGTTGTCAACAACAATAACGGAGAACGGTTTGAAACCTACATTATCAAAGGAGCGCAAGGCTCAAGGGAAATTCAGCTCAACGGAGCTGCTGCGCGGTGTGCCCTTGTTGGTGACGAGATCATCATCATGACCTTTGCTGTCATGGAAGAGGCTGAAGCGCGAAATCATAAACCTTTGATTCTTATTGTCGACAAGAAAAATAACCCAAAAAGCAGGCATCTTGTAGGCGAAGAAGCTGAACAGTTACTGTAATTCACCTATAATATTCCAAATAATATTGACGGATCAATGGCGCTTGCAATAATTATCATGGCAGCAGGAAAAGGCACCCGAATGCATTCAGACCTTCCAAAGGTGCTGCATCAAGCTAATGGGCGTTCTCTTATCGACTATGTACTCGATACCGCCAGCTCTCTTCTCCCCGAAGAAATCGTACTGATTGTAGGGCACAAGGCAGAGCTGGTCAGGAAAGCTGTCGCCCGATATCAGGTAACGCTTGCACTTCAGGAACCGCAACTGGGAACCGGTCATGCTGTCATGCAGGCAGGGACCCAACTCCGCGATTTTGAGGGCGAAATACTCATCCTGTCTGGAGATGCGCCATTGGTCAATACCACAACCCTCCAGAAGCTGATTTCATTTCATCGTTCAACTCATGCAGCGGCAACCGTCTTGACCGCAGAGCTGGATGATCCTGATGGCTACGGAAGAATTATTCGACAGCAGAACAGTGACTGCGTCCTGAAAATTGTTGAACAAAAGGACGCCGCAGCAGGGGAGCTTGCCGTCAAGGAGATCAACTCCGGCGTTTACGTTTTCAATGCAAGGTTGCTTTTCGAGGCTCTTGGGCAAATCAACACGAACAACGCCCAAAAAGAGTACTATCTGACTGATGTGTTTGGTATCTGCTTTGAAAATGGCAAAAGGGTTTGCGCTTTGAAAACTGACACCCCCGACGAAATTCTTGGCATCAACACCCCAGAACAGCTTAAAGCAGCCGAACGGCTGCTTCTGCAACATCATCTTTCTTCCTGACCGACATGATAAATCTTTCTGGACACCGAGGCCTGAAACCTATTTTCTGGAACGGCGGGGCTTTTGTGATGCTCTCTCTTCTGCATTCTCTGTATAAGTTCCGGCAGCTCTGGAACCTGGCGCGTTAAGGTCTATATCTGGACTCTCATGCTGTATGCCATTATCATGCATGGAATAAAACTCTACAAGATTGCCATCGGGATCCATAACGAAAAAAGCTCTCCCTTCCCGCCGATGGGCTGGACGAGTAACAATATGAACACCTCTCTCGTCAAGATAACGGGCCGCACCATCGACCTCAGCATCTGAAGCGAGCCTGAAACCAAAATGGTCAACCCTGATATCCCTTGCGCCAGGCAAACCGGGTGTTTCAGCTTTCACGAGCACCAGCATATCCGAATTAATGCGAAGAAAGGAGATGTTTGCGCCCACCCTGTGATCAAGCTTTATACCCAGAATATCACTATAAAATTCTTCAGCCAAACGCAGGTCGTTTACCCTAAGGGTAATCTGGTTAATCCCCGTCAGTTTCATCATCATCTTCGGTTGGAATAATCTTTTTTTCAACAGGTTTTTCAAGCGTATAATCGTATTTGTGCTCAAAATAATCTGCTACTGCCTTGTGCGAGGATTTCTCGCGAATTTCAAATTCAAGGCTGATCGCTATCTGCTCAGGAAAGACCTTGTCCGATTCTGATTCACTGGTTGGGTTACGAATCATCTCCTTGTAGGGAAGAAGCTTGTCTTCAAGTTCAGCACGCTCTTCATCGTATAATTTTTTTGCTCTTTTTGAAATTGCTACAACAGTTTCATACAAATTCGAGTGCGCACTTCTTAATTCATTCAGATCGACCGGGTTAACCGCCATTGCACCTAATTTTACGTTTTTGAAAGTATAACTACTCAATATTCTGCAGTTGCTCCCTTATTTTCTCAAGATCTTCCTTGATCTGGACAATTTTTTGGGAAATTTCTGCATTCTGGGATTTTGACGCAATGGTGTTTGCTTCACGCAACTGTTCCTGAAGAAGAAAATTCAGCTTCCTGCCAGTGCCGCTTTCGTCATTTCTCAACTCTTCAATAAAAAATTTGTTATGGCTGGCAAAGCGTGTTAGTTCTTCTGTAATATCAAGTTTATCGGCCGCAAGAACCAGTTCCATTTCGAGCCGATCCCTGCTGTAAGTCAAATCTTTTCCGGCAACAGCCTCCACTTTTGTAGAAAGTCTTTTTCTGACCGCATCAAGATTATCAGATGCAAGAACCTTTATAAGCGCAAGTGTACTCTCAATTTCAGCTATTCTTTTTCTGAAGTCCACTGACAGTTCTTCACCTTCCCTGCGTCGCATTGCCTTGAGACGAGCAATGGCATCAAGCAAAAGATTATTAACAAAGGGCCAGCGCAAATTTGCGCTGTCGAGAGAAATCGCTCCATTATCGAATATTTCAGGAAACCTCAGTATGTGCTCAAGGTGAAGGGGGGTATCAAGTCCAGCCTCCCTCTTGAGGGTATCAAGCAGTTCTTTATATGCTTTTACTTTTGCAACGTTGATGCTGAATGAGATTGGCAGCTCCTCGTCAATCTGAATCTGAATAAAAGCCGAAATTTTCCCTCTCTGAAAATGAGCCCGGATCTGCTCCCTGACTTCGAGTTCAAAAGAGAGTAACTGACGAGGGAGCTTGACACTGATTTCTGCAAACCGGTTATTTACCGATCGCAATTCTACAAGAGTACGAACACCGCAATCAACAGCCTCTGCACTGCCATATCCGGTCATGCTTTCCAACATAGCTTCCCCTTCTGCATTCCTTGTTTAAAAGATACTGCGGGGCGTAACCCTGCATAAACCAGGCAACAATAGCTCTTACTTGCGAAGTTCAAGTTCACCGATCACTTTACGATAACGGTCAATATCAATATTTTTAACGTAATTAAGCATTTTCTTCCGTTTGGCTACCAGCATAAGCAAGCCACGACGGGAATGCTTGTCCTTTGGATGCAATTGCAAATGACCGGTAAGATCACTGATTCTGCGGGTGTATAACGCCACCTGTACCTCTGATTTGCCGGTATTCTTTTCTGAAGCGCCAAACTGCTTGATAACTTCCGCTTTATACTCTTTTGTCAGGCTCATATCTCTTCGTTTGTTATGTTAAATCGGTTGACCGCTAATATAGTATTATTAGCAATACAACTCGACCGTTTTTTTATCTTTTTCAAGCTGGATTTTCAGCCCTTCAAGATCCGAAAATTTTATTTCATCCCTGATAAACCTCATCAGAGTGAATCTGATGAGGCATCCATAAAGGTTTCCGGTATATCCAATGATGTGAGCCTCGACAGTTTTGCTGCCTTCAGAGGAGACCGTTGGGCGAACACCAATGTTCATCATCGCCTTAAAGTGCACTCCGTTCACCGTCGTTTGAGCTTGATAGACACCCGATCGAGGCAGCAGCTTGTTTGGATCGGACAACTTAAGATTCACCGTCGGGAACCCCAGATCCCGTCCGCGCTTGTCGCCATGGCACACTGTACCGGTAATCAAATATGGAGATCCAAGAAATTTATTGGCCTCTTCAATCATTCCGCTTTCAAGCAGCATCCTTATCCTTGTACTTGAAATATGTTCATTGCCGTTCCGCACTTCGTCAACAACCTCAACATCAAAATTGAGTTCGTACCCCAATGATTCCAGCGTTTTGCGGCTTCCGCTCCTGTCACGACCAAAAGCATGATCATATCCAACAATAAGGCTTTTTGCGCCGAGCAGTCCGACCAGCATATTCCTGATAAAATCGTCTGAACTGCGTGAAGCAAAATCAGGGGTGAAACGGATTACAAAAAGAAGATCAACTCGTTCACTGGCAAGAAGATCAATTTTTTCATCAAGCGTGGTCAATAGACCTGATGGAGCTGAAACGCCCCCCTTGAGCATACTTCTTGGGTGTGGTTCAAAGGTGACGACAACGCTTCTCAAACACCGGCGTTCTGCGACGGCGACCATCCTGGCAATAATCATCCTGTGCCCCTTATGGACACCATCATAAGATCCTACCGTTACTGCTGAAGGAATGGATCTGAAATCAACAGTAGAGCAGGAGCCGTAACTGTAGATCTGGTTATTTACGTACTCAACAATACGCATGCGACCTCTTGTCTCCCTTCACCCGGGATAGTACTTGATGCCTTCTGAAGAATACCTTCAACTGTGTCTGCGACTGTGCTGGCTGAGCTCAGTTGCCAAGTACCAATCGAGAGCCTCCTGAGAGATGCCAGATAACCTCCTACGCCAAGCTTGCTCCCAAATTCATGAGCAATAACCCTGATATAGGATCCCTTGGAAACATGAAGGATAAAATAAACCATGGGGAGTTCAATGCTGGTAATTTCAAAACTGTAGATGACAATCTCTTTTGCTTTACGCTCCGGTATTTCCTCTCCCTTGCGGGCATGTTCGTAGAGCCGTTTTCCATTGTGCCACGCCGCCGAATGCATGGGTGGCTGCTGCTGGTGTATACCGATGAAAGCTGAAGCTACCATCCTCACCTCCTTATCGGTCAGGTGATCCGTATTGCAATGTCCGTACTCTGCTGTTTCACAGTCATGACTTTCGGTCATTGCACCAAGCTTTATTGCGCCATCATAGACCTTGTCAAGCACTTCAAGAGAAACAATCTCTTTGGTTTTTCGTCCGGTAGCAAGCATAAGCAGGCCTGTCGCTTTCGGGTCAAGCGTCCCGCAATGGCCAACCTTGCGTTTCAAACCGCACTGCTTGTAGGTATTCCTGATTTTAGCTACAACATCAAACGAGCTCCAGTCGAGTGGTTTGTCAATAAGAAGAAAATCGCCCACATCAGGAAGTGTTTCTCTGTTACGCTGTTCATCCATGCTCACTGGTGCAACAAGCCTCCCTGTTCATCATTTTCAACAGAACCTTTTCTCACTTCATTCAAAAGCTGCTCAATCCTGTTTGCACGCTCATACAGGTGATCTTCATGGAATTCAAGTTCCGGAATACGCCGAAAATGATGCCTGATTTTCGACGAAAGAATCATTCTGATGCTCTTTGTTTTATCACGCAGGGCCTCCATGGCGGCGGCCTGCTCATTAACCGTACCGATAATGGAGACGTAAGCCCTCGCGATGCTCAGATCATTCGTAATCCTGACATCGACGACAGTAATAATTGGGCCGCTACGGGGTAGCTCCTTTTGCAGAATTGCTCCAAGCTCCTGCTGCAAAAGTGATGCAACTCTCTCAGTACGTATCGACATAAATCAAGAATAAGCTGTTCAAAGTTTTCGTTTCTTTTCGACGATTTTATAGGCCTCAACAATGTCGCCGACCTTGATATCATCATAGTTCCTGAGGCTCATGCCGCACTCATAGCCAGCATCAACCTCCTTGACATCATCCTTGAAGCGCCTGAGAGCTGCGAGCTGACCTTCGTAGATCTGAACACCGTCACGAAGCAGGCGAACCTTGGAGTCACGAAACATCTTGCCTTCGAGCATATAACATCCACCAACATTGCCAATTTTGGGCACTTTGAAAATCTGACGTATCTCAAGTGAACCAATACTCTCCTCATGAAGCTCAGGGGAGAGCATTCCTTCGAGTGCCTTCTCAACATCTTCAAGCACATGATAAATGACACTGTAGAAGCGAACATCAAGATCTTCCTTCTCTGCCAGCTTCTTGGCGTTGACATTAGGCCGTACCCTGAAACCAATGATAATGGCATCTGATGCCGCTGCAAGCAGTACGTCAGTTTCAGTAATCTGCCCGACACCCTGGTGAATTATCTGTACCTTGACCTCTTCGTTTTGAATTTTCATGAGTCCGTCAGCAAGAGCCTGAATGGAGCCATCGGTATCTGCCTTGATAATGACGCTCAGCTCTTTCATCAGTCCTTCCTTGATCTGGCGGGCAATACTGTCGAGCTTGACGCGCGTGCTGCGACGGAAATCATGCTCACGGCGGATCACCTGGCGCTTCTGCGCCAAGTCGCGTGCCTCCCTGTCGGTAACCATAACCGTCAGGGCATCTCCCGATTGAGGTAAATCCTCAAACCCGAGCACCCTGACCGGCTGCGAGGGGTTGGCATAAGGAATCCTCTTGCCTCGTTCATCCATCAGTGCACGAACCTTCCCCATGGTATTGCCAGCAACAAAAGGATCGCCAACCTTCAGAATTCCACGCTGAACAAGAACCGTGGAAATAACACCCTTGCCCTTGTCAAGTTCTGATTCTACAATTATGCCGCTTGCCGGAATCTCCCTTGAATAATTTCCCTTCAACTCCCGCATTTCAGCTTCGGTCAACACCTTTTCCATCAGTTCAGCAATACCAATGCCTTTCTTTGCAGAGATCTCCTGGCACTGATAAACGCCACCCCACTCTTCAACGAGCACTCCGGCTTCAGACAACTGTGTCTTGATCTTCTCTGGATTGGCTTCAACCTTGTCAATTTTATTCAGGGCTACGACAATCGGGACTCCTGCCGCCTTCGCATGGTTGATGGCCTCGATGGTCTGGGGCATAACGCTGTCATCGGCAGCAACAACAAGAATAACAATATCGGTCACCTGTGCGCCCCTTGCCCGCATCGCGGTAAACGCCTCGTGGCCAGGGGTGTCAAGAAAGGTGATTTTGCGGTTGCCATCGACTGTTACTTCATAAGCTCCGATATGCTGAGTAATTCCGCCGGATTCGCCCGCAACAACCTTGCTGTTGCGAATATGATCGAGCAATGAGGTCTTGCCATGATCAACGTGTCCCATAATCGTAACCACCGGAGGACGTGTCTGCAAATCAGCTTCCGCATCTTCCGCAACAATAACTGCAGTGGCTTCAACCTCCGAAATAAACTCAGCCTCGAAGCCGAATTCAAGGGCAATCAGTTCGATTGACTCTTTGTCCAGCCGTTGATTGATTGTTACAAATTTGCCAAGCGCAAAACACTTCTGGATAATATCTTTTGCCGTGATTCCCATGAGCTCTGCCAGTTCATGCGGAGAGGCATACTCGGTAACCCTGACAATCATCCGCTGTGACTCACGAAACGCCTCATCCTCTTCATTCTCGCGATCACGCTCGTTTTTGCGCAACTTGCGGAATTTCTGGCGTGAACCCGTACCGCTTCGGTCCTCAATACCACTGATAGTTTTTTGAATATTCGCAGAGATCACCTTGTCGTCAACCTCCGGTTTCTTTTTCTTCTTCCCTTTTTTCTTTTTGATGGCAGAACTCTCAGCAACCACAGGCTTTGGCTTTACCTCCACAACTGACTTGACCGTTTTCTTTGCAACGACCACTTTCTCTTCAACCTTGGGCTCCTCTGATACCTTGGACTCAAACTCGTCTTTCAAGGCATCAGCCTGCTCCTGAAAATTCTTTTTCCTGTTTTTCTTGTTCCTGCCAGCATGTATGTCGAGAGTGCCAAGCACCGTAAGACCTCCCATCATCTGTGGAGCATCAAAAGAGACAAGATGCTCGTTGACTGTAGGTTCCTCTTTTTTTCGCTCTGGCTCTGGCTCTGGTACGGAAAGTTCCTGGGACTCTGTTGACGTGGAAATTTCAGGGAGAAAAACTTCTCCAGGTACAACCACAGCCACTGGATGTTCAGCAACAGAAATTTCTGTCTGTGAAAGCGACTCTGGAATCTCCTCAGTAACTGCGACTGAAATCAACTCTTTTTTTACCTCCTGAATTACCACTACCGGGGCTGGAGGAGGGCTAAGAGTTTCGCTGAGATGCTGCTCTTTTTCATAGTTTTTCCTTGACTGCTCCTCAAGCCTCGACAAGCGCTTCTCTTTCTCCGCC
>SESH01102019.1_pt1 | contig 23624 bp, 19 predicted proteins | sample 3171561 | NCBI WGS metagenome assembly SESH01 (sample SAMN10866947, study PRJNA518727) | freshwater metagenome | biome: subpolar coniferous forest; feature: holomictic lake; material: water; isolation source: holomictic Lake 442 2011 16.5 m and 2014 13 m | place: Canada: near Kenora, Ontario
AATCAATTCGACCGAGTTGATTAGCAAACTATTGGAATTTGTTTGATCCCTCAGCGCAAATTTTTTATTGATCATGCTCAGGCACGTTCGGATGATAGTTTGTAGTTGAACGTACACTCATCCCGCCTTCAATGGCAGAGAGCGATTATGTGTTGAGTGCGGCATGCGCCAGTGCGATGTCGCTAAGCTCCGTGGTATAGCGCGGTGATACGTTGCCGCGCTTCATCGCCCAGTTTTTTTTGATTCCCTCGCCCAATAATTGTATGGTGCCGCTCCCCATGCGGCGATTGATCAGGTCGAGTGTGGCCATCAGCGTGGCGGATTTTTGTTGCATCTCGATATCATCAAACAGGGAGCGGGGGCGGTCATTGATGATGCCGGACAGGGTGATGCCGGCCTTTTGATAGGCGTAGCCTGCGCGATACATCTGCCGCAATCCTGCTAGCGTTGCGTGACACAACACACGCGTGTCATCGCTAGGCTCTGCCAGCGCAAGTGTCAGGCTGGGCTGGTATTGCGGTGCTTTGATCTGATTCGGGTTGGTGCGGATGGCAACGTGCACGCAGCAGGCGACCGAGTGCTGGCGGCGCAATTTCTCGGCGGCACGGCTGGTGTAGGCGATCACCGCTTCTTCTAAGTCAGCTAGGTGTGTGACCGGGATGCCAAACGAGCGTGAGCAGATAATTTGCGCGCGCGGCGGGGTGTATTCTTCAAGCGACAGGCACGCGGTGCCGTTGAGCTCGGCCACGGTTCTGGCAAGGGGGAGGCCGAATTCTGCGCGGATGCGCTGGGCGGGTGCACATTTGAGTGCCAGTACGGTTGTGATGCCCATTTCTTGTAGCCGGCTGTGCGTGCGTCGGCCGACCCCCCATACTTCACTGACATCAATGCTGCCGAGCAGATGATTTAATTGTTCTTCGGATAATTCATTGAAATTGCAGACGCCAGACGATTGCTTTTTAGCAACATGATTGGCCAGTTTGCTCAGCGTCTTGCTGGGGGCAATGCCCACGCAGACCGGAATGCCGACACACTGTTTGACGGCCTGACGCATCGACTGGCCGTAGCGGGTGAGCGCCTCGATGCCTGTGATATCGAGGAAGCATTCATCAATTGAATAGACTTCCTGTTCGGGAGAGAACTGCGCTAACACGCGCATCACCCGGTTGGAGAGGTCGGCGTACAGCGTGTAATTGGATGACAGGGCGATAATGCCGTGTTGTTTGGCGAGGTCTTTTAATTTGAACCAGGGGGCTGCCATGGCAATCCCTAAATTTTTGACTTCCTGCGAGCGCGATACCACGCAGCCATCGTTGTTGCTCAGTATGACAACAGGTTTTCCCTCCAGCGCCGGCTGGAACAGGCGTTCGCAGGAGACGTAGAAGTTGTTGCAGTCAACCAGTGCGATCGCACGCTGCCTGTCAGGTTTGTTCACGCGGGTTAGCGGCATTTAAAAATACCAGGTGGTAATTGACGGTTAAAACTCAGTCAGAGGAAAATTCAAAATCATACTCACGCGGAGACGCGGAGAACCCGCTACAACCTTATTCTGCCGGATTAAACGACAGATTCCTCGTATGTTTATCCGGTAATTGCTTGTTCAAGAGTCGCTGTTTTAACAGCCAGCTAGGACAGAGTCTTTAAAAATGCCGGTTTAGTGCTTGTGGACATTCCAGCTCACCACGCCCCAGATGAAAAAATCCTGTTCAGGCTGGATGCGCATATCGTCATAGTCGGGGTGCGCGGCGCGCAGCACGGGGCCATCAGAGGTATGCAGCAATTGCTTGACGGTAAATTCACCATCGACCACGGCAATCACCACGCAGCCCGAGGTGGCGGGCAGCGCGCGGTCGACCACCAGCAGGTCGCCGTCGAAGATGCCTAAGCCGCGCATCGACTCCCCCGCGACACGCATGAAAAAGGTCGATTCTCGGCGTCCAATCAGGTGTTCATCCAGACTGATACGCTGTTCGACATAATCGTCGGCCGGCGACGGAAAGCCTGCCGGTACTGCGCGGCGCAGCAGGGCGCGCTGGCGATAAAATAATTCCTTGTTGGGCGAGGTCATAGAGAGCAGAACGGACGGGGCGGTGCGGCGCGATGTATGCAGTTGCATGATGGTTATCTCCGGTATTTGCGAACGAGACCGGTCAGTACGCCGAATATTTCCAGCGTGCCTTGCGGGCGGATGATGGGGAATGCAGGATTGGCCGGGCGTAGAATGAAGGCGCCATTTTCGCGATCGAGCGTTTTGAGGGTAAAGTCATCGTCGACGATTGCCACCACAATATCGCCGATATTCGCCGTCATACGCTTTTCGATCACGGCGATATCGCCATCGTGTATCCCTGCGTCTATCATTGAATCGCCCTTGACCGTGATCAGCGTGGTTTTTGAGGGCGTATCAATCAGCATCTCGTCGATCACGAAAAAATCACCCTGCGTGGCGGTGACAGAGACAGGCATCCCCGCCTGAACCGTTGATTCGGCCAGCGGGCGCGCGAAAAATTGTCGGGTTGGTATCCATGCGCCGTCCGGCGTGCGTTCGATGAAGTCGGCGTCTCCCAGTCGGGTCAGGATGGTTTTGACCCAGGATTTGGAGGCGATGCCAAAAATGTCACATAAACGGGCGTAGGATGGAATGCTTTTCCAGTCTGCGTAGTAGTCTTGAAGCTTGCTCAAATACTCAGTATCTTTAGCATTAAAGTCGGTCATGGTGATTTTCTTGAGAACGAACGTGCTGTGCAATATAAAGAACGTTCGTTCTGTTGTCAATGTGATTTATTCAGATGATTTTGGCCCAGGTGACAGGCGTCACGTGCTGTGTGCGTCTAAAATGTATTTTTCAATTCAAACATGAGCCTGCAATCAGTTAGAATGAAAACATGAATGAAAAAATAATTTTTGTCAGGACGGAAAGCGGGGAAGATGAGGCGCGTGGCCGTACCGCGCTTCTGTCCAAGGACATCAAACGCGCATTGCTGATGGTTGACGGTACCGCTTCGGTCGCTGAAATCATGAAGCGTTCCTCACCCAGTTTGCGCAGCATGTTGCAAGACATGTTCATTGAGTTGGCGCGAGGCAGTTATATTCAGGACAAGAGCCGGGTGGTGCGCTCGCCTCAGCTGGTTGCGCCGCAAGCTGCATCTCCTAAGAAACCCGATGTTGGCGTTGAAGAACTCGACTTTACCGCCGCTTTCCGTGTACCTACCTCTGCCATGATGGCTGAGGAAGCGGCCAGACTGGCGCGTGAAAAGGACCGTGTCGAGGCAGAGGCTCAAGCTGCCCGTCAGAAAGCCGGGGAAGAAGCTGCACGGTTGAAGGCTGAGCAGGCTGCCTTCGCTGCAGCACAGGTGGCAAGCGCGCAAGCGCGTGAGGAGGCACAAAAGGCGGCAGTGCGTGCTGGTATCGAAGCCGAACAGGAGCATGCTCGCATTCGTGCGGAAGAGCAGGCCAAAGCCGCGCGTGTGAAGGCGGAATCCGTGGCGCATGAACTGGCAGAACGCGTGAAGGTGGAACAAGAAACTGCACGGGTTGTGGCGCAGGCGCGTAGTCAGCTGGACGCGGAAGTGGCGCGGTTGAAGGCGGAAGCCGCGGCGCATGCGCGTCAGGAAATTGAGACGGCACAGCGACTGGCAGCGGAAGAAGCCGCACGCGTCAAGGCCGAGCAAGAGGCTGCGCGAATTGCGGCGCAAGCGCGCATGAAGCTGGAGGCGGAAGTGGTGCGCTTGAAGGCGCAGGCAGATGCTGAAGCGCATGCGCGTCAGGAAATTGAGACGGCACAGCGACTGGCAGCGGAAGAAGCCGCACGCGTCAAGGCCGAGCAAGAGGCTGCGCGGATTGTGGCGCAAGCGCGTATGAAACTGGAAGAGGACGTGGCGCGCTTGAAGGCGCAGGCAGACGCTGAAGCGCATGCACGGCAGGAAATTGAGACAGCACAGCGACTGGCCGCCGAGGAAGCCGCACGCGTCAAGGCCGAGCAAGAGGCTGCGCGCGCGCGCGAAGAGGTTGAACGGGAACGCGCCGCAGCGCGGGAGGAGAGTGCACGTCTGGTGCGTGAAGCGGCAGATGCGGCGCGTGTTAAAGCGGAACAGGAGGCTGCCAAAGCTGAGGCTGCCTTGCGTGCAGAGGAGGTGCGTCACGCCAGTGAAGTTGCAGAAGCTAAGCTGAGCGCTGAGCAGCATGCAGCGCAAGTGCTGGCTGAAGCTGAAGCGCGCGCATCATTGCTGGCGCAGGAGCGTGCGAAACTTGAGGCGGAAGTCTCACGGCTTAAAGAAAATGCCAAGATGGATGAGCGTCTGCGCATTGATACCGCGGCCAGGCTGGAAGAGGAGGCGGCCCAGGTGCGGCAGGCATCCGAACGTCTGGTGCGTGATGCAGAGGCTGCGCGTATCAAGGCCGAAGAGGAGGTCAGCTTAGTGCGTCGTGAGTCTGAGCAGCAACTGTTGCAGGCGCGCGAAGCCGCAGCGGGTGCCGCACGCGAACACGCTGAAATCGTCGCGGCGCAAAGAGCTGCGCAGGTTGATTTGATCAGTCTGATTCCTGATGAGGATGTCAGTAAAACCATCCCGAATGATCCTGTGCTGGCGGCTGTCGTCAGATTGAACGCCCGGCACGCCGATGATGAAAAGAGTGTGGTTTCTGCGCTGGATGAATTGACTCAGGCTGCCGCCGCTGCCGCCTCTCGTGACTCTTCGCAGTGGGTGGTGCGAGGTGAGTCCTCACCCGCGACAGACAGGCGGCAGGCCGCGCCCGCGGTGCCCGGTTGCGACAGTCGGGGAGGGAACAACGGCGTTCCTGTGGTGGAGCGAAGAACGACGACCGCCGCGGTGTTGTTTTTCGATATTGTGGGCTATACCAAACTGTCTGATCAGCGGCAAATTGCCTTGAAGCAGCAGTTCAACCAGTTAGTGGGCAACAGCTTAGACCCGCTCGATGCCGGAGAGCGCATTATTCTGGATACGGGGGATGGTGCAGCGATCGGATTTTTGCAACACCCGACCGATGCGCTCGAATCTGCAATCCATTTTCGTGCCGCGCTGACCGCTAACAGTCATTTTGACTATCCTGATTTGCGCGTGCGTATGGGTATCCATTTAGGACCGGTGAGCCTGGTCAAGGATATGAACGGGCAAATCAATATGCTGGGCGATGGCATCAACAGCGCCCAGCGTGTGATGAGCTTCGCAGGTCACGATCAAATCTATATATCCCGCGCCTATTTTGAATTTGTCTCGAATCTGAGCGATGAGTACAAGGACTTGTTCCGTTATCGCGGTGCGCAACAGGATAAGCACGGACGCGAGCATCAGATTTACGAGTTACTCGATGCGAATGCCGAGGTGGCAGCACCCCTGCCTGAAGTTCAATCCCCAGCCGGCTTTGAGGGATTTGATCTGGATGCGTTTGATCTGGGGGGCTCGCCTGCTGAGCCTGACGTATTGATGCCTGAGATTGATATCTCGCCGCAGCTTAGTGCGGCGGATCAGTTGCTGCAAGATGCGGCAGGCTTGGAGAATTCGAATCTCGTGTTGCCTGTTGAGGCGATCACGGTGGAAGTCAAACCGATTACCGTACAGCCTGAAATCGAGGCGCAGTATTCTGAGCAGGAAGCAAAACTACTGGCTGATGCGCAGGCCAAAAAGTGGCAGGAGGCGGAAAAACGTGCGGCGGAAGACGCGCGTAAAACGGTGCCTCCTCCACAGGTTGCACCCCAGCCGGTTGCGAGATTACCTCGTGTGCCTCGCAAACCGAAACCGTGGGGTAAGCTCGCGGCCGGACTGGCTGCCGCCTTGGTTGCGACCTTGTTCGTATTGCCGGCCGTGATGCCGACGCAAGGTTATCTGGCGAGCATCGAGCAGGCGCTGAGTGCAAAATTGCAGCAGCCTGTGCACATAGCTCGCCTGTCCGGTCGGATACTGCCGGCCCCGCGTCTGATTTTAAGTGAGGTTTCCATCGGAGGTACACGCCAAATTCAGGCGGACCAGGTACAGGTCAATTTTGCCTACTCTGCGCTGTTCGGTGCGACACGCGTCATCGATAGCCTGAATCTGGAGGGTGTGCGGGTAAAAGAGGATGCCTTGCTGCAGGTCGCAGGCTGGTTACAGCAGACGGCGAGCGATGCGCATTATCCTGTTGCACACATCGCCTTTGCGCAGGCGAAACTCGAATCTGACAGTGTGCAATTGTCCGATGTGGGCGGCGAGGTGGATTTTGATGCCTCGGGCCGGTTCGCAGAGGCTAAGTTCAACGCGGACGGCCATAAGCTGGCGCTGGAAATTCACGCCGGCCCCAAGTTGCCGTTCAGCCTCACGCTGCACGATCGGGCACTGCCGTTATTTTCCAACTGGATCTTTGAGGATTTAAAGGCGAACGGCGAGCTAAGCCTGGATGAAATGCGCATCAGCGATCTGGATGGCAGGATCCGCGGCGGTGTATTGACAGGTGATGCGCGCATCAATTGGCGTGAGGGCTGGCGCGTACAGGGTGCGCTGGAGGCTAAAGTCATTCCGTTGCAGAACATCAACAAACTGCTCGGTGGTGATCTGGATGGCACGGCGCGCTTCCAGATGCAGTCGGGGAGTCTGGCAAAATTGGCCGATACCGCCGTACTTAATGGCGTTTTTAACGTCAACAAGGGTATCGTCAACGGCGTGGATATCGTTGAAACCGCGCGTTTGCGCAGTCGTGAAAACCTGCCCGGTGGCAGAACCCATTTTGACACGCTGAGCGGTGAGTTTAACTATGCCAGCGAGCTATACCGGTTTAGTCAGCTCAAGATCACTGACAGCGTGGTCAGGGCTGCGGGGACACTGGCGGTGAGTCGTCAGAAATTGTCCGGCACACTCTCGGCTGATCTGTCCATGCGTGCCGGAATGGGCGCTGTCATGTTGCAAGTTGAAGGGACAACAGAGAGCCCGGCGCTGCATGTGGCACACTAGGCTCTTAATTCGTTTTTAGTAGATTCTGCTTTTTTGTAAACTATAATATAAACAAAGACTTGTATCGATCTAAGTCTTTTTTTATTTGTGTTTTCTGTGGGACGTAGCCACGCCTTAATGGCTAAGGAATCGCTGATTTATTCGGTTTTGTCGTTCCCGTGCAGGCGGGAACCCGGTCAGATAAAGGCGCTGGATCCCCGCCTATGCGGGGATGACGAATAAATCAGCATTTATCTAATACTCGTGTCCGATTGCCTGGCTGTTACCGCAACCTCGAAGAGTGCATTGCAGACGCCATACATGAATCGGATACGTCAGGTCATCCGGGCTACCCAAGCGAGGATGTCAGTCGTATGACGGATGAGATGTTCGCGTGTGTGGCAGAAGCAAAGTACCGAAACGAAGGACTATTACGATTTGACCGGACGCGTGGGGATGGCGAGCTGCTGCACCCTTACGCGGCACACAAAATTGCTGACAGTTGGATCATCCGGCTGTACTTACCATTTCTCAAGGAATACGCCGAAATGACAGAATTAGCGTTTCTTGGATTGCGTATCTCAACAGCAACAGATGTAAAACGAAGAGCCGCAGTCTTAGTCTCTACTTGAAAAACATTAACTATTTGATTTTAATATAAATATTTGCATGAACATTGCTCATGCCGATAGTTTGGTGAAGAACCGGGGGGAACCAAAGTAGGGGTACGCAGCATAGATTTAATTTCGCAGATGTCATTTCCAGCCAATGTCTTTCGGCTTGCGAAAAGCCGAGGCAACTTTGTCACATTCGCTCATTGGAACGCCCATGCGGCCCTCGAAGAAGGTACGCCATTCACGTACTCGCCCGGAAATTCGATCAATAATGGCGGCAGCTTGAGGGGGGAGCAGCCCGAATTGTCCCGCGTGGCTTAACGCATTGTCCAGTGTAGCCAGTCGCCCTTGTTCCCCGACGCTTAAATGCAAATAGCGATCATATCCACGCTGCGGTTTTGGCAGGACATCGTATAGCGGACTGAGCATCCAGCCTCGCACACGGTCATTCCAGACAAAGGCGTGATTGCGAAGGTGGTCGTCATCGTTGCCAACCAGAATGTTAAACACCATCCGTCCGAACAACTCTTCCCGATCAGCTTGCACAAACCCGCTGGCACCTAATTCAGCGAGTTTGCGCGCAATCGCCGCGTAACTTGCTGTGGGAGAATCGCTTTCGTGCAGACCGAGCAAGGTCAAGGCGCTTACCACATGCTTGCGTGTAAGGTTGCCATCTTGCTTGACGTTCCGGTCAAAACGCTCGATCAGCATAATTTGACGCCCGCCACTCACCGTCACAAGCTCGGTTGTCGGTACATTCAGACCGCATTCTCGTGCCAGCTCAAGACAGGCTTGTTCAATTTGCGGAACATTAAACGCATCGCCTTGAGACGGAAATTTTGCCAGCCAGAGATGACCTTCTGTCGCAACAACAGCCTTGGGACGCGCGCCACCCATGCTGGGACCGGCATCAAACAATTGCCGCAGATGCGCCGGTAACTGTTCATGGCACTGCACCCGGTCGGCAGCTTCCAGCAGGTAGGGCAAATCCAGCACCGTGGGCATGAGTCCGATTTTTTCACCGGCGTCGGGATTTAGTCTGAAATCCAGCGCGCCGAAGCGGTTGGATCCGGCATGCATCAAATATTCCGACTCCTTCAAGCTATTGGGCTCGGCACGGAGTTTGTTTTCAATGACGCGTCTCCCCCACGAATCCGGCATCGCATCGCGTACTGCACCAAACAGTTCCAGTCCGTTGCAGGGTTCGTAAAGACGTTCGGTGCCGGGTTTGGCATCATGCAAAGGCAGGCTCACCGGATCGACCGGGATTGCTTTTGAGCGTTCCAGGTATAACCTGCCATAGCCAAAGGTGGATGCACGAACCTGCGTACCTTCTTCGATCAGGGTTAGTCGGCCAGCCGGCACCGCATTCGTATCGTCGGGGAGGTAGACAAATACGGTCGTATCCCAGGATTTAGAAGTCATAATTGTCCTGTGCTTTTTTGCGTGTACCCGATGCCCGCTTACGGATACTCAATTCGCGTTGCTGCTGACCGAGGATATCGGCATTGGGATCGGAGACTTTGTCGAGTTGGTGCAGCAGGTTACAAACTTGTAAGGCAAGCAACCACGAACCCATACGCACCGCCACATCGCCACGCTCAATCCGATCCAGCGTCGGCGCACTGATGCGGGCGCGCTCGGCAAAATCTACACGGGTCATATTTCTGGCAAGACGCGCCATGCGCACCGCTTTGCCTAATTTCAGGGCGGCAAGGGATGTATCAGGGCTGGCAAAACTGGCTTCCGGGCGCGGCATGATATCGGTCTCGTTAATTGACTAAGCGCAGAGTACGCTCACAGCTTTTGTCGGGCAAGCAAAATTTCATAAAATCTAACCGTATTTGATTAATTAAATAATTAATTTATCAGGAATGATTAATTTTGTTGTTCGAACTAAGTGCGTCAATTACTTCTGATGACTTGGAAGCAAAGCGTGGGAGTATTGGCAGCTTAGCGTAGTGGCGTGCCGTCGTTCAATCGTAGTTACTGTGCACTGAAAATGGATTTTATTGGCTTGTTATCGCTGTAAATCGTAAAGTAATAATTAGATAACTTATTGTTTTAAATAAGTTATTGTCTTGATTGGCAGGTGCTTAATATGTTTGTCGCAGTGGGCTTTAAGGTTCGGCCAGATACTGTGCGACTTGTTCGGCGCCATTCGGCGTGATCCTCTCCACGGCGGGCGCGTCTAGTATCTGTATCAGCATGCCGGCGAAATCGCCGTTCTCCAGTGAGTTTTGCGGCATTTCACGGCAGACACCATGCAGTTGCAGCCACGTGATCAGTGCGGGAGCTTCCGGCCAGTCTGGCCGGTTGGCATAGAGCACCGGCACGCCTGAACCTGCGGCCTCAACGAAACTGCCATAGCTGGGTTTGCACAGCAGCGCATCCGAACTTGCCAGCAAATCGCTGAAACTGAACGGTAATGCTTCAAAATTAATGGCGTCCGGATGCAGCTCGCAGCAGTTAGCCTGCAACAGATAGCGTACACCGTCCAGTCGGGGCCAGTTTTCTACGGGCAACCGGCTGCTAATTCCCCCCATGCTGACCAGCACCAGTTTTTCGTGTGCTGATAATTTAAGATGACTGTGTAATTCCCCGCGCCGGTTGGTGCCGATCGCAGCGATGGGCGCGACCGGTGTCATATTGGCAAGATTGCTCATCGCCATGCCGGGCGTGGCGCGCCAAAATGCATCCGCACCTGCATAGCTCGACTGGATTTGCGCTGCGATGATGTTATCGCGGGCGTTTTTGCCTGATGCCTCACAGCAGTAATGCCGGTAAATGTCCGCCCAGTTTAGCGAGCACAGCGCGACATTCGCAATGCCCGCGCGTTGTGCGCCCGCAAGAGGCAGGTAACCTACGTTGGAAAATACCCTGTCCGCGCCCAATGATTTTAACAGGCGTGCTTCTTCGGTGACGCGCGCCTCCCAGTCGGCGTGAAAGGCATGATAGGCGCTGCGGCTTTTTTCGATGTCAACGGCCAGCGCTGATGACATCACCATGCCGATATCGCCGGTGCTGTTAAGGTAGTCAAAAGGCGCGTGGATGCGTGAGCGCAGATGCGACTCTGGCGCCGACGAGCGCACGGTGATGCGCAGTTTCGGGCAGCTCTGGTGCAAGGCGTTTAAGATCGGTGCGGTTTGTGCAACATGCCCGTAACCGTGACCGGAGACGGATACGACCAGATGGCGAGTTTTGCTCATGGTGTGAACGAGAAAGTCGGGAGCTGATTATTTCACATTTGCCAGAGCAAGGTTGACGGGTTTTAGCGGGTGAGTGGGCGGGGTGTTTCCGGTAACTTGGCTTGCAGTTCGATGGGGCCGACCAGACTGATTTCTGTGATGAAGAATTCGACTGGCTGTTTTTTCAGGGCGTTTTTGAGGTTTAAGCGCGTGATGGTTAAATTTTCCGCGCCCATGTCGGCTAGCGGTATTCTGACCCTTTGCCATTGATCGGCTAAAAAACGTCCGCCTTCGACGTAGCGCGGATGAGGCAGGCTGATGGGTTGTCCTGATTCGCGGTTTGAACCATCGAATAAATTGACCAGAAAGCGGTGCGGCGCAGTTTTTCCTGTATAGATATAAAACTCCAGCCAGCGGTATGGCGAGGTGTCGGCACCATTATGATATAGCGATAAAATGCCGGCGGGTTGCATCAAGACACGGAGTTCAGTATTTTTAAATTGCATCGTTTCGCTGATATCAACGCTCAGTTTGATGTTATGTGAATTTTCCCGCCATCCGCCGGTGAGTGTGTTGTGAAAAATTTTCAATTGATTATCATCGTCGTCATCGAGGGGAGGCAGCGGAGGTGGTGTGGCATGGGCGGCTACGCCAAAATTGGACATCAACACATCGTCAGCAGGTTTGTTGTAGGTTGTGAAATCACTATTAATCGGACTGTTACGTGCGGTGTGGATCGTCCAAACCCACCAGAATACGCCGCGCCACCAGTCCTGATTTGCGAATGCATCAAAGAGCGCCTGATAACTATCGGCCTGTTCCTCGAATTCAATCTTATGACCTTGACTTTGCCAGGGGGTACGGTTGGTGCCTTCTAGACTTTCGTAGCCTACTTCCGTCAGGATTACCGGCCGATCCCACTTTTTCGATAATTTCCCCAGTCGAGCGACGATAGGAATCCATGCCTTTTTTATCTGTGCGACAGTCGGGTGGCTATTATGTGCCAGCGGGTAATAGGCATCGATGCCTATTGTATCGAGCGCGTCCCACCAGTTAATGCTAAATTCTTCATCAAAGTGATGAGCCGAGTAGGTCAGCGGTCCCGTGTAAACATTGCGCACGGCTTTGATGATGTCCCTCCACTGCGCCGTTCGGTAGCTGGTTTGTACCAGTTCAGTTCCGACGACGAAATAGTCTGCGTTTGCCTCCTGGGCCAGTTTGGCGTAATGGGTGATGAAACTGTTGTAATTGCTGAACCATTCCCGCCAGGCGTTCTCATCTTTGCCGAAACTGATTTCGCCTCGCCAATGTTTAGACTTGTCGGACAGGTCTATGTGGGGCTTGAGCATGACCCGCAAGCCGATACGATGTGCGTCGCGAATAATATGCGTCAGGTCGGCATCCGTTGGGGTCAAGGACTCGGGCTTGCATTTGATTCGTGTTGAAGTAATGCTGTCCTGGTAACAAGTGACAACAATGGCGATCCAGTTGACGCCGAGGGGTTTGATGGCCTGCGCCAGTGTTTGATCAGATTCTGCGCTGGCGTATTCACCCGGCCACCATGATGCATAGACGATCCCTTTTTGAAAGGCAGACAGAGGTGCCAGAGACGGATTTTTGTAAATCTGCACCATCCTTGCTGCGTGATCGTATGGCTGTTCTGCCATGCTCGCATTTGTCAGTAGCACCAATACCAGGCAGATAAGCAGTCGGTACACGGTGGACATGGCAGTAAGATGTGTAATCACAGCGTCTTTTCCAATCTGGAAATGAGTCTGACTTACGGAGCTTGATATGGATTTTTTGCCGGAAATGCTGATCGAGTCGGCAGATTTTCGGTCCGTTGAATCTTAATTGAACCGTTTGGGTAATCCTATAGGTATGATGGCCTATGTATTTAATTATATAGGGAAAATTACGATTTTATCTGAGGATAATCCGACAGGATGCAGGGGTTAGGCCGCCTGTGTTACAGGCGGCTATCGTTTGATTTTTGGATCGAGGGGGGGGTAAAAACGCGCGGTTGCTTAAAGCAGTTTTTTTAACTGGTACAGTATTTCCAGCGCTGCTTTCGGGCTCATGTCATCGGGTTGGATGTCGCGTACTGCTGCCAGTAGCGCATGCTCTTCGGGTTCAGGGGTGTCCGGTATTGCCGCGAATAAATCGCCTTGCGGATTTTGTGCGGCGCTGTTTTGTTCCAGTGCGCGTAGCTGCTTTTTGGCGGTTTTAATGACTTGTGCCGGTACACCTGCCAGCGCTGCAACCTGCAGGCCGTAACTTTGGCTCGCCGCGCCTTCATTGACCGAGTGTAAAAAGACGATGCTGTGCTGGTGTTCAATGGCGCTCAGATGCACGTTGGCAAGCTGGGCGAATTCTTCCGACAAGCGCGTCAGTTCGAAGTAATGCGTGGCGAACAAGGTATAGCTCTGGTTTTTGTTCAGCAGATGGCAGGCAATCGCGTAGGCCAGTGCGAGTCCATCGAAAGTCGACGTGCCGCGCCCGATTTCGTCCACCAGCACCAGACTCTTTGCGGTGGCGTTGTGCAGGATGTTGGCCGCCTCGGTCATTTCGACCATGAAGGTGGAGCGTCCGCTGGCCAGATCATCCGATGAGCCGATGCGGGTGAAAATCTGGTCGATCTCGCCCAAAGCTGCTTGTTGCGCCGGCACAAAACAACCGACATGGGCCAGCAGGGCAATGATGGCAACCTGACGCATATAGGTGGATTTACCGCCCATATTCGGGCCTGTGATCAATAGCATGCGCCGCGCGTCTGACAACTCGGTGTCATTGGGCGTGAAACGCTCAACCTGCGCTTCCACGACCGGATGGCGTCCGCCGCTGATTTGAATTGTGGAATCGCCGGTAAATTGCGGTGCGGTAAAGTGCAGCGTGCGTGCACGTTCGGCAAAGGTCGCCAGGACATCCAGTTCAGATATTGCGCCTGAGATGCGTTGCAGTTGCGCAATGTAGGGCGCTAATTGTTCGATTAACTGATCGTAGAGAAACTTCTCGCGGGTCAGGGCGCGGTCGTTGGCGGACAGTGCCTTGTCCTCGAAAGTTTTGAGTTCCGGCGTGATGTAGCGTTCTGCGTTCTTGAGCGTCTGGCGGCGGCGATAGTCATCCGGCACGTTGACGCTTTGCGCGACGGATACCTCGATGTAGAAACCATGTACGCGGTTGTATTCCACTTTTAAAGTAGAAATGCCGGTGCGCGCCTTTTCGCGCGCTTCCAGTGCCAGCAAAAAGTCGCCGCAATTGGTTTGTATGCCGCGCAACTCGTCGAGTTCTGCGTCGAAGCCGTCGGCAATCACGCCGCCTTCGCGTATCACGGAGGATGGGTCGCTGCGCAGCGAAGCTTGCAGCAGCGCCGTGAGATGGGCATCCGCCTGCAGGGCATCGCTCAGCGCAATAACACGTGGTGCGTCGCAGGCGCTTAGTGTCGCGTACAACTGCAGCAGCGCGGTGAGTGTGTCGCGCAGGCCGGACAGATCGCGCGGACGGGCCGATTTCAAAGCGATGCGTGCGGTGATGCGCTCGACATCGACGCAGGGCTTTAAGTGCGTCTGCACCGCATCCGACAGTTCGGTCAGTTTATCGACCGCATCGAGGCGCGCGCGCAAAATCTCACGGTCGCGCAGCGGATGGTGCAGCCAGTGGGACAGTAGTCGGCTGCCCATATTGGTCGCGCACGTGTCGAGCAAGGAGAGCAGGGTGGGAGCAGCCTCGCCGCGCAGCGTCTGGGTGATTTCCAGATTGCGCCTTGTCGCGGCATCCATGCGCACGTAGTGATCGGCGCTGTAGACCTGCAAACTGCCGACGTGATCCATCGTCCGGCCTTGGGTGAGCCGGACATACCCTAATAGGGCGCCGGCAGCTTCAAGACCTGCGGTGTAGTTGTCGCAGCCGAATCCTGCCAGATCCAGCGTGGCAAATTGCTGGCACAGGGTGCGGCGCGCGGTGTCGAGTTCGAAATGCCAGGAGGGCAACTGCCGGCAGGATGCGGTCGGGAGCAGATTTGAATTTTCGGCTTGCAGAATTTCTGAGGGCTGCAGGCGTTCGAGTTCGGCGGGCAGATTGTCAATCGCCGTCTCGCAGACATAAAACTGTCCGGACGCCAGATTCATCCAGGCCATCCCCAGCAGGCCGTTACGCGGGTGCAGGCTAAGCAACAAGTTGTCGTGCTTCTCATCGAGCAGGGCCGAATCGGTGAGTGTGCCGGGTGTGACGATGCGCATGACTTTGCGCTCGACAGGTCCCTTGCTGGTGGCAGGATCCCCCACCTGCTCGCATATCGCGACCGACAGCCCCAACTTGACCAGTCGCGCCAGATATTGTTCGGCGGCGTGATAGGGGATGCCGCACATTTTGATCGGCACGCCGTTTGACGAACCGCGATGCGTCAGCGTGATATCGAGCAGCTTTGCGGCCTGCTCGGCATCTTCGAAAAACATTTCATAAAAATCGCCCATCCGGTAAAACAGCAGACCGTCCGGGTGTTCTGCCTTGATGCGCAAAAACTGCTGCATCATCGGTGTGTGATTGGCTTTGTTGTTTTCCATGGGCGAGTTGCGGTTAATTCTCTTTGGCGATCTCGTAGAGTTGGTATCGGGATTTTCCCATATTTTTTGCCTGGTACATCGCGGAGTCGGCATGTGCCAGCAGTATTTCCGCCTCGCCTCTGTCGTTCGGGAACTGGGTAACGCCGATGCTGCCGGTGACGAACACGTTCTGTCCCATGATGCTGATCGGCAGGGATATCTCGTTGAGTATCCTCACCAGCAACTCTTCAAAATCATCTGATTTGCGCAGATCGTTGAGCAGGATGACGAATTCGTCACCGCCTACTCTGGATACCGTGTCATTCAGACGCAGGTGGCTTTGCAGACGTTTGGATACTTCTCGCAGCACCAGATCGCCCGCCGTATGGCCGAGCGTGTCGTTGACGGGTTTGAAATTGTCCAGATCCAGATAGCAAATAGCCAGGAAGCTGCCGGTGCGTTCTGCATGAGCCATCGCCAGTTTCATGCGATCTGTGAGCAGCAGTCGGTTGGGCAGTCCGGTTAGCGCATCGTGATTGGCCATATGTTGCAGTTCGTGCCACTGTCCTGACAGACGCGAGAAATTAGAAAAAATCCCGACGTAATTGCTAATAGCGCCACTCTCTTCTTTGATTGTTGAGAGTGTCAGCCAGTCTGTATAGGTTTCTCCCGAATTAGACCGGCTCTTGATTTCGCCGCTCCAGTGACCTTTGTCAGCCAGTTCTTTCATGATGCCGGAAAATAACAAATCATCTTCGAGACCAGATTTGAGTTCGCGCAGATTTTTTCCGATCAAAGCATCGAGCGATTGCCGAGTGATTTGCTGGAAAGCCGGATTGGCATCGATAATGTTTGCGCAATGATCGGTAATACAAATCGCTTCCAGCGTATTTTCGATGGCATTGGCAGCAAGGCGTAGTTTCTCCTCGGCTTTTTGGCGGTCAATCACTTCTTTGATCAGGCGCAGCGTGCGGTTGGAGAGGGTGTCGTACATCGAGAGCACGGTCTCAATCAGGACTTTCATCGAGCCGCTCATGTCGGCTGAGGCCTGTAACTTGGCGTCTGTGAGCGTCATGCCTGCTTGCAGGGCGAGCGCGACCTTGGACATGTGTTTGTCAGACTCGAGAATATGAAAAGCCAGCCAATGGGTCAGGAATGACAGAATGTCTTTGAGCGTTTCATTGGCTGTTGCCTTGTTTTTGTTGCTTTTTAGTTCCAGTAAATCCGCAACAAACCGGTTGTGCGAGATTTTGTGTTCCACTTCCCACTCGTCATCTGCAAGATGGGTATGCCAGACGGCTTCTTCGGTCTTGAAATGATAGGCGGCATAGTCGGCCAGTTCGCTGAAAATGCGATCCAGTTCTGTGGTATCAGATTGATAGGCAAGTCCGCAGGCGAGCAGGTTGATCAGATGGATGAGCCGTTTGTGCTGTTCATCGATCAACGGGATGCCGGTTGAAAAATTATCGCTCCAGGGAAAAACTTCAATCGATTCATTCGTTAGATTCATGATTCTGCCTATGTAGTCAGATTTGCCTTAAATTTATTCTAATCGATTGAATTTAAAGTTGTGTCTCGCGTAAAGCATCGCGTAAAAACGCATCCGACCCTGCGGCCGGATGCGGGTATTTATTTCAGCGCGTCGGTCAGGTGAGGAGCGATGACTTCGAGCAGTTTGGGATGAATTTCCGCATTGCCCGCACAGATATGTCCTGTTTTGAGGAAACTGTCGCCCCCAGCCAAATCGCTGACCATGCCGCCCGCTTCGGTAATCAGCAAGGTGCCTGCGGCGATGTCCCAGACTTTTAAGCCGGTTTCGAAGAAGCCGTCATAACGGCCTGCTGCCATCCAGGCTAAATCAAGCGCGGCAGAACCCGGGCGACGCAGGCCGGAGGTCTGTTGCATCAAATCTTTGAAGATGCCGATGTAGGCATCCATGTGTTCGAAATTGGTATAGGGGAAGCCGGTGCCGATCAGTGCGTCTGCCATGTGGATGCGCTTGGAGACGCGCAGGCGCTTGTCGTTGAGAAAGGCGCCGCGTCCGCGGGTAGCGGTGAACAGCTCGTTTTTGGTTGGGTCGTAAACGACCGCCTGAGTGATGATGCCCTTATGCTGCAAAGCAATGGAAACGGAAAATTGCGGGAAGCCATGCAGGAAATTGGTGGTGCCGTCTAACGGATCGATAATCCAGACGAAGTCGGACTCGCCGTGAGCGCCGCTCTCTTCTGCTAGAATCGCATGGTCGGGATAGGCATCCAGCAGTGTCTGGATGATGGTTTGCTCGGCGGCGCGATCGACTTCACTGACGAAATCCGCATGGGATTTTTTGGTAATCGTCAGGTGATCGATCTTGTCGGTACTGCGGTGTATCAGGTTGCCGGCGCGACGTGCGGCCTTCACCGCGATGTTGAGCATGGGATGCATATTTACGACCTTTTTGATGAAATTGCCGTGCGCTCGCTGCCCTGATTGGGGCAACTTTCGCGGCGCGGCGGTTTTCGAGTTTAATGAGCGGTAGAATCCAGTACCGTATTCTAGTTGGAATTGAGCTTTGTATAAACAAAATCATTTAAGTAATATCCGGGTCGTCTTAAGTCACACCACGCATCCGGGCAATATTGGCGCTGCAGCGCGTGCGATGAAGGCGATGGGGCTGAACCATCTCTACCTGATCAATCCGCGTCATTTCCCCGATCCGCAGGCAACTGCGATGGCGGCGGGTGCGGATGATGTGCTGCAAAACGCTGTGGTGTGCGCCTCGATCGATGAGGCGCTAGAGGGTGCGGTGCTGACGGTGGGGATGACGGCAAGGCAGCGGGATATCTCAAACGAGGTGAGCGTGCCGCGCGAGGCAATGCCGCTGGTGGTGCAGCAGGCCCAAACGCAGCAGGTGGCCTTGCTGTTCGGCACCGAAATGTCGGGGTTGACCAATGAAGAGGCGAGCCGCGCGCAGATGCTGGTGAATATTCCGGCCAATCCTGAATTTTCATCCCTTAATCTGGCGGCCGCAGTGCAGGTGATTTCCTACGAGCTATCGGTGGCTGCGCAAAACTATCAGCCCGTCGAGCAGACGTTACAGCCCGCCGCACATCAGCAGGTCGAGGGGTTTATGAACCACCTTGAAAAAACGCTGCACGAGATTGGATTTTTTACCACGCAGAATCCGGCGCGCATGATGCAGCGCCTGCGTCGCCTGTACGCCAGAGCGAGGCCGGAAGCCGATGAAATCAACATTTTGCGCGGCATCCTGAGTGTGACAACCGAGTACAATGGCCGACTCAAGGCGCGTTACCAGCAAGAGAAAGATCAGTAGTGTTTAAAAATATCAAAGAAGATATCCGCAGTGTCTTTGACCGTGACCCGGCTGCGCGCACCACGTTCGAGGTGCTGACCTGCTATCCCGGTCTGCACGCGCGCGTGCTCCATCGTCTTGCCAATACCCTGTGGCATGCCAATTTAAAATGGCTGGCGCGCTTTTTATCCTATTTAACGCGCGGACTAACCGGTATCGAAATTCATCCGGGTGCGACGATCGGTCGCCGTTTTTTCATCGACCACGGTATGGGGGTTGTGATCGGTGAAACGGCTGAAATCGGTGATGATGTGACGCTGTATCACGGCGTAACACTCGGTGGTACCTCATGGCGGCACGGCAAGCGCCATCCGACCCTAGGCGACGGGGTGGTGGTCGGTGCAGGGGCGAAAATACTCGGGCCTATTACGGTGGGCGCGGGGGCGAAAATCGGATCGAACGCCGTGGTGGTCAAAGATGTCCCCGCTGGTGCGACTGCAGCGGGTATTCCTGCACGGATACTTGATGAAGAGAAGAAGAAAACGACAGGATTCGACGCTTATGGTATTGGCAACGATCAGAACGACCCCTTATCCAAAGCGATACACGGCTTGCTCGGGCATAGTGTAACGGTTGATCAGCGCATTGATTTTATTTTGCAGCAGCTAGAAAAAATGGGTGTTTGCGTCGAGGAAGAGCGTGCGACCGCAGATAAATTTGACCCTAACCACTTGAACAAAATAGTTGATTAAAATATTCGGGTATTATATTATTCTACCTATTAAGAACTGAGAATTACTGGAGATAACATGCGATTGACTACCAAAGGTCGTTTTGCTGTAACTGCAATGGTGGATTTGGCGATGAACGGTGGGCGCGGGCCGGTGACCTTGGCCTCAATTAGCGAACGGCAGAAAATTTCGTTGTCGTATCTTGAACAGTTGTTTGGCAAATTGCGCCGCAGCAATCTGGTTGAAAGTGTCCGCGGCCCGGGTGGTGGTTATTATCTAGCCAGAACCGCGACTAAGATTAAGATTGCCGAAATTGTGGTTGCGGTGGATGAGCCGCTAGATGCGACGCATTGCGCGGAAAAAGGCGATTGTCGTGACGGTCAGCCGTGTCTGACGCACAATTTGTGGATGGGACTCAATGAGAAAATTTACGCCTATCTGGACTCGATCAATCTGCAGCAGTTGGTCGAAGGTCAATCGAAATCAGGATCGGGTGTGACCGCTATTTCGATGAACAAGCAGGTTGTTAGATAGTTGTCTGTACCAGACCATAGAGAGTTAAAAATGAAATTACCGATTTACATGGATTACTCTGCCACCACGCCGGTTGACCCGCGTGTGGCAGAAAAAATGATCCCTTATTTGTGTGAGAAATTCGGCAATCCAGCGAGTCGTTCGCACGCCTTTGGCTGGGAAGCGGATGCGGCAGTGGAATTAGCACGCGAACAAGTGGCATCATTGGTGAATGCTGATCCTAAAGAGATCGTCTGGACCTCGGGTGCGACCGAATCGAATAACCTTGCCATCAAGGGCGCGGCGCACTTCTATCAGGGTAAGGGTAAGCATATCGTTACGATGCGCATCGAGCATAAGGCGGTGATTGACACGGTGCGAGAGTTGGAGCGCGAAGGTTTTTCCGCAACCTATCTCGATCCTGAGCCGAATGGGCTGCTCGATCTTGAAAAATTTAAAGCGGCCTTGCGTCCTGATACGATTATCGTGTCTATCATGCTGGTGAACAACGAAATCGGAGTGATTCAGGACATCGCTCAGATTGGTGCGATATGCCGCGAAAAAGGCATTCTGTTTCATGTCGATGCCGCGCAGGCGACCGGTAAAGTCGCGATCGATTTGCAGGCGCTGAAAGTTGACCTGATGTCGTTTTCGGCACACAAGACTTACGGGCCTAAAGGCATCGGCGCGCTGTATGTGCAGCGTAAACCGCGCGTGCGCTTAGAGGCGCAGATGCACGGCGGCGGTCACGAGCGCGGTATGCGTTCCGGCACGCTGGCGACCCATCAGATCGTCGGGATGGGTGAAGCATTCCGTATTGCAGGTGAAGAGATGGCGGCTGAAAACGAGCGCATCGGCGCTTTGCGCGATCGTTTGATGGCCGGACTGATGGATATGGAAGAGGTGCATCTGAATGGCGACATGGTGCAGCGCGTGCCGCATAACCTGAATCTGAGTTTTAATTTCGTCGAGGGCGAGTCGCTGATCATGGCGATCAAGGATGTGGCGGTGTCCAGCGGTTCGGCGTGTACCTCGGCGAGTCTGGAACCTTCCTACGTGTTACGTGCTTTGGGGCGCAGCGATGAACTGGCGCACAGCTCCATCCGCTTTACGGTGGGGCGTTTTACCACCAGCGAGGAAGTCGATTACGTGATTGCGCTGATGAAGAGCAAAATCGACAAATTGCGCGAATTATCGCCGCTGTGGGAAATGTACAAAGACGGTATCGATTTGAACACCGTGCAGTGGGCGGCACACTAAAATACAGTTGTTAGACGTAAGTCGCGAGTCGTTAGTTAAAGCCGTACCAACTAGCAACTAGCGTCTCATGTCTAGCAGCGACTGATTAAGGAGCGAACTATTATGGCATACAGCGAAAAATTATTGGACCATTACGAAAATCCGCGCAACGTCGGCTCGTTCGCTAAGGACGACGAAGGCTTGGGAACCGGCATGGTGGGTGCGCCCGCTTGTGGTGACGTGATGAAATTGCAGATCAAGGTCGGTCGTGATGGCATCATCGAAGATGCCAAATTCAAGACCTACGGCTGCGGCTCGGCCATTGCGTCGAGCTCATTGGTGACCGAATGGGTTAAGGGCAAGACCGTTGATCAGGCGTTGCAGATTAAGAACACGCAGATTGCTGAAGAGCTGGCGTTGCCGCCTGTTAAAATCCACTGCTCGATTCTGGCTGAAGATGCGATCAAGGCTGCGGTGGCTGATTACAAATCTAAGCACGGCGAAAATGTTGAAACATCGGCCTGTACGGGCAGTTGTTAAGCGGAGAAAAAAATGGGCGTAACGCTTTCTGAAGCAGCGGCAAAACATGTGCAAAACTTTATCGCCAAACGCGGTAAAGGTATCGGCTTGCGTATCGGGGTTCGCACCAGCGGTTGCTCCGGCATGGCTTATAAACTTGAATTTGCCGACGCACTTGATGAGGATGATTTGCAGTTCGACAGTTTTGGCGTCACGGTGCTGGTCGACCCAAAAAGCTTGCCGTATATCGAAGGGATGGAGCTCGATTACACCCGCGAAGGTTTGAACGAAGGTTTCAAGTTTAATAACCCGAACGTCAAAGACGCGTGCGGTTGCGGCGAGAGCTTTCAGGTTTAAGAGGGAGCCTTGCATCAGAACTCTTTGCAATGTCTGGGTTCCCGCTTTCGCGGGAATGACGAAGTTTAATTTTTAGTGTTTATTAATGTCTTCTCAAAATTTTAACACTGCAAAAAATCACTTCGAGTTGTTAGGGCTGACAGAGGCATTTGTGCTCGATGCCTCGCAACTCGAACTCAATTATCGCGCCTTGCAGGCGAAGGTGCATCCGGATAAATCAGCCAGCCTGTCAGATTCCGAACAGCGTCAGGCGATGCAGCGCTCCACACGCGTTAACGAAGCGTATCAGACGCTGAAAAGCCCGATACGACGCGCGCGATATTTGTTGCTGCTTAAGGGTGTCGACACGCAGGAAGAAACCAACACGGCCATGCCGGTTGAATTTTTAATGGCACAGATGGAATGGCGCGAGGCAGTCGTCGATGCTGAGAAATCCCGTGATATTGCCGCGCTGGATGTGCTGGACGCGCGCATGAAAGTTGAAACGCGTGAACTGGAAGGGCAGCTTCGCGATAAAATAGACGCCGAACATGATTATTCGTTTGCTGCCGGTCTCGTGCGCAAGCTGCGTTTCATGGAAAAACTCGCGGAAGAAATTCATTCCGCTTATGACGAACTAGATAACTAAAGGCAGTCGTTGGTCGTTAGTCATTAGTTAAGTTAAACCGCGTATTGCGGACAACCCCAACTAGCGACTAGCAACTGGCGTCTAACGACTCGAATCATGGCTTTACTACAAATTTCCGAACCCGGTTTGAGCAGTGCACCTCATCAGCACAGGCTGGCGGTGGGTATCGATCTGGGTACCACCAATTCGCTGGTCGCAACGGTGCGCAACGGCATCAGCGTTGTGCTGAACGATGAATATGGTCGTGCGATGCTGCCGTCCGTGGTGCGCTATGCCGGTGGTGTGATCGTAGGGGAGGCGGCACAACTTGCGCAGAGCGAGGATCCGGTCAATACCATCGTCTCGGTCAAGCGTTTTATGGGGCGCGGCTTGGCGGATGTGGGCGACACCAGTCGGCTGCCGTACCGTTTCGCGGAATCGGCGGAGCCAGGCGGCATGGTGCAACTGCGCACGGTGGACGGCGTCAAAAGTCCGGTCGAAGTGTCAGCTGAAATTCTTAAAGTATTGCGCCAGCGCGCGGAAGCCTCTCTCGGTGGCGAGTTGGTGGGGGCTGTGATCACGGTGCCGGCCTATTTTGACGATGCGCAGCGCCAGGCGACTAAGGATGCTGCAAAGATAGCCGGGATTAACGTGTTGCGCCTGCTCAATGAGCCTACAGCTGCGGCGATCGCCTACGGTCTGGATAATGCTTCGGAAGGCGTCTATGCCGTGTACGATCTTGGCGGCGGGACTTTTGATATTTCCATCTTGCGACTGTCGCGCGGGGTGTTTGAAGTGCTGGCGGCCAATGGCGATTCGGCGCTGGGCGGCGATGATTTCGATCAGCGCATACATTGCTGGCTGCTGGAAAAAAATCAGCTCTCCGCACTCAATCCTCGCGACACGCGTCTGCTGCTGACCTTGGCGCGCACCGCTAAGGAACAACTCACCGATTATCCGGAGGCACGCATCACGGCGGTGCTCTCGAGTGGTGAACTGATCGACAACGTGCTGACGCAGGCTGAATTTCACTCCCTGTCGCAAAATCTGATTCAGCGCACTTTGCAACCACTGCGACGCGCGCTGCGTGATGCAAAACTCAC
>SESH01108899.1_pt1 | contig 23575 bp, 24 predicted proteins | sample 3171561 | NCBI WGS metagenome assembly SESH01 (sample SAMN10866947, study PRJNA518727) | freshwater metagenome | biome: subpolar coniferous forest; feature: holomictic lake; material: water; isolation source: holomictic Lake 442 2011 16.5 m and 2014 13 m | place: Canada: near Kenora, Ontario
CGGAAACAACACACACCCCATCTGATCGCTCGAGCGGCGTGTAGCATCTGATGAAGCTGATTTTGCAGCGAATGTTGACCAGCCCGCTGGCGCAGAGCCTTCAGGATGAGCAGTTCCAGTTTGATGAGCATAACTGCCGGGTGCTGCTTTCGGCCTCTCTTTTGCACGATATCGGCCACTTTCCCCATGCCCATATCATTGAGGAGCAGATTCCGGTATGCGGCAATGAGCCGGTCTTCTCGCATCATGAGGAGCTTTGCCGTCACTTTATCTACGAGCAACATCCCGGCGTACCGACGATTGCTGAAATTCTGCACGATGAGTGGAGGGTTTCGCCGGAATCGGTTATTGAGCTGATTGTGGGCAAAACGCGTTTCAGCAAGCTCATCAGCGGCACGCTTGACCCTGACAAGATGGATTACCTCATGCGTGATGCGCACCACTGCAATATTCCTTACGGGAGCATCGATATTGATCGGCTGATTGAGTCGTTTGTGCCCGACCCGCAGCGCGAACGATTTGCCATCACGGAAAAGGGAATTGCGCCGCTGGAGAGCCTGATGTTTGCGAAGTACATGATGATGCGCAATGTCTACTGGCACCATACCAGCCGGGCGCTCTCGGCCATGCTCCGCCGACTGTTGCAGGATATTGCCAGTGAAGAAATGCTCTCCCCGGCAGCCTTGCGCGAGCTTTTTTACGGCAATGCCGATGACCGGGTACTGCATGAACTGAAGCAACTGCTCCCAGAAAAAGATCATCCAGTTTCTGCCCTGCTTGATGATATCCTCATGCGACGAGTTTACAAAAGGGCAATAACGGTGCAGCCCTATCTGAACGACTCAGCCGAAGAGGATGAGCGGTGGTTTATCTACAACAGCGACAACAAGATGCGCCGCAAGATGGAGTTGGAGATTTGTGAGTTTCTCAACAAGCGCTACCATCTCGGGCTGCATGGCCATGAGGTGCTGATTGATCCACCCTCAAAGAAGGATATTTTCGATTACGCCGATCTCAAAGAGCTTCGGGTCTACCCGACACGCTCGGAACACATCCACTACTCCATGCAGTGTACGTCAGAGTATGTCCGGTTTGACGATCTGCATGAGTCGGTCTTTCAGTCTGACTTTATTCTCGCCTTTGAGCGCTATACCAAAAAGTTCAGACTACTTTGCCGCCCCGATCTGGTCGAGCGCATTGTGGAATCTCGCGAAGCCATCATGTGCCTGATGGCCAATGATCTTGACCTGTTTCGATAGAGCTGTTGTCTATAGCCCTATCCCCGGGAACGCCGAGCTCCAGCTCGGCAACAATACGCTACTATGCCGAGCTGGGGCTTGAATTTCGCAAACAATCAGGTAAACTGCTTCCAGTTGATGACGGTGTGAACGACAACGGCAACGACAAATATACAGCTCAGCCACAACGGAAGCAACTGCGTCATTCCCATAACGACATTCAGGGTGATCAAAAGAGCTGCAACAGCAGAAAGGACAAATGCTCCAATCGCAAAAAAAGCAGGACGGAATTTTGGGTTTGTGTTCATCGTATCAGTTCGATTATAAAATTATAAGAATGCTGGCGAACCTTATTCAACTTACTGTGTACAAGGTACTACGGCGATCCTTAAAGGATTATAAATGAACTCCTAAACGTTGCTTAAAAAAAAAGAAAACACCGAGGTCTACGATAAATTATTATTCCCGAAATCAGACGATGAAGCAACCTTCAGAACCCGAATGGTATTCGTATCTTTCCCGAAAAGTAATAAGGCGGGACTATCTTGCCTAATGTAACGCCATTCAAACAAAATTCATTATCTGTTTTGTAGATATACACCCAACCCCAATAACCGAAAAAGGTTATGCGTATCGGTCTACCGGTCAGGACTTTTTCTGCCGAGCTGGGGCTCGGCGCTCCCGGAGAAATGTGGATAAACCCTGAATTCCGACCGGCTATTTGTCAAAAAAGTCAGGAAAGGGAAAGAGCATTCCGCACTTTATCTGTATATTGCACGAAAACTCAAAACCTCATTGCACTATGGAACAACAGGACAAGTTTTACAAGGGACTTTTTTTTGGAGCCGCTATCGGTGCCGGGGTGGGCACGGTGATGGGGTTGCTTTTTGCGCCTCACAAGGGACGGGAAACACAGCAGATTATCTCCGGAAAAGTGAAGAGTATGCTCGACAAAGCGACTGATATGTACGAGAGCAATGGACTTGATGGCATCTACAACAACGAGGCAAAGACGCGCTCGCAGGAGATTATCGACACTGCCCGTGATGAAGCAGAAAAAATTCTGACCGAGGCCAACAGCATCATCCGGGATATCAAGGGATATCCTAAACCAAACGAGAGCTAAATGGCACTGACCTATCTTGGCGTAAACACACCAAAAAACGGTATTGAAAAGCATGCTCTCTTGTTTTTGCACGCTTTTCCACTCTCTGCCGCAATGTGGCAGCCACAAATAGAGGTGTTTGGCGCGGAGGGCTATACCGGTATAGCACCCAACTCCTTTGGTATTGATGGCTCACCTGAAAAAGAGGGGTGGACGTTTACCGATTATGCTCACGAACTTGCTGCGCTTCTTGATTCGCTCAAGATTGAAACAGCAACCGTGGTCGGCCTGTCAATGGGCGGATATCAGGCATTTGAATTTTACCGTCTCTATCCCGACAAAACGGCATCACTGGTGTTGTGCGATACACGGGCTGAGGGGGATGCGCCTGCGGCCAGGTCAACGAGGGAGGATTTCATTCGCGCAGTCGAGGAAAATGGTGCCGGAGAGGCTGCGGCACGCATGATTCCCAATTACTTCTCCACAAAGAGCTACTCCGAAAGACCCGAGCTGGTTGCTCAGGCCGCTGCCATCATCAACAAGCAGCCTCCTGCAGTCATTATCGAAGCGATGCGAGCAATCATGATGCGCTCTGATGCAACGGCACGCCTTGGGGCTATCGACTGCCCTGTGCTGGTTCTGAATGGAGAGGAGGATCGGCTGACAACGAAGGAGACTGCTGAAAGTATTCATGCTCACATTCCTGGCTCAACAATCAGGTTGCTGGTGGGAGCGGGACATATCTCAAACATGGAGCAACCAGAGGCGTTTAACCGCGCACTGTTTGAGCATATCGCAGAGGTCAGACAATCCTGACCTCTGCGATATGCTGCATCCTCACACTTCCAGAGAGTCAAGCAGCTCAAAAAAATTCGGGAACGACACACCAACCACAGCAATATCCGTGATATCAATGGGGGCACCTGTCGCTTTACTGGCAATCGCGAAGCTCATGGCAATCCGGTGATCGTCAAAGCTCTCAACCACAACAGTGCCTGACGGGGTGGTGGTGCGCCCCTTGACCACAAAGCCATCCGGGTACTGCTCGCACTCAAAGCCAAGCCTCTGAAGATTGACCACCAGCGCTTCAATCCGGTCACTCTCTTTGGTTCTCAGCTCGGCAGCGTTATGCAGTTCAAACTCTCCCGATGCAAAGGCTGAAAGCACGGCAAGCATGGGTATTTCATCAATAATAAAGGCAACGAGCTGCGGGTCACTGATGCGCAGGGGTTCAAGCCCGGAGAGGTTGTCGACAACAATGTCGCCAATAATCTCTCCGCCAATCACTCGCTGGTTCTCCACCCATATTCCCGCTCTCGCCTCTGCAAGGATATCGAGGAATGCGGCGCGGGTCGGATTGAGGCAGACATCCCTGATGATGATCTCGGAACCATGAGCCAACAGACCAAGCGCCACAATAAAACAGGCTGCGGATGGATCGGCAGGAATAAAAAATGGTTTTGCTTCAAGACGTTTTCTGCCCTGCACCACAATGATCCTTTCGCCTCTCCGCTCAAGAGTCTCAAGACCGAGCATCACTTCAGTATGGTCACGGGAACGGACTGATTCTATAATTCGGGTTTCGCCGTCGGCATGCAGTGCGGCAAACGCAACAAGTGACTTTACCTGGGCTGAGGGCACCGGAAGGCGGTACTCAATGGGTTGAAGATCTTTTGTCCCCTTGATCATTATTGGCGCTGTTCCTGATGCAGAGAGCTCCACATCGGCGCCCATCAGACGCAACGGGTCAGCAACCCTTTTCATGGGTCGCTTCATCAGTGAGTTATCGCCAATCAAAAGGCTTGAAAAGGGTTGGGCGGCAAGGATGCCTGCAAACATGCGCATGGTGCTGCCTGAATTGTTGCACATCAACGGGGCAGAAGGGGGCTGAAAACTCCATAAGCCTTTTGATTCAATCACAACCCGTCGGATGCGACGACCATAGGCGCCCTCGGTCTCATCCTGCTGAAGGGTAATACCAGCATCTTTCAGCACACCAAGGGTTGACTGATTGTCAAATCCTCCGGAAAAGTTCGTTATCTCCGTTGTCCCTTCCGACAGTGCACCGATAAGTGCGGCACGATGGGAGATGGACTTGTCTGGTGGCAAAGTGGTTACTTCACCTTTAAAAACTCTCATGAGTCAATAGATTGTGAGGTGACAAAAAAAAGGCAACTCCCCTGAAGGAGCTGCCTTGTGTAACGTTTTCGATTCAAACGATCATGAATTGCGCTCTTCGTTTGCCCTCTGGGCCCTTCTCTTGCTCCTTGAGCGCTTTAAACGACCATCCACCGAAGGTTTGACAAAGTATGCGTTTGCACGAAACTCCTTTAAAACACCTGCCCGCTCATACTTTTTCTTGAAGCGTTTCAGCATTTTATCGATTGATTCATTATCATTTATCTGCACACTAACCAATGTAATTCACCCCCTTTTAAAAGATCAACAATCTTCAGACTCAACGTCTTAGTTTAAGTTTAATAATATCAGTTACGCTCTCTGCACTCTTTCCATCAGGAATATTTACCTGAACATTTTCGAGAAGCTGTTTTTTCCCACTTCTGCAAAATTCTACAATAATGACGAAGGCTCCGCTCCCTGTCGCCTGTTTTTCCCGTACCACACCCACTTCATCAAGTGCCTGGTGATAAAGAGCATCACCCTTGGCATAAATTCCATGTGGAGAATAGATCTGGCACTCTTCATGCTTGAGTTCATCCGGGCTCACTTCCCGATCAATCTGTATCTGCCACTCTTTAAGCAGGTGTACCTGATTGCACTCGGAACATCGAATCCAGTATTGGTTTTCAGCAGCAGGGGGGAGGTTAACCACCCCATTTTTACCCTCTTTCTGCTTTTTAACCGGAGCCGGAATCAAAAAATCGTCGGATTTCGGCTTGTCACTCGGCATCCACTCACCGACAAACACCTTATCAGTAATCTTGCCACACCCTTCACAAAAGCAAGCCTTGATCTTGCCCTCCAAAATGAACTGCCTTTTTCTGGATTCTACTTTCATATCACATTGCTGGTTGTTGGTGCATTGTTTCCAGCTTTATCGCGCAATATAGTGCATAGCGCATGAGAAAAAAGAGGAATGTTTAAGGATTGCTTAAATAAGTAAATCCTTTAAAAAAAACAACCAAATAATCAACGCCACTTACTTATGGGTTAATGCGTCAATAAGATCTGATTTTGTAAGCAATTGTAATCTTCCATCTGAAAGAGTAACCAGCACTCCGGATGCATTTTGCTGCAATTTTGCAGAGAGTTCAGAAATTGTGGCATCAAGCGGGCAAACGGGAAACGGTTGCTCCATAAATCCGACAACCTTTGAGGTCATGGCATCGTCGTTCTCAATAAGTATCGAAAGAATCTTGTTTTCGCTGATACTGCCGATTGGCGCGTTATAAGAGACAATAGGCATCTGGGAAACATCGCTCTGCTTCATCATCTCAAAGACCTCCGAGAGTGTCTGTTCCGGGCAGGCAAAAATCAGATCCCTCCTCGCTTTCAAATGGAGAATATCCTCGGCAGTAATCTGCTCAATAGTTGATTTGGCCTTGCGATAAAAGCCCCGCTTGCGCATCCACTCATCGCGATACATCTTGCTCAGGTAGTATCCACCAAAATCACTCATCACCGCAACAACGGTATCGTTCTCACCATACCCCGCTCCTGCCTGAAGCGCTGCTGCCATTGTGGCACCTGATGCGCCTCCGACAAAGAGTGCCTCACTCCGAAGAAGCTCTCTGGCGCAGTTGAAGGCATCATAATCGCTCACCTGAACCACATCATCAATAACTGACGGATCCCAAAAGGCTGAGGGCTGCTGAGAGCCGATCTCTTCAAGTTCCGACAATACTGAAATTCCAGGTTTTCCATCTTTGAAAAGAGCTGCATAGAGAGAGCCCTGTGGCTCAACGCCAATAATGCGGATTGCCGGATTTTTGGCCTTCAGAAAACGGCCAATCCCGAACACCGTGGCACCTGATGCCATAGGCACAAAAACGTGGGTAACCTGCCCCTCTGTCTGGCAATAAATCTCGCTGCCGGTTACCTCGCTGTGAACCTTCAGACACAGCGGATTTTCGTGCATACCAATGAAAAAGGCGTTAGGGATGCTCTTTACCAGGCTTTCAGCCACATTCATACAACTGCGTGGCTCTCCGGGAAGTGCATCCGATGGTGTAATGACCAGTTCAGCGCCAATAGCCCTGAGCAGATCCTGTTTTTCCTGCGATATTTTGTCGGGAGCTGCCAGAAGCAGCTTGTACCCTCGACTGACGCACGCCATGGCAAGAGCTATCCCGCTGCTGCCAAAGCTCCAGTCCACCAGCGTCATACCCGGATGAATCAGGTTGCGCTCTTCAGCATCCTCCACAATAGCACGCGCCACCCGATAATAGTGCGACCACGCCGGATTCATATACTCAAGCTTTGCCAAAACCTTTGGCTTGATGTGGCGGGTTATCTGCTTGACGAGGATCAGTGGTGTTTCTGCTGCAAGCCCGAATATATCGTGGTTAGGCATGGTAGTAACTGAAAGATGAGTTAAAGCGCCAAGATGTTCCTGTCACGTTCAGGTGAAAATATACATTAATTGATTAATTCACGACATATCGGGAATAAGCGCCTTTCCTGTTTGAAAATCAGTGACAAAATATGTTTTTTCACGGTGGAAGTTCCGACAGTATGGAATTACATAGCCACCTGCTGCAGGTCAAGAATAACCCTGGAACCGCTAAAAGGCTGACACCAACAATGAATAATCAACATACCAGCTTCTCGAAACAAGAGATTCCTGCTGAAACAATGACCGAGGCTCTTGTTTCAATAGAGCGCCTGACCCGAAATGTGCAGCTTATCCGTGAAAGAATTAGCGGGAAGGTTCGCATTATGGGTATTGTCAAGGCAAATGCTTATGGACATGATGCTCAAAGGGTAGCAGCCGCGCTTGAAACGTGTGGGGTTGCCGATTTTGGCGTGGCAAACATCCATGAAGCTATTGAACTGAGAGCAGACGGCGCGTTAAAAAAAACGTCCACAATTCTGGCCTTCTCCTCACCGCTTCTCTCCCATATTGAATATTTTCTGCGCTATGGGATTGAGATGACACTCTGTGACCTTGCCACTCTCAATGCCGCAAAGGAGATTGCTGCGGCTCATGGCAAAACTCTTGCCGTTCAGCTAAAGGTTGATACCGGAATGGGTCGTCTCGGAATCTCGCCGGCAATGGCAATGGAGCTTCTCAGGGAGATTGATCGCTCTCCCTTTCTTGAACTGAAAGGTATCTACACCCACTTTGCTGAAAGTGCAATACCTGGCGGCTTTACCTCTCAACAGCTTGCGGCATTCAAGAGCCTGACGGCAGAATACGAACATGCTTCGGGCAGAGCGGTCTGCAAACATGCGGCAAACAGTGGTGCCATTCTTTCACACAAAGAGTCGTGGATGGATATGGTTCGACCCGGCATTCTCCTCTACGGTTATCATCCCGCGAAACAGACACCTTGCCGCCTCGATGTACAACCGGTCATGCAGGTTGAATCAAGGGTCATCTTCATCAAACAGCTCTCTGCAGGAGAGACCATCAGCTATAATCGAACATGGAGAGCGCCTGGTCAACGCTTTATTGCCACCATAGCCGCCGGATACGCCGATGGCTATGCAAGAGCCCTTTCAGGCCGGGCAACGGTCATGATCCATGGTAACGCTTATCCACAGATTGGCACAGTCACCATGGATCAGATTATGGTCGACCTCGGCACGGAACACCATGTCAATATTGGAGACAGAGCCACTCTCTTTGGATGGAGAGGACAATCAGCCGAAGAACTTGCTGATCTGGCAGGCACCATCAGCTACGAAACACTCTGCTCAGTCTCCTCAAGAGTTAAACGTATTTTTCTATGACTTTTTTCAGATTGAAACCGTAATAACAAGTTTCTTGTTTTTTTCAGTGGGTTACTATTTTGTATTTTGGCCATGTGGTGCGCGACCACAGGAGGGGTGTCGTGTGTGGATGGAGGAATGGCTGAGCTTATCTTGGCATTTATCTGCAAAATGCCAAAAAATAATAGGTAATAGTGATGAAACTTTTTGAAAAACTGGCGGTTAAACTCAGTTTGACCAAGGCTGAAATCACTCTGGTCTCTGCACTTCTCAGCTTTCTGGTGCTTGGAGGCATTCTTAAAAATATTCGCTCAATTGAAAAAGCTGACACGCTTGTCAAAAAAGTCGAAACGACACGTTACCGCGAAGCCGAAGTTGACAGCCTTATCAGCCTTGCTTCGGCAGACCAGGCTTCGGTTAAAGAGGATGTTCTTCAGGGCATTGCTTCAGAAAAAGGCTCCTCTGGAGCTCCAAAGAGAGCAACACAACACTCGTCCGAAAAAAAGATCTTTAATGGTACCATCTCCTTCAATAAAGCAACACTGGCACAGTTGCAGAAGATTCCCGGAGTCGGGCCGGTCATGGCCGAACGCCTGATGACGTTCAGAACCACAAAAGGAGGAAAAATAGATGATTTTCAGGAGTTGCTTGAGGTCAAGGGTGTTGGCGAAAAAAAACTTGAATTCTTCAAAAAATATTTCACTCTCGAATAAATGGTTCAAAGAGTGAGCAAAAGCATTATCGCCTGCACCATCGACTATAAGGAATCTGCTCTTGTCCGGCTTAAAACCTCGGGCAGCGTCGGGTACACGCTCTGTGACTGTAAAATTCTCTCTCATGGCCTCAAGAGCCTTGCGTTGGGCAACGACAAACGCATTCTGTCCAAACTTACGGGCTACTGCAGTGCATGGAAAGAGGAGAAGCTGGCGCTCTCTGTCGGCGCAGAGAGCTTGCTCACCCTGCCCGTCTGCTTTCCTGTTGATGCAAGGCCCGAAGAGTCACGGGAGTATTGCAGAATTGAAGCGGAATACTTTTTGAACAACCCCGAAAAGTATGGTTGCGACATCGCCAGTTATGCCAATCATCTAACAAGAGACAATAACAGACTTCTGCTCTTCTACCCTGCTGAACCATGCAGAAGAGTCACACAATTGTTTTCGGATAATCACCCGATACTCTTTGCCGGCACGACGCAACTCCCTCTCGTCCATCTGTCAAAATTCACCGAGGGAGCACAGGTTATCCTTGAGGTTGAAAACAGCTCTGTACTGCTGACCATATCGCACAATGGAGTCATTGAAAAGCTCTCTTTCCACCACGTCAAAACTCGGGAAGAGGCTGAATATTTCGCCATGCGAGAGCTTATGGAGAACCCGATCTGCCGAACAACAGCCCTGCAGGTAACAGGAACAAGGGCGGACAAGGCGATGATGATGCTGATCGCCGGAGAGACATCGCTTCCCCTGCAGCCACTCAGCATACCGCCATCACTCTCAGTCAGTAATCCTCACCGATTTTCAACATCATCGCCATCTGTGGTAAAAGCCATCAGCACGGCACTGCTGGCACTTGCCGGACAGAAGTAACCATGTACCTTTTGCCCGGTTCCATTCCTGCACTCAATGCTTCGATGCCCTCACCGGCAAAATGACGAAGCAATCCTTCAGCCATCTGGCTCCGACAAGAGTTACCCGTACAGAGAAAAAGTACATTTTGTTTTTTTTGCATCATCAATTGGATGATTTGAGTTGATATCAGATTTCTATTTTTTCCCAAAAATATTTGCCCTTGAACCAGAGGGAGACATTAACCAGTGCAATCAGGGCGGGCACCTCGACGAGCGGACCTATCACTGCGGCAAAAGCCTCTCCCGAGTTGATCCCAAAAACAGCAATGGCGACGGCAATAGCAAGTTCAAAGTTGTTGCTCGCTGCGGTAAAGGAGAGTGTTGCTGTTTTGGAATAGTCGGCACCCGCTTTGCGCCCCATGTAGAACGAAAGAAAAAACATGATCACGAAGTAAAGCAGCAGAGGTATGGCGATACGCACCACATCAAACGGTATCCTCACGATATACTCCCCCTTCAGTGAAAACATGACGACAATAGTGAAAAGCAGCGCCACGAGCGTGAGCGGGCTGATACGAGGAATGAACTCTCTCTCATACCACTCCTTGCCTTTCAGACGAAGCATGAAAAAACGGGTCAGAAAGCCTGCAATAAAGGGAATACCAAGATAGATAAAGACCGACGTGGCAATGTCGGCTATGGAGATGTCGACAGCAAATGAGGCAAGGCCCAGCCACTTTGGCAGTACCGTCAGAAAGATCCAGGCATAGAGCGGGAAAAAGAGTACCTGAAAAACCGAGTTGAAGGCGACAAGACCGGCGGCATACTCCGTATCACCTTTGGCAAGTTCGTTCCAGACAATGACCATGGCAATACAGCGGGCAAGACCGATCATGATGAGGCCAGCCATGTAGTGCGGCATATCGGAAAGGAGAAGCACGGCCAGGACAAACATCAGAATCGGTCCGATCACCCAGTTCTGCACCAGTGAAAGGGTCAGTATTTTTGTATTGCGAAACACATCACCCAGCTCCTCATACTTTACCTTTGCCAGCGGTGGATACATCATGACGATGAGCCCTGTGGCAATCAGAATGTTCGTGGTGCCTGACTGAAAATGATTCCAGAACCCGGAGATACCAGGGAATAACCAGCCCGACAGCACCCCTGCCGCCATGGCAAGAAAAATCCAGAGAGTCAGGTAGCGGTCAAGAAAAGACAATTGTTTTGTTGCCAAGCTCATAGCGTTACTTGCCGGTTAAATTATCGTTATAAAACTGACGGAAGCGCTGGTTGATTTCGTTGCGAACCCGACGGAAAACTGCAAGCACCTCCTCCTGTGTCCCCTGAGCTTCAGCAGGATCATCAAACCCGATATGAAGCACCTGCTCCACCTTGCCGGTAAAAAATGGACAGGCCTCTTTTGCCGCATCGCAAACCGTTATCACATAGTCAAACGGCCTCTGGAGAAATTCATCAACGCTTTTTGGTTTGTGCAAACTGAGGTCAATCCACTCTTCGTGCATCACCTTCACGGCAAGAGGATGGACTGACTGCGACGGTTTCGTGCCAGCAGAAAACACTTCGAGCGAGCTGTCAAAAGAACGGAGAAAGCCTTCGGCCATCTGGCTGCGGCATGAGTTTCCGGTACAGAGAATAAGTACTGATTTCTTCATGGTAATCTTGGTATGGATTAGGGATTTATTTTATTTCGTTTCTGATAGTGTGTCAATGGACTGCGGGCAAATGGATTGTGCGCTGAAGTCGCCACACTGTCCCGGATTACCGCCACAGCATTCCTCCGTGAGATAAGCAATCAGATCCATCATTAAGGGGAGGTTGGCCCGGTAGCGCTGATAGCGACCTTCCTGCTCTACGGTCAGGAGGCCTGTATGAGCGAGTGTTTTAAGATGGAATGAAAGATTTGTCGGTGGTACATCAAGCGCCGAGCCAATCTCGCCAGCGACCATGCCTTCGGTGCCTTTCTTGACGAGTAATCGATACACATCCAGCCTCACAGGGGATGAGAGCGACTCAAAGATTGTTGTTGAGGTTAATTTTTTCATAGACAACATTACAACATTTATTGTAATGTTGAAACAACACCTCATCAAAAGAGTGTTACGTTTATGTTAAATCTCAACAGATACGGAAGACTCTCTGGCTCTCTGGCTTGGTAGCTCTTCAAGCGAAGCGGCATAACGATTGTTGGAGGGGCGCAGACCAGGCTCTATCAAGGCAAGTGAAATCCAGTGTTACGCTCCGGGCATAACATCAACGTTCCGATAGCACCAGCTTAACAGCAAGTGCAATAAAAACCAGGCCAGTTACTCTATGCACACCTTTTTGCGCCAAAGCTGAGTTGCGAAACTTGTCGCCAAAGCTACCCGCAAGCAGGCTGATGGCTCCAAACACCAGCAATGTGGCAATAATAAAAACTCCACCCAGTTGAAAAAACTGAGCCATCATCGAACCACGATGCGGATCAGCAAACTGCGGAAGAAATGCCATAAAAAAGAGCGATACCTTTGGATTCGTCAAGTTCATAATAATGCCGCGACAATAGAGATTACCATGCGAAAGCACGGGAACCATCTCCGGCGTCTCTGTTAGAGCCGCACTTTTAAAAGCCTGCCATGCAAGATAAAGCAGATAGATTGCACCAGTCAATTTGAGAAAAGTGAACGCCAACACCGATGTCTGAACAACAGCCGCAAGACCAAACGCAACAGCCGCCGTATGCACCAATAATCCTGTAGCCAAACCCAGAGTAACAAAAAAACCCGCCATCCGCCCATTCTGGGCAGATTGAGCAAGTACAAAAAGATTATCCGGTCCCGGAGAGAGTGCAAGAATTGTTGAAGTGAAAAAAAATGGTAACAGCAAAGAAATTTCGACCATCAAAGTGGGTTATAATTATAATCAAATCCTACCACGATATCCCATACAGCAGAAACTTTGCAGCATACCTGAAGTAACGCTATAACTGTGTTCAGTAAGAGCTCTTGCATGTAGTTTCGTTTTAATATAAGTTACGTGTGACAAAAAGAGCAGGAATCAAGGCGCTGATATAATAATGAAGATACGGGATAAAGATGGAAACAAAGGGAGCGCCTCCGGGCAAGGTTGAAGAGAATTTTTGGTCACTCACGCCGGAACAGGCTCTTTTGAATGTGGGGGCTGACTCTCGTGGCTTGTCAGAACAAGCCGCATTGGAGCGGTTATATCAGTACGGCCCAAATTCGCTGAAAGGAGGTTCTAAAACCTCCTCGCTTATGCTCTTTCTGCTGCAATTCAAAAGCCCGGTGACGCTGCTCTTGATCTTTGCCGCTGCCCTCTCGTTTGCCCTGCACGACAAAACGGATGCCTTGATTATTCTGCTCATTGTGCTGGTAAGCGGCCTGCTTGGCTGGTGGCAGGAGAGGGGGGCGGCCAGCGCTATTGACCAACTGATGAAAATGGTGCAAATCAAGTGCCGGGTTGTTCGTGACGACAAGGAGAGAGAGATTCACATTGAGGAGGTGGTGCCGGGCGATGTTGTGCTGCTCTCCGCCGGAGATGTGATTCCGGGCGACAGCCTTATCCTCGAATCGAAAGAGCTGTTTGTGGATGAAGCGGCCTTTACCGGAGAGACCTACCCGGTGGAAAAAAACAGCGGGGTTCTCCCTGCCAACACCCCGTTGGCCAAGCGGAGCAACACCCTCTTGATGGGCGCACATGTGATCAGCGGCAAAACGAAGGCGCTGGTGATGCAAACAGCCATGCAGACTGAGTTCGGAAAGATTTCAGGCTCCCTTCGGGTGAAAGCGCCCGAAACCGATTTTGAGCGAGGCGTGCGCCGGTTCGGCTATATGCTGATGGAGATAACGATGGTGCTGGTGGTGATCATTTTTGCCGCCAATGTCTTCCTGCAGAAGCCGATTCTCGACTCCTTCCTCTTCTCTCTGGCGCTGGCGGTCGGCCTCACTCCCCAGTTGCTGCCAGCCATTATCAGCGTGAACCTCGCCTCGGGAGCGCGCAATATGGCGAAGCAGCAGGTAATTGTGAAGCGGCTCTCGTCGATCGAGAACTTCGGCAGCATGAACATTCTCTGCTCCGACAAAACGGGCACCATCACCGAGGGCAAGGTGAAGGTGCACAAGGCATTATCGCTCTCAGGCAACCCCTCCGACAAGGTGCTGGAGTACGCCTGGCTGAACGCCTCCCTGCAACAGGGATTTCAGAACCCCATTGATGAGGCAATTATCAGCAGCCCGCCCGTGAACAAACGGTTGTTTGAGGTGCAAAGCGAAGTGCCTTATGACTTTATCCGCAAACGGCTGAGTGTGCAACTTCGGAACAACTCCGAAGCGATTGTCATCACCAAAGGGGCGCTGAACCAAATTCTTGAGGTATGCTCCCGTGCCGAAAATGAGGATGGCTCGCTGGTTGCTCTCGATGAAAAACGGGCAGAGATTATGGCGCGTTACGAGCAGCTCAGCGCAGATGGCTACCGGACACTTGGAGTGGCCTGGAAGGCTGGCAATCAGCAACAGGACTTTACCCGCAACGATGAAGCGGAGATGATCTTTCTTGGTTTTATCACCCTGTTTGACCCTCCCAAGGAGAGGGTTCTGGAGACCATCAAGAATCTTGAACGGCTCGGAGTGAAGCTGAAAATTATTACCGGCGACAACGCTCTGGTGGCTGGCAGCCTTGGACGACAGGTTGGTATCAAGAACCCTGTTGTTCTCTCCGGCCCGGAAATCCGCAACATGAGTGATCGTGCTCTCATGCAGCAATCGGTACTCACCGACATCTTTGCTGAGGTGGAACCGACCCAGAAGGAGCGCATTATTCTCTCTCTGAAAAAGGGTGGAAACGTTGTGGGCTTTATGGGCGACGGTATTAACGATGCCTCGGCGCTTCATGCTGCTGACGTTGGCATTTCGGTTGACTCTGCGGTGGATGTGGCCAAGGAGGCCGCCGAAATTGTGCTGCTCAACCACGACCTGAAGGTGCTGGAGCAGGGTATTATTGAGGGGCGCAAAACCTTTTCCAACACCATGAAGTATGTCTTTATGGCCACCAGCGCCAATTTCGGCAACATGTTCAGCATGGCAGGGGCTTCCCTGTTTCTGCCGTTTCTGCCGCTGCTTCCAAAACAGATACTGCTCACCAACCTGCTGACTGACGTGCCGGAACTGACCATCTCCAGCGACCGCGTTGATGCCATCAACATCGCCCAGCCGCACCGCTGGGATATCCGTTTTATCCAGCGCTACATGATCACCTTCGGGATTCTCAGCTCGCTCTTTGACTTCTTCACCTTTGGCGTTTTGCATTATGTGCTGCAGGCGGGAGAAGCGGAGTTTCAGACCGGCTGGTTTGCCGAATCGGTCATCTCCGCCTCGCTTATTGTGCTGGTGATTCGCACGCGCCTCCCATTTTTCAAAAGCCTGCCCGGCAAGTATTTGCTGACAGCAACGCTGCTGGTGGTCGCGGCGGTGCTGGCGCTCCCCTTTACGCCGCTGGCTGCGACCTTTGGATTTGCACAGTTGCCTCTGCTCTTTTACGGCTGGATGTTGCTGATTGTGGTGCTCTATATTGTGTCAGCGGAGGTGACGAAGCACTTTTTCTACAAGCGGTTGGAGAATATGGGGTGAGTCGTAGCTGGCCTCAATACTCAACAGGCCCCCTCAAGGCCTTGACCGAGCTCCGCTTTACCTTGCTCTCAATGCGCTTCTCTTTCGAGCTTTTGGTCGGTGCCGTAGCCTTGCGTTTTATTACCGGCAAAGCAGCACGCTGAAGCAGCGCTTGCAGACGCAGCATTGCGTCGGTGCGGTTCTTCTCCTGTGAACGGTAGCGTTGCGCCTTGATGATGATTACCCCATCCTTCGTCATGCGATGATCTTTCAGGAGCAGCAGCTTTTCCCGGAAATCCTCCGGCAACAACGAAGCCCTGATGTCGAAGCGAAGATGAACAGCCGTCTCAACCTTGTTGACATTCTGGCCGCCAGCCCCCTGCGCCCGCATGGTCTGAAGCTCGATCTCGTCGTCAGGGATGGCAATGGTTTTGGTAATCTGCAACATGGCCTAAAAATTAATTTTCATGCGAACGGCAGCTATCAAAGCGTTGGGGAGTGCCGCATTCTGGGGAGTAATGACATACTGCAAATCGGGCTGAATCATGCTCCAGGGCGTCAGTTGTTTTTGATAGCTCAGTTCAATTATTGACTCGGAATTAGCCACCTGGATCCCTGCATCGCGCTGTGACTCGATAAAAGGCCCTCCAAAATTGACACGACCGAATCCTACTCCAACACGGTCTCCATCCCACACCCCTCGAACGGTAACTCCACCATCAATATACCAGTCAACCTCGTTACACGCAACCTGCGGACTCAGTGCAACACGAAAAAACGCACCAAGCTTTGGTGCATCACGATTGCCGATCAGCATCTGATCAAGCACCATGTAGAGTGCGTAATTGCCGGATCGCACATCACCGGTACGGTAATCCGTAAACTCTCCGGTATGGAGCAATGCTCCCAGTTTATAGATGCCTCCGCTTCCATCCAATCCAAGCTCGGTCATCATGGCCGCACCCTGACGAGAAGAGTGTGAGTAGTAAAACCCATGGCGATTACTGCTCTGGGTTCCCGCGTCCCCGCTATAGATGCCGATTTGCAACCTGAACGCACTGGTGAAATTCATCTGCGCCCAGGCACCCAGAGCGCCCAATGGGTAAATCGGTACCATTGTGTTCGCTGAAAGAACAGGCAAGGGGCCGAATGAGGCATTCTGGAACATGGAAGACTGCGGGGAAATCATGAAGTCGTCGTCAAGCGCAAGCTGGCCAATTTTTGCAGTTAACTTGGCAGCCAAAAAGTTCTGCTTCACATAAGCCTGATAAAATCGGACACTTCGCTGCGCTGCGAGGTTGCTCACCTCATCAAAGTTGCCGACAATATCAGCAGAGGGATCGTCGTTGAACTGGATCCAGAATGCGCTGGTATGGATCGTCGCACCATTCCATGCTCCCAGTTTTTCAAGATCAAGATCGAAGCCAAACTCAACCACACCTCCCACATCCATACCAGCACGCAAACCACCATCGAGGTTTCGAGTAATCTGCGATGTCCAGGTGATGTATGGTGAGACTCCACTGTCCACAAGAGCTGCACGTCCGCCACCCCAATCACCCGTAAGCTGCTCCCGCTCAAGCCAGCTCTTCGGTTTGTCACTCGCAGAAGCCGCAGCGTTCAGGTCATAAGCGCCAAAAGCTCCGAGACAAAAGAACCCATAACAAAAAGATTGTCGCAATCCCACTCTTGCCCACATGGGCACTCCATAGCTTTTCAAAGTAATGCAAGGGTACCCTGCCAGTTCTGGAACTGTATACTTCTGATTCCAGCTTGTGAGGCGGAGGCGCAATTGACCTCCTTGTCGTCAATCAGAATAAACTCATCAGCGCTGCGCCCTGAACTTTCGAGAATATAGGTAAACGCGTCAACCGTGGTTTTCATCATCCCGTGCTCAAAGGAGAGATAGTACCGATCAGCGCTTCGCAGTAACGGGTAATTATTGAGGAGAAAGGTAAAATGGAGTGGATCCGTATCGCTCATAATCCAGAGTAAATGACTCTCACTGAGCAACATGACGGCCTCAACAGTGCCCTCCAGCAGCTCAAAAATATCCTGCCAGTGCTGCCTGATATCATGGATCGGCATCGCTCTGGTTAGCGGGTCTCGTGCAATAACGGCAAGATATTCCAGTGGAGCTACCCATCCGGTTTCGAGTTTGTCTTTGAACTCACCGCTACAGTATTTCCGGAAAATCTCATCAGCGCCAGCAATCGGGTCACGGGCAATGGCCCGGCAGAAGCGCATAAAATCGACCGTTACCAGCACATTGCCTATATCAAGAAGAATAATACTCATGAGTGATGCATTTTTTCTGCACATACCGTTTCCATGCCTGTCGGCGGAATATAATGCCTTGCCATCAATTTCCCTGCACCATCACTTCCCGGTCGCTGAGTAGGCCGAAGGCCGTATCGAAACGACGAGATTCGATGGCACGATTGCACAAATTGGCTCCATACTCCGCTCTCTCTGAGCCGCCCTGAAACCACTCTGCTGACAAAATTAAATCCCAGAGCATATTCGAAGGATCTGTTGCAACCAGACACTTGATCTTAAACTCTCCTTTTTCCTCTTCAATTGACTGAAGCGCCTTTTTTATCTTTATAACGAGATCTCGCATAGTTCCTCCACCAATTTATTGACAACCAAAAGCATTGATTCATCATCACTGAGCATTGAACCGTCAGGATCTTCATATCGTTTTAACTCACTCCATTTATTCACCTCTGGCCATACCGACACTCTTTTTGTATGAAATTCGCGTTCCAAACCACTTCACCCCTTCAAACCAGAGCACGCTCCCAATCCCGGCAGTAAACGCGAGCAGCAAATCAGTGGAATCCAAAGCCGAAAATCTGAACAGGGTAACAAAAAAAGGCACATAGAGCACAATTCCCAAAAAGAGGAGTGCCCCGGCAACCACCGGCAGCAGTGCCATATTGGGATATCGCAAGGTGGCAACAAAGGTGCGGCTCCAGGAGCGATTGGTGAGAATCAAGCCAAGATTTGAAATCATCAATGTGGTAAAGGTCAAGGCGCGCACCTCCTGCTCGCTCTCTCCCCAGGAGCGGGCCAAAAGGAAAACCCCCAGCACAACAACCAGAACCACAATGCCCTGCATCAGGCTGAGCAGAAGGCTTTTGCGGCTGAATAACGGCTCTCTGGAGTTCCGGGGTGGTCGGCTCATAACGTCTCTCTCCTCCCCCTCGGCTTCAAAGACGATTGAGCAGGCAGGATCAATGATGAGTTGCAAAAAAGCGATATGGGCAGGCAGTAAGAGAAGCGGCCACTGAAAAAGCACCGGAAAGAGCGAGAGCCCGGCAATGGGAACATGAATCGCAAGGATATAGGCAATGGCTTTGCGGATATTATCAAAGATCCGGCGACCAAGTTTGATCGCCTGCACAATCGAGGAAAAATCGTCATCAAGCAACACCAGTGAGGCTGACTCGCGAGCCACATCCGTGCCGCGTCCGCCCATTGCTATACCGATATTGGCGGCTTTCAACGCCGGGGCATCATTCACCCCGTCACCAGTCATGGCAACAATCTCCCCGTTGGCCTTGAGAGCCTTCACCAGACGCAACTTCTGTTCCGGTACAACCCTGGCAAAAATATTCACCTCATTAATGCGTTCCTGCAGCTCCTTGTCCGTCATACGCTGCATTTCAGGGCCGGTGATACAGCCGTCAGCTTTTTTCAGGCCAATCTGGCGGGCAATTGTGCTTGCTGTACCCGGATAATCGCCGGTTATCATCACCACACGAATCCCGGCGCTGTAGCATTCGGCTATGGCTGATGGCACGGTCGGGCGCACCGGATCCGCGAGGCCGATCAAACCAAGAAACTCAAAATCAAAGTCATGCTGCTCACCCGGCAATAGTGGCTGCTGAAAAAATGCCCACGCCACACCCAATACCCGCAACCCCTGGTCAGCCATCTCGGCAATACGCAGGGAAAGCCGAACTCGCTCCGGCTCATCACAATGGCAAAGATCAAGGATTGCTTCAGGAGCCCCTTTGGCGGCAATGATATACTCTTCCCTTTCCGACGCTTTCCAGACGCGGGAGATAGAGAGCAGCTCTTTGGAGAGGGGATACTCGTGCACCAAATCCCAATCCTTGTGCAGGTGTTCAGTCTCCATCAAAAAGTGATCACCAGACTCTTTGATTGCTTTTTCCATCGGATCAAAAGGGTCAAGCTGGGTGGAAAGAAGAGCGAATTCGAGCAGATTATGAAATTTTTCCGGCGCAGCACTCCCCGATGCCGCAGGAACATCAAAAAACTCTTCCCGGGCGAAAAGCTTGCTCACGGTCATGCGATTCATGGTCAGCGTGCCGGTCTTGTCCACACAAAGAACCGTCGCAGAGCCAAGTGTCTCTATGGCAGGCATCCGGCGGGTAAGCACCTGTTTTTTTGAAATGCGCCAGGCGCCCAGAGCAAGAAAGATGGTTAACACAACCGGCAACTCTTCCGGGAGTGTTGCCATGGCAAGGGTAACACCGGCCAGCAATCCATTGAGCCAGTCACCATGAGTGATGCTGTAGAAAATGACCACAAGAAGACACAACGACAGGCCGACAATCGCCAAAAGACGCACCCATCGATTCGTCTCCCTCTGCAAAAGGGTCACTTCCGGCTCAACGCTCTGCAACACCTTGCCAATCTTTCCGATTTCGGTCTTGATGCCGGTGGCTATAACCCTCGCCATCCCCTGCCCCTGAACCACCAGAGTGCCCGAAAAGATAAAGGGGAGATCATCTCCACCCGGACGAAGCTCTTTTCCCGCCTGATCATCATCAGATTTTCGGACTGGCACCGATTCACCGGTCAAGAGAGATTCATCGACCAAAAGATTCAGGCTCGAAAGAAGGACGGCATCCGCAGGAACACGGTCGCCCTCACTGATCACAAGAATATCTCCCGTCGCCACCTCCCGCCCGGCAATTCGCCGCTCTTTGCTATCCCTGACAACCAGTGCGCGAGGGCTTGAAAGATCACGCAACGCATCCAGCGCATGCTCTGTTTTCCGCTCCTGATAGAGGGTCAACCCCATCACAAAAAAAACAAAGCCAAGAAGCATCAACGCCTCACCAAGATCGCCAAGTGCCAGATAGAGCACCCCGCAGGCAACCAGCAACAGAAACATCGGCTCGCGGACAACACCGAACGCCAGCGAAAAAAGAGCACGCTCGCCCGCAGAGGGCAGCTCATTATACCCTTCCGCTGCCAGACGCTCTGCCGCCTCAGCTTCCGAAAGGCCTGTAACTCCTTTTGTATCAATAGCCTTTTTCATGACACCAGCCCACTTTGCTCATTGAAGAACCATCAGTACAGAAAGATAGAGCGAAACTGAATGATTTCCATCTCTATCTCTCTGGAATATAATTGATGGCGCAGGAAGAATTTATTGGTAGTAATTGTTATCATTGCAAAGATATCGCTATGAACCGGCATCAGAGAGGCATATCATGGTAGCAGACAAGATGTTGTAAAAAAGTTCAGGGCCACGCCCCGATTCGATAAAGCGCCTCGAAGCCAAGCTTCATCATCGATTATTGTTTGCACCCCCGACAGAGCTTGGGGGAATATCTTCCACAAAGATTCAAGGAGAATTTTTCATTGCGACGGCACATCAACTTGCTTCGGGAATTTTCGGCTCCACTTCTTCTGGGTGTTGCCATCGCCCTGTTCTGGGCAAACATGGATGCCCACTCCTATGGCGCATTTATCCATGAGCCGGTTCTTTTCAAGCTGGATCTGCACTTTTTGACCAACGACATTTTCATGACGCTCTTCTTCGGTATCGCCGCTGCCGAAATAACACAGAGTCTCCTGCCCGGTGGTGATCTCAACCCACCCAAAAAAGCGGCCAATGCTCTCATGGCAACACTTGGCGGGATTCTTGGCCCGGTGCTGGTTTACTTTTCGCTGAACAGTTTTTTTGGAGATCCATCCCTGGCAAGGGGGATGGGAATTCCTACGGCAACCGATATTGCGCTTGCCTGGCTTGTCGCCCGAATCGCTTTTGGAAAAGAGCATCCTGCCGTAGCATTTCTGCTGCTCTTGGCAATTGCCGATGATGCAATCGGGATTCTGATTATTGCGCTCTTTTACCCCAACCCCGCTGTTCCCCCCGAGCCGGTGTGGCTTCTTCTGGTCTTGGCTGGCACAGGGGTGGCCCACCTGTTTTCGCGGGCAACCATCACATCATATTGGCCCTATCTGATTATTGCCGGATCACTCGTCTGGACAGGGCTCTATCGTGGCCATTTTCACCCTGCACTGACACTGGTTTTTGTTGTTCCGTTTCTTCCGCATGGCAAGTCTGAGGCGGAGCATCTGTTCGAGATCTCTTCGAGCAAAAGCTCAACCCTGGAGAGATTTGTGCAGGAGTGGCGACTCTTTGTGGATCTTGGCATGTTTCTGTTCGGACTTGTCAATGCAGGCGTGCGCTTCTCCCAGGCCAGCGAGGCCACCTGGCTGGTGTTGGCAGGATTGGCGCTGGGGAAAACTGTTGGGATTTCACTCTTCAGCGCTTTGGGTCGTCTGATGGGCTTTCCATTGCCCGAAGGGATGAACACCATGGACACTCTTCTGGCAGGCATGATTGGTGCAATAGGGTTTACCGTAGCGCTGTTTATCGCCGGTGAGGCCTTTCTTGACCCTGACGTACAGGCCGCCGCAAAAATGGGGGCCCTGTTCAGCATCGGCATTGCAGTGCCTGCCATGATGTGGGGACGATACCGGCAGGCGGCAGAGCGAAACAAGTCTAGCCGACGGAATGAGCTACCGCAACAATCCTCCACTCTTTGATACTTCTGGCTCCAAAAATCAGCCCGCCCAAGGCGGTCATTTTCTGTTGTCGCTGGTTACCAGAACATTATGGCGTGCGGTGCCTCGATACGCGCTTTGCGCTACTTGGCATCCGATGACCGACCGCTGAGCAGGCCGAAGGCCGTATCGAAGCGCGCTCAAAAGCAAAGCCGGATTGAGCAGCCAACTGACTACCGGACGAACTTGCCATGAACAAAAACGGTGGTTTTCGGAACAACCTTGATCTGCACTCTCCCCGACAACAGCAGCTCATAAGCTTTGGGAAGAAGCTATCAGGAAAGCCCTGTGCCGGAAAACGGCACCCCGGGTTTGACGTGGCCCCGGGCATTGGAAACGTAAATATGGGAGTCGGACTGAGGGCCAGAACGAAAGCGCTGGAATTACCACCGAACCCTAAAGTCAACGCGCCAGTCCCCACCCTGCCTGCGAGGGGCTGGAGATGAAATTCCTCCGGTCTACTCACCTGTCTTTAGATGAACGCTCACTGCAAAAAGTGCGGAATCCTGTTGCGCAACTAATTATTGTTAAGCTTTCGAGTAAACCTATGATTAAATCCTTTGACTTCTTACAAGCATGGCGAACTGCAGCGTCAAACCGCAGTGCACAGCTTCTCGCCTCATGGACAGATTACAAGCTCTACACCAGCTTGGTACTAAACAACCCCACATGTCTTTTGGTCGATGTTGGGAACGCACTTGGCTTGCAGGCGTACCCACGCGACTACTACGCCGTAGATGGGTTGCTCTACTCACAACAGGATTTTGTACCAGACTGCCCTTAGGGACAGTTCTGGTTTCGCTCCCTCTCAGTGGCATTTGAACACGAAAACACTTTCAATCGCAACGTATTCCAGGAGATTGCACACCTCCTCATTCTGCGTGCTCGCTTAAGCGTTGTGGTCACATACTCGCCAATCTACGATAAAGAGCTGATGAACTACTTTCACTCAATTATTCAGCCATGCCATCATGCGTCTGAACTCGACTTGAATGATAGCTTTTTGATAATCCTGGGCCGACGTGACCCATTGGAGTGGGATGGTTACGTTTACAAAAAGGAGGGCTGGAAAAAGTTATAAACGAAAAGAACAACAAAACCATGCAGACAACGTGCGAAAACTCACGCACCTGATGGTTAACCTTCCGTAGAGACTCTTGTCGGAAATAATTGGACACGCAATTAGCCCATCAAATGCAACCGCTATATAGTTGCAAATATTAAATACATGTTGTACGTTGGGATATGAGTAAAGATCAGAAACTGATGTTAAGGCTTCTTTCAAGGCCTAACGACTTTACATATAATG
>SESH01010871.1_pt1 | contig 23431 bp, 13 predicted proteins | sample 3171561 | NCBI WGS metagenome assembly SESH01 (sample SAMN10866947, study PRJNA518727) | freshwater metagenome | biome: subpolar coniferous forest; feature: holomictic lake; material: water; isolation source: holomictic Lake 442 2011 16.5 m and 2014 13 m | place: Canada: near Kenora, Ontario
CCTGCATGCCGGAATTTAAAGAAGCGCCACCAGAACTTCGCCAGTGGAAAATCGATCCGGCAACCGGCAGACTAATCGGTGATCCCAGTGTCACTGAAGATGGTTACGCTGTGGGTAGCATCCAACCCAATTTTCCACCTTTTGATTCTGCCCATTCGGAGAACAGGTTACCTTCACAATATCACACGACGATCGGTGACCGACTGTCTGACAAGAAGATTTCCTGGGTCTGGTATGCCGGTGGTTGGGACGATGCTGTAGCTGGACGAAAATCAGGGGATAATTTTCAATACCATCATCAACCTTTTGTGTATTTCGCAAATTATGCGCCAGACAGCCAGGCGCGAACTGAGCATTTAAAAGACAAAAATAAGTTGTTTTCTGACCTTAAAGGCGATTTCCCCAAAGTTGCTTTTTTCAAACCTGTAGGTAGTAAAAATCAGCACCCAGGTTATTCAACTATTTTCGAGGCGGACAACGAAGTCAAAGAAGTGGTTGAAGCTATTCGCAACAGCACAATTTGGCCAAATACTGCTATTATCATCACTTATGATGAATACGGCGGCTTTTGGGATCATGTCGCTCCACCGGAAATTGATCGCTGGGGACCTGGCACCCGGATTCCTGCCATCATCGTTTCGCCGTTTGCGAAGAAAGCTTATGTGGATCACACCCTCTATAACACGACCTCGATTCTGAAATTAATCGAAAACCGCTACAACCTGGTACCACTCACCAGTCGCGATGCCCAAGCCAATGGCTTGCAGGGAGCTTTTGATTTCGACCAGTAACTGTTTGATTTTGTAATAAATATAATGACCGAAATATTAACAGGTATTTTATTTACAATCCTAACAAGGAAAGCTAATGTCAAAACATAAACCCAAAGAAATAAAATGGTTTCCCGATGTCGAGGAACACGATTACCCAGCCGCTGAATCCTATCTGCAACTGCTTTATAGTGAAGATAAAGTTGCAGTGATGATAAGTAAATTCAGAAGTGCTACCATCGTGCAATTCAAGGCAAAAGACATTTTCAGGGCTACGCAACTTTCTTTATTGGGCATCAGTAATTTGCATGTAGAAAAAGACAGAAAAAAAATTGAAAAAAATATCTGCATCTCTCCACTGCTACTTCTAAGAGACGAACATAACGGGAAAGTCGTTATTGCAGATGGCTACCATCGACTATGCGCCATCTACGAATTTGACGAAGACGCCTGGATCCGATGCAAAATAGTTTAAAGCGCCGCTTCTTCCTGCCCCGTAAACAATTATTACTCGCCGATGCTGTTGCTGGCTTATCGGTTGCTTTTATCTTGTTGCCTGAGGCTGTCGCCTATGCAGCCATTGCCCATCTTACTATTCAAGCCGCGATTACTGCGGCTTTGGTTGGCTTACTTTGTTATGCCTGGTTAGGCGACAGTCATTTCGCAATCGTCGCACCCACTTCATCTGCCGCCGCGCTTCTGGCAGCGGTAGTGCTATCTATGCATCCAGTTGACGCCAGTGCCGCCACTGGCTTAGGCGTCGCTTTGGTGATCTTGACCGGCATCGGTTTACTGGCTTTTGCAAAAGCCAGACTCGGACGACTTTCCGCCTTTATTTCCCGCCCTGTACTTCATGGCTTCTCGTTTGCGTTGGCGCTAACCATCATTATTAAACAATTGCCGATCATACTGGGGATTAAAATTCACTCTTCCGAGCCATTTCAAATTATCGTTGAGTTATTGGTTCACGCCCAGGACTTGGCAGTCTGGAACACTTTCATCGGTTGTTGCGCACTATTGTTGTTATGGCTACTGAAACGATGGCCCAAAATTCCGGGCGCTTTTGTGGTGTTGGTTTTAGGTATCTGTTTAAGCAACAACATTAATCTGAATGACTTTAATGTTGCTATCGTTGGACCCGTTTCCCTCAAAACACCCATACTCACCTTGCCCGAGTTACCTCTTGAAAAGTGGCTAAACATTGCCGAACTGGCTTGCGGCTTACTCATAATCATTGTTGCCGAATCGTGGGGTAGTATCCGCAGTTTATCCCTGCTTCATGGAAACAATGTAGAGCCCAACCGCGAACTTTTTGCACTGGGCACAGCCAATCTGGTTTCAGGCTTATTTCAAGGTATGCCAGTCGGAGCAGGGTTTTCGGTGAGCTCTGCCAATGAAGAAGCTGGTGCCCAAAGCAAACTGGCCGGTTTCCTGGCGGCCTTGGTATTGCTGTTAATGGCCATTTTTGGTCAAGTCTGGATAGGTCATATTCCTGAACCGATTGTGGCGGCCGCCGTAATTAATGCCTTGAGTCATGCGTTAAGCCCTAAAGCACTGCTACACCTGTGGCGTATCGATCGCGATCAATACCTTGCGCTTGCCGCAGTTGTGGCTGTTTTAATTTTTGGTGTATTACATGGCATGCTGCTGGCCGTGGGTTTATCCTTGGCGGCTGCGATGCGCACCTTTAGTCAGCCGTTGGTAAGGGAACTTGCAGAACTAGACAGCTCTCGTGATTATGTGGACAGAGAAAATCACCCAAAAGCAATAATCCAGGCTGACATTTTGATTTTGCGTCCGGAAGAACCTATGTTTTTCGCCAGCGTCGAGGGCATTCTGACGGAAGTTCAACAACGTTTAAAAAGTAGGTCTGAAGCCAAGGTACTTATCATAAGCCTCGAAGAAAGCGCCAATCTGGATAGCACGGCCGCCGAATGTCTGATTGAACTTGCTGATCATCTTCAGCGTCAGGAAAAAATACTCTTATTGGCAAGAGTCAAAGATCCAATAAGGCAGTTATTGTTACAGTTGGCAGAGAAACAGTTTCAAAACCAACTCTTTTGGAGCGTAGCGGATGCTGTGATCGATGCTAAAAAAATCGTACTAACCTGATTTACCAATCTACTATCATAGGCTAATTAATCTCATGATCCTGGCTATATTTGTCATAAAAAAGTGCTGCCGGCATTGGGCGCGCTATGGCATAACCTTGACCATATTCACAGCCTAAAGCATAAAGAGCGTGAAAATGTTCCATACTTTCGATTCCCTCGGCGACCATACTTATCTCGAAAGCCTTAGATAATGCAATAACACCCTTAACAATAGCATTATCACCTTTATCGACCAACATATCACGCACAAATGTCTGGTCGATCTTGATCGTGTCAACGGGTAAATGGTGTAAATAGGTAAGCGAAGAATACCCGGTACCAAAATCATCCAGAGAAAAGAATACACCAAGAACGCGGCAGGCCTTTATAGTCGCAGCCACAGTAGCGACATCCTCAAGTGCCGCTGTTTCCAATATTTCAATATGTAATCTACCAGCAGGCAAATCAGGATAACGCATAAAAGCCTGTTCCAGAAAATTTAAGAAATTATCTGATTGTAAATGACAAGCGGCAATATTTACTGATACGCTAACAGAAAAGCCTTTTTTGCTCCACTGCATAAGTCGAGACAGCGCCGAATCGATAACCCATTCACCTACCCTGATTTCAAGCTCAGAGTTACGTATATCATTCAAGAATACACCTGGCAGTAATAAACCGCGTTCCGGATGATTCCAGCGAATTAAGGCTTCGGCTCCAACAACCTGCCGTGTGGACAAATCAACTATGGGTTGATAATAAAGTTCAAACTCATCGTTAACCAAGCCTTGCTGAATGCGCAACATAGCTTCATGATAGGCCTGATGTTGCTGGTCATACATTGGGTCAAAAAAATGAAAACGATTTTTTCCCGATTGTTTTGCTACATACATGGCCTGGTCTGCATGACGTAAAAGCTCGTCAGAATCTTTATTATCACTGGGAAAAATACTGACTCCGATACTTGTGGTAAGTGAAACCAATTGCTCATCAATAAAAATTGGCATGGCAACTGCCTCATGTATTCGCTTTAAGGTGACAATACATTCTTCCAGATGATTTAAATCCGGAAGTAATACCACAAACTCATCCCCACCCAATCGTGCAACAGTATCACCTTCACGCAGAATTTTACCTATACGCTGGGCAATCTCAATCAATACATAGTCGCCAACTTGATGCCCAAAATTATCATTAACCGGTTTGAAGCCATCAATATCAAGATAGCAAACACCCAACATGGTCCGTTCCCGCTTGGCTTGAGCAATAGCCTGCTTCATGCGGTCTGCCAACAAAACGCGGTTGGGAATGGAGGTCAAAGCATCATAGTGAGCAAGATACTCCAATTGCTCTTCATGTTGTTTTAACATGCTGATGTCGGAGGAAATACCCACATAGTGAGTTACTACTCCCTGAGTATCTGTAATTGCAGAGATACTGCGCAGTTCAGGATACAACTCCCCAGCTTTATTCCGATTCCAAATTTCGCCACTCCAATGACCCGTCGAAATAATTGACTGCCACATTGCCTCATAAAATGACTGATCATGATAACCGGATTTTAAAAATCTTGGGTTTTCTCCTGACACTTCTTCATGTGAATAGCCGGTCATTCGCGTAAAAGCAGGATTGGTATCAAGAATATTAACTTGCGCATCAGTAACCATGATACTTTCCATGGCGTTTTCAAAAACGATAGATGCAAGGTTTAACTTGTCCAAAGAATGTCTAATCAATAATTGATTTTTGACGCGCAATAAGGTAATTGCGGGGCTAATAGGCTTGGTGATGTAATCTACAGCACCCATTTGGAGAGCATGGACTTCGGATTCACTGTCGGTTGCCGCTGTCACAAAGATCACTGGAATATCACTGGTAAGTCTATTATCTTTTAACTCTTTAAAGACATCATAGCCATTCATATCAGGCATATTGATATCAAGCAAGATTAGATCAGGCCTTGGCGAACGCTGAGCAATATCTAATGCTCTATAGCCATTTCCAGCCACTTTTACCTGATAATCCTGACCAAGCAAAGAAACCAGTATTTCCTGATTTGAGCGAATATCATCAACGATCAAGATGATAGGAATTTTAAAGTTACAATTAGGTGTATTAACTTTTATCATTGAAAACTGCCAATATTTTTCTTGCTGGTAGGTAATCAGTATTAAGGATGTATTGGTACATATTTTCAAATTCCGGCAAACTGTCATCCGGGATAAAAAACTTTAATCTTTGCAACAGATGTTCGCTGATAAAGCTATCATTAGCAAGTAAATCATCTAATTCAGCAATAAGCTGGTTAGACTTCACCTCATCACCCACAGTGCTAACGAGAATATCTAGGTCATCCGTTATCGCTGTAAGGGTAGAGAGAATTCTGTTAACGCTGTCATTCCATTTATTAAATATAAGTTTATCAACCTTTCCTTTTAGAAGCTGAGCCTCAAGCAAAACACAAGCTAGATGAAACTCTCTTGCACCCAGATTACCAGCAGTGCCTTTAAGTGTATGTAAACATTTTTTTGCATCACTCAATTCGCCATTATTAATTTTGGTAATAATAGCCAAGGCATCGCTGCCAATTTGCTTGCGAAAATCGATCAGTAGAGAAATGAATTGTTTTTGTTTACCGGTAAAAATAGTGATGAGCTCACTAATATCAAAACCTGGCAAACTGCTTATAAGTTCAGACCAATCCTCGCTGCTTTCCAGAAGATCGGGCACGTTTTTAAGTGATTCAGTATTCGGTTCATACCAGCGTAATAAAGAATTTATCAAATCTACCGGATTGATTGGTTTGGCAACATGATCATTCATTCCTGCATCAAGGCAGTCCTGTCTGTCATGTGGCATTGCCGAAGCCGTCATTGCAATAATCGGCAAATGGTTACAATTAGATAATTTACGAATTTGACGGGTAGCCTCAAAGCCATCCATAACAGGCATTTGCAAATCCATTAGCACGGCATCAAATTTTTCTTTCTGCACCCAGTTAATCGCTTCAACACCATGACTGGCAATACTCACTTGTAGCCCGGCATTTTCAAGAAGCTCAGTTGCTACCTGCTGATTTAATTGATTATCTTCCACCAATAGGATTCGTGCATTTTTGAGTGGTCGTGCCATTTCGTAAACATCAATCTTTTTCTCAGGAAGCTGATAACCTTTACTTTGATGATGATAAATATGAAGAATAGTGTTTAGCAGACTTGAAGGAATCACAGGCTTATTCAAGATTGCATCCAGATGAACCGACATACCATCGGCTTCACTGAGCAGCTGATCCTTACTGTAGGCTGTTACCATAATGATTATAGGCAGTTGTTTCAGCTTATCCTCTGCTGTCTGTTGCTCTAATTGACAAGTAAGTTCCAATCCGCTCATACTCTTCATCTGCCAATCTACCAAGAGCAGATCAAACTGCGAGCCAACTAGTTCAGCTTGATGGATTTTGTATAAAGCCTCTTCAGCAGATAATGCAGTCTCAACCTTCAATTGCCAGGATTCGAGAATACCTTTAAGAATAACGCAAGAAATTTCCTGGTCATCAACCACCAGTACACGGGTATCTTTAAGGTGATAACTATCCAAATTCCAGTTATATGATTGACCCTTGGTACAGGGAACTGAAAAGGAAAAAGTACTGCCTTTACCTGCTTTGCTGGACGCTGTAATACTGCCACCCAACAACTCAACCAATTGCTTGCTAATCGTTAAGCCCAGTCCAGTACCACCATACCTTCGGGTCGTCGATGAATCCGCCTGGCTAAATGGTTCAAAAAGATTTTGAATATTATTTTCACTGATACTGATACCCGTATCTGTCACTATTAAACGTAGCATTAAATCATTCTTACCACTTTGCTCTGGCTCCATTCGAATATGAATTTGGCCTTTAGGGGTGAACTTTATTGCGTTGCTAAGCAGATTGATCAGTATTTGCTGGATACGCAAGGGATCGCATATCAGAGTCATTGGCATTTCAGGCGCAATATCCAAAAATATTTCTATGCCTTTATTTTCAGCCATTACCGTAAACAAATCGGACACGCCCTGAAGCATAACAACAGGATCAAACTCGATAAGTTCTATATTTATTTTTCCGGCTTCTATTTTTGATAAATCCAAAATGTCATTAAGGATTTTTAACAAAGCTTCTGAAGATTTGTTAATATTTTGCAGATAATCACGCTGTTTAGGCGTTAACTTTGTTTCTGTCGCCAAACGGGTCAACCCGATTATAGCATTTAGGGGTGTCCGAATTTCATGCGACATATTGGCAAGAAATATCGTTTTACCGTGGTTTGCTTCTTCGGCAACCTGCTTTGCCAAAAGTAATTCGCTCTCCAGTTGTTTACTCTTGGTAATATCCCTAGCAATTTTTGAGGCTCCGATAATATTGCCCCTATTATCGATAATAGGTGATATCGACACAGAAACATCAATCAGTGAACCGTCCTTACGAACTCGCACAGTTTCAAAATGTTCAACACGCTGAGCATGACGGATTTGTTCCAGGAAAAAATGTTCCTCGCTAACACGTCCAGGAGGAAATATCTTGAGCATGGATGCTCCAATCATTTCCTTGGCAGTAAAGCCAAACAACTTTTCAGCACTGGCATTCCAGCTAACAATCGTTCCATCCAGAGTCTTACTGATGATTGCATCATCCGAGGACTCTACAATAGACTCATAATAATTACTTATATTCAAAATCAATACTTTAGTTTAAATGCCTTATTAATTAAGAGACATTTTAACGCACAATCCCCTAGCATTTCAGCGTTTATCACAGTATTTGATTGTACCCAAGTTTTCCTGCCTTTATACGTAAATTGTATTGACTCCATTTAAACACAAACAATTCAACAGGGACTGGAAATTATCAAAAACATCCAATCGCAGAACTCACAAAAGAAGGAGACTTTATCCTTGATATTTTGAAGATCAAAAAAATAATAGATCACCAAAAACACATCACTGCGCGTAAAGAATAAAATTCGAGTAGAAAGCTCGATTTTATGGGCAATAATTTATGCTTGGGGACTTATTTTTTAGGTGTTTTTATCGATTCTGTGAAAGAAATTCGGCGTTAAAATAGAATTATGAGCAGTTTTACTATGATCAGTTTCGGGGTAATCCAACGTAAAATGCAATCCACGACTCTCTTTACGTTGCTGTGCGCAACGGATAATTAATTCAGCAACGATGACCAGATTTCGTAGTTCTAATAAATCACTGGTAACACGAAAGTTACTGTAATACTCGGAGATTTCATTTTTAAGCAATTCCACCCGACTTAGAGCCCTACTTAAGCGCTTATCGGATCTGACAATGCCTACATAGTCCCACATAAAACGACGTAGCTCATCCCAGTTATGTGAAACAACAACTTCCTCGTCGGAATCACTTACTTTTGATTCATCCCATTCAGGAATGTGCGGAGGAGGTAAGATACGTGGAAGTTTTTCCAAAATATCCTCACAAGCTCTTTCTGCAAACACCAGACATTCCAATAAGGAATTACTGGCCATACGATTGGCTCCGTGGAGACCGGTACAAGCAACTTCACCTACAGCATAAAGGTTAGTAATGTCAGTGCGAGCACGACTGTCGGTTAAAACACCGCCACACGTATAATGAGCAGCTGGAACAACAGGAATAGGTTGTTTAGTGATATCAATATCAAACTCAAGGCACTGCTGATAAATCGTAGGGAAATGTTCAAGTATGAATTGTTCAGATTTATGGCTTATATCCAGATAAACACAGTCTATACCACGTTTTTTTATTTCGTGATCAATGGCTCTGGCAACGATATCTCGTGGCGCCAATTCTAACCTGGAATCAAAATGCTGCATAAAAGATGAGCCATCCGGCAAAATCAATTTACCGCCCTCCCCTCTTACCGCTTCACTGATCAAAAAAGATTGAGCCTGTGGATGAAAAAGACACGTTGGATGAAATTGCATAAATTCCATGTTACTGACACGACAACCTGCTCGCCAGGCCAACGCGATTCCATCACCAGTTGAACTTTGCGGATTGGTACTATAAAGATAAGCTTTGCTTGCACCACCAGTAGCCAAAACCACAACACGGGCAGCAATAGTTCTGACCTGCTGATTTTTTGAATCCAGTACATAGGCGCCCAAAATCCGTTTTGTGGGAAGTTCTTCAGCCACTTTATTTGAGCTGGTTATTAATTCCACCACATTATGATGTTCAAATAACTTAATATTGGCATGTTCCTGAGCACGCTCAATCAAGGATAATGACACCGCTTTACCTGTTGCATCTGCGGTATGCACAATGCGACGGTGGGAATGCCCGCCTTCCTGATTTAAATGCAGTTGAACTTCACCAAAAGCATTTTGTTCCTCAGTAAAGACGACACCCTGCGCCCTAAGCCAATCAATGGAACTCTTACCATGCGTCACCGTCAACCTGACAATTTCAGGATCACAAAGTCCGGCACCGGCATCCAAAGTATCGTCAATATGCGACTCAATCGAATCATCGGCACCAAACACTGCCGAAATACCTCCTTGCGCATAATAGGTGCTAGCCGTAGTCAGGGCGAACTTTGATAATACCGCAATATCTAACGATTGTTCAGCCAGTTTAAGTGCCAAGCTCAGGCCAGCTCCGCCGCTACCAATTATGAGGACATCGAAATTTTGGGAATAAGTCATCAGTTTAAGACATTTAACGAGCTAATTAATACGAAGTTAATGGGTAAAGTGGCATAGTTGTTGTTGTTTATGGATAATAAAGCTTTTTAGAGTGATAGCAATTTTTTTGTAATAATTTTGTAATTATTCTTCAGGGAGAAAAATAGTCGCCAGATGACACTAACTTGACAGGGAGACACCTATTGAATAAAGTTTTCTTCATAAAGAGATTAAAACCGAAGTTCTTAAAGATTTTAAATTACTTAAAATCTGTTCAAACCTTTCATACCGGGTCATTTTTTGATTATTTTTCGAAGCGCTAGAGAGTTACATTTCGTTAATGGTATTAAACAGAGGTTTTTTATGCTCAAAAAAATTAAGTGGTGTTTTTTTCTGATTGTTTTGTTCAATCAAAATACGTTCGCACAATTACCGGATTTTACTGAAATGGTAAAAACCAACGGCGTTGCCGTGGTCAATATCAGCACTACGCAAAAAGCACAACCCCAAGCCGAAAACGCCCCCGAACAACAGCAACAGTTGCCAGAGGGCATGCCTCCAGAAATGGAAGAATTTTTCAAGCGTTTTTTAAATGAACAAGGTGGAGGTAATGTTCCAAGAGATACAGCTTCCTTAGGTTCTGGCTTCATCATCTCTGCTGATGGTTATATTTTAACCAATCATCACGTAGTAAAAGATGCTGATGAAATTGTGGTCAAATTTTCTGATCGTAGAGAGCTTTTAGCTAAAGTCATCGGCTCTGACGCCCGGACCGATGTTGCACTCATAAAAGTCGACGCAAAAAACCTTCCCGCTGTGACTATTGGTGAACCCAATAAACTACAAGTCGGTGAGTGGGTGCTGGCAATCGGTTCACCCTTTGGTTTTGAGCAATCAGTAACAGCGGGTATCGTCAGTGCAAAAGGCCGTAGTCTTCCAGGTGGAAATTACGTGCCCTTTATTCAAACCGACGTAGCCATCAATCCGGGTAATTCGGGTGGTCCTTTGTTTAATATGGAAGGGAAAGTCGTAGGAATAAACTCCCAGATTTACAGTCGTACTGGTGGTTTTATGGGACTTTCGTTCTCCATCCCAATGGATGTCGTAATGAATGTTGTCGATCAGATAAAAGCAACAGGAAAAGCCTCGCACGGTTGGCTTGGCGTACAAATACAGGATGTAACAAGAGAACTAGCTGAAACTTTTGGCATGAAAAAACCGCAAGGCGCTCTGGTTTCCAAAGTATTGCCGGGCAGTCCTGCGGAAAAAGCCGAATTGCAGATTGGTGACATCATCACCGAATTTAATGGCCAGCAAATTGAAACGTCTGGCGATTTACCCCCCATGGTTGGCATAACTCCGATCAATGACAAAGCCACTTTAAAAATCATCAGACAGGGCGAGAATAAAACCATTGAGTTTAAAGTAGGACTGTTACCCGATGAAGTTGATAAATTGGCAGACGCTAAAGCAGCGCCGAAAGAACTGCAACATAATCGACTGGGCATTAATGTTACTGATTTAACCAGTGCGCAAAGAGAAGCGCTACAAATCGCCAAGAATGGTGTTGTAGTGCAAGATGTTGCGAAAGGGACGGCTAAAGAGGCAGGAATTCAGCGAGGCGACGTAATTTTACGTATCCAAAACAATCCTATCCATGATGCAGCTGATTTCGACAATGTCGTCAAAAAACTCCCCGCGGGAAAATCAGTCGCTGTATTAATCCAGCGCCAAGGTAGTCCAGTGTTTTTGGCGCTTAAAGTCGATAAATAGGCCGCTAAATTTTATCTTAAATCTGAAAAATCATAGGGCTCCTTTTTATTAGGGAGCCCCTTTTATTAAAAAAAATCGCAATTAACTATTTCACCCTTTTAAACCATCCTAAGTAAATTTAATACCTCAAATTAAATGCGAGATAGTTAACAGACCCATCTCAAACGACTAGTAGAATCAAATCGCAGGAAAACCTAATCAAAAAGGTAGATAAGATGAAAAAAAACATTTACTTTACTAACGTCAAAAGTAGCAAGATATTCACTACAAAGCTATACTGACTTTAATTTCCTATACCTAAAAAAAACTAATTATCAAAAGGTTTATCCCTGAAACAATTCGTCAACAGGATATCAGATAACCATGTATAACCAGCCAGACTACACTAAAGGATTCACTCTGCTTGAATTGATGGTGACCATCGCCATCGTTGGTATTCTGGTAGGAATTGCCATCCCCAACTTTACTTCCATCATAATCATTAACCGATTAACGACTTCAGCCAATGAGTTAGTAACAGCATTAAATTTAGCGCGTAGTGAGGCAATAAAACGAGGTATACAGGTAACCGTCAGAAACAAGGGCCCAAGTACGCAATGGGAAAGCGGCTGGGATGTATTTGTAGATATTAACGGAAACGAGACCCTCAACGATAATGGCAATGCAACTTTATGTGAAGCAACTGAAGATTGCTTATTAAGAACTTACGCGGCATTACCAAACGGTTATACCTTAAGAACGGGCAGTAGCTCATACGATGATTATGCCGCCTATTTGCCCTCTGGTTTAAGCAACGTATCTGTTGGCGACACCTTCAGACTGTGTCATGGCTCTGAAACCACCACATCCCGCGCAGTTACCATTAACTCCTTAGGTCGAGCACGAGTTTCAACAGGCACAACATCATGTCCTTAATACCTTTCACAAAGAGTTATGGTATGAAAAAAATAGCCGGATTTACACTGATCGAAGTACTGATTGCGATGCTGGTTTTGGCCGTTGGTCTCCTTGGCTTGGCCGGCTTACAGGCAACCAGCCTTAAAAACAATCAAAGTGCTTATAACCGCAGTCGCGCGACACAACTTACTTATGACTTGGCAGACAGAATGCGCGCCAATGTCGTTGGTAAAGCTAGCTATACTGCAATTCTCCCAAGTTCGGCTGCCGCACAAACAGATTGCTTAACTGTCAGTACAACCTGCACAGTTGCCGATATGGCTCAAAATGACCTCTTTGAATGGAACGCTATTTTAAATAGCAGCTTGCCCAGCGGTATTGGCACAATTAGTGTTTCAGACAGCATCTATACTATTCGAATCACCTGGGATGATGACCAAGATGGTAACGATACCAATAACCCCAGTTTTCAAACAAGCTTTCAGTTATGATTGTAAATCTTGAAATTCGACATATCCCAAGGCAAGACACTCAATTCGTTTGGTTTCCGATAACAACGTCTGGCAACTATAGACACCTTAGTCAAATCCACACTGATTCTGGTAAAAGCATATGAAAACAACTAACCTGATCCAGCTAGCCAAGGCAAAAAAACAAGCTCTTTGTGGTCACCAAACCGGATTGTCCCTCATCGAAGTTATGATCGCCTTATTGATTGGGGTTTTCCTGATCGGCGGGATATTGGAGATTTTCATTAACAGCAAACAAACCTACAGAATGCAGGAAGGCTTATCCAGACTTCAGGAAAATGGTCGTTTTGCATTGGATTTTTTAGCTGACGATATTCGTATGGCCGGATTCATAGGTTGCAACAATAGTGCCTCACTAACCAATACAACCAGTCCAGTTTACACACCAAATACCTTAAACACCCCAACCGCTTTTTTATATAACTTTAGCAAGCCCATTGAGGGCTTCGAATCAACATCAACTTCAGCCTGGACACCCACTATAAACGTAGCTATCGGTTCACCACAAGGAGGCTCAGACGTCATCACTATTCGCAGAGCAGCCGACCTAGGCTTTAATGTGATAACTCAAGTGTCTGTGACTGCTGGCCTCACGCTGGATACATCCGCCACAACCACCAATTTGCAATCTGCTGACTTTTTAAATTCCTCGGGTTCAAACAACTGTAGTATAGCTGTAGTCAACAATTGCACATCTGCTTCTATTTTTCAGGTCAGTTCAATATCAGGAGGTGTTTTGTCGCATAATACAGGTAGCACTTGCACACCTGATAACTCAACTAATAGTTTGGTTACAACTTTTGTGGGGGGGCAGGTTTATCCGATCAACACCATCAGTTATTTCGTTAGTACAAACACTAACAATAACCTATCGATTTATCGCCGAATCGGCTCATCTAACGCTCAAGAATTAGTTGAAGGCATAGAGCAAATGCAAATTCTTTATGGAGAAGATACGGACCAAGATGGATCATCCAATTATTATGTATCAGCAAATAACGTGGTTAATATGACTAATATTGTCAGTGTTCGAATTAGCCTCTTAGCAGCCACACTGGATAACAACCTAACCGCACAGCCGGTGCCTTATACATACAATGGCACAACGATTACACCAACAGACAATAAAATCAGACGAGTTTTTAACACAACAATTGCCATTCGTAATTAGTTACCATAAATTAAGAGGCCGCCATGATTAATCATCGAATAATTTCATCCTGCTCATTATATGAGGCATCAGGAAATCAATCTAAAAACCTCACTACCTTATTTAGAAGAAAATTTGATCAATCCGGTGCTGTGTTGATTATCAGTTTAATTATTCTATTGTTATTAACGCTAATAGCCACTACCGGGATGCAAACCAGTACGCTTGAAGAAAAAATGGCTGGCAATCTACGCGACAAAAACCTGGCCTTTCAGGCGGCAGAGTCCTCACTTAAAGCCATAGAAACCAGTCTTAACAATACAATTCCTACCTTTTCTGCTGCAGGTACTAATGGCTATTATTCTTCAACGTCGACTCTACCGTCGGCATCATCTGTATTAACTGACGTTTTTTGGACAAGTAATCCAATAGCAACATCCACAGTTACAGGACTTGGTAACGGTATAGCTACTCCGGTTTATATTATCCAAGACATGGGTAAGGTTGCCGATTGTCCCGGAGCGGGAACTGGCACATTAGGATGCAAATACTATCGCATCACAACTCGCGCCAGTGGCGGCTCGACTAATGCAGTAGCTATTTTGCAATCAATCTACTTGCGCTGAAACACTGAAAAATTGACTTTTAGATACTTATAATTCTACCGAAACCATTTCATCGGAGATTAGACATGAATACTTTTACCCGCAATTATTATCTTATCGCTAAAGACTTATTGGCCAGATTGTCGCTGATTTTAATACTTGGATTTACTGTCAATGCTAGTCATGCAGATATTTCTCAATCGCCACTCTTTCTTACGCTTAATGTAACACCGATTGTCATGCTTAATATCTCCAAGGATCATCAGCTCCATTTTAAAGCCTATGACGATTTTTCCGATTTGGACAATGACGGCACTCCAGACACATCTTACAAAAACAGTATTGACTACTATGGCTACTTCGACAGCTATAAGTGCTATAGCTACACCAATAGTCGCTTCGAACCCAGCTCAGTGACATCAACTAAATATTGCTCCGGTCTTTGGAGTGGCAACTTTTTAAATTGGGCCGGCATGACTCGCATTGATACCATCCGTAAAATACTTTATGGCGGTTTGCGTTCCATTGACATAGGAGGCATCACCAACACCACCAACACCACAACACCCGTTGTCACTTCATCTACGAATTCTGGGGCTACCTCAACAAGTCATCCTACCTCTACTAAAAGTGGCAGTAGCTCTCCTTATACCTATACATCTACAGCTACAAAAATACTGACGTCGGGTTCGGGTTGTCCATCAACCCCTGCGACTGTAGCCACTACTTTGCCCAGTTCCAGCTCAGGAGGCAGTAATGTTTACACTTACACTTTCGACTACAGCACAACATCCTCAAGTTCTAGTTCAAGTTCGACAGCATCAACCGTCGGGTCAACAACATCAACTGTTAACACCACTACAACTACCAGTATTACAAATACATCTACAACTACTTTTACTGATTCTGGCAGCAACAATCGCCTTCGTACCACATCAATTTCTTATACTCCAACAGGAAGTTGCAACACCTTAGATGGCATTTCCAGCCAAAATTTTACTGTCACCATGTTCATTACAAGTAATGAATCTACGCTCTCTAATATGACCATAACAACTGTGACTTCGACCACTCCAGCCACAACAATATCCATATCAACATCTACGACATCCACAACCACTACCAGCAATCAAGGTCAAACCGTCTTGGAACGCAGTTATCTACCCAATGACGCCCACAGCTTTACAAAATTTTATAACGGGTCAGATTTAAGTCAGTTAACTCCCTATACCTCGTCAACTGGCCTCACGCTTTGTAATACCACTGTATCAGCTACTCAGCTTTCTCAGAATGTTACCGATGCTCCGCTGCTTCGTGTTTCCAAGGGTGACTTTAGCCTCTGGAGTGCTAACGAGCGTTGGCAATGTCGTTGGTCTCAAGAGGTTGCAGCTACTAACGGTAATGTAACCGCAAGTTCAGGTCTTAACGCATCGGCCAATAATCCCAGCAATTCCAGTTCTGGCTCCGGCGATTTTAATTTACGGGTAAAAGTGTGTGTAACCGGTTTAATCAATACTGAAAACTGCAAAAACTATCCTGACGGCACTGTAAAGCCCATCGGCTTACTGCAAACCTATGGTGATACTGACCTTATACGGTTTGGCCTACTGACCGGATCTTATGGAAAAAACCAATCTGGCGGCGTATTACGTAAAAATGTTTCTTCGATTACCGACGAAATCAATGTGTCGACTAGTGGAACCTTTAAAGCTGCACCGACAACAGGCGGGATCATTAATACCCTGAATCTGTTAAGAATATATGGCTACCGTCATGATGATGGCACCTACTTTGGCGTAACCGGTAGCGATAGCTGTACCTGGGGATGGAGTTCATTTGATGAGGGCAAATGTAGTAATTGGGGAAATCCGCAAGCCGAGATATTTCTGGAGTCCCTGCGTTACCTGTCTAATCATGCAGCCCTACCGGCATTTCTTGCTAACAGCCCTGACTATCTATCCGGCTTAACAGTCGCTACGGCATCCAATCCACTAAGCAGTTCCCAATGGTGCGCAAAGTTGAATGTCATTCAATTTAATGCCAGCACCACTTCCTACGACGGCAACACATTAGCTAATGTTAGTGATATTAGTAGTTCAACCATAAGTTCATTAACTAATGCTGTCGGTGTGGGTGAGAACATTCCAGGTCACAGTTATTTTGTTGGTGCCTTGAGTGGCGGAACGGGCACTAACATTAACCAGTTATGTACGGCCAAAACTGTAAACAACCTCAGCGATGTGTTGGGTACCTGCCCAGATGCACCTAGACTTTCCGGGACCTATCATATTGCAGGATTAGCCCAAGTCGCCCATAACAATGATATTGCAACTGCCTTGCAAGGCAATCAATTGGTAACAACCTATGGCGTTGCCTTATCACCCAAAGTTCCCAAACTAGTCGTTCCAGTTCCCGGTAGTACGAATACCGTAACCTTATTACCCGCTTGCCAGGATACATCTTTGACCACACCAACATCGGTGCCCGGTACCACCGGTAATTGCACACTGGTTGATTTTAAAATTGTCCATCAAGATTGCTCCCAGCTTTCTTCACCCCCTTCTTCCTCAACAACAAATTGTGGAAAGATTTATGTTAATTGGGAAGACAGTGAGCAAGGCGGTGACTTTGACATGGATATGTGGGGAACACTTTCTTACAGCGTAAGTTCTACTCAAGTTAAAATCACCACAGATGTTATTTATAAATCAACCCCCTATAAAATGGCTTTTGGTTATATACTCAGTGGCACAAGCAAAGACGGCTTTCATGCACACACAGGTATTAATGGTTATGCCTATACTGACCCGCTGCCTGGTACCGTGACAACGGGCGTGAATGCCTGTAGCAATTGTCTGGATACAGATGCGGCTTCCACAGTCACTTACAATATGGGTACTGGCTCTGCTGCAAGCTTGCAACAACCTTTACTTTATGCCGCTAAATGGGGGGGCTTCGTCGACAGTAACAACAATGGGCTTCCTGATCTGCAAAGCGAATGGGATAGTAATGGAGACGGGATTCCAAATCGTTATTTTTATGCCACTAATCCCAGTCAATTAGCTACCTCCTTAAGTACTGCCTTCGCTGATGTTATTGCAACCAGCTCAGCAGCCGCTGCCGTAGCGGCCAACTCAACACGACTGGATGCCGGTACCCAGATCTATCAGGCCAAATTCAACTCGGGTGACTGGAGCGGTCAATTGGAAGCCTATAATGTCAATACCACAACCGGAGCATTAACACTTAACTGGGAAGGATCAGCTTTACTTCCCGCGCAAGCCAGTCGAAATATTTTTACTTATGATCCCTCAGCTACAGCAGGATCGCATGGCATTGCCTTTCAGTGGGCCAATCTTACCAAGGATACTGACAGCCCCGCTCCTACACCATTTTCGCAACAACATTATCTTAATACACTCTCTACAGTTAATGATGGCAATGGCTCACTGCGTTTAAACTGGTTAAGAGGTGATAATAGCCACGAACAAACAACTGCAAATCCAACAGGTATTTTTAGGCACAGAACCGACTTTTTGGGAGATATTATCAATTCAGATCCGATATACGTTGGTAGCCAGGATTATGGCTATGCTTCTGAATTGCCAAGTTACTCTGCCTTTCTGACCAGTAAATCGAGTCGAAGACCCATGCTTTATCTGGGTGCAAATGATGGTATGTTGCATGGCTTTGATGCCAACAGCACTGGAACGGGTGGGCAAGAAGTATTTGCGTATATTCCCAATGCAATAATGCCGAACTTAAGTAACTTAACATCCCCCAGTTATTCCCATAAATATTTTGTTGATGGTATGTCAGGTACCGGTGATGTCTACTATGGCGGAGCTTGGAATACTATCTTGGCAGGAACTACCGGAGCTGGTGGACGCGCAGTGTTTGCCTTGGATGTTACCAGTCCCAATTCGTTTGGAGCCAGCAGCGCCTTATGGGAATTCACCAGCGCCAGCGATGCCGATTTGGGCTATACCTTCGCACAACCGTCAGTTGCCAGAATGCAAGATGTTACGCATTGGGCCGTCATAGTTGGTAATGGTTATGACAGTGACAATGGACATGCCGTTTTGTTTGTGCTTGATGCTCAAACGGGTGCAGTACTTCAAAAAATTGATACAGGTATTGGATCTATCAGTAATAAAAATGGACTTTCTTCACCCCTGGCTGTTGATACTAATAACGACTTTAAAGTCGATACCGTTTATGCGGGAGATTTATTTGGCAATTTATGGAAATTCGATCTGTCTGGTACCGCAGGTAGCTGGCCAGCTCCCGCCATTTTCTTCGTCGCCTGCACATCCGCTGGTTCTGGCTCAAGTTGTAGCAGTGCAAATCGTCAGCCCATTACCGGAAAACCTAATGTGGGTCAGGTCGGAGGTATTGGAACTGACCAAAATAATGTGGGTAGAATGATTTATTTCGGTACCGGAAAATATTATGAAGTAGTTGATAATACAGCCGGAACAAATCCACAAATTCAAACCTTTTACGGCTTGTGGGACAAAGGTTCAGCAATCACCGACCGGAGCATGTTACAAGCACAAACCATCACTTATTCGGGTATAGCAACTACGGTAGGTGGAACGCCAAGCACCAGTCCAATTCGTGTCGCCTCACAAAATTCGGTCTGTTACGCAGCCTCCAGTTTGGGATGCACTTCAAGTAGCTCAACCGGCTGGGCCTTGGATTTGCTTCCCCCAGCAGGCGGAGCGCAAGGTGAACGAGTAGTCAGCTTTCCGCTGGTTCGAAGGGGAGTAGTGGTGTTTTCCACATTAATACCCAGCTCTGACCCTTGTAGTGCAGGTGGAACATCAAATCTAATGGAGGTTGATGCCTTAATCGGTGGAGAATTTATTGGTGGAGCTGCTTTTGATGTAAACGGTGATGGTTTAGTTAATGCTAATGATTTTGTAAAGATTACCGGCGTCAATCATGCTGCGTCAGGTATTGCTCTCGGAATTGGTATAACTAAAACACCTGCCGTAGTTGAAGCTGCAACTGTTGACTTCAAATATCTCAGTGGTTCAACTGGTCAAATGGGTATTATTACTGATACTGGAGCTTCATCGAGCACTACTACAAGCTCATCGGGCGGTATCCGCAGATCATGGCAACAATTGAAATAACTATAATGATTTGTCCATCAAAAACATGCACACTAAATTGACGTAATGTTGATAATTCTCTTTAAAAGAACATCAAGTTAAAAGTAAATAGGGTAAATATAATGAAATACAGGCAACTAGGTTTTACTTTAATTGAGCTTATGGTGGCAGTAGCAATTGTAGGTATATTAGCCAGCATTGCCTACCCAAGCTACCAAAGTAGCGTATTAAAATCTCGGAGAGCAGATGCTGAAGGAGTTTTATTAGGCTTGGCGAATGCAATGGAGCGGCATTTCACAGAATCAAATACTTATTTGGGCGTGGGAGATACTGATACGGGAACGCCTTCTATTTATTCCATCCCAACAGCAACCGCGACTTACTACACAATAACTATCAGTGCAGCAACTGCAAGTAGTTATACCCTAAGTGCCGCGCCAACCGGGGCACAAGCGAATGATAGTTGCGGAACTTTAACCTTAACGCAGACAGGCGTAAAAAGCCCCACTACTTCCGGTTGCTGGTAAACACTATTAAAACCCGCTTTGCTCGGAAAGCGGGTTGATCATTCATTTAACAACATTATTTAAATAAAAATAACTTGGCATAGTCAAAGATCTTTTTGAACTGCACTATTTCAAAAGTAAATTGGCTCTTGTTTAATGATGACTTATTTAGCGTTAAAACATCCTAACCTTTAGACGCTGCACCTTCCGGTGCTTTATTTAACAAAGGCGCTAGCGTGGGTTCCAAAAACTTGATTATTTGCACCGGTAATGAACTGGTAAAGTGATAACTCTCCGCATTCGCTCCCGCAACATAGGCAGTTATTACACCAAAAAAACGATCTCCCAGAAAAAACGTAAAGGTGGCCGCACGACTAATAAATATTGTGTCAATCAGATGCCCTCCTGCCCCCCAAATTTCCCGACGATGATCTCCGGTTCCAGTTTTACCACCTACTGACAAGGTCTTGCCATTAACATCTTTATAAACTCCGTTTAGGCGGCCTGCAGTACCCGCTTCAACAACTCCAATTAGTGCGCCTCGCGCCGCTTTTGCAATTTCGGGTGCAAGTACCTGCTGACCTTGTTCGGGTGACTTATCCAGCACCGTTTCGTAAGGTGTCCCTAGCGCAAAATGCAAGCTATCAAATCTGACAGTAGACAATCTTGCACCATCATTACGTAAAATCCCCATCAGCTCTGCTAAAGCTGCTGGTCGATCACCTGATGCACCAATTGACGTTGCATAAGATGGAGTTAAAGAGCCAAACGGATACCCCAAGCGATCCCAAGCGGTATGGATCTGTTTAAACGCCTCATCTTCCAGTAAAGTCATGATCCGACGTTGCTGGGCAACCTTCCGGCTACTTTTAAATAACCAGCGATAAACATTCTGCCTCTGCTCGGCGCTGGCAGCAATAACTTCAGTTTTTGAGGCGTCAGGATGTTGAACCAAATAAGCAACCAGCCATAATTCAAGAGGATGAACCTTGGTGATATAACCTTGATCCTGCAAATCAAAATTTGCTGGTGAATACTTATAATAAAGTTGATCAACATCTTCTGTAGCCAAGGCCGCTGCACTTAAATGCTCATTCAAATAATGACTTAGCGCTTTAACGTCGGCATTTGGATATATAGCCTCAAACAGCATAGTTAATCGTGATGGCTTTGCAAAAACCCTCTGGGTCAACAAGTCCATGATTTCATCGTTTGGCTTACCATGATATTTTTCGTAGAAGCGTCTTAAATAGACTTGGCCTTCCTTATCGGCAAACTGTGCAAGATATTCCTGACGCCGAGGATCATCAGGTGTTTCAAGCCAGCGCGCTATACCTTCAGGTTTATAAAGATGATGATAAACCAGTTCCCGCATCAGTCGCACAAACACCAGATTGACCGAATCACGCAAGGCATCACGCACTGACATGATTTTTTGATTTTCATCAGGAGTAAAGTTATTAAAATGATGCACCCCGCCACCTGTATAAAAATCCTCGTAGGGGCTAGCCGAATAATGTCGGTCTAGAGCCTGATTTAGCAAATCATCCAGATTTACCTTTGGATTGGCGTGCAACTGACCAATAACCCAGGCCGACAAAAAGTCTCGCGGATGTATTTCTAACCGACTTAATTGTAGTGATGACAGGTCTTTATATTGTTGATAAACCTCATTAACCAGTTCCAGATAATGCACCATGGTGCGCAGCTTTGCGGTCGACCCAAGATCAAGTCTTATGCCTTCATTAATATCAAGCGGTTGATCATAATTGTCTGTCTGGATACGGAGCAAATTGCCTTTTTCACTGCGCTCAAATAACATCAAACTATAAACTATTGGAGAAAGATCGATATTTTCATTAAGCATTCTGAATCCGACAATGCCGGCAGCACGTGCTTTATCAGGCTCACTTAGCTGACGTAACGCATGAGTTACCGCCTGCTGGACACCGTAATCAAGCGTAGTCTTAACCGTTAGATCCAACCTATCAATTTCATAATTCGATTTAACACCCAGCATTTTGGCAAGACGTGTACGTAATACATTCTGTGTCTTTTGTTGGGCCATAAATTTGATCGGTATTTGTTCAGATTTAGGCTGTCGCTCCGAAGACACCTGCAAAGCTGCGTCCCTTAATGTCGTTGAGATAACATGCTGATCGGCCAACACGCGTAAATAGCTGTCAGTAAGTTTTTGCAGTGCATCAAAACCTGTACCCAGCAGATAAGAAGGTCGTCGTTGCGACAACAAAATACTTAAAACCTGTCGATAGGCTTGAGCCTGTTGAGGAGTAACACGTTCAGTTGAATTTAGCGATTTCTGGTCAAGTAATTGGTTAACCAAATTAAAATCTGCCCCAAACCAGGCCGATAAACCATCACCCAAGCCATGCACTTCACCCAATTTTACTGTGGCGGCAAGTGGCATTGAATTTAAATAAGCGAGCGCAATTTGCCGCCTCATTTCCAGTGTATCCGGTCCACGTAAATAGGCGCGTATCGAAGCACTGGCCATTTGACGAAGTTTTTCCAACATCGACTTGGTATAACCATCAGGTGAATGACGGTACTTTTCCAATTGTGTAGCAAGAGTGCTCCCGCCAGGGACATTAATATCCGCCCCCAGTTTTCGTGCCATCATTTGTAATGCGGCAAAACCCAAACGATCCCATTCTACTGCCGGATTAATATTCTTATGCGTCTCATCAAGCAACTCCCTGTTTTCTATGAATAGCAAGGTGTTCAAAACCAGCGGGGGAATCGCATTAAAATCCGTATAGCCGTGAACAGGATAGACAGCGCTAAAGAGAGTATGGTTAATTTGATCAACAATTCGAAGCCCGGTTTGGGTTTTTTCCTGATAAATTGGAAACAAGCCATAATCATCAACCAACCGACTCATCATGGGAGATATGGTAGCTTGAGTAGTGATGCTAAAACCCGATTTCTCCAAACGTGAAATCTGATCAGACAATAAGGTATAACCCAAACGCTGATCATAAGGCCCGTGATCCGGATAACGTATTGTGGAACTATGACCTGACTTAAGCACTGTGTTTAATTGCTTACTTATTTCCGAAAGATACCGTGCCTGATATTTAGAGGTCTGAACTTCTTTTTTTACCAGCGTAACAACTACCAATAAAACTAAAGCACATCCAGCTAAAATGTAGAGAAGTAGGAATCGCGAAAGTGCTTGTCTATGCATTATCATTATTTGGAGTTACCCTTGATACAAAGCCCCGATTTTTCATTAGAACTTTAGGGTTGAGTTAAGTCAAGATATTAAGTCACAAGAAAATATAAC
>SESH01003641.1_pt1 | contig 23426 bp, 21 predicted proteins | sample 3171561 | NCBI WGS metagenome assembly SESH01 (sample SAMN10866947, study PRJNA518727) | freshwater metagenome | biome: subpolar coniferous forest; feature: holomictic lake; material: water; isolation source: holomictic Lake 442 2011 16.5 m and 2014 13 m | place: Canada: near Kenora, Ontario
TTTCATAGTTCTAAACTACTACTTAGAACGTACTCAATTGACAGCCAAACATTCTCTCGATAAGGTTTATCGGACACAGGGTGTCCAGCTCAGGCCAGTGCGTCAGGCTCGCCGGACGCGAGGCGAGTTCCGGGGAGGCGCGAATGCCGGTTTTTGTTGCGCGACGGGTTCGCTTGGCGGCATCGTTTGGAGCCAGCTGGTGACCGGGGAGTCGCTTGCGGCGTACGAGACATTGGCTCCCGCCAGTTCGGCGCGGCCATCTGGGGACAGTCGGACCATGGCGAAGGCTCGTCGGAGCACCAAGCGTTTCACTGACAGCAAGGCGGCGGTCGTCGCCGCGGCGATCGGCGTGCTGAATCGCAAGGGCGCGAGTCGAATGACGCTCGCGGATGTCGCCGAGCGCCTCGGTCTCTCCGCGCCGACGATCACCTACTACTTCAGCAAGAAGGAAGACCTCGCCGCGGCGTGCCTCATGCAGGGGCTGTCGCGGTTCGACGAGTTCATCGCCGAAGCAGAACCCGCGGCGACCGCGCGCGAGCGCCTCGAGCGGCTGCTTTCGGCCTATTTCGCGTTCCGGGCGCGCGCGGCCCGCGGCGAGGTCGAGGAATTACCCACCTTCGGCGACGCCCGCGGCCTGAACCTCGACGCCGTGTATGTCCCGTACGGCGAGATGTTCCGTCGGCTGCGCGCCCTGCTGACCGGGCCCGACACCGCACCGATGGCACGGCCCGCCCTGAATTCTTCCGCCCACCTCCTGCTGACCCAGCTGCACTGGACGCCCGTGTGGTTCCGCAACGTGTACCCGGACGACACGGCCCGCTTCGGACAGCGACTGTTCGACATCCTCGTCGATGGCCTGGCCGCACCGGGCGCCGACTGGACGCCGGCGAGGATCCCGGCGGTCCTGCCGGAACTGGAACCCTCGGACGGCGCGAGTATCGAGCTGTTCCTGCGGGCCGCAAGCGCCCAGATCAACGAGCAGGGCTACCGCGGCACGTCCGTCGACAGGATCTCCGCGCGCCTGAACCTCACGAAGGGCTCGTTCTACCACCACATCAGGACGAAGGACGAGCTGGTCCTCGCCTGCTTCGAGCGCACGTTCGAGGTTATCCGTCGCACCATCGTCGCGGCGGAGGCCGCGTCCGCCACGGGACTGCAGGCCCTGGCGACCATTGCCGCGACGCTCGTCGAGCATCAGGTCGCGGGCGACGTCCCGCTGCTGCGCGCCTCCGCCGTCAATACGGTGCTCGAGTCGTCCCAGGCGATCATCCAGGCCGGCATCGAACGCGTGGCCACTCGGATCGCCTCGGTCATCAGCGACGGCATCGCCGACGGGTCAGTGCGCAGGATCGACGCCAATGTCGGCGCGCACATGATCATGGCGATGATCAACAACGCAGACGAGCTGCAGTACTTCGCGCGGGGCATTTCGCCGGCCGACGCCGTCGACGTCTACGTCCGACCCCTCTTCCGGGGGCTCATGCCGCGGTCGACGGCGAGCGCGGACCCCGGCCCGAGGAGCGACCATGCCGATTCGATTTGACGACCGGGTCGTCATCGTCACGGGTGCCGGCGGCGGCCTCGGACGGGCATACGCACGCGACTTCGCGCGGCGCGGCGCCAGGGTCATCGTCAATGACGTTCCCGCGGCACTTGCCCCGGGCGCGGCCGGCAGCGCCGAGCGAGTCGCGGCCGAGATCCGGGCGCAGGGTGGCACGGCCGTCGCCTACGAAGGCGATGTCACGGATTTCGCACAGATGGAGGCGATGGTGTCCTGCGCCGTCGAGGCCTGGGGCCGCGTGGACGTCCTCGTCAACAACGCGGGCATCCTGCGCGACAAGACGTTCGCGAAGATGGATCTTGCCGATTTCGCCCGTGTGTTCGCGGTGCACGTGATGGGCAGCGTGAACTGCACCCGGGCCGTCTGGCCGCTGATGCGCGAGCAGCGCTACGGGCGGGTCGTGATGACGACCTCGAGCAGTGGGCTCCACGGCAATTTCGGACAGACCAACTACGCGGCGGCGAAGGCGGCCCTGGTCGGCCTCATGAACGTGTTGCACCTCGAAGGACAGAAGTACGGCATCCACGTGAATGCCATCTGCCCGGTGGCGGCGACCAGCATGATGGAGGGACTCCTCCCGGAAGCCGCCGCGGCCCTGCTCCCACCCGAAGCCGTGTCGCCGGCCGTGCTGTACCTCAGCAGCGAGGAGGCGCCGTCGCGGACGATCCTCGGCGCCGGCGCCGGCGTCTACACGCGCATCGAGATCGTCGAGACGGACGGCATCTATCTCGTCGACGCCCAGCGCACGCCGGAGGAGATCGCGCGGCAGTTTGCGGCGATCGCCGACAGGGCCACCGCGAGTCCACGACCGCACTCGGGCGACCAGACGCTGCGCATCCTCACGCGCGCCGCACACGAGCGCGGCATCTTCATTCCGCCGGCGACGGCCGGCTCGTGACCGGCGCGAACCTTAGGGGGCGTGCCGTTCCCGGACTTCTCCTTTACCGTTGGGGACGCCCATGAGCGACGTATCCGCATTCCGGCTCGAGGTACGGGCATGGCTCGAGGCCAACTGCCCCGTCGAGATGCGCCGGCCCATCGCGAGCGACGACGACATCTGCTGGGGTGGCCGCCGGTTCCGCTTCCAGTCCGAGGCGCAGCGCCTCTGGCTCGAGCGCATGGTCGGACGTGGCTGGACGGTGCCGACCTGGCCCAGGGCCTATGGCGGCGCCGGCCTCGGCAAGGAAGAGGCGGCGATCCTGCGCCAGGAAATGCGTACGCTGGGCTGCCGCTCGCCGCTCGATAGCTTCGGCATCTGGATGCTCGGCCCCGCGCTGCTGAAGTACGCCTCCGAGGAACAGAAGCTCGAGCACCTGCCGCGGATCGCCCGCGGTGAAATCCGCTGGTGCCAGGGATACTCCGAGCCGGGCGCGGGCTCCGACCTCGCGTCCCTCGCGACGCGGGCGGACATCCACGACGATCACTTCATGGTCAATGGCCAGAAGATCTGGACGTCGTACGCGGACCAGGCAGACTGGATCTTCTGCCTGGTGCGAACCGATGCGTCACGCAAGCAGGGCGGCATCAGCTTCCTGCTGTTCGACATGGAGTCGCCCGGCGTCTCCACGCGCCCGATCCTGCTGATCTCCGGCAAGTCGCCCTTCTGCGAGACCTTTTTCGACAATGTCCGGGTCCCCCGGCGAAATCTCGTCGGCGAGCTCCATGGTGGCTGGACGATCGCGAAGTACCTGCTGGCGCATGAGCGCGAGATGATTGGCGCCTCGGGCAATGCGACGGATCCCCGCTCGATGGGAAGGATCGCCGCAGATGCGCTCGGTCTCGACGAACAAGGACGGCTCGCGGAACCTGACCTGCGCAGCCAGATCGCCCGGTTCGACACCGACGAAGCGGCGTTCGGGGCATGGATGGAGCGCGTCGCCGCCCTCGCCCGACGCGGCGAGGCAGATCCGGCGATCGCCTCGGCACTGAAGTACTACGGCTCCGAGCTCAACAAGCGGCGCTGGGAGCTGATCATGGCCAGCAAGGGCATCGACGCCCTCGAATGGGACGGTGCCCGTTCGAGCGATGGCTACCTGCCGCGCGGATGGCTCCGCACCAAGGGGAATTCCATCGAAGGCGGCACCAGCGAAATCATGCTGAACGTGGTCGCGAAGCGGATTCTCGGACTGCCGGGCGCCTGAGAGGAGAGCGAACGATGGCGCTGGTGCTGAGCGATGAACAGCGGATGCTGCAGGACAGCGTGCAGTCCTTCCTGGCCGAGCGGGCGCCGATCGCCCACCTGCGTCGGCTCCGGGATTCGGGGGATGCCACGGGATTCAGCCGCGAGCTCTGGGCCGAATTCGCCCAGCAGGGCTACAGCGCCACGCTGGTCCCGGAAGCCTATGGCGGACTCGGACTCGGTCTCGCCGAGGCGAGCCTCGTCAGCGAGCAGCTGGGCCGCACGCTGACCCCTTCGCCGTTCCTGTCGACGGCAGTGCTCGGCGCCTGGGCGATCTCGCACGCCGGCTCGGATGCCCAGAAGGCGCTCGTGCTGCCCCGGATCGCGCGGTCGGAGGTCGTCGTTACGCTCGCGATCGACGAGCACGCGAAGCACCGGCCGTTCGCGATCGGAACACGCGCCACCCCCGAGGGGGATGGATTCCGGCTCGACGGACGGAAGATCTTCGTGCTCGATGCTCACGTCGCCGACGTCCTGATCGTGGTCGCGCAGGCGGCCGATCCCGGGCCGACGCTGTTCCTCGTCGACCCCCGGTCGGCCGGCGTCACGATCGAACGGACGTCGATGGTCGACGCCCACAATGCGGGACACGTGCACCTCGACGGCGTCCGCGTGGCTGCGAATTCCGTCCTGGGACCGATCGGGGGCGGTGCCGGGCTCCTCGAGCAGGTCCTCGACGTCGGCAGCGTTGTCACAGCCGCTCAACTGCTCGGACTCGCGGACGAGGTCTTCGGCCGAACGGTGGCGTTCCTCAAGCAACGCAAGCAGTTCGACCGGCTGATCGGCGAATTCCAGGCGCTCCAGCATCGGCTCGCCACGCTCTACTGTGACATCGAGCTGACACGCGCCCTCGTCATGAAGGCGGTCGGCGCGGCGGACGCCAGGACCCCGGACGCGCGGCGACTCGCCTCGCAGGCCAAGGCGCGCGCGTGCCTGACGGCCAACACGGCCGTGCAGGAAGCGGTCCAGTTGCACGGCGGCATGGGCATGACGGATGCCTTCGACGCCGGACTCTTCATGAAGCGCGCCCGGGTCCTTCAGGAACTGTTCGGCGACGCCGGGTACCACGCCCACCGGGTGGCGAGCCTCGGCGGTTACTAGCGCCCCGGTCGCTGCACGCGGCAGGCCCGGGGCGGACGTCCATTCTTCCTTTCGAGATGTGATCGCCAGAAGGGCACATGACCAGCACCACCTATGAACTGCACGGCGGCACCGCCGTCATCGCGCTCGTGAATCCTCCCGTGAACAGCCTGAGCCACGACGTCCGACTCGGCATCGTGGGCGGAATCGACCGGGCGAATGCCGACCCCGCGGTCCACGCGATCGTCCTGATCGGTACGGAACGGGCGTTCTCGGGCGGCGCCGACATCCACGAATTCCGCTCGGGGCTGTCGCGCGCGGAGCCGAACCTGCCGACCGTCATCCGGATCGTCGAGGACTCGCCGAAGCCGGTGATCGCGGCGATCGGCGGCATCTGCATGGGGGGCGGGCTCGAGCTCGCCCTGGGCGCGCATTTCCGGATCGCGAAGCCCGACGCCTCGATCGCCCTGCCGGAGGTAAAACTCGGACTCCTGCCCGGTGCCGGTGGAACCCAGCGCCTGCCGCGGCTGGTCGGCGTCGAGGCGGCGGCGAACTTCATCGTCTCGGGGAATCCGCTTGCCGCGGAGCGGTTCACGGGGACGGCGCTGTTCGAAGAGATCGCGGGCGGCGACCTCCTCGAGTCGGCCCTCGCATTCGCAGGCCGAGTGGCCGCAGGAAGCCCCGCACGGCAGCGCGTCCGGGACCTCGTGGTCGACTACCCGGACCACCAGGCGTATTTCCAGTTCGCGCGCAACATGATCCGGGGCGTGGCCGGTGCCTTCCCGGCGCCCCTCAAGTGCATCGAGGCCGTCGAGGCAGCCGCGACTCTGCCCTTCGACGAGGGCCTGCAGCTCGAGCGGCGCCTGTTCATGGAGCTGATGCTGTCCCCCGAATCGCGGGCGCTACGGCACGCGTTCGAGGGCGAACGGGCTGCCTCGAAGATCCCCGATGTCCCGCCAGAGACCCCCACCCGCCCCATTGCGCGGGTGGGCGTGATCGGCGCCGGCACCATGGGCGGCGGCATCAGCATGAATTTCCTGAACGCAGGGCTCCCGGTGACGTTGCTCGAGGTGACGCAGCAGGCGCTCGACAACGGCATCGCGGTGATCCGGCGCAACTACGAGGCCAGCGTCCGGAAGGGCAAACTCGCGCCCGAGGCGCTCGAACGCCGGATGGCACTTCTCACCGGCACGCTGTCCTACGAGGACCTCGAGCCGTGCGACCTCGTCATCGAGGCCGTGTTCGAGGAACTCTCCGTCAAGGAAGCGGTGTTCCGGAGGCTGGACGCGGTCGCGAAGCTCGGTGCCATCCTCGCGACGAACACCTCGACGCTCGACGTCGACCGGATCGCCCGGTTCACGTCCCGCCCGGCCGACGTTGTCGGCATGCACTTCTTCAGTCCTGCCAACGTGATGAAGCTGCTGGAAGTGGTGCGCGGGGCCGCGACCGCGAAGGACGTGCTCGCGACGGTGATGCAGCTGGCGAAGAAGATCCGCAAGACGGCCGTCGTCTCCGGCGTGTGCGACGGATTCATCGGAAACCGCATGATCGGCAAGTACGGCCACCAGGCCGGCGTGCTGATGGTGGCCGGCGCGACTCCATGGCAGGTGGACCGGGCACTCGAGAAGTGGGGCATGGCGATGGGGCCGTTCCGCATGAGCGACCTCGCCGGCAACGACATCGGCTGGGCAATCCGCAAGCGCGAGTACGTGGATCGTCCGCCCGTCATCCCCAACCTCGCGGACCGCCTCTGCGAACTGGGGCGATTCGGCCAGAAGACCGGCAAGGGCTGGTACCTGTACCAGCCCGGCAATCGCCACGCGATCCCGGACCCCGAAGTCGAGCGGATGATCGTGGACTACCGCAGCGAGCTCGGCATCACGCCGCGCAGGGTTTCCGACGAGGAGATCGTGCAGCGCTGCGTGTACGCCCTCGTCAACGAAGGTGCGCGCATCCTCGAGGAGGGCATTGCGGCCCGCGCATCGGACATCGACATGATCTACCTGACCGGCTACGGCTTCCCGCTGCACCGCGGCGGGCCGATGCGCTACGCCGACGAGGTTGGACTCTACAACGTCGCCCGGACGATGCGCGAATTCGCCGCGGGCGGCGAGTCGTTCTGGGAGCCTGCTCCCCTGATCGCGAGACTCGCGGCCGACGGCGCATCGCTGACCTGAGCTGGCGACCACGGAATTCGGAGATTCTAATGACTGACGCAGTGATCGTATCCACGGCCCGCACCGGCCTCGCCAAGTCCTGGAAGGGCGCCTTCAACATGACGCATGGGGCGACGCTCGGCGCGCACTCGGTACGTCACGCGGTCGCGCGCGCGGGTATCGAGCCAGGCGAGGTCGAGGACGTCCTCATCGGCTGCGCCAATCCCGAGGGCGCGACGGGTGCCAACATCGCCCGGCAGATCGCGCTGGCCGCGGGCCTGCCGGTCGGCGTCCCAGGCGTCACCATCAACCGCTTCTGCTCCTCGGGCCTGCAAACCATCGCACTGGCGGCACAACGCATCATCGCCGGGGAAGGCGACGTCTTCGTGGCCGGTGGCGTCGAGAGCATCTCGTGCGTGCAGCAGGAGATGAACACCCACATGCTGGCCGATCCGGCGCTGTTGAAGGCGAAGCCGGAGATCTACTGGAGCATGCTCCAGACCGCCGAGCAGGTGGCGAAGCGCTACGGCATCGCCAAGGACCGGCAGGACGAGTACGGCGTCAACAGCCAGCTGCGGGCCGCGGCGGCAGCGGCGGCCGGCAAGTTCAGCGACGAAATCGTACCAATGACCGTGACGGCCGGCGTCGCGGACAAGGCGACCGGCATGCTGGTCACGAAGCAGGTGACGATCTCGGCCGACGAGGGCATCCGTCCGGACACGACGCTCGAGGGCGTGTCGAAGATCCGCCCGGCGTCGCCGGGCGGCGTGATCACGGCGGGCAACGCGAGCCAGTTCTCGGATGGCTCGTCGGCGTGCGTGCTGATGGAGGCAGGCCTCGCCAGCCGGCGCGGACTCGCGCCGCTCGGCATCTTCCGTGGCTTCGCGGTCGCCGGTTGCGAGCCGGACGAGATGGGAATCGGCCCCGTGTTCGCGGTCCCCAAGCTGCTGCGCAAGGCCGGCCTGCGGATCGAGGACATCGGGCTGTGGGAGCTCAACGAGGCGTTCGCGGTGCAGGTGCTCTATTGCGCCGACACGCTCGGAATCCCGATGGACCGGCTCAACGTCAACGGCGGCGCGATCGCCGTCGGCCATCCCTATGGTGTCTCCGGGGCCCGGCTGACCGGACACGCCCTGATCGAAGGCAAGCGTCGGGGCGTCCGGTACGTCGTCGTCACGATGTGCATCGGTGGCGGCCAGGGTGCCGCAGGCCTGTTCGAAGTCTGCTGACGGGTGCACGGCCCGGACTGTACGAGTGAAGGAGCGATACGCCGTGATCGAAGTTGCATCGGCCCCGGTGGCCACGACGGTGAGGCGCGCATGAGCCGCGATCTGGTAGACCCGGAACTCCATTCCCTGCTGGATGTGTTCCCCACGTTGACGCTGACGGCGGACATCCTCCCGGCCGTCCGCGCAGCTGCGATCCCCTTTCCGCCGGATCCGCGGGCGGTGGAGGCCGTGACGCTGGACGAGCGTACCGTCCCCGGTCCCGCGGGCAACCCGGACGTCGGCATCAGGATCTACGCGCCCCGAGTCCGCAGGGGCCCGCTGCCCTGCCTGTTCCACATCCATGGCGGCGGGTTCGTCACCGGATCGGCCGTCGGCCTCCAGGCCGTCCACTACCCGCTCGCGCTCGAAGCAGACTGCGTGATCGTCTCGGTCGACTACCGTCTCGCGCCGGAGACCGTGTTCCCCGGGGCGATCGAGGACTGCTATGCGGCGCTCGGCTGGGTGTTCGCCCATACCGACGAACTCGGGGTGGACTCCCAACGGATCGGGCTGACGGGAGAAAGCGCGGGCGGTGGACTCGCGGCATCGCTCGCACTGCTCGTCCGGGACCGCGGGCAATACGCCTTCGCGTTCCAACACCTCATCTATCCGATGCTCGACGACCGGACCTGCGTGAGGGACGATCCGCATCCCTTCGTCGGCCAGTTCATCTGGACGCCCGGGAGCAACGCCTTCGGATGGGCGTCGTTGCTCGGCGTCGCGCCGGGCTCACCCGGCGTCTCGCCGTACGCCGCCGCGGCACGCGCTGGTGACCTTTCGGGGCTGCCACCGACCTACATCGCGACGGGCGCGCTCGACCTCTTCCTCGAGGAGGACCTCGAGTACGCACGGCGCCTCACCCGGCATGGGATCCCGGTGGAACTGCACGTCTACCCCGGCGCCTACCACGCATTCAACATCGCACCAGACGCCATGGTCGCAATCAACGCACGTCGCGACAGCCTGGCTGCCCTCAAGCGGGCGTTGCATCCGCCCGCCTAAGCCATCCGGAGCCAGTCCACATGAATATCCGCGACTACGTCGCACGGGACTCCGGCCATTTTGAAGGCCTCGTCCGGCTCCAGGCGGAGGCGAACCGCGCGAAGACGGCCGTGATCTGCAACGAGGACCGGCTGACCTACGGCGAACTCGACCGTCGGGTCGAACGCATCGCCGCGGCCCTGCAGCGCGATGGCGTCCGGACTCGTGGCGCGGTCGGGATCTGCGCAGCGAGTTCGGTCGACTACATCGCCGTCTTCCTCGGCATCCTGAGGGCTGGCGCGACGGTTGCGCCGCTGTCCACGGCGGCAACCGCCGAGCAGCTGGCTGCCATGGTGCGCGACTGCGGCGCATCGCACTTGTTCACGGACGAAGAAGCGTCGCGGTTGCTCGCACCGGTCGAAGCGATCCTCCCGGTCCGGCGGATCGCGCTGGATACTGGAGCGGACGGCGAGGCGTTCCAGGAGTGGCTGGCGCCGGAGGGTGCGCAGGCCGCCCCGGTCGAGATCGAACCGGACCAGGCATTCAACATCATCTATTCGTCCGGCACGACAGGCACCCCGAAGGGCATCGTCCAGTCGCAGCGGATGCGCTGGTACCAGGTCATCCGCACCGACCCGCCGGGCTATACGCCCGAGGCGATCACCATCCTCTCGACACCGCTCTACTCGAACACGACGTTGACGAGCCTGATCCCTACTCTTGCGGGCGGCGGCACGCTGGTGCTGATGCCGAAGTTCGATGCCCGCCGCTTCCTCGAGTTGTGCGAGACGCATCGCGTGAACGTCGCGATGTTGGTCCCGGTGCAGTACCGGCGGATCCTGGCCGTGCCCGACTTCGACCGCTTCGACCTGTCGAGCTTCCGCATGAAGTTCGCGACGTCAGCGCCATTCCCGGCAGAACTCAAGGCAGAGGTTCTGCGACGCTGGCCGGGCGGCCTGATCGAGTACTACGGCATGACTGAAGGTGGGGGCACCTGCATGCTGCTCGCACACGAGCACCCCGACAAGCTGCACACCGTCGGGCAACCCATCCCGGGCCATGACATGAAGGTCATCGACGACGAAGGTCGCGTGCTGCCCCCGGGCCAGGCCGGCGAAGTGGTGGGCCGCTCCGAGAGCATGATGAACGGCTACCACAACCGCCCGGACAAGACTGCGGAAGCCGAATGGATCAGTCCGGAGGGCCTGCGCTACATCCGAACCGGCGATGTGGCGATCCTCGACGAACAGGGGTTCATGACCCTGATCGGCCGGAAGAAGGACATGATCATCTCAGGTGGGATCAATGTGTATCCCATCGATCTGGAACGAGCTCTGTGCGACCACCCGGCCGTGCACGAAGCCGCCGTCGTTGGCGCACCGTCACTCGAATGGGGCGAGACACCGGTGGCGTTCGTGACGCTCAACGAACGAACTGGCGCGCGACCGGAGGAACTCCTAGCGTTCGCGAACGCGAAACTCGGCAAGATGCAAAGAATTTCCGAGGTTCGCATCGTTGAAGCGCTGCCCCGGAACTCTGTCGGGAAAATCCTGAAGCGCGAGTTGCAGCATGCGCTAATGACCACTGACTAGATGCCGATTAATTCCGCCCATCGAATGCACGCGCGATAACTGACCCGTATCGACGCCAGTGCCTCGGAAGGGAGGCCGAGTTAGTGGAGCGTCGCGTTAGGTCCCGGTCATACGAACGGATTCAGTAGCTGAACGCCCGTCGGCGCGTAGTGAGCCGTATTCCTGGTAACAACGATAAGACCGTAAATCAGCGCGGTCGCTGCGATTTGCTTATCGAGCGGGTTTTCCGGATTGGGCACTCGAAGGCGACCCCAAACCTGAGCACACTCCTCGTCGAAAGAGAGAATTGACTGTGCATACGCACCAGTGACCTGGCCAAGCCAGCGCTCGAGTCGCTTCGCCTGAGGCGCATCGCCCCTATGGCGAATGCGTTCAACTCCTTGCCGAATTTCCCCGATGGTGATTGCTGAGAGATACAAATCCGCGGAGTCGCGTCCCGCCTTCTCGAAGAACTCTCGAACACCGCGATTGGCGCTCTCGCGCTTGCGCAACTCGCTGACGACGTCGGTGTCCAGAAGATACACGTTAGCTCCGCCGATCAAGCTGCTCGCGCGCGAAATCGCCGTCTTCGCCGACATTCGGAATTGCGGCGAGGACATCAGCAAGAGCCCGCTTGCGCGGCCCATGCAGCGCCGCCTTCAAAATCTCTCGGTGCTCCTGCTCAGCACTGCGGTTTCGCTTCGTCGCCTGTTGCTTTAAGGCTTTGACGAGATCTTCAGAGAGCTTACGCACCATCAGTTGCGCCACGACCGTCTCCTTCAACAGCTATGAAAGCGATGCTATCACCTGCGAGAGAGACGTGCTAGCGTTGCTAGCAGTCGGTCCTACCGTCGTCCCATCTCGAACCCCTTGCCGCCACTAACTGGGAAGTGTTGGTGGTACCAAATGCGATGAGAGTGCAGGTTCGACGGTGGCCGCTGTCACGAGTCACAGCTACCCCGCATCGCGCCCCGGAGGTTCGATAGCTGGCCCGTATCGGCGCCCTTTACTTCAGGCCCCTGCCGAAACACTGCGTTACAACAACGTTGCTCGCTGGGCTTCTGCAAGGCGTCGTTGGGCTTGGCGATGCCGCAGGCGTCCTCGTCGCGAAGCCCGGGCGCATCTGCTGCGGCGCAGCGAACTGGTCTAACTTGCCTGACCAGTCTCCGCCAGTGCCTGCCGAATGACGCTCTCCGCGACGCCGCGCCGCTTAAGGCCGGCAATGAGCCGCGGCATTGCGCCGTCGTCAATTCGCGCCAGATCGACGCGCAGACCCTTCCCGATATACGAACGGATCAGGGGTTGGTATCCGGCATAGCCCAACGTCGGCGCGAGGCGCTTCAGATCCTGGACCACATCTTCCGGCATGCGCAACGTAACCGAGCTCATCGGCCGGTCCTTTTTCAGGCGCCGCGAAATCAGCTCACGGGTTTTCGTACTGGCGGCGCTCTTCACGGGTCGCTTCGCGCGCGGATATGAGGCGGATGAATTCTTCATGGCGGATCACGTGTACGACTAAGAGGAGTGGTTCGCCGTCGGCATAGCCGATGGCGGCTTCGCGGGACTCAGCCGGGGCACTAGCGTCGACAATCTGAACAAACGGGTCGAAGAAGACTTCACAGGCCCTTGCGAACGGGACGCCATGCTTCTGGATGTTGACGTCGGCCTTCTCCGAGTCTCATTCGAACGAGACACCCTGCAGCTCGTAGCTGATCCGCATTGTCCTAGTGTATTGACGTTGTACGTACACTGCAACAATGCCGCCGGAGCCTCCAAGGCGCACTAAGGCTCGGCGCCGTGAACTGAGGCCAACCCGATCGGCGGCATTCAGTTGCCCGCTGCGCTGGCGGCGAACGCTGCACTTTCCTTAGGACCGCACCCCGAACCCGATTGGTTGCTTCCTTCCGGCAGAATCGTTCCGGTGACATAATCAGAACACGAGAGCGCCACCCGGCGACACACTGACGAGGGGACTATGGATCGGAGACACCTATTGATGACGGCCAGCGGCATCGCGTTGGCCGCCGCCGCCGGAGCCGCCACGACCGAGCCCGCTGACGCGCACCACCATCATCACGAGGGAGGATCCCCTCTGGTGGAATCGGCGCTGCACTGCGTCAAGACGGCGGATCTCTGCCAGGCGCACTGTTTCGACCTGCTTGCCGAAGGTGACAAGGCCCTTGCCGCCTGTGCCCGGTCGGTCACTCAGCTCGCTGCGGTTTGCAACGCCCTGGCGGTGCTGGCCGCCCAGAATTCGCCGCTGCTCCCGCGTTACGCAGGCGTCGCCAAGGACGTCTGCAAGGCGTGCGAGGAAGAGTGCCGCAAGCACGCCGAGAAGCACGAGCCCTGCAAGGCCTGCGCAGACGCCTGCGCTGCCTGCGCCAAGGAATGCGCCAAGATCGCTGCCTGAGTCCTGCCTCTCGGTAAGCCGCTACAGGGTCGTACTCCTTGAGTTCGACCCAGGCGGTGGCTTATAAGGATCATCAGGAGAAACCCGTCTTGATGTCACCGCGTCGCAATAGCCGCTTCTGGGTAACAGCCTTGGTGCTGCCGCTCCTGGCGTTGCGCGCGCTGGTGCCATCGGGATTCATGGCGACTTCTGTCGCAGGCTCCATGCAGATGGTGTTCTGCGAGCCCGGCGCGATGGCGGGCCACCACCATCACGCAGAGCACGACGCCGGCCACCATTCCAAGGCCGTCGACCAAACCTGCCCGTTCGCGCAGAGCGCGGGACCCGCGCCGCTGCCGTCTCTCCCGGTTCTCGCCACCGACGCCGCTCCCCACGGCTTCGCGTTGCTTCTGGCGGTCTCACAGACCGCTCCTGCCTTCGGCCCACAGCGCCAGCAGACCCCTCGCGGACCCCCGACAGCCGCCTGATCACCAGGTGATTTGTCTGTGAGACCTCGTGGCGCTCGTTCGCCACGGGTCCTCACCCATCCATCGATGCGAAGAGTCTTGCGAGGCTGTCATGCCCATATTCCTGTCGGGTCGTCCTGAGGCCGGCCTGCGCCCGACTTCCCGGGTCCCTTCCTCCAGTGCAATCGCCGCAGCTCTGCTCGGTGCCACGCTGCTCGCACCATCACTTGCCGAGGCCTGCGCCTGCGGTTGCGGCGTGTTCGACGTCGGCACCGGCGCCATGTTCCCGGACGGCTCGGGCGGCATGGCGTTCGCCGAGGTCGACTTCATGGACCAGAACAAGAACTGGAGCGGGACGTCCCGGGCTCCCGCCGACAACAACGCCGACAAGCAGGTCCGGACTGCCTTCTATACGGTCGGCGCCCAGTACATGTTCAACCGGTCCTGGGGCGTCTCGATCGACGTCCCGTACTGGAGCCGGAAATTCACGACGCAGGACCCGGACACCGGGGATATCGCGACGTTCGATCACGCGGCTCTCGGCGACATCCGCATTCGCGGCATCTACACCGGTTTCTCGGCCGATATGTCGACCGGTATCACCTTTGGCCTGAAGCTGCCGACGGGCGATTCGACGTACGCCAACTTCGACCCGGACACCGAGATCGGCACCGGCAGCACAGACCTGCTGTTCGGCGCCTACCACCAAGGCCACCTGTCACAGGACGGCCACTGGAACTACTACGTCCGCGGCCAGTGGCAGGAGCCCGTCAAGACCAAGGACAACTATCGTCCCGGCAACGAGGTGATCGGGGTCGCCGGCGCCTACTACCAGGGTCTGGAGCTGAGCTCCTCCTCCAGGATCACACCGCTGCTGCAGGTGACGGCTGCCTATCGCGGCCACGACGGCGGCACCGATGGCCATCCTGAGGACAGCGGCTATACGCGGCTGATCGTGTCGCCGGGCCTCGAGTTCAGCACGGGACGATTCCGTCTCTACGGCGAAGTCGGCTTTGCGGTCGTAGACAACGTCAGCGGCAACCAGCTGGTCGCCTCACCGCTCTACAAGCTCAGCGCGAGCTACGGGTTCTAGGCAAGCGCGCGTCATGACGGGATCCCACCACATCGATCGTACGTCGCCTCGCGGGAGGCGACGGCGCCCCGCGTCCTCGACGACGTGGTGCACGGCAGCATTGTTGCTGTCGGCGATCGTGCTGCGGGCATTGATTCCGTCTGGTTTCATGCCCGGTGCGCATGGTCTTGAGTTCTGTGACGGCGGCATTCCGTCGGCCATGTCATCGATGGCCGGAATGCCTGGGCATCACCACCATCATCACGATGGGATTGGTACGCCCTCGAAGTCGACCGTCCCTGGCGAAGGATGCGTCTTCGCAGGCAGTGCCGCCGGTCTTGCCCCGCCCTGCCTTCCAACGAATGCGGTCCCAGTTCAGGCATCGACGACCGATCCGGTCTCGTCATCCGCCGTCATCTGGACTCCCACTATTGTCCGCGCCCAAACGCCGCGCGGCCCTCCCACGCTCTCCTGACGAACGACAACACACGGCCCACGAGGGCCGGTCCCGTTCGGCGCGCCTGTGGCGCCTCTTCAGGAGATTTCAACGTGGAACTGAATACTTCGTTTCCCGTACTGCACCGATTCATTACATCGGGCGGCACGATCGATGTCGGCCGTATCGACCGGATCGACTGCGCGGCCGTCGCCACCGACGCCAATACGCTCTGGGTGGCTCTGACCCGTCGCGACGAGGAGGGGTTCATGGACCTCCTCGGTCGACTCAATGACACGCTCGGGCAATGCCTTGCTCGCGGCGAGCGGGTCGACGAGCTTGATCGGTCTGCGTACGACGTCGCGGACACATCCAGCGTCGGTGAATCGTCGCGCGCCTCATTGATCTGCTAGCAAGCACTGCGGCGGTGGCGTCTCCGGCGCGACCGATCGAATTGCTCGTCAGATGAATGTAGCCCGAACCCGCTGGCTCACCTGGAGCGTGCTCCTCGTGCTGCTGCTGCGTGCATGGATCCCGGCCGGGTTCATGCCGGGGCAGTCCGCGCGCGGCGTGCCTGTGCTTCGCTTTTGCGAGGGACATCTGCACCCCAAGAGCAGTCCCGGGACCGTCGGCCATGCAAGTGGCGACAGCGATCGGTGCCCATTCGCCGCCGCCCCCGGCCTTGCGCCGGCATCTTCGATCCCGGCTGCCCCCGCATCGGTGTCGGCAATCGTTCCGGCACTCGCGATGGAGTCGCAGGCGCCGCCCCAGCTACGCATGTGCCGTGCACACGGTGCCCGCGCCCCGCCAGTTTGTTCCATCGCGACGGTTTGAGCGGCACGAACGACCTCGGCACACAGTTTGGGTGTCCTCGCGCCTCGGTCGATGGACGGTACGAAGGAACACGACAGTGTCTGTGGAATATCTCGACCATGGCCCGGTCCCGGGCGGCGACCGCGCGCGTCCGCCGCAACCAGACGGCTGGCTGATCTCGCGAAGGCTGCCGTCGACTCTCGTGACGCTGGGCCTGCATGCCGGGATCGTTGTCGTGCTGTGGCAGACGAACGTCCTGCCCTGGCATCCGACTGCGGAACCCGAAGCGGTACTCGCCGTTCTGGTGCAGCGGCCGGAGAACGCGATGCCAGCAGAGATCCCCCGGCCGCCGGATCTTCCGCCACCAGAGATGGTGCCGGTCCAGCTGGACCTTCCAGTCGTCGAGGGCCCCGCATCGGTCATGCGAGCGGCGCCTCCTGTCATCGCGCCGGTTCGTGCCGCCGTCGAAGCGGCTACCGGTCCTGTCGCGCTCAGCACCGAACTCATCGTCGCGTGTCCCGAACGTGTCGCTCCCCGGTACCCCGCGGAGGCCAAGCGCCGCAGGGAGCAGGGAACCGTCGTACTGCGGGTCGAGCTCGATGAGGCCGGCCGGGTCGCGGAGGTCACGGTCCTGAAGCCAAGTGGCTCGAGGGTGCTCGACGAGGCCGGAGCCAGCGCCGTTCGCGGATGGCGGTGCAACCCGGCCGAGCGAGATGGCCGAGCGGTGCGTGCCGTTGCAACCCAAGCCTTGGATTTCGTACTCGAGCGGCGCTGAGCCACAGCTCGCCTGCTCCCGACAACACTTATCTAGGAACCTTTCTGATGAAACGCATGATCCTTGCCTGCCTGATCGCGATGACATTCGCCGCTGCGAGTGCCGCACTGGCGGACGACGTTGCCACCCAGACTCAACTACCCAAAATGACTGTCACGGACACGGAGGAAGCGCAATACACGATCCAGACTGCAACTTCTGGCACAAAGACGGCCACACCCCTCCTTGAAACGCCGATGGCCATTCAGGTCGTCACCAAGGAGGTCATCGAAGATCGCCAGGAGCGGACATCCCTCGAGGCCGTCAAGAACCTGAGCGGCGTGCAACCGTCCACCTACACGTTCTATGACCAGTTCCTGATCCGCGGCTTCGATAGCGGCTACGGGACGACGTTCCGGAACGGCCTGCAACTGCGTGGGATCAATGAGGCGGTCAACATGGCCTTCGTTGACCACATTGAGGTCGTCAAGGGTCCCTCCTCCATGCTCTATGGCCGTATCGAGCCGGGTGGATTCGTGAATGTCGTGACCCGAAAGCCCCAGGCCGACGCGTCCTGCTGGGTCGAGGTTCAGGGCGGGAGCTGGGGGTTCGAGAGGGTGACGGCGGACGCGACCGGCAAGGTTATGGACGACGGGTCACTGCTGTACCGCGTGACTGGTGACCTTGATAAGTCAGGGTCCTGGGTCGATTTCGCGCACCGGGACAACAAGGCGGTCGCCGCGACGCTGGCTTGGCGACCGAACGACCGGTTTGACGCGACCTTGCAGCTCGAGCACTACGACTACAAGGCAACCTGGCTTGACGCTGGAATCCCGGCCGTTGGCAACCGTCCTGCCAACGTGCCGCGCAACTTCTCCATTCTGTTTCCCGAGTCCTGGAGCGACTATCCCTACGTCACCAAGCGTACGCTCGCGGCTTTCGAGTGGACATTCCGGCTCAACGACGCCTGGAAGCTCACGAACCGCTTTCACTACGTCCATTCCCGGGAAGACCAGCAGGGCGTCTATGCGACCTGGTGGGAGTTCGATGGCACGAGCACGATTCCCGGCATCAACTTCACGCACACCGTGAATTGGACCCGGGAAACGTACGGCACGAATCTGGATCTCACCGGCGAATTCCACACCGGCGGGCTCACGCACACGCTGCTGGTGGGTGCAGACTGGGCGAGCTTCAGGGACGACACACCGGGCAGCACGGGAGACATCCCCGGGGCTGCGCCGTTCGATATATTCCATCCGACGTATCCGAGCTATCTCGCGCAGTTGCAGCAACTCGCGGCAGCCGACGCGACCAACGTGAGCTGGCGAGATCGTAGTCGCGACGCGGGACTCTACGTCCAGGACCAGCTGGACGTGGGCGACCGATGGAAAGTCCTCGTCGGCGGGCGATACGATCAGGCGACCGATGCCTATGCCGATGTGTATGGCGAGCGGGGAGCGACCTGCTACCCGACCTGCACCGGATATCCGGTGACGGACTACGCAACCGATCGCGCGTTCTCCCCTCATGCCGGCGTGCTGTACATGCTGTCGTCGAGCGCGTCGATCTACGTCAGCTATTCGAAGTCCTTCGGATCGGCGAATGGTCGGGATAACCTCGGCAACACGATGAAGCCCCAGATCGGCACGCAATACGAGATCGGGTTCAAGGCAAACTTCCTGGACGACGCCGTCACAACCTCGGCGACCCTGTTCACGCTCACGAAGAGCAACATTGTGGAATACGACCCCGCCTCGTTCTTTCCGCGAGTCGTCGGTGAGGCACGCAGTCGCGGCCTCGAGGTCGACGTGGCAGGCCAAGTCAGCTCTCATGTCAGCCTGATCGGCAGCTACACCTATGACCAGGCCATCATCACGAAGGATCTCTATAACGGTACGCAGGGTCACCGACTGAGCGGCGTCGCGCCACAGGTCCTCAGCCTTTGGGCGAAGTATGAGTCTTCCCGGTCGGCCGCCCAGGGCTGGTCCGTCGGACTCGGGTCTTACTTCAGTGCACAGCGTCAGGGTGATGATGGCAATGCTTGGCAACTTCCGGGTTACGGAAGGCTGGACGGCATGGTGGGCTACCGGACGACCTTTGGCGGGACCCAGGTGTCGGTCCAGCTAAACGTCAACAACGTGCTCGATCGCGTGTACTTCGACCGCGGCGGATCCGGTGTGTCGGCTTACGGTGCCCCGCGCACCTACATCGCCTCCGTGCGCGCGGAGTTCTGATGTCCGGAACATCCCTCGTAGCCAGACCTTTCTGGGTCTGGCTGCATCGGTGGGTCGGGCTCGCCATGGCCGGATTTCTGGTCGTGGTGGGCCTGACCGGGAGCCTGCTCGCGTTCGACCACGAACTCGAGCGGGTCTTTGCGCCGCAACTCTTCGCGGCGCCACATCCGGGCGCCCGGCCCCTTGACCCCGCAACTCTCGCCGAGCGCGCCGGGCAGATCGTGCCGCAGGGGAACGTCGCCGCAGTCACGTTCATTCAGCCCGATCAGGTGCTTGTCTCGTTCGAACCGAGGTTGGACCCGGCGACCGGAAAGACGTATCGGCTCGGATTCGATGAGTTCTACATGGACCCCTGGAGCGGCGCGGAGCTCGGACGCCGGAATCGGGCCGCGCTCTCGGAAGGCATCATCAACGTGATGCCGTTTGTCTACGAACTGCACTGGAGGCTCGTCGCCGGCGACGTTGGTCAATGGGTTCTAGGGATCGTCGCGCTCCTCTGGACCTTGGACTGCTTCAATGGTTTCTACCTCACGCTGCCGAGATCGTTCCGCGACTTCTGGCGGCGCTGGAACGTCGCCTGGACGATCAAGCGAAACGCGTCGTTCTTCAGGCTCAACTTCGATCTGCATCGTGCCAGCGGCCTATGGCTCTGGCCGTTACTGTTCGTCTTCGCATGGTCGAGCGTCATGATGAACATCCGACCGTGGTACGAGCCGGTCATGAGGACGCTGTTCGACTACCGTTCGTTTGGCGAGGACTACCTATTGCACGCCCACCCGAACGCCACCCCCCGGCTGACATGGCGCGAGGCCCAACGACGCGGCGAGCAATTGATTTCCGAGCAGGCCGCGCTTCTAGGCTTCACCTACAGCGATCGGCTCAGCATGATGTACGACCGAACTTCCGGGGCCTACTTTTATGAGGTCCGGGGCAGCAGGGACCTGTTCGAAAGAGCACCACAGGGTGGTAGTACGTCGGTCATGTTCGACGGAGACACAGGGCAGCTGAGATTGCTGTCGCAGCCTACCGGCGAGCGAACCGGCAACACGGTCGAGGGCTGGCTCTATGCGCTACATATGGCCCGGGTTTTCGGGCGGACGTACCAAATCCTCGTCTGCGTACTGGGCCTCGTCACAGCATTGCTGTCGGCGACCGGCGTTTACATCTGGTGGAGAAAGCGGCGGGCGGCTCGCTTCTCGAAGGAACGTGCCATTTAGCGTCGATCAGCGGGCTGAGGATAGGGTTCGACCGAGTCAAAGCGGCCGAATTCGGCTGTACGATAACTGACCCTGATCGTGCGCACGCCCGAGGACAGCCACTCGCATCGGCTTTCTCGCCGATAGGGCTGCACGGCACCTGGCTGCCGATTGCCAATCTCGGCGGCGTCATCCGTGAATGCGGCGCAACTTCGCCCGTTTCAATATAGCGGCGCGGCACTTAAACTAAGACTCTTGCCTCGAATAGACGTCCAGGCCGAGATGCCGTATACGCCGGCCGCGATCTCGTCGACGTTCCGCTCGCTGCTGCTCTCGAATAGCTCGCAAAGCGGCGGCCAGGCGTGATCAGTATTTGGTCGCTTGACACGATGCCTGTTTATGACTAGTCTTCTGACTAGTCTATACTTGGTTCGAGGGCGCCCACATGAAGAGCTGGTCGGTTCAGGACGCCAAAGCGCGGTTCAGCGAATTTCTAGAAAATTGCCTGCAGGACGGCCCGCAGCTCGTCACAAAGCGCGGTGCCGACGCGGCGGTCCTGGTTCCGATTGAAGCCTGGCAGCAACTGCAACGGTCCGCGCGTCCCGTGCTGAAGGAACTCCTGCTGTGTGGCTCGCCACGGGGCGAATTGAATATTCCGGCGCGTGGTTCACTGAAGCGTCGGGCACCGTCGGCCCGGGACTGAGCCGCATGTATCTTCTCGACACGAACGTCGTATCTGAAGTGCGGCGTGCGAAGCCTCACGGCGGTGTACTCAGCTGGTTACACGGCGTGGCGGATTCGGATCTTCACCTATCGGCCGTGACGATCGCCGAAATACAAGCAGGCATCGAAATCACGCGAGAGACGGATCAGCAGAAGGCGCTGGAAATCAGCGCATGGCTGGATAAAGTCGCAGACACGTACAACATTCTGCCGATGGACGCCCAAACGTTTCGTGAGTGGGCGAAACTGATGCATCGTCGCTCCGACGACCTGTTGGAGGACGGCATGATTGCTGCAACCGCCCTCGCCCATAACTTGACCGTAGTGACGAGAAACGTCCGCGACTTCAAGCAGTTCGGCGTCGCGACGTTAGACCCATTCGCGACGGGTCGGCGGTAACATCGCGGCTCGGCGAGTGTCGCTCCCGCAGGTTCGATAACTGACCGTATCGCCGTCGCGGATGGGGCAAGCCTGCTGGGCCGGTCCGAGTTCCCAATGAAAGCGCGTTGACTCGGCTGCCCGTTCGAGATCTTTCTATTCCGAAGTGATCGTCGCAATTTCTCTCAGTCTTGCTTCTAGATTTGGCAGCCGTTCCTGACTTGCCGAATCCGTTGGAAGATGCCCTGGCAGCGCATCCAGAAACGAGGGAATTGCGAGAATTCCGGCTAGCCTGCGGCAGAGGTAGGCCCTCAGCTCCTCCGGGCTTTGACGGCATTCTTTGAGCAGCTCGCTTCTTCCATCAACTACAGCGATCAGGTCGCCCAGATCGTGGCTCGACAAGTAGTCACCGTTGCCACGGCCATCGAAAGCTACTAGCTTCGTTGCAAGAAATACGGGCGCAGTGATAAGCCTGATTTCCCGGCCGCTCGGCAAGGCAACGCGAGTCGCAGTATCCAGCGCCAGCGGGTACCACGGATTGGAGAACCCAAGAATGTTCTTAAGCGTGGGCATTACATCTACAGCGACTGAGCTCACACGCCACCTGCAAATTGGTGCCTGTGGGCTGACATCGTGCACAAAGCCGAGCTTCCGCAACTCCCCTTCGACACGATGGAAGTCGGCCCTGACCACCGCCTTGCAAATCAGGTCAACGTCATTGGTCGTACGGATGGACGGCGCGCCGGGATCCGTCGCAAGTAGCCCCACGATCGCGCCGCCTACGAACACGAGTTCATCCCGTAGCGAATCACCCAGTCGTTCTGCAACGATTTCGAGCAGAGCAACGTTGGGGTCGTTGGGATTCACGCGCACAATCTCTCGGTCAACATCCCCTGAGCTAGGGCTCGCTCTCGCGCACTGCCACCGCGAAGCGCATCGAACAGTGCCAGCAGTTCACCCAGCGCCGGATTGCGCGCAGCAGCCTCCGGCACGCTCGGATAGAGGGGATAGAACGCGACGCCACGAACGTGTCCATTCTTGTAGGGCCAGACAGGAGCCGGCTCGGAGTCGGCCACGATCTGGCCTTTAAGTGGTGCCGCGGCGTGACTCGTCGGTACTCCGCGCGTCATGCCACCTCGTGTCGCCGGGAAACTGTACCGAGCCCCGTGCAGAACAAATGATCGCAGGGCATCGCGGATGACCGCGGGCTTGCCGCCGGAATCTTTACGCGCGAGTTGGGCCGCCAGCGCCCGCTCGATGCTTGCATGGCTCTCCGAGGCAGTCAGCCCGAGTTCGGCCCCGAGAACGGCATAGGTTGGGGCGGGGCCCTGCCCCAACGACAAGCGCAGGAGTACGACAAGGTCCTGCGGTCGCAGGATAATCTGTGGGTTGGATTTGGGCCGTTGCATGACGTTAATTGCCCCATATTTCTGGATATTCGCTATTCGCGAATGGCGAATATACGCTACGAACGCCCAGGAGGCAACTACCCCCCATTCTCCGATCGACGGGCCGGAATCGTGCCCTGCCTCGACCCATGCTGACTTCGGCGCCCAAGCAAGGACTTATGCCGCTTCAGCAAGAGCGCCAGGTCCGCGGGTTCCAGGAGGACGGCCGCCCGGTGCTCGATAACTGGGGCCGTATCGCATCAGAGGCGACGCTGCGCTCTAGCTGGTCGAGTCCGGCACTTCGCGTGATTCGAGCTTCGGCGAGCCCGCTGGCCACGATTAGACGTCAGCGACGTCGGCAGGTCGTGCGCCGTGGGCCGCCTTCCGGCATTCTCTATATCGGCCCTCGCGTTTCAAACGCGACAGCGCGCCGGTCACCGTTTCGAATTGCCGCTGCGTGTCAGTGGCGAATGAACTCCCTGGAGACCTGTTGCCGGCCTATGCTCTCGGCCGAGAACGGTAGCCGGTTCCACTCCTTCCTCGAATAGAGTTCCGTCTGGTCGTAGAAGTGTGCCGATGCCGGGTCGGTCGACTGCGAATACGTCAGCACGGCATCGACAACCGGACCCGCTTCATCGAACGTCACGACCTGCACGTAGCTGGAGCCGTGCACGGGCACGTAGCCGACGCCCGGGGTCCATGCCGCTTCCTGCATGTTGAGCACACCATTGGATCCGGGCCCACCATGGATGGGGATCCTACGTTCGCCACGCACGG
>SESH01018805.1_pt1 | contig 23403 bp, 19 predicted proteins | sample 3171561 | NCBI WGS metagenome assembly SESH01 (sample SAMN10866947, study PRJNA518727) | freshwater metagenome | biome: subpolar coniferous forest; feature: holomictic lake; material: water; isolation source: holomictic Lake 442 2011 16.5 m and 2014 13 m | place: Canada: near Kenora, Ontario
TGTTCGAGCCTACCCCTTTCGCTTCTTTTTATTTCCAGTAAAAAAGGCGGTCTCTGTACCTGCGGGTTTATACGGTTTTTTAAAACTCTTTTTGGGGGCGTAAGCTGACTCACGTTCCTGATCTTCCATTTTGGTGAGCCTCAATTGACGGCCGCAGACCCTCACCTTTCTCAGCTCATGAAATACATTATCCGGCATCCCCTGCGGCAATTCGACCGTGCTGTATGCCTCATTGATCGAAATATGGCCAACCGATTCTGGATCGAGACCAACTTCGTTCAGGATAGCACCAAGAATATTGCCAGCCTTCACGCCATGCTCGCTGCCAACCTCAAGGCGGTACCTCTCTTTCCCTTCATCACCATAAGACTCACCCTTGCCTCTGCGTTTGACTGGCCCATGCTCTCTTTCTGAACTGCGCTCTCTTCCCGATCCTTCACGATCCTCATGAGACCTTGTTTTCTCTGGTTTGTTGGATAAAAGAAGCGGTGTTTCACCCTGCACCATCGAGGCAAGGGCTGCAGCAGCATCAAGCGCTGGCACATCATGCTCATGACAATACTGCTCAATGAGGTTGGTAAAAAACCCAAGATCTTCAGCGGCAATTCTGTCCGTAATGCGCTGGTTAAACTTCGCAACCCTTTTATTATTAATAACTTCAGTTGTAGGAAGCTCCATAAGCTCAATGCGGCTGTGGGTTGCCCTTTCAATAGAGTAAAGCATGTTTTTCTCTCGTGGAGAAACAAATAAAATGGCATCGCCTGTACGTCCGGCTCGTCCGGTGCGTCCAATGCGGTGTACATAGGATTCTGTGTCGGAAGGAATATCGTAGTTGATAACGTGACTGATGCGATCAACATCGAGGCCTCGGGCGGCAACATCAGTAGCAATAACAATGCTCAGTGTCCCGTTTTTCAACTGCTCGACGGTGCGCTCACGCTGACTCTGCGGCATATCGCCATTCAGTGCGGCTGCGCCATATCCCCTTGCCTGAAGCTTTTCGGCAAGTTCAATGGTCATGGTCTTGGTGCGCACAAAAATAAGCATACCATCAAATGGCTCAACCTCAAGAATTCTGGTCAAAATGTCGATTTTGTGGCTGCCTCCTACAATCCAGTAGCGCTGACGAGTGGTAGCAACCGTTGTGGTTTTTGTCTGTATGGTTACCTCAGCAGGATTCGTCAAATATTTTTGGGCAATACGGCGAATCTGCGACGGCATTGTTGCCGAGAAAAGAGCAACCTGACGCCCCTTGGGGGTCTGCTCAAGAATCCACTCGACATCATCGATAAATCCCATGCGGAGCATTTCATCAGCCTCGTCAAGAACAAGACACTTCAGCAAGGAGAGATTGAGCGTTCCACGCCGCATGTGATCCATAACACGACCGGGTGTGCCGACAACAACATGCACACCACGTCTCAACATGCGGAGCTGAATGCCATAATCCTGACCACCATAAATAGGGACAACATGAAAACCCTTGAGATATTCAGCATAACGCTGAAATGCCTCGGCTACCTGTATGGCAAGCTCCCTTGTGGGGGCAAGCACAAGCGCCTGTGGTTCCGTTTGATCAATGTTAATATTGGAGAGTATCGGCAACGCAAAGGCTGCGGTTTTTCCTGTTCCAGTCTGGGCCTGACCAAGAACATCACGTCCTTCGAGAATAAGGGGAATTGTCTGCGCCTGAATCGGTGTCGGATTTTCGTATCCAACCTCTTCAAGCGCTTTCATTATGGGTTCGGCAAGCTGAAGGGCGCGAAAATCCGTCGGCAATAATTGCTGTTCTTTCATGGTATTATTCCTTTCCATATCATTGATAAAAAAATGCCTCGTATGAGGCGAGAGTGGCAGCAATGCAGGAAAGAAAAAAATGAAGAAGAGTTCTCATCAGCCGAAAACATCGGGGCAACATCAGGCAAACCCTAGTGCCATCGAATCGTCACAAACGCTGAAATCAAGGCCTGTTACAACCATAAATTCCACTGCGTTCTTTCTTAGCATATTCACCACGCATTAAAAACGTCAGAATAGTACCATTTTATTTTGTAAATGACGAATTTATTTTTTTCACGGGACAATACTAATTATCAATGCGCGACTCTGCCCATGCAATATTTTAAGCTTTTTTTATTGTACCTTTGGAACAATTCAACAAGTTTCTATCAATATGTCAAGGTTTTAAGAACCAGGAAAAAAGTTTTGATGATTCCAGCCGTTTTATTCTATTCCTTTTTTCTCCCTGTTTTTCTTGGAATTGCAAGGCTTTTCAGCCCTCTGCACCCCAAGCTCAAAACTTTTTTCAGGGTACGAAAAGGCTTGTTCGAAGAACTGGAAAAAAAAATCGACAAGCTCCCCTTATCCACCTTCACCTTGTGGGTACATGCTGCATCTGTCGGAGAATTTGAGCAGGCACGCCCGATCATTGCTGCACTGAAAGCGAGCCACCCGGAAATCACTCTTTTCGTCTCCTTTTTTTCCGATTCTGGATACAACGCCAGGAAAAACTTTCCGGATGCTTCTGCAGTCTTTTATCTGCCTGCCGACACTCGCACTAATGCCCGGAAGCTGGTGTCGCTGCTCAAGCCTGATGTAATGCTGCTTATGCGCTACGACTTCTGGCCAAACCATCTCCGTGAAGCAAAAGAATTTGGCACAAACCTGATTCTTGCCGCAGCGGTGCTCCAGGATAATGCTCCCTACTTCAACCCTTTACTCAAAGGATTTTACCGGAACATTTTTCATCTCTTTGATCGGATCTATACGATTTCAGACGGTGATACTCTTGCTTTCAGGCAGATATTCAATTGCAATCATGCGGAAACTGCGGGCGACCCCAGGGTTGACCAGGTTCTTCTGCGCAGCAGGAATACGGCAAAAGTCGCACACGTCAAACATCTCTTTGAAAGCAGCACCGTACTGGTTGCAGGAAGCGTGTGGGAGCAAGACGAGATGCTGCTCCTTCCCGCATGGCAGGAGCTTGAAAAAAAACCATCACTTGTTCTTGTGCCCCATGAAGTAAACCCCGAAAACATGGCCCGCCTCTACCGGGAGCTTCAGAACCGCTCTCTCGCTTATGTACCGGTATCAGACCTGAATGATAATTTTAACCCTCAACAAGAGATATTGGTTATCGACCAGACCGGCTACCTTGTTGAACTCTATTCAGTAGCATCGTTTGCATACATCGGAGGGGGCTTCGGCGTTAATGTACATAACACGCTCGAGCCAGCAGTTTACGGTATTCCAGTGCTGTTTGGGCCGCGCCATCACAACTCCCCTGAAGCTGAAGGGCTTGTGGCCGCAGGGGGAGCTACCGTTATTCATAATCAGAAGGAACTTGCCGCAGTCCTTAAAGCCCTGACGACAAATGCAACACAACGACAAAAGGAAGGGACGGCTGCCGGACAATTTGTTCTGGAACGCGCTGGCACTACGGAGGTAATTGCAGGAAACCTCGAGCATTACTATAAAATAAAGCGCAAAAAAACAGGTTGACTCAAGCCAAAAAGAGTTCACGCTCACTTTCACGACGTGCGGTCAATCCATCAAGCACTTTTCCATTCGCCTTGTTCCATCTGAGAAATTCATCTGCCGCACCCTGACTGTCATTTGCATTGAGTTTCGCAAGCAACGTCGATCCTTTGAGTGAACCAGCCCCAAGATTGAATGCAAAGCCAACAAGAGCATCAAACATCCCCTGTGTCATCGGTACCCTCACCAAATCATTGACCGACTTCTCAAAACGCTCAACATCCTTGCTGAGTAAAGCATTAGCTTGGGAAATGTCAATTTTCATACCGGTTTTTACATCAGCCCCTGTATGACCATACCCGATGGTCAAAACCCCTGCAGGGCACAAGTAAGCCTGCAAGCGGAGCCCCTCATGCTTGCGAATAAGATCAAGCCCGTTTTCGCTGATATCCATTATTTCTATACCTATTTATTTTTAAAATAATTACCACATCAAACAACGCGGGGAGTCTTCTTTTCCCTACAAAAACGCCCCCCGGAAGAACATTTTGAAGCAAAACGCAACACCCAATTTACGGAAGATTTCACTGGTAAAACATACTAAAAAAACTGAAGATTTCATTCATCCAAGCCAAACCCCATCCTCGCTTATTACCGTAATGATACCACCTTTACATTACCATCAGCGGGTACTGTTGAATTCAACGCATAAAAGTAAAAATCAGGTTCACGCTGCCTTTATGCCAGAGCCGGAGCTGGCTATCAATTGTCCTGGAGCTTTCCTTTCGACTCTTTTTTTGTACAAAAATGTCTGAAATATTTATTATATTTCGGCGGTCTTCCCTTATTTATTTAGGCTTTTATGAACTGATACATTAAAAAATCCCATGCGTATTGAAAGCCCGACATCTTCCTCCTCGGCGATCAGGCCATGGATCGTCGATACGACGCTGAGGGACGGGGAGCAGGCGCCCGGCGTTGTGTTCAGCGCTGCGGAAAAAATGGAGATTGCCTGTTTGCTTGCGGATGCGGGGGTGAATGAGCTTGAAATAGGCTATCCCGCTATCAGTGTTGAAGAACGGGATGCGATCCGAGATATTGTGGCTCTGCATCTGCCGGTGCGCCTGACGAGTTGGGCACGGGCCAAATGGGAGGATATTGAGGCGGCCTGTCTCAGCGGCACTGAGGCTGTACATATCAGCTTTCCGGTTTCGGAGTTATATCTTCTGCTTATGGAAAAAAATTATTCGTGGGTGCAGATGCAGTTGCTGGAGCTTGTCACAAAGGCTAAAAAGTATTTCAGTGTTGTCAGTGTCGGCGCGCAGGATGCCACGCGGGCTAAGCCGGAGTTACTGAAGCAATTCGTACTTGACGCCACGGCTTGTGGCGCAGACAGAATACGAATTGCTGACACCGTGGGCATTTCTACCCCAATGTCGGTGGTGCGCCTTGTGGGCGATTTGAAAGCATGTTCTCCGACAGTGCTTGAATTTCATGCCCACAACGATCTCGGCATGGCGACAGCCAACGCCTTTACTGCTCTGGAAGCGGGATGCGAGGCTGTGAGTGTTTCGGTAACCGGCATCGGTGAGCGGGCCGGGAATGCCGCGCTTGAAGAGCTTGCCATCGCACTCAAGCTGTCGAGCACCTTTCAAGCCACCATTAACACCCAGCAGCTCTCTACGCTATGTGCTGCCGTCAGCAAAGCGTCGGGCAGAGCCATTGTGGATCAGAAGCCCGTCGTTGGCAAGTCGGCATTCCAGCACGAATCGGGCATACACTGTGCCGCGCTTTTGAAAAACCCACTCTCCTATCAGCCATTTCTGCCTGATCAAATTGGAGGTCAAAAATCTGAGCTGGTGATTGGCAAGCACTCGGGAAGCGCATCGTTACAGCACTTTTTTTCAGGCAGAGGCATCCATATAACAAGAAACGAGGCAAACTATCTGCTTCCAATTGTCCGCACAACGGCCACTGAAAAAAAAAGGGCCCTGCGACCGGATGAACTCGATACCATATACAGCAGCAGATTCGTTGTAAAACATTGATAAAATTATTTCACAACCATCATGCTCATTACACAGGATCAGGATCACGGCAGCATCACTCTGCTGGCCGAAGTCAGCAGAACCATCACCAACGAGGATGATATCGGCAAGGTACTCCGGCTTGTGCTCTTCATCATGTCTGAAAATATGAACATGTTACGGGGGATGATTACAATTCTTAACCGCGATACCAGTGAAATTGTCATCAACGAATCATTCGGGCTGACCGAAAAAGAGAAAGAGAGAGGGCGTTACCAGATTGGCGAGGGGATTATCGGCCATGTGGTTAAAACCGGCAAAGCGGTCATTGTACCATCCATCAACGACGAGCCACTCTTTCTTGACCGAACCCAGTCGCGGAGCAAGGCAATAAAAGAGGGCCTCTGCTTTATCTGCATCCCAATCAAGGCGGGAAACGAGATCATTGGCACCCTGAGCGCTGACCGGCAGCTTGAAGCGGCAGCAGGAGAACAGACAAAAAAAACAAAGGGTGAAAAAGATCGCACCGATACACTCCAGTACTATGTTGACCAACTCTCCATTATCGCCTCAATGATTTCGCAAGCTGTTCGCCTCAAGCAGCTTGCGCACGAAGAGAGCACAAAAACACCCCATTCTGAAAAGCCCTCACGGAGACACCATGAAGAGGAGCGTAAAGCCGAGAGCAGTTTAAAAGCTGAGCGACCAGCCAATATTATTGGCAATGCAAAACCGATGACTGCTCTCTACCACATGATCGACAAAATTGCCAAAACCAACGCCACCACCCTTGTGCTGGGAGAAAGTGGCGTCGGAAAAGAGCTGGTCGCCAGCGCCATCCACTTTAAAAGCCGCAGGGCTGAAAATTCCTTCATCAAGTTCAACTGTGCAGCGCTGCCCGAAAGCATTGTGGAAAGCGAGCTTTTCGGCCATGAAAAAGGAGCCTTCACTGGTGCATTGGCCACCCGCCATGGCAGATTTGAACTTGCCCATAACGGCTCAATCTTTCTTGATGAGGTGGGTGAACTCAGCCTGCCAGTGCAGGCTAAACTGCTGCGAATCTTGCAGGAAAAAGAGTTTGAACGGGTCGGAGGGTCAAAAACCATCAAGGTTGACGTGCGGGTGATTGCCGCAACAAACCGCAACCTTGAAGAGCTGATAAAAAATGGACTCTTCAGGGAAGATCTCTACTATCGGCTCAACATTTTTCCTATTACCGTTCCACCGCTGCGCGAACGCAAGACCGACATCTTGCTGCTTGCTGACTATTTTGTTGAAAAATACAACACCACAAACCAGAAAGGGGTACGACGCATCTCGACAACATCAATCGATATGCTCATGCGCTACCACTGGCCAGGCAACGTCCGTGAACTGCAAAACTGCATGGAGCGGGCCGTCATCCTGAGCGAAGATAACGTCATCCATGGCTACCACCTCCCCCCGACTCTCCAGACAGCCGAATCAAGCGGCACGCCCTACACCGGTTCCCTGCAGCAAAAACTCGATGCCCTGGAACAAGAGATGATCATCGAAGCCCTCAAACGCACCCAGGGCAACATGTCCCGCGCGGCCCTCCAACTCGGCCTCTCCGACCGAATCATGGGCCTCCGTATCAAAAAATTCGACATCGACTACCGCAAATTCCGCCCCACCTGACTTCAGGTAAACAATTTTCGGGGGACAGAGGTGACGATGTGCAGTGCCACCCGGATTTTTGCGTTAAGCCAGCAGCACAGAACATATCTGTTGAATCTCCTCCTCCTTAAGGTATGGGTGCATCGGAAGTGCAAAAATTCGTCCGCTCAGATCTTCTGAAACAGGAAAGTCACCCGCTTTATAGCCGAGATTGTTGTAGGCTTTCTGGAGATGAAGAGGGATTTTATAATAGATCATTGAGGGGATAGCTGCCTTCTGCAACGCCTGCATGAGCTGATCCCGCTCTTCCATCGAGGAGGCGAGCACCGAATATTGTGCCCAGGCGGAGCGATAGCCTGCGGGAATCCGAGGCACAACCAGCCTTCCCTCAAGCCTCTTGCTGTATGAGTCGGCAATCCTCTGGCGGGCCTCAAGTTCCTCATCAAAAATTGTGAGCTTTTCGAGAAGCACGGCTGCCTGTAATGAGTCGATGCGGCCGTTGATGCCAATACGATCATTGCTGTATTTGTCAACACCACTACCGTGAACCCTTATGGAGCGCAACAGCGAGTCAAGCTCATCATCATCGGTGAAAATCGCTCCCCCATCGCCATAGCAGCCGAGTGGCTTTGCCGGGAAAAAAGAGGTCGCCCCTGCAAGACCAAAGCTCCCCGCCCTGCGCCCGCCAAAACTGCCACCGAAACTTTGGGCGGCATCCTCGAGTATCCAGAGTTTATAGGCTGTTGCGAGAGTATCAAGACTGTCATAATCCGCTGGCAAGCCAAACAGATCGACGGGGATGAGTGCCTTTGGTTTCAAGCCGCGTTGAACTGCTTCATCGACTGCATGACCAAGAAGCTCTGGATTGATATTAAAGGTATCGGGGCAAACATCAACAAAAAATGGAGTTGCTCCAACAAGGCTGATCACTTCGGCAGTCGCCACAAAGGTGAAGGGTGTTGTAAAAACCGCATCACCCGCTCCGATGCCTTTGGCCATAAGAGGCATGAGCAGGGCGTCGGTACCTGAAGAGCAGGAGATGCAGTGCCGTGAGCCGACATAGACGGCAAGTTTTGACTCCAGTTCGGTCACTTCCGGACCCATGATAAAGTGGCCACTGTCAAGAATCCCTTCAATGCGCTGAAGAAGTGTTGCGCGTATCCGCTCTTTCTGGGTCAGCAGGTCGATAAATTGCATGATTTGTCAAGGTTTATAATCTTGTGAAACTGTTGCGGGCAAAATAAGGATTCATTTCATTCATTTCATTCTTTTCGATCGGAACAGCAACTCTTTGACGATTACCTCTTGCCTCACTTGATTCAAGCCATATTCTCCAAAAGTTGGCCACTGTTGCGCTCGCTCGCTTTTTTGTGTATATATCACAAAATCCCCTGCGCAGTAATCTGAAAAAGAACAATGAGTTTTTTCTACTTTCTAGGTATCGGCGGTACGGCTATGGCCTCGGTTGCCGTCGCACTTTCACACGCTGGCCATGCCATTACGGGCTCTGACACGCAGCTCTATCCCCCAATGAGCAGCTATCTTGATGGCCATAACATTCGCTACTTCAGCGGCTTTTCGGAGAAAAACCTTGAGAGTCTTTCGCCCGACGCCGTGATTGTCGGCAACGCTATCAGCCGGGGAAATCTGGAACTCGAATATGCCCTCGACCAGCACCTTGAGCTTCTCTCCATGCCGGATCTGGTTCGCCACCACCTTATCGGCCAAAACAGCTCGATTGTGGTTGCTGGCACCCATGGAAAAACAACCACAACTTCGCTGATCGCCTGGCTGCTTGACGATGGCGGGCTTCAACCTGGATTTTTGATTGGCGGCATCCACGAAAACTTCTCCATCGGCTGCCGGGCTTCGGGTCGGAGCGACAAGGGCTTTTTTGTAACCGAAGGTGATGAGTACGACACCGCCTTTTTCGACAAACGAAGCAAGTTTTTGCTCTACCGCCCCGACACCGCCATTATCAATAATATTGAATTTGACCACGCCGATATTTTTGACTCCCTTGAGGATATCAAACGCAGTTTCAGACTTTTTGTCAACCTGATTCCGCGAAACGGCCTGCTGCTCGTAAACGGTGATGATCCGGTTGCTGTCGAAATCGCCTCGAAAGCCCTCTGCAAGGTTGAGCGGTTCGGGTTGAACAGCCAGGCAGAATGGAGTGCCACCAACATACGCGCAGACAGCGAAGCATCAACCTTTGACCTCATTCATCAAGGCACCTTCAAAGGCTCCATCCGCGTTCCCCTCTTCGGCAACTACAATATAATGAATGCTCTTGCCGCCATTGCCGCTGCCACAAGAAGTGGACTCAAGGAAGAGGCCATTATGCACGCCATGCCCCTCTTCAAACGCCCGAAACGCCGCATGGAAATAGTCGGAAACTATCCGCGAAACATCACCCTTATCGAAGATTTTGCCCATCACCCAACGGCAATAAGGGTAACCCTTGAAGCTCTCGCCCAGCTTTATCCAGGGCGCCGAATTGTTGCCTGCTTTGAGCCCCGTTCAAACACCACCACTCGAAACATCTTTCAGCAAGAGCTCTCGGAATGTTTCGGACCGGCATCTATTGTGGTCATGGGGAAGGTGCACCGACCCGAACGCTATCGGCCCGAAAAAACACTCGACACCACCCGTCTGAAGGAAGAGCTTCAACAACAGGGAAAAAACGTTTTTCTTGCTGGAAAAAATCCCACTGCCTATCCGGCAGATATTGCAGAATTTCTTCAACGGCAACAGAGGGAAGGTGATGTGGTCGTCCTGCTCAGCAACGGCAGCTTCGGTAACCTGAAAAATCTTCTGACAGAAAATTTTCAAAAAAATTCCTGAAGAACTCAAGTTTCAATATTATATTCACGGGTGAATGTTATCATATTCACAAGGGAAGGAGCTCCCAACGGGTTTCTTTCGAAATCAACACTAACTCAATACCATACCGGAACGACATTATGGCAAAAGTGAAAGTCGGCATTAACGGATTTGGCCGCATCGGGCGTCTGGTTTTTCGCCAGGCTCTGGACAACCCGAATTATGAAATTGTTGCTATCAACGATTTGTGTGACCCCAAAACCCTCGCTCATCTCCTCAAGTACGATTCTACCCACAAAAAATTCAAAGGCGAAGTCAGCGTAGAGGGCAATAATCTTGTCGTCAACGGCAAAGTTATCACCATTACAGCACTCCGTGACCCTGCCGCTCTTCCATGGAAAGAGCTTGGATGTGATCTGGTTGTTGAGTCAACCGGTATCTTCACCTCACGTGAAGGCGCATCGAAACATCTCGCTGCAGGCGCAAAAAAAGTTATCATTTCCGCGCCAGCAAAAGATAAAATTGATGCCACAATCGTGCTCGGCGTCAATGGTGACTCCATCACCGGCAAGGAAGAGATCGTTTCAAACGCAAGCTGCACAACAAACTGCCTTGCCCCGATGATGAAGGTGCTGCAGGATAATTTTGGCATCGAAAAAGGGTTCATGACCACCGTTCACGCCTACACCAACGACCAGAACATCCTTGATCTTCCTCACTCCGATCTTCGCCGTGCCCGTTCAGCCGCAATGTCTATCATCCCGACCAGCACTGGCGCAGCTAAAGCTATTGGCGAAGTCATTCCTGAACTGATTGGCCGCCTTGACGGTTTTGCCATGAGAGTTCCAGTGTCAGACGGCTCAGTTACTGATGTTACCGCCATTCTCAACCGCCCTGCAACCAAGGCTGAAATCAATGCTGCAATGAAAGCTGCAGCCGAAGGCTCAATGAAGGGATTCCTTGAATACTGTGAAGACCCAATCGTTTCACAGGACATCGTCGGCAATCCGCACTCCTGTGTGTTCGATTCTCTGCTGACCATGAGCTCAGGCAACCTGGTAAAGGTAGTCGGATGGTACGACAACGAGCTTGGCTACTCCACCAGAGTCACCGATCTTCTTGACATCTACTCGAAGTTTGTATAAAAAACGATCTTCAAAAAACTATTTATCAAAAAAGGTGCTCTGACAGGGCGCCTTTTTTGATACTTTACCATTGGAATATCCACTCACTTTTTTTCATTATGACACAAACTGCCACCACCCCAATGAGAGCTGTTATTTTGTTCGACAGCAAAACGTCAGGCGGATCGACCGACAAACTCATCGATTCAATTGGTCGTACACTTGCCGAAACGGGAGCTTATGTTGAAAAAGCAAAATGCAAGAGTACTGGAGATTACAGCTTTGTCAAGGATTTTGATGTCGTCATTATGGGCGCACCGATTTACTATCTGATGGTATCATCGGAACTTCTTGGCGCCCTGCTCCAAAGCAACCTGAAAAGTTGCCTTCAGGGAAAAAAAATTGCACTCTTCCTCACCTGCGGTAGCCCTGAACTGATGGCAAACCTGCTCTACCTGCCACAATTGAAGCTGAACCTTATCGGGAGTTCCATCATTGCTGAAAAGATCTTTGCTCCTGATCAGCTTTCAGACCCTGCTGTTATTGCAAACTATGTCAACAAGCTGAACAAGGCATACCGTCAAGAGCAGAGATAACACCATGCTGACATCCCAAAAGATCTTTCTTTCTTGAGGAGTGTGGGGGAATGCGCCATAAATATTATGCCTCTATACTGAAAAAAGCTAAAAAAAGCTATATTGAACCGCTTTCAAATCTTCTTGTAGATATATGCCTTTTTCTGGAATGCAGTGGAATACCACGAAAACGTTCTCCAGAAAACCAGCGTCGACAGGTTAATTTTATACCACGATCAGAGAGATCAAGACAAGGAAATCAGCATTGACACATACAGATTATTCAAATAAATCAATAGAGTTACATCTCAGAACACGCGGAAAAATTGAAATCAGGTCAAAGGTTGATTTGATCACCAAAAACGACCTCTCGCTCGCTTATACTCCAGGTGTGGCGGCAGTCTGCATGGAAATTGGCCTCGACAAACAAAAATCCTATACACTCACCAACAGGGCCAATCAGGTGGCCATTGTCACTGACGGAACTGCCATTCTTGGCCTCGGAGACCTCGGGCCCGAGGCTGCCATGCCGGTCATGGAGGGCAAATCCATCATTTTCAAGGAGTTTGCTGATATTGATGCCATTCCACTTTGCATCAACTCCACCGATGTTGAAGATATCGTGAAGTTCTGCAAGCTTATTGAACCAAGTTTTGCAGGCATAAACCTTGAAGATATTTCAGCGCCGAGGTGTTTTGAAATTTTTGAGCGCCTCGAAAAAGAGCTCTCCATTCCAGTGTTTCATGATGACCAGGATGGCACTGCTATCGTCACCCTGGCCGCCATCATCAACGCCTGCCGCATCACCGGGCGCGATCTGAAGGATTTGTATGTCGTCATTAATGGCGCCGGTGCGGCAGGTATTGCTATCGCAAGGCTCCTGATTCATGCAAAAGTCAAAGAGGTGGTACTGGTGGATACCCAGGGTGCCATATACGAGGGTCGTCCGGAGATGAACCCGATTAAACAGGGGATAGCTGAGTTCAGCAACAGAGCGAAGCACAAGGGTGATTTGCAGAGCACGCTCGTCGGCGCAGATGTTTTTGTCGGTGTCTCTGTAGGCAACATCGTGAGCCCGGAAATGATTGAAGGAATGAACAATGCCCCGTTTATTTTTGCCATGGCCAACCCGACACCGGAAATCATGCCTGATCTCGCCTACAAAGCGGGTGCAAGCATCGTCGGAACCGGTCGATCAGATTTTCCAAATCAGGTCAATAACGCCCTTGTCTTTCCTGGCCTGTTCAGGGGGCTGTTTACAAGCGGCATCAATAAAGTAACACCAGCGATCAAAATGGCAGTTGCCGCATCAATTGCCTACTCTATTGAACCAACACACGACCACCTGATGCCAACCGCCTTCAACAAGAATGTTGTCCCTAACATTGTCAATAGTATTGCACAAACTGCGGTAGGAACAAACTGCATAGGTGACGAATGTGAGCTGGAAGAGCTGCTGGCAGGATTGGTAGAGTAAAAAATCACCATCAAGAGCAAAGGCCGGGCAACAAACCGGCCTTTCTCATATTTAACCTTTTAGCTGAAGATACCTCTCGCTTTTTCAAAAAAGCCCTTCGCATCCTTGTCATTATGCGCCGACGGAGAGATACCGGAGGATTTCTGCATCTCCTTCAAAAGCTCCCTGTCCTGGTGTGAAAGATCTTTCGGGACATAGACATTGACTTTGACATACTGGTCTCCCTTTCCTGAGCCCTTCAGATGGCCAATACCGTGGCCAGGTATTCGGAGCATGGTCTCTGGCTGCGTTGCGGGGGGAATGGTGAGCTTGACCGCTCCATCCAGCGTCGGAACATCGACCTTCGTGCCGAGAACAAGATCAGGAAAACTGACCGCAAGGGCATAAATCACATCGTTACCGTTACGGGAGAAGAGTTCGTGAGGAATCTCCTCAAGCACAACAATCAGGTCGCCCGCAGCACCGCCCCTCGGGCCAGCATTGCCCTGCCCACGCAGGGTGAGGTAGTTCCCATTCTCCACACCGGAAGGAACCGTCACCTTGACCGTCACCTCACCAAGCTTGATCCCCTCGCCATAACATGCTGGACAGCGATCCTTGATAATTCTCCCTTCACCTCCGCATGTCGGACAGGCGGCGATATTGACAAACTGCCCAAACATCGTCTTGGAGACCTGTCGAACCTCGCCGGAACCATGACAGGTCTGGCAGCTTTCTGTCGCTCCCGATTTTGAACCGCTTCCGTTACACTCCTTGCAGGCCACCTGTTTTTTTATCTTCAGTGTTTTTTCAACACCCTTGGCAATCTCTTCAAGAGTCAGTTTAAGACGGATTTTCAAATCAGTTCCGGAAATGCCAGCCTGAGCACGGCCTCTTCTCTGGCCACCGCCACCAAAAGCCTCTTCAAAGCCTCCCCTCCTGCCGCCCGTAAACATATCATTGAAGGCGCTGAAAATATCATTGATATCCGCGCCGCCGCCATGCTGCCCGCCGCCACCGGATGCCGCCGAAGAGCCAACACCGGCATGGCCAAACTGGTCGTAACGGCGTCGTTTGTCATCATTGCTCAGCACCTCATACGCCTCATTGACCTCCTTGAAGTGCTCCTCCGCATCCTTGTTATCAGGATTTTTATCAGGATGAAACTGCAAGGCAAGCTTTCTGTATGCCTTTTTTATCTCGTCCTTGGTCGCCGCACGGGGCACGCCAAGCACCTCATAGTACTCTTTCTTCATATTCTCTATATCGTTCAATGTAAAAAAAACTCTTTGCTACCTGGCTACAATAACCTTCGCATGCCTGATGACCTTTTCACCCAGGAGATAGCCTGTCTGATACTCTTCGATGATGGTATCCGCCTCAGCTTCAGGGTGATCGACCTGTGAAATGGCTTCATGAAAATTCACATCAAGCTTTGTCCCAATCGATTCTATGGCGTTTACCCCCTTCTCGGTTAACCACTTCTCAAGATTTTTCTTCACCAGCTCAACACCCTCAATATAGGGACGAGCTTCGCTTGAAATCTCTGAACTGAGCGGAGCATGATAGAGAAGGCGCTTGACATCGTCCACAACCGGAAGCAGCTCCCTGATAACGTTCTCGAGAGCCCTTGATGAGGCCATCATTGTCTCACGCTCTTTCTGCTTACGGAAATTCTCAAAATCTGCGGCTCTGCGCAGCAGCTCGTCACGAAACTTACCAACCTGCTCCCTCTGGCTGTTGAGTTCAGCTTCAAGTTCAGCAACTTTGGCCTGAGAGGTTTCTGCCTCTGAAGGTGTTTGCCCCTGTGAGCACTCCCCTTCAAGCGCTGAAGTGCCAAGAACATCCCCAATATCAGGAATCTCTGATTCCTCCGTTACATGTTTTGTCATAATTACCTTGCTTTTTTTAGTTAACACCCGACAGCGTTGCAGAAAGGCTGTCGGCCATATAGTTGAGAACACGAACGGCATGCTCATAATCCATCCTTTTCGGTCCAAGAATTCCAAGTTTTCCAACCATGTTTCCAACGTAATAGGGCGCTGAAACAATTGTGAGATCTTCAGCATGTCGCTCACAATTCTCCTTTCCGATGCTGATAGTAATATCCATGCGGGTCGGTCCAATATTTTCAACGAGTTTTGCCATACTGAACTTGTCGTCAATCATGGTGATAAGCTCCCTAACCTTTTCAGGTTGCTTGAACTCTGGCTGGTCAACAATGTACTCGGTGCCTGAAATATAGAGCCGTTCAAAAACCGGCGATTCATCAAAAAGAGTTCCCGCAGAACGTACAATAAGATTTTTCAGGGCACTGTCGCAGACGCAGTCTGACAGACGCCTGGCAATTGAGCGACGGATCTCGGCAAGCGTAAGCCCCGTAAGTCGCTGATTGAGCACATCGACAACCTCATTTACCGTTTGGCGTGAGAGTTCAAGATCGAGCTCCATCACAATGGTCTTGACAAACAACGACTGGATAGAGATGATAACCATCATCCGTGTGGAACTCAGCAACACCAGATCAAGTTTCTCAAACGTCGCATTCGAGAGCGTCGGCGACAACACCACGCTCAGTTGGCGGGAAATGGTACCAAGAACCTTTACCGCCGACAGGAGAACATCAGAAGAGGTACCCTTCCGATCTATGCTGAGATTCTCCTCTATCTTCTTTTTCTCTCTCTCACCAAGAGACTGAAAGGTCATAATCAGATCAACATAGTAACGATAGCCCTTGTCTGTCGGAATTCTGCCCGCAGAGGTGTGCGGCTGACTGATATAGCCTTCACTCTCAAGTTCGGCCATGACATTGCGAATCGTGGCGTCAGAAAAACCCATATTAAAATTCTGGGCAATATATCTTGAACCCACAGGAGTAGCGGTAACAACATAAGCCTGGATAATGATACCCAGTACCTGCCGCTCCCTTCCATTCAGTTCACGAGAATCTGTCAACGTACATCATGGTTATTACAATGAAAAATAGTGCTCAATAGAGAGCTGAATTTAATAAAACCAATCGGTTCTCCCCCCTGTGAATAATACTATATTCACAAAAAAAAGCAGAGAGGTTTCAGGCCACGCTGCCTGATATAATACGGTCGAGATCAGAATAATCCTTTGAGACCGTAATCCCGCTAAAACCATGGGCAGCCATAAGCTCCGAGACCGCTGCGGCACCGTCAGCATGCAGTTCCAGACAGAGTTCTCCTCCCGAAACAAGCAGTGACGGCGCCTGCGCCACAATCGCCCGGTAACACTCTATCCCCTCAAGGGTGGTCAACGCCACCTCTGGCTCGTACTGCCTTACCTCCCGTTGAAGCCCTTCCCATTCTGCCCTTGGAATATAGGGGGGATTGGAGACAATCAGCTCATAAGGTGCTTCCGGCAGAGTTGCGGCAAAATACTCACTAAACATATCCGTATGAATGAATGTCACTTGCGACTCCACTCCATGCTTTGACGCATTCAGGCGCGCTACGTCAAGGGCATCACGTGAGCAATCTACAGCAATCACCCTGAGCAAAGGGTTGAGTTTCGCCAGGGTTATGGCAATACAGCCACTTCCTGTACCAATATCAAGCACTTTCGCCCCTGCCAGCCCAGCAAGAGAGGCAAGAGCACGCTCAACAAGCAACTCGGTTTCAGGACGAGGGATAAGAACCCGTTCATCCACCATAAACTGCAAGCCGTAAAAAAACTGCTCTTTAACAATATACTGCACCGGACGGCCATCAAGCCTCTGGCGACACAGCGTCCTGAAACGATCCAGCTCTTCCCGACAGACTGGCCTGTCATGATGCAGGTAGAGCTGAAGCCTGCTCTGGCCAAGAACGTGACCCAAAAGAAGCTCCGAGCTGATTCGAGCCTCGTCCACATTTTTTGCCACAAAAAAATCAGTCGTCGTCTTGAGCAGATCAACAACCAGCCACTCTTTCAGCTCATCCATTCCAATCCCTTGAACAAACCGTTCCTGTAAAACAATCTTCTCCCATCCCTGTCGCTTGAACAAACCATTCCTGAAAAAAATCCTGTCACATAACTTGTACAAAGAGTACATTTAATTTCACTATTGAGAACCAGCCTCCCGCACAACAACAAGAGATCACAAAAACTTCACCATGAACAAAGTCCTGCTCACCCTTCTCCTGCTTCTCTCCGCTGCTGCCTCCGCCTACGCTTCACCCGCATCGAAATTCAGCGGCACAATGGAGATGTCCCTTACCATGCCAAACGGTACCGCCACTGTTACCTACCTCTTCGGACAGAACACCCAGCGGATGGACATGGTCATGCAGATGGACAAGATACCAGACCAGCTCAAAACAACCGTTATCACCAAAGCCTCCCAACCGGATGAGGCATACATCATCAACCACCAGGCAAAAAACTACAGCATCGTCAATCTCAAAACTGCCGCCGAAAACTCCATGCTGCTTGACTTCGACAGCAACTACTCGCTTACACGCTCCGGAAAACAGAGCATCAAAGGGTATAACTGCGAACACATCATCCTGACCAGCACCACCGAAAAGCTGGAGCTCTGGATAACTCGCGACCTCGGCGATTTTTCGACCTTCAGAATTCTTCAGTCACAAAATCCCCGCATCTCCAATACACAGCTCGCAAAAACCCTGAGCACCGCTGGTATTGAGGGATTTCCGGTCAAGATTCTCCAATATAACGATAACGGGCCATACATCATGGAACTCATGCGAATCTCCCGAAAAGCAGTTCCCCCATCGCTCTTTACCGTGCCAACTGGATACCAGAAAATCACGAGCAATCAGAAACCACTGGGAAGCCAGCAGAAGGAACATCTGAAAAACCTTATGGAGAAGATGAAAAAATTTGAGTAACAAGCATAAGAGTAATGAATTTTTTTCGTAACCCCTTCACAGGGCTGCATTGTGCCACTCAGGTTGATATTACGGAACGACTTTTGGCTAAGCACTTATCACCTTGTCATTTCGACGAACGAAGTGAGGAGAAATCTTGCAGCACAATAAGCAAGATTTCCCGCTGATGCTCGAAATGACAAGATTATTTTTTTGCTTCCATGAACAAGCTTTTTTGTATGTTTGAGTACGGGCGGGTGTTGTTTTTCCGTGAAGGCTTTTAGAGCAGAACCGGCGCAACCTCTTACAGAGATATATAATGCTAACAAGAATTTTTTAAACAAGTAACGTGGCAGATAAAATCACTTCACGCAGCGAAGACTACTCCCAATGGTACATTGACCTTGTGCGCTCGGCAAAGCTTGCCGATTACGCTGATGTCAAGGGCTGTATGGTCATTCGTCCCAACGGCTATGCAATATGGGAAAAGATGCAGGCCGCCCTTGACCGCATGTTCAAGGAGACTGGTCATGTCAACGCCTACTTCCCGCTCTTTATTCCCGAAAGTTTTATTGCAAAAGAAGCCGAGCACATCGAAGGGTTTGCCCCAGAGTGTGCTGTTGTCACCCACGGCGGAGGACAGGAACTTGCTGAAAAGCTTTATGTCCGCCCCACATCGGAAACCATCATCTGGTCCTCCTATAAAAAGTGGATCCAGTCCTACCGCGACCTGCCGATTCTGATCAACCAGTGGGCAAATGTGGTCCGGTGGGAGATGAGAACCCGTCTCTTTCTGAGAACCACTGAATTTCTCTGGCAAGAGGGCCATACCGCTCATGCCACCCCTGAGGAATCGCAGGAAGAGGTGCTCCGCATGATTAACGTTTACAAGACATTTGCCGAAGAGTATATGGCGATGCCGGTCATCATGGGAAAGAAGAGCAACAGTGAAAAGTTTGCCGGAGCGGTTGAAACATACTGCATTGAGGCGATGATGCAGGATACCAAGGCGCTCCAGTCTGGCACATCCCATAATCTCGGACAGAATTTTGCCAAGGCGTTCGACTGCCAGTTTCAAACGAAAGAGAGCACACTTGACTACGTCTGGGCCACAAGCTGGGGAGTTTCCACAAGACTGATTGGTGCCCTCATCATGGCCCACTCGGACGATCGCGGCCTTGTGCTTCCTCCGAAACTTGCCACGCGCCAGGTGGTGATCATACCAATCCTCAAGGGCGACAAAGCCGCTGTAATCGCAAAAGCCAACTCGATTGCCGAGAGGCTGAACCATAGTGGCATCCCCACCTTTGTCGACAGCAGCGAACAGAACTCCCCTGGATGGAAGTTTGCTGAATATGAGCTGCAGGGCATTCCGATCCGCATCGAACTTGGGCCAAGAGATATCGAGAAAAACATCTGCATTACCGCACGCCGCGACACCTTTGAGAAGACCGAAGTTGCACTTGACGATACGCTGTCGGAGCATATCAGCGAAATTCTGAACACCATTCAGCAGAGCATGTTCGACAAGGCGCTACAGTTTCGCAACGAGAACACTTTTGAAGTGCAAAGCTACGAGGAGTTCAAAATCGCGGTTGAAAAGGGATTTGTGATTGCCCACTGGGATGGCACCGCAGAGAGCGAAGCAAAAATCAAGGAGGAGACCAAGGCGACCATCAGGGTACTTCCCGAAGAGGCTGACTATATCGCACAATACCGCATTAACGATCCCGGAACCTGTATCTATTCAGGTAAACCTGCGGCCCGCAAAGTGGTTTTTGCCAAAGCGTACTGATCGAAAAAAAAGCAGGGGCGTATTGCAATACGCCCCTACGACACAAAAACGTACATGACTGAACAAATCGATGAAATCATGACCATCAGGTAAATCTGATGAATCACGGTTCAAGAACAAATACCAACGCCGTCGGTATTACCTGACAATCAGGTCTCTTTGAAAAACTCCTTCAGTCCCTCTTCATCCGGCTTCATCGTTTTGTCACCCTTGTTCCAGTTCGCGGGGCAGACTTCACCAAACTCTTCGGTAAACTGAAGTGCGTCAACCAGACGGAGTGCCTCATCCACATTACGGCCAAGAGGCAAATTGTTCACCACCTGGTGCTGCACAACACCCTCTTTATCAATCAGGAACAATCCTCTCAGCGCAATCCCCGCACCTTCAAGCAACACATCGTAATCGGCTGCGACCGTCTTGTTGAGATCCGAAAGCAGCGTATAGGTAACGCCCTCAATACCGCCCAAATTTCTTGGCGTGCGAAGCCATGCGTAATGAGAAAACTTGGAGTCGACTGAACAACCGATCAGCTCAACATTTCTTTGGCGGAACTCCTCAAGCTTCTCCTGAAATGCATGCAACTCTGTCGGACAGACAAAGGTGAAATCAAGCGGATAGAAAAAGAGCACTACATACTTTCCCCTGAAATCGGAAAGCTTGCAGGAATCAACAAACTGCAAGCCATCAACAACAGCGGCAACATCAAAATCCGGGGCCTTGCGGCCAACAAGCACACTCATGGTATTTTCCTTTTTTTGTTTGAGTTAAGAGATAATGGTACGAACTGGATTAAATTTATCCAGTATAAGGCATTTTACCTTCCTTTGCAAGCACAAAGAGTTCTTTGTGAAGCCGGCGTTTCAACTCAGTTCAAGTCCTTCCCTTAAACACCTTCTTCAGCATTTTTCTGACACCAACAAAACTGACGGCAACTTTTTTGACAGGCTGCTCAGGAATATCATCGCAAGTGTCCTCGGGAACGCCGGTCTGAACGGGATAAATAAGAATAAAACTGTTTTTTTGGAAATAACTGTTGAGATAGGCCGGAATCTTGGCCATCTTGGCATGATAGGAGGGGTGATGTTTTCGGCTCATCACAATAATGAGATTATCATCACTTTTTATCTCCCTCGACAGCAGCAGAAAATCATTCCACTCCCTGAACACCTTGTACTCAGCATCAGGGACGGCTTTGGCATAATTCTCCTTCAAACAGGCAATGGTTTGCTTCGAGGCGTAGACCACCAGCTTGCTGCCACTGTTTTTAATAAAGTTCGTAACACGCTGCTGCCAGAGCAAAAAACCAATCTCATTTTCTGCGCCCTCAGGGATAACCATAATGGTGCGCCTGATCGTTGCAAGCGGCTGGAAGGGCTTGTAGATAAAAGTGGTAACGTTACATCTCCCAAGAATGCTCTCCGACGAACTGCCGAGCAAACTCTCCATGATAGAGCTTTGGTGATGCACTCCCAAAATCAGGTCAGTGATTTTTTGCTCCCTGATAACACAGGAAATACCGTTGGCCACATCGCAGTCATACCGAAGCAGCCCCGTCAAAACATTATCGGTCGAAGAGGCTGCAACTGCCGCCTTTTCAAGGATTTTGCCCGCATTCTTCTCCGCCGTTTCATCAGGCAAGCTGTTATCGGCAACATGCATGGCATAAATGCCGTTGCGGGTTTTATCTGATGTCACGGTCACACCAAGATTAACCAGCTCTTCTACAGTGCTGAGGTCATCAGTATGAATAAGTATCCTGCCCTCTTTTGCCATAAGTCCCAATTCTGAAACATCATCAGCCGCCTCGGCAAGGGCGATATTGTGAGCCCCTTTCTCCCCAATGACTGTTGCCAGCGTGCAGGTGACCAGAATAAAAAGAATGGTTCCATTCAGCACACTTTCGTCAAGCAATCTGACGGGAGTACCAGTGACTGTATAACCGGTGACCGTGTTATAACCGATAAGCACCGTGGCCAGCGCCACTGCCGCATGAGCGCTGATAAGCCCGAAAATCAGTCGCCTCTGGTCGAGGGAAAAACCATAAATCTTCTGGGTTATCCAGGCCGAAAAATATTTAGCCGCCGTTGCTGCCAGGGTGATAACTGCAGCAACCTTTATGGTTTCATAATCCTTGAAAAGAGCACGGATATCAATAAGCATCCCGACCCCTATCAGAAAAAATGGAATAAAGATGGCGTTACCAACAAACTTGATTCTGTTCATCAGCGGCGAGGTTCGTGGAATCAGTTGATTCAAGGCGAGCCCTCCAAGAAATGCCCCGATAATAGCCTCAACACCCGCAGCTTCAGCAAGAAAGCCGCTGAAAAAGACCATGGCCAACACAAAAAGATATTGCAAAACACTATCGTCAAAGCGCTTGAAAAACCATCTGGCAATAATCGGAAAGAGCAGAAGCACAACCAGACTGAAAAGCGTGAGCCCGACAAGAAGCCTGATCCAGAATCCACTCATGACCTCTCCCGTCGAGATTCCGGCAACAACAGCCAGTACGAGCAACGCAAGAGTATCGGTGATAATAGTACCACCAATAGCAATATTAACAGCTTTGTTTTTGGCTATGCCAAGCTTGCTGACAACAGGGTAGATGATGAGCGTGTGAGAGGCAAAGATACTGCCGATAAGAATAGATGAGAGAAGTGAAAATTGAAGAATATAGAGCGACACAACGATGCCAAGCAGAATAGAAACAAAAAAGGTATAGAGCCCAAAAAGAATGCTTTTGCTGCTGTTTTTGCGAAAATCGGCAACATCAATCTCCAGCCCTGCAAGAAACATGATATAGAGGAGCCCGACCGTTCCGAAGAGAATAATACTGCTGTCGCGCAGCATCAAGTTCAGTCCAAAAGGACCAATCACCGCCCCGGCTATAATCAGGCTGACCAGACTCGGAATTTTCAGCCTGCCCAAGAGAACCGGCGCAAAAAGAATGATAAGCAGCAACAGTGAAAACTGCAACACCGGGTTTTTCAAGGGCAGAGTTACATCAAGCGGGCTCATCAACAGCATGGCAAAAAAGTTATTTTCGCCATATACCTTTAAAAAATAAGCTTCAGTGAAAAAGCCATGCAAGGCAAAATGCGATTCAATTCTTCGCTGAAATATGCATATCTTTTCATTCGAACACAAACAGGTTCCCTTACTGCCATTCATAAAACCTTTTACACTCCTTCCATGCACTGGCTCTATCTCATTATCGCTATCCTGCTTGAGGTCTCAGGCACAACCTGCATGAAATTTTCTGACGGCCTCAGTAAACTTGTGCCAACGCTTTTTATCTTTATTTTCTACGGGCTGAGCTTTACCCTTCTCTCAATGGCGCTCAAGGTACTGCCCATCGCATTGACGTATGCTATCTGGTCGGGGGTCGGAACAGCGGCCATTACCGTTATCGGCGTCCTCTGGTTCGGAGAGGGTATCAATGCCATCAAACTTATCTCCCTGCTGCTGATTATTATTGGCGTTGCAGGGTTACACTATGGTCAGGAACAGCCTCACTAAAAGATGAAACAGCAACATATTTATAAAAAAATTGTCGTCAAGGTCGGCACCAACGTCATTACCGGTAAAAACGGAGAGCTTGACCTTGACGTGCTCAACAGTCTCACTGCACAGATTGCTGCACTGCA
>SESH01054779.1_pt1 | contig 23337 bp, 20 predicted proteins | sample 3171561 | NCBI WGS metagenome assembly SESH01 (sample SAMN10866947, study PRJNA518727) | freshwater metagenome | biome: subpolar coniferous forest; feature: holomictic lake; material: water; isolation source: holomictic Lake 442 2011 16.5 m and 2014 13 m | place: Canada: near Kenora, Ontario
CGACCAGCAGGTCCGGATCGCCGACCAGCACGGTGCCGGAGGCGTCACGGCTGACGTTAACCTGATCGGTCACTACCTTGACTGTAATGATCGCCTTGCGGCCATCAAGCCTAGCTTCGATCAACTCCAAGTCCCTGATCCGCTCGATCTTGGTTTCGTGAGTTTCTCCCGCCGCAATCCGCCGCCGCACTTCACCGGCGAAGCTGTCATAGACATCGTCACTCAGCAATGGCCGCAGGACAGCCGTTTCGCCTTCGGCGTAGGCCATCACGATCATTTTAAACGCCGAACGCGCGCCCTTGATAAAGCTCTTTTCGTCAAAGTCGGGGTCGGTCGCCTTAATGTTAGCCAAGCCGGCAGCCAGGGAAACCGGCTCGTCATCCCTGATTTCGCCCGAGTCGGTTACTATGCCCGAGTCGGTTACTATGCCCGAGTCGGTCGAGTCGGAGTGATCGAGCGCCCGCCCCCTTTTTGGCATGATCACAACATTGCTGACCTCCGCCGTACCGCTTCGATCTGACTTATCGCCACGATCCAATGGATTGGGGCGCTGGCGTTCTTCGCCGTGGCGCCGGCCGAGAACGCTACGCAAGCGGTAAACCAGAAATCCTGCGATCAACGCGAAGACGAGAATATCCACGAATGATGTACCTTCACGATTGGCCCTACCGCGCTGGGATCGGGCTGGACGCCATGGCCGGAGGGCATTACCCTCATCACCTCGCGGGCCTGCGCCCACGGGGGCAACCGCAGAGGCTGCCTCCGGTCAAAACTAGGCCGCTACGAAGAAAAGAGCAAGAAGCCATGGCCCCGCAGACGCCCTTTCTCACCCTGCTTTTGCTCGAAATCGCCGTCTTTATCCTGGTTGCCGGCCTGGGCGGTTTTTGGCTGGCGCTCGGTTTGATACTCGCCCTTTCACTGGCCGGGGTTTTTGTCCTGCGCTCGCTGGGCATGACGGTGTTGCGCCGCGCCCAACTTCAGCTTGAACAGGGCCAGATCACTCCCGCCGAGATAGTCACCGGCCTATGGCTGGCGGCGGCGGGCTTGCTTATGCTGGTTCCGGGCTTCATCACCAGCCTGCTTGGCCTTGCCCTGTTCATTCCGCTTTTACGCCGTGGCCTTGGCATTTGGGTGGTTAACCGTTACCGCGCCCACCTTGTCCGTCCGGCCTTCAACCAGCAGTCGCTTCAAGCAACGGAACCTATCCCCGGTGCCAGCCACCACGCGACGCCGTCAATGCTCGAGCCCGGGCCAGTGATCGATGTCGAATTCGAGGACATTCCCGCCGCACCTTCTAGCAATATCCAGGGCCAGCGATACCCCGGGTAAGCGATACCCTGGGCAAGCGATACCCCATTCATTAGGCCAGATGACCATGATCACGCCCAAGACCCCCCCCGGAGTGATGGAACTGTTGCCCCGGCAGCAGGTCGCCTTTCAGGCTATGCTCGACACCATTCGCAGCAGTTATGAGCGTTTTGGTTTCCTGCCGGTGGAAACTCCGGTGTTCGAGACCACCGACGTGCTGTTGACCAAGAGCGGTGGCGAGACTGAAAAGCAGGTATATTTTGTTCAGTCCACCGGGGCGCTGCAACAGAACCGCAAGCCGGAGCTGGCCTTGCGCTTTGACTTGACGGTGCCGCTCGCCCGCTATGTTGCCGAGCATGAGCGCGACCTCGTCTTTCCCTTTCGGCGCTACCAGATTCAGCGGGTTTATCGGGGCGAACGCTCTCAAAAAGGTCGCTACCGTGAGTTCTATCAGTGCGACATCGACATTATCGGCAAGGACTCCCTGTTTCTGCATTTCGATGCCGAAATACCTGCCGTGATTCACCATGTTTTCACCGAGTTGGGAGTCGGTGGTTTTACCATCAACCTCAACAATCGAAAACTGCTGCACGGCTTGATGAGTTATGTCGGAGTCGCCGACGCTGAGGTACAGGCGCAAGTACTGTTTGCGCTTGATAAACTCGATAAGATTGGCCGCTCCGGCGTACTCGATCTGATTAGATCAAACGGTTCCCCCACCACATCCCAGATAGCTGGAGTTATCGAGAAACTTCTTGATCTAATCGGAGAGAATGAAACTACCGATCAGGTTCTGCACCGATTGGCCAAGATTCCTGCCAGCGAACGCCCCCGGCAACTTGACGTCGGGCTTGTCGAGATTACCACCGTTGTCGAGGGGCTACGCGCCTTTGGCGTTCCTGATGAGCGGTTTCGGCTCAACCTGGCCATTGCGCGCGGGCTCGATTATTACACCGGCACGGTCTATGAGACCTTCCTTGATAAATGCCCCGGATTGGGCAGCGTCTGTTCCGGCGGGCGGTATGACGATTTGGCCAGTAACTATACCAAGTCGAGGCTGCCGGGAGTCGGCATCTCTATCGGTGCCACCCGTCTGTTTTCTCAATTACTCGACGCCGGCTTGATCAACGCCGAGGGCGCGAGCACCGTTCACGTCCTGGTAACTCAGATGGATCCGGCGCTGCATAGCCACTACTTCGCGATTGCGACAATGCTGCGGGCGGCGGGACTCAATACCGAAGTGCAGATCGAGCCGGTCAAAATCGGTAGGCAGCTTAAATATGCGAGTCGCGCCGGCATCCCGCTGGTCCTTCTGATGGGGCCGGATGAACAGGCGCGAGGCACGGTCACGCTCAAGCATCTGGCCACCGGCACCCAGCGCGAGGTTGCGCTCAAGGAGGCGGCAAATGAGGCCAAGAATATGCTGGCAGGTCTGTAATGAGTACAGACTTCATAACAGACCCAGACTTAATAACAGACCCAGACTTCATAACTTCATAACAAATAAGACAGCAAAGACTGTATGCCGGATAGCGCCGAGTGGGTGCAAGAGGTCACGGTATTTACCGTGTCGCTGGCAGCCGCTTTCAGCGCGCCTGAAAACAGGTCGGTCCAGATCGAGGTGAATGAAGTGAGGCATGAGTCGGCGCTTGAGACCACCGTTTCATTGACTGGAGGGGCAGTTGTAGCCTTGGTCACGACCTCCTTCATCGCCTGGGCGGCGGTACCGACCTGATTTGCGGCATCGCCAGCGCTAGCGCCGGCCTTGCTGGCGGCATCGCTCGCATAGGCCCCGGCTTGCTTTGCGATATCGACGGCGCCAGCGCCGGCTTTGCCGGCGGCATCAAAGGCAGCAGCACCGACCTTGCTGGCGGCATCAAAGGCAGCGGTACCGGCTTGTCTGGCGGCAACAAGCGCCGTTTCAGCCATCTTGCCGGCTTCGGTGCCGAATTGCCCGCTAAGTTGCTCCCTAATCTGTTCGAGGGTACCAAGGGTGGGAGCGGGAATAGCTGGTGGCGGCAGGGTGGTGGGATCGCCGGCCAACTGAAGCAAATCGGTCATAATACTTTCCTCCAAACGGGCGCCATCAGACTTGGGGAGTTGCACCATCGTCTTCATGGTTTGATGCAAGATCAGCAGCGCATCTAGCTAGCAGCGCATCCGGCAACGCCATTAGCTTTGGCGCATCGGTCCACAGTAGCAGGCAACGCACATCGTGGCCTGGGTAGATGGAACGCACTGCCTCACGATAACCCGCCATTTGGCGCAAGTACAAGGGGGTGACTGCGGCAACATCGCGTGGCGGCGGGCGATTCGTCTTATAATCAACAATCCAAACCTCACGGTCGGTAACTAGCAGGCGATCGATTCGGCCCGACAGCGTTCTGTCACCGATGATGCCGACCAACGGCACCTCAGCCCGACTTCCCGGCCCGAACAACGGCGCGAATTCCGGATGATTAAGCACGGCGAGGGCCTCAAGGACCATCTCGGACTGGATCACGGCCGGCAGCCCATGGACGGGACGGGCGAGGTAACGACTTGCGGCGGTGGCCCGTACCGCCGGCTCCAGTTCGGGCAGGGTCTGGAACAAACGATGCAGTAGCAAGCCGCGCTGGAAGCGGCTGCCGCCATCGCTACCAATTGGCGAGCTTACTGCTGGTTCGTCATCGTCGGGGCGCGAAGGCGACAGCGGCCGCGATGGCTCAGGCTCGTCCGGGGCGACCGTCCGTGCCCAAACCGGCAGCCTCATAAGTTCGGGTGCTGTGGGCGCGATTCTGGGCGCGTCGGTCGGTGCGGTCTGGGGGTCGAATAGGCGTCGGCCCTCACCGCCCCAGCCGCCGCAAAAAGGAAACGCCGTCGTCGAATCATCATTGGCCAGGGCTGCGGCGATAAGGCCGTACCATGAGTCCGGTGCCGAATCGTTCTTGCCGCGCCAGCCGCAAATATACAGACGATCCTCGGCGCGGGTCAGCGCCACGTATAACAGGCGTCGGTACTCTTGGTCGCGGCGTTGATCTGCTGCATTCCTTGCGGCGACACAGACGGCACCTTCTTGTGCCCGGCGCGGAGCATAAAGCGGCACCGTTCGCTGGTCGCCGGGGCTAACGTTATTCGTCTTGATATCGTCCGGCCACAGGATGCGGGCGCTCTGAACTGGTTTGCCCATGGTGTCGGGGAGGAAAACGATTGGTGACTGCAAGCCTTTGGCACCATGAACGGTCATGATTCGCACTAGCCCGCCCACAGAGCCGCCACCCGATTCTTGCTCGCGCTTGATTTCGGCTCCGCTCGCGGCCAGCCAATGCAAAAAAACCTGGAGCGAAGGCGGGTGAATGCGCTGGAAGGTCAGGCAGATCGACAGAAACTCGTCGAGCGGATCACGTGCCTCGACACCCAGGCGTCCGAGCACGGCCGAAAGACCGCTCACCCTATTGGCCGGACATGGCTGATGCAGTACGCTGGCAAAGAATTCATAAGGTGGGGTGAAGTCGGCAACCGACAGCAGGCCATTAAGCCACAGGCGCGCCCGAGCGTACAATGAATCCGACTCGGCTGCGGCCCGCGCTCCCAGCGCCTGCCATAAATTGCCCGGCCGCTGGAAGGCCAGAGCATAAAGTTGCTCTTCATCAAGGCCGATGAACGGACCCTTTAGTACCACCGCCAGGGTAAGATCATCATCGCGCAATAGTAGAAAATCGGCCAGCGCCGTCAGGTCCATCACACTCAGCTGGCCGGTCAGTACCATGCGGTCAACACCGGCCACCGGCACATCACGTTCTTTTAGTGCGCGGACCAGTTCGGCGACGAAGCCGGTCCGTCGCCGCACCAGCACCATTATATCGCCCGGCCGCACAGGACGCCCCCGCGACTCCAGAACTTCGCCACAATCAAGCCAGCCCCGGATGGTGTCGGCGATAGTTGCCGCCAGCCTTGCCTCCGGCTGTTCCATAGGTTCTCGGACCAGCGGCGGTTGCCAGGGCGCCGGTTCCTGCCGCTCTGCGGGACTAACCGGAGGCCACAGCTCGACCAAGCCGCCCTGACCGCGCCGATGGGCGAAATGGCGGATGACGGCGTCAGGCTCCAATGCCACACCGTTCCTAGCTTCGTCGCGAGCGAATACCAAGTCTACCGCGTTCAGCACCGCTGCGGTTGATCGAAACGAAATGTCGAGTCGCACCTGTCGCCACAGCCTTGACGCATTCTCGACCTTGTCCTGGAAATGTCGCCGCAGCCGGACGAATTCCTGTGGGTTGGCCCGCTGAAAGCTGAAGATCGACTGTTTTTCGTCGCCGACTGCAAACACCGTCCGTACCAGCCCTTCGTTTTCGCCCGTGCCATGATTCCCATAGCGGCTGGTTTCGGCGCTGCGGGCTCCAAGCCCGGCGAAGAATTCCTCGGCCAGTCGCGCCACCACCTGCCATTGTTCGGGATTGGTGTCTTGGGCCTCATCGATCAAAATGTGATCAAGCCCGCCGTCAAGCTTGAACAAAACCCAAGGAGCAACCCCATCGCGGGCCAGCAGGTCGCGCGTGGACAGGATCAAGTCGTCATAGTCGAGTAGGGCGCGGGCGTCCTTTTGACGTGCATATGCCTCCAGCATCCCCCCCCCGAAGGTCAGCAGGGCGGCGGTTGCTGTGGCGACACTGGCGGCGCGGCGCTTCTCCAAAACCAGCACCAAGCGATCCGCCTCGGCCGCAAGAATTTCAGGCGCCTCCGCTGCCGCCGCTGCCGCCTTCTTGGTGATCAACGATTTTCGCGGCAGGTCCTTCTCGGTCAGAAAGCACCGCAGATAAGGCGTAAAGCCGGTCGCACGTTCATCAATGCCAGCTGCCAGCCATGCGGCAACGGTGGCCGCTCGCTCCTGGTCGGTTGGGGAGCCTCGACCCAGCACAGGACAAACGCGACGCAGATCATCGTAGGCAAAAGCCGAGTCGGCACATGCGGCCTTGGTAATCGTTTCCTCGTCGGCACCGGAAGCGACGCCCAGCAGCCGGTGGACCTCCGCCACCGTCGCCTCAAGTCCGCCGTGTCGGTCGAGGATAATGCGAATACGGCTGCGCTCCTTGGCCAGCTCGGCCATTAACGCCCCCAGCCCCTCCTCTTGTAAATCGGCGGTGAGGCGGACCAGCGCCCGGCCTAGCGGCGCTTCCGGGGCAAGACGAGACGCAGATAATATCTCACTGCGGGCTCGATTAAGTAATTCGCTAGCTGTCGCTTCATCCATTACTTCGAAATGGGGTGCCAGTCCTGCCTCGAGGGGAAAACGACGCAATAATGACTGACAAAAAGCATGGATAGTCTGGAGCTTCATGCCGCCTGGGCAATCGATTACTCGGGCGAACAACCTGCGTGCCTCGCAGCGGGTGGCGGGGTTAGGGCGCTCGCCGGTCAGATCGCACAGCCTTTGCTCCAGCTCGTCGTCGCTCACCGTTGCCCACAGCCCAAGCGTGCGGTTGATCCGGTTGGCCATCTCGGCCGCCGCAGCCTTGGTGAAGGTCAGGCAAAGAATGCGAGCGGGCGGAGTCCCGGCTAGCATCTGGCGCAGCACCCGGTCGGTCAGAACCTTGGTCTTGCCCGATCCCGCCGACGCCGCAACCCAAACCGATGCCGCCGGATCTGACGCCAGTCTTTGGCGGACGTTAGGGTCAAGGCCCGCTAGGACCACTATTTTAGCATCCTGGCTATGGTCGCGGTGGTGCTGTGGCCGGCAGTAAGTTCAGCAAGCAATACCCGCCCGCCATATGACTGGACGAACTCGCTTCCCACCACCTGATCAATCCGATAGTCGGCACCCTTGACCAGCACATCGGGCTTTAGCGCCGTAAGTAAAGCTAGCGGCGTGTCTTCGTTAAAAATCACCACTAGATCGACTGAAACTAGCGAGGCGAGTACGGTGGCCCGCGCCATCTCTGACTGCACCGGTCGAGCTTCACCCTTAAGCCGACGCACCGACTCGTCGCTGTTGAGCCCCACCACCAACCGATCGCAGCCGGCCCGCGCCTGTTGCAATAAGGAGATGTGGCCGGGATGAAGCAGGTCAAAACAGCCGTTGGTGAAGCCGACTCGTCGGCCCTGGCGGCGCCAGCGTTCCAGACGGTCGAGCGCTCCGTTGAGCGGTAACACCTTGGCCTCGCCTACCGACCATTCCTGATGGCGTAGCGCCGCAGTCAGCTCGGTCGGCCTCACCACGGCGGTCCCGACCTTGCCGACTACCACCCCCGCCGCCAGATTGGCCAGCCGAGCCGCCTCGGCCACCGGAATTCCGGCCCCCAACGCCGCGCCCAGCATCGCCACGACAGTATCGCCGGCACCCGAAACGTCGTAAACTTCACGCGCCTCCGCCGCCAGATGCTCGACCCGTCCGTTGTTGCCGATAACGGTCAAGCCCTGTTCGCTGCGGGTAACCACCATCGCGCTGATGCCGCAATCTTCCATGATTCGGTGCGCCGCTGCGACAATATCCTTATCGCTGCCAACCGGCATGCCGCTGGCCTGGGCCAATTCGCGACGATTGGGAGTGACCAGATCAGCGCCACGGTAGCGCCGATAGTCGGAACCCTTGGGATCAACTATCACGGCCCGGCCCGCCTGGTTGGCGGCCATAATCAGTGCCCGTATGACCTCGGCGTTTAGCACGCCCTTGCCGTAATCCGAGAGGATCACCGCCTTGACTTCGTGCATAAGCTCCCTCGCCACCGCAAGTAGACTGTCGCGCGATGTCTCGGAAATCGGCGCCACAGTTTCAATGTCTGTGCGAAGCAGTTGCTGGTTGCTTGCAAAAAAGCGTGTCTTCTCCGAAGTCTGGCGTCCAGGCTCGGTGATGATATGGCAACCGTCGGCAAGCCCGCCCTCAACCAGTCGGCGCATTACCGCCGAACCAACCTCGTCACCGCCGACCACCGAGAGAAAGCGCGGCTGACAGCCTAACGCCTCCAGGTTGGCCGCAACGTTGCCAGCACCGCCGAGCATGGTCGCGTTGCGTTCGATGCGCAGGATTGGAATCGGTGCCTCGGGGGATATCCGCTCGACCGATCCGTAGACGAACCGGTCCAGCATGACATCGCCAACACACATCACAGGTGTGCCAGCCAGGGCTTCTATGTCGCGGGCAAGATCACTCATAAAGTCAATTTACCCGCCTTCGGCCACTTCACGCTAATGAAACTTGCGGTATTGCATCGCACTACCGGCAGATTTTTGGCAGATTTTGGTCAACAGGATTACTTCCACCGCATTCTGCCGCCGGCGGCGCTGTCAGACAGCAGCGGATATCGTCCGGGATTGGGCAACTGGTAATGCCACCATTCAAATGGATAGTGGGTCCAGCCGGCCGCTGTCATGATCCCGAGTAAAAGCGCTCGATTGCGCTGAGCTTCCGGGTCAAGGTCGATGCGGCCGTGATGGGAGTACGGCGTCATGTCGTCAAAGCCGGTTCCCATCTCAAGCGGATGGCCGTCGATGCCGTCAAGGGTCACGTCCAGGGCAGCACCGCGCGAATGGCAGGAACCAATCATGGGGTCGGCGATGTAGGTCGGATCCGGCAAGGCCCGCCACAGCGACCACTGGGCTTCCACCGGACGAAAGCCGTCGAACAGTCGCAGGCGGTAACCCAACCCTCGCGCCAACGCCACCGCCCGCAGTAGCGGCTCAGCCGCCTCTGGTCGAAGCAGGCACAATGGGCGCCGATAAAGCGGCGCGCCGGTCAGGTTGTCGGCGGTAGCGTAACGAATATCGAGGTATACATCGAAAAGCGGGGGGGCGATTTCAATCAACATGATGGCAAACTCCGGGGCCTCACTAAATCAACAGGCTGAAAATCAACAGGCAGCAGGAGCGGTCCTCTTCATGAACCAAGCCCATCGCATCAAGCAGATACCCTTGTCGCCGTCAAGCCAAGCGGGCAACCTAAGCGAGTCGGGCGTGAAGGTGCTGGCAATCGACACTGCTGCGGCGGCTTGTTCGGTGGCGATTTGGCGGAGTACGGCACCGCTGGTCAGTCGCTTCGAGGTGATGGAGCGGGGTCACGCCGAGCGGCTGGTGCCGATGATCGCCGAAGTGTTGGACGAAGCCGGGCTGACAGCCGCAGCACTGGACCGATTGGCTGTGACAGTGGGGCCGGGGGCGTTTACCGGCCTCAGGGTCGGGCTTGCCACCGCGCGCGGGCTAGCGCTGGCCATCGGTCGGCCGCTGCTTGGCCTGACCACCTTCGAGGTAATCGGCCATGGCCTCGCCCCGGAACTGCGGGCGGGCAGGAGCGTCCTGGTTGCCGTCGAGTCACGGCGATCAGAAGTATTCCTCCAGCGCTTCACTGCCGACTTAGTCGCCGAAGGCCCACCGACGCTGCTTACCGCCGAAGGCTGTCGAGCGTGGCTGCCGGCCGGGCCTTTGCTGGTGGCTGGCTGTGGGGCCGCCGCCCTGCGTGAGATACTCGGCGATCGACTCGATACCGTCTTTGTTGCCGGTCCCGGCCTGCCCGACGCCGCAGTGGCGGCGCGACTGGCCGCCGGGTTGGACGTTGGCGCCGGTCTGCCGCCGCGCCCGCTTTATCTACGTCCGCCCGATGCCATGACGGTGGCGCAGAGGGCCGCACAATGAATCTGGATATTCCGACTAATCTGGTTATACCGACCCGGGCGGCGCTGCCTGGGGACGCCCCGTTGTTGGCGGCGTTGCACGCTCCTTGCCATACTGATGCAGCGTGGTCGGATGCGGCACTGGCAATGTTTCTCGAGTCGCCCGGAGTTTTCGGAGCCATCGCATACAAGGGCACCGCTCCATCAGATGACGCGCTGGCAGATGACGCGCTGGCAGATGACGCGCTGGCAGATGACGCGCTGGCAGATGACGCGCTGGCAGATGACGCGCTGGCAGATGACGCGCTGGCAGTTGACGCGCTGGCAGATGACGCGCTGGCAGTTGACGCGCTGGCAGGTGACGCGCTGGCAGATGACGCGCTGGCAGTTGACGCGCTGGCAGTTTCCACGCAAATGGCGGCTGGATTTATCTTGTGCCGGGCCGCCGGTGATGAAGCCGAGATTCTAACCCTGGCCGTGTTGCCGGAGAAACGCCGCCGGGGACTGGGCTACCGCCTGCTGGCCGACGGCTTGGCCGGTGCAGCTGCGCGGGGAGCACGAACGATGTTCCTAGAGGTCGCGGAAGACAACATTGCGGCACTGGCGCTTTATGCCGGAGCGGGTTTTATTCCGGTGGGAAGGCGGCCCGGCTATTATATTTCCGCTGGCCGCTCTATAGCCGCGACGGTCATGGCGCGTTCACTCGCAGGTTAGGCGTAATTCATCAACGTCTAGCCACCGTAACAAGATGAACACCATCTGGCATGTCCGGAATTTCTGGGGCAACTAGAATGACCCGGAAGCCGATCTCGGCCAGGGAAGGTGACAGGTTCTCCAATGCCTCCCCCGGCCTAACGCGAATCGTCAGTATGTCGTCCAAGCCAATTATCTCCAATGCGAGGCGGACTTTGACGAACGTCATCGGACAGACTTGGCCGGTTATGTCTATGAAGTGTAGCACTGGCACTGAACTTCCCATTCTGCCCTCGATCAATCTTTTTTTTTAGACGGTATTGCTAAAGCTCGGTATATATCTTACAATAATAATCGATCAATGAAACTGCATCGCCGCTAATGTGGTTCTGCCAACAAACTGGAGTCAAATTCAAATGAGCAACGGTGCATCTACCAACGACCTCTTGTCGCTGACGTCGGTAATCGTGGCCGCGCATGTCAGCAACAATACCATATCGCTTGCCGACCTGCCGCACCTTATCGACCAAGTTTACAAATCCCTTGCCATTTCTGGAATCGAGCAACCGTTGGTCGCCGAGCGGCCGCAACCGGCCGTTCCTGTTAAGAAATCAGTTACACAAGATTTCATTATCTGTCTTGAGGATGGGAAGAAACTCAAGATGCTCAAGCGGCACCTTAAAACATCTTATAACATGACTCCTGATGAATACCGCGAGCGTTGGCAGCTTCCCTCTGATTATCCGATGGTAGCACCGAATTATGCACGTCAGCGTAGCACGCTGGCAAAGGAGATCGGTCTTGGCACGCGGCCTCGTCGAGTCGTGGACTAAGCATCCAGGCAACGGAGCCCCGCCGGGGCGGTGGCCCCGCTGGCACATACCCCGCCGGGGCGGTTTTTGCGAATAAACTCGGATCTCCCTTGCAAGATGGCGTTGACCGGAACCCGGTGGTTCATGGTATGCGTGGAAGTCGGTAGCCTAATCACCGGTTAGGAGGGTTGCCCGCCTTTTCGGCACGAGGGCGGGACCGGTGGCGGGGGCATGGCAAGACGAACCTACGCGGCGCGAACCAGAGCATGGTCGAAATATCGACGGATCCACTGAATAACGCCGATCTGCGTATTGGCAACCTTGAGGTTCGGCTTGCCGCGACGGCAGCCGAAATTGATGCGGCACAACGGTTGCGCTACGAAATTTTCTATAATGAGATGGCCGCGCAGCCGTCACCAGAAATGGCCGCCCGTTGCCGCGACTTTGATCGCTATGATGATGTTTGCGATCATTTGTTGGTAATCGACCACAATCGAGGCGATGGACCGGAGGGGGTGGTCGGAACCTACCGCCTGATCCGCCGGGCGGTCGCCAATCGGACGGGCGGCTTTTACAGCAGCAGCGAGTACGACATCAGCCGGCTTGACTCATATCCTGGCGAAATTCTTGAGCTTGGCCGGAGTTGCGTCGATGTTGACTATCGAACTCGCGGCACCATGCAATTGTTGTGGCGTGGCATTGCCGCCTATGTCTGGGAGCTGAAAATCGGCCTGATGTTCGGCTGCGGTAGTCTGCGTGGCACCGATCTCCAGGCGCTGGCGCTGCCCCTTTCTTACCTGTATTTTCATCATTTGGCTCCGGAGGATTTGCGGCCAGTCGCACTGCCTGACCGCTTTTCCGACATGCGACTGATGCGGCCGGAGACGATAAATCGACGAGAGGCGCTTGGCAAACTACCGCCTCTGATCAAGGGTTATCTGCGCTTGGGCGGCTTCGTCGGCGACGGGGCGGTGATCGACCACCAGTTTAACACCACCGACGTCTGCATCGTGGTTAAGACCGAACTTGTAACCGAGAAGTATTATCGCCACTACGACCGGCAAAACACTACGACCGGCAAAACCGGGATACCGGCGTGAGCTGAACCGGAGCCGCTTTCCCAATCCAGCCTCAGGGTGCCGCAATGGGATCGCCCGCAATGGGATCGCCCGCAATGGGATCGCCCGCAATGGGATCGCCCGCAATGGGATCGCCCGCAATGGGATCGCCCGCGCTTGGCGTCGTTCGCCTGATTGTCTATCTAATCTGGACGGCCTTGATTCTGCCGGTTCAAGGCGTGGCGGTGATGCTGCGCCTGGAAGTTCGTCGCTGGTTGCCGCTGTTGTATCACCGTGGCATCCTGTGGATATTTGATCTGAAGGTTGAGGTTATTGGCACTTGTTCGCGTAAACGACCAACACTGTTCATCTCCAACCATGTTTCTTACCTCGATATCGAGGTCTTGGGCTCGCTGATTGCTGGATCTTTCGTAGCTAAGAGCGAGGTGGCGGGGTGGCCCGTATTCGGTGCGCTGGCTAAGCTTCAGGAGACGGTGTTTATAAACCGCAAATTCCGTCACGATGTGAAGCGCCAGGGTGAAACCATGCTCGGTCGGCTGGTTGCAGGCGATAGTTTAATTCTATTTCCCGAGGGCACTTCATCGGACGGCAACCGGGTGCTGCCGTTCAAGACTGCGCTCTTTAGTGTCGCGGCTCAGCTGATCGACAATCAGCCTTTGGTGGTCCAGCCCATATCGCTGACCGCCGTGGCGCTCGACGGGATGCCGCTTGGCCGGTCCTTGCGGCCGCTTTACGCTTGGTATGGCGACATGTTCCTCGGGCCACATTTGTGGCAAATCGCAAAAATTGGCGGCATTACGATTGTTGTTCAATTCCATGCGCCAGTGTCCATTGATACGGTGGGTTCACGCAAGGAGATGTCTGATCATTGTTTTAGGATGATTCGGGACGGCGTCGCCCATGCTGTTTCGGGGAGCAGCGCCACTCAGATTTCGACCTCGAAGGCAAATAACTGAGGAAGTACGGGAATTGAGCAAGACGCTTTTTATTAAGACCTGGGGCTGCCAGATGAACGTCTATGACTCGGCGCGCATGGCCGACGTTCTTGCGCCTGTGGGCTTTCGGCAAGTTGATTGCGCTGATGACGCCGATATGGTGATCCTCAATACTTGCCATATTCGCGAAAAGGCGGCGGAAAAGGTGTTTTCCGAGCTGGGTCGTCTGCGGGCGTTGAAAAAGCGCAAACAGGCACGAGGTGGGCACATGATCCTGGCGGTAGCCGGCTGCGTTGGTCAGGCCGAGGGTGCTGAGATCATGGCTCGCGCGCCCTATGTTGACATTGTTTTTGGTCCCCAGACTTATCATCGTTTGCCTGAAATGGTGGCTAAGGCGGCGGCGGAGACCGGCGGCAACGTGCTGGATACCGAGTTCCCGGTTGAATCCAAATTTGATTTTCTGCCCGAGGAGCAGGCGACTCAGGGTGTGAGCGCGTTTCTGGCGGTGCAGGAGGGTTGTGACAAGTTTTGTACATTCTGCGTCGTTCCTTACACCCGTGGTGCCGGGTATTCCCGTCCGGTCCTAGATATCCTGGCCGAGGCGCGGCGGTTGATCGCAGGCGGTGCCCGCGAGATCACCTTGCTCGGTCAGAACGTAAACACTTGGCGTGCTGAGGGCTTGGCCGGTGAGGGAAGCTGGGGCTTGGGCCGACTGCTGCGGGAGGTTGCCGAACTGGAAGGGTTGATCAGACTCCGTTACACAACCTCCCACCCCGGCGACATGGACTTATCTTTGATGTCGGCCCATGCCGAGGTGCCGAAGTTGATGCCGTTCGTCCACTTGCCGATCCAGAGCGGCTCGAACCGCATCCTGGCCTTGATGAACCGCAAGCATGAGGTCGTTGAGTATCGTCGAGTGGTCGACCAGCTGCGCCATTTTCGGCCCGACATTGGGTTGTCGTCAGATTTCATCGTTGGCTTCCCGGGCGAGACAGACGCTGATTTCGCAGATACCCTGGCGCTGGTTGAGGAGATCGGTTACGCCCAAGCCTATTCATTCAAATACAGCCCGCGCCCCGGCACCCCCGCCGCCGAACTCGCCGCCGAAGCTTCCGTGCCCGAGTCGGTCATGGGGGAGCGCCTAGCCCAACTTCAGGAGCTACTCAACCGTCAGCAGTTGGCGTTCAACCAAGCCGCCGTCGGCTCGGTAATGTCGGTGCTATTCGACCGGCTAGGCCGGCGACCGGAACAATTGCTCGGACGCAGCCCATTCATGCAGGCGGTGCATGTTGTGGCGGGCGAGGAACTGCTTGGCTCGCTGGCTCAGGTCCGTATCGAGCGGGCACTCGCTAACAGCCTTTCGGGGAGCTTGGTATAATTAGGCCTTGGCCAGAATGACCTTGTATGAGCCGGTCTCGACGAGGGTTCGGAAGCTGCGGAAATTTGCCTCAATCAGCGACTCATAGGGAAGGTTGCGGTTGGCGACAAGAATCAGCCGACCTCCCGGCACCAATCCTTGGGCGGCGGCGTTTATGAACGATCGCCCCAGATTGAGGTCGGCCGCCTTGCCGCTATGGAAAGGCGGGTTCATAATTATGGCGTCAAATGCCCGGCTGGGAATACCGGCGGCAACATCATGCCAATGAAACCCGATTTCAACCGAATCCCGGAAGCGGTCGAGATTGGCCCTGGCCGCCTCCAGGGCCAGCCATTCAGCTTCAAACAGGTCAAGCTTGGCGATGCGGTTTGTGCGTTCCAGCAGTCTTAGTGAAAGGTAACCCCACCCCGCGCCTAGATCGGCCACACGTCCTGACAGGTCGTTAGGCAAGTGCTCAAGCAATAGGGCGGACCCGTCGTCAACCTTGTTCCAGTTATATAGCCCCGGCCGCGACTGGCAGCCGGTTTCGGGCACCAGTTGCAACCGGCCAGTTTCCACCCATCCCGCTAATGTGGGGGGAATATCGGCGGTTCGCTCAGCCCAAAACACCCGGCAATGGTATTTTGATTTCGAGCCGACTGCCCCGACGACCGATGCAAGCGCACGCTCGACCGAGTCGGCCCCGATATTATTGGCCCCGGCGCAGACCAAGATGCCACCTGGCCTAAGGGCCAGCCAGCCCCGGCCCAAATTAGCCAGGTTCTCGGCCTTGTGCTTAGTCATCAGGCAAAGCCCGACATCAAAGCTGCCGACATCAAAGCTTCCCCCGGGCAGTTCGTGTTTCACGTGAAACCCAAAGCTCAGCAAATTTTCGTAAGTTGGTTTGAAACTCTGTTCGCAGACCAGTGCCCGCCGCCAAGCCTCATCCAGGACGGCTCCCGCCTCGGCGCGCAGAAAAAAACCACGCCCCGGCTGGGGCGGAGGGACAAGACCCTGACGAAACGGCAGGAGGAGGGCTTGAAGGGTGTTTGACATGGAGCAGATACCAAATCGCGGATTGTTACCCAACCGTTCGAGATTGCGGTTATACAGGAACCTCATCCCTTGATGCCACCCAAGTGAAATGGCAGGCCCTGACCATGCGAATCATAAGCCCATGCGAATTATAAGTATTGTCTCTCAGCTCGGCTATGGCAGCCAAAAAGATGTCCGCTCGATGATTAGGGCCGGGAGATTATCGGCGGCGACGGGCGAGTTGCTGGTCGTCAATTCTCAGGTCAATCACGCGGATATTCGATTGGACGGCTGTCCGCTGGACCCTCCGGCCGGGATGACGCTGATGATGAATAAGCCATGCGGTTACACCTGCTCAACCAGCGACCCGGGCCGGATTGTTTACGAGCTGCTGCCGCCGCGTTTCACCCGAAGGAAACCCGCCGTGGCGACGGTGGGGCGTCTTGACCGCGACACATCCGGCCTTCTTTTGTTGACCGATGACGGGGTTTTGCTCCACCGCATCATCTCGCCACGCCGCGCCATCGCCAAAACCTATGAAATCACCCTGGCTCGGCCCTTGCGGGGCGACGAGGCGGAGATATTCGCAAGCGGAACCCTGATACTCCGGTCAGAATCAGAACCACTGGCACCAGCCAGACTCGAGCCGCGTGACACCAAGTCGGCGGCCATCTCGATCATCGAAGGCCGCTATCACCAAGTCCGGCGAATGTTCGCTGCGCTCGGTAATCATGTGGAGACTCTGCACCGGACGGGTATCGGTGAGCTTCGTCTGGCGGGACTCAAGCCCGGCGATTGGATTCCCCTCGGTAGGGATGAAATCGCACAGGCTCTCTCTGTGGGTTTGGGGAGGTGCGGTTAAATACCCATTATTTGCGCGCCTTGCGTGCTGCATAGCGGGCGTCGCGGGCCGCCTTGCGCTTATCGCGCAGGGCGATGAGTTCAGCTGCGGCTTCAGCCTCCGCCGTCTCGCGGGCGGCCTGATCGGCGATCTGCTGAGCCTCCAAAAGCTCCTGTGCCTTCTTGCGGTCGGCGATGGCTTGTGCCTTGGCGGCTTCCCTCGCCTCCTTACGCTGAATCTCGCGCTCGGCTTGGGCGGCGGCTGCAGTCAAACGGATGGCCTGACGTTCCAAGTACACCGGATCGTTGACATCAACCATGTTAAGACGCCACTTCTCCAACTGCGCCTTCTTGGCGTCGGCCGCAGATTTCATGCGCTCGTCTAAACCGGCTATGACCTTTGATTTGAAATTACTTTCGGCCTTATGCATGCATTTCCCTTAGTAGGCGAACTTGACGAGAAGGTTCTTCGCTGGTCCATATTAACCGAATGGCCTGCGGGAAGGCCCGCGAAAACCTCGCTTCGATTAGCGCGACTCGATTGCCTTGTCAATGGCTAGCTAGGGACTTGCTAGGGGACTTGCTGGGGTATGCTGGCGTGATTTGCTTGTACGGATAAAGTGTGCTGAATTCGAGGGCCCTTGGGTAGGGTCGCAGAACTGTACGCCGGGAGCTTTGGATCAAATGCACGCTTTTATCTGTGCCACTATTTTCACCGGCGAGGTTCTGCGGCGCGGTGCCGCCGTCCTGGTCGAGAAAGGCATCGTCATCGCGGTGACAAAAGTTGCCGACATTCCCGAGCGGGCGATGCGTTGCGACCTTGGTGACGCCCTGCTTGCCCCTGGCTTCATCGATATTCAGGTCAACGGCGGTGGCGGTGCTTTGTTCAATGATATGCCCAGTGTGGAAAACCTGTCCCGGATCGCCGCTGCCCATCGCCGATTCGGCACTACTGGATTTCTGCCCACCCTGATCAGCTGCTCGCGATCAAAGCGGCGCGCCGCCCGTGAAGCGGTTGCGACGGCCCTCAATGGCGTCGTTCCCGGTGTTCTCGGGCTTCACCTGGAGGGGCCGCACCTTAACCCGGCAAGGCGGGGCGTCCACGACATTCGCTGGCTTGCAGCGCCCGACCTCGAGGACGAGACACTGATGGCGCCACTTGCCGATGGCTGCCTTTTAGTTACCCTCGCGCCTGAAATTATGTCCTTGGAACTGATCGAGCGTTTGGCCCGGGCCGGCGTTTTCATCGCAGCCGGACATACTGCCGCCGATTACGACCGAACCCGAGCGGCCCTTGCGGCCGGCATGACAGGTTTCACCCATTTGTTCAATGCGATGGCCCCATTCTCCCACCGCGAGCCTGGCGTCATTGGAGCGGCGCTCGACGACGCAGAAAGCTGGTGCGGGATCATCGCCGACGGTCACCATCTCCATGATGCCGCGATCAGATTAGCTTGGCGGGCTAAACGAGCCGGTAAATTGGTACTCGTTACCGACGCCATGCCACCGGTGGGAGCCGGGTCCGACTTCGGGGCATTTCGGCTCGGCGATGAAGTGGTCACCGTGGTTGACGGACGCTGTATCACCGCCGAGGGCAGGCTGGCCGGTTCGGCACTCGATATGGCTACTGCGGTGCGCAACTGCGTTGAGCGAATCGGGATTCCCCTTGAGGAAGCTCTTCGCATGGCTGGCGCCTACCCCGCCGCCGCCCTTGGATTGAGCCATCGCTATGGCCGCATTGCCGCCGGTTACGCAGCTGATTTCGTGGTTCTTGACGAACGCCTGACGGTACGCCAGACTTTTATTGCAGGGCGGGCTAGCACCGCTTGCCATTCGGAGGAAACGCCATGCATCTCGACATGATAATAATTCTCGGTACAGTCGCCTTCTTTTACTGGCAAACTCGCTCGGCCTGAAGCCTGGCGCGGAATGGGCGGCGGAGCCATTCTTGCTTGGTCCCGTCGTCCACCGGCTCCGGAGAAAACCAGCTAGCGAATCGCCTCAAGGTTGAGGCTCATATGTGTGCCCCCTGTTTTATCGAGATGCGGAAGGTAGGCCTGCGAAAAGTCGTCAACATCTTGGTGCTCGGTCAACCGCCAGTCCCAGTGTCGGACCGAGGCAAAGCCAGCCTGGACGAGGAGCTGAGACAGTAGCTGTTCGTCGAATACCATTTTGTGGAAATCATCGGGATGGCGTTGGCCGCCGGAAATCAGGCCTATTAGCCCGTTCAGCGCATCTTCCAGCCCGTGCTCATAATAGAGTTTCGCGCAAGCTGCGAAGTCCGGCACCGCTAGGCGCAACACTCCGCCCGGTCGCAGCACTCGTCCCCACTCTTTCAGTACTGGCAAGCATTCCCAACGGGAAAAGTGCTCCAGAACATGGCTAGCATAAATTAGATCAACCGTGGCATCGGAAATGAAATCCAATCGCTCGATGCGGGCAACATAATCGACATGGGGCCATGGTCTTGCGTCGATATGATAGAAGCCCGGGATGTAGCGTTGCCCACAGCCTAAATGAAGCCTTCGCCCCGGTTGTTTATTATTGGTTTGTTTATTATCGGCTTGTTTAACGTCGGCTTGTTTTACATTGGGGGGGGTAGGTTCGGCGGGCGTAGGTTCGGCCATCAGACGCAGCCAGCGAGCCAGCTGCCGGGTCGGGAAAACCCAGCAGTTTCGGGCAACACCGTCGGCCCGGCTTTGCGCGCACTAGCCATTAACCGGCCGATGGGACGCCGGAACAGTCGGATATCGGCGGGGGAAAAACCACAATCGACCAAAAGGCGGCCCAAGGCTTCGCGGTTGGGAGCAAACCAGTTCCAGCCTGGAACCATTGATCCGGCATATGAACAAATACTGCCAGAACCGGCCTCCGCCTTCGTCTCAATCAAAAGCTGTCCTCCCGGGCGCAAATAGGCAAAGCATATCCTCAATAGCAGGATTGGGTCGGTTACATGATAAAGGACACCAGAACAATAGACTAAATCGAAGCTACTGCCCCAGGCAGGCTGGTCTTGATAGAGGCTTGTGGTTTCAACCACGGCATCGCATCCTACCAATTCCGACAGGCGCCGCGCAGATGAGGCTGATCGGCAATGCTCTTCAATGGCGACGACCGAACCGCCCAAACCAGCGAGCAACAGCGTGTCACCACCCGACCAGCAGCCGACATTGAGTACCCGCTTGTCGTTCAGCGACGGTGGCAACAGACCGTACTGGATGGCCTCCTCGGCGATCTCAACATGACGCGAAGCCATCGCCCCGGCGCGGCAAAACCCGAACCCGAAATCATGATCATGACCCCAGGTAAAAAAATCACGAAAGCAGTGTTTGGCCCGTTTCGCCGCAGTCCAGTACTCGTCGGCGGCGAAATCATCGGGAAACTCGGCCAACAATCTGTCGCGAGCGTCTTTTGCCGCAGCTTCGGTACCGAATTGCCAGCGGGCTAGCGCGCGTGCCACCAAGGCCCGGGAATAGGACTCTGAAAGCACTGAAACAGCTTCGTCAAATATCGTTTCCTCAAGCATAGCTTCCTCTAACACTATCGTTCATGAAAAACAAGTATGCCGAAGAAAGGGAACTGCCGACCTGTTGATCAATTTCAGAAAGGATATAATGGCAAAGATCGTACGATTTATACAAAACGTGGACTAGGATCGCCATTTTAACGAGCTTGTCGAGCGGTAGATTGGGCAAATCAAGACTGTGCCGAATATAAATAGCGTCACTCCAAAGATGTTGGTTAATACCTGCATTGATGTCATTATTGCAAATAATCGGCTTATATGTTCTTTGCCCAAATCCGAGAAAGGTGTGGAACTGGAAACCAGCTTTTCTAAGAAACTGATCGATTTCAGCAAACAGCGGTTGATCCTCGTATAGCTCGACGAAGCAGACTTCGGTATGAACTATGGTGGTGCGTGCCAGAACTTCATGACCATTGCGAAAAACCATCAACTCGGAGCCTTGGACGTCAATCTTAAGCAAGTCAACATCTTGGTCCCCAAGAACATCGTCAAGCCTAGTCGTCTCCACGGCATGAGTGGCAATCAAGGTTGTAAGCTCTGCCAGGTTGGTGAATATTTCCAGAAGTTTCCGGTTGGGTGGGAAAAGCGAACCGGTCATGGCATGGTTGGTTTGGTAATAGGTCGCGGGTCCGCCGTCCCCGACAAAATTGGGAAAGATACGGTAGCCGTTGCCCATAACAAGGTTGAGTTTGTCGCACTCGGTTTTGTCAGGCTCAAAGGCAAAGACGCGTGCGCGCCCCACCTCGACCAAGCCATGGTAGAAAGGTCGGTTGGAGTCTAGCAGCATCGCACCGATGTCGGCGATCGAAATCATCGATGTCGGCGGCAGCAGGTCATAAAGCTCCATCACTTCGGGCCTTCGTTACGGGCCACAGGCGGCCGTCCACATGTCGCGAAAGGCGTTTTCAACGGCGCGGGTGAAGCCGAACGCATCGCACAGGGAGGACGCCGCCATGCGCCCGCGTAAATCCTTGTGCAGTTCCCGCAACCGGTCAGGGCGGGCCGTCAAGCCGCAAGCGATGTTAACCAACTCATCTGGGCAGGTGGCGGCCAATTCCTCCAGGCCGAGTGCTGCGAGAAAGGTCAGGCCGAAACGTGATACCATGCGCTCGCCTGCCAGGGTAATGACCGGCACCCCCATCCACATCGCCTCGCAAGTTGTGGTGCCGCCGTTGAATGGCAGTGGATCCAGGCAAATATCGATCTCGTTGTATTGCCTGAGGTGTTCCCAGAGATTAGGCGCATAGGCAAGCCAAGTCAGCCGCGCCGGTACGATGCCGTGAGCAGCGAACAAGCGTTCAAACTTGGCGATGGTCTTGGCGTCGGCCGAACTCTGTCCCTTCAGGAACAACCGGCTGCCGGGAATGGCCAGCATTACTTGCGACCACAGCGCCACCGTTCTTTCGCCAACCTTGGTGAAGTTGTTGAACGAGCCGAAGGTCAAGATGCCGTTGCGATCCATCGGCAAGGGGCCACAAGGCGGTACCTCGGTCAATGGCCGGTAAAGAAATGAGCAGCGCGGCAATCGCCACAACTTTTCGCTGAAACGCTCGCTGCCCGAATCAGGCGTTAACCAGCGGTCGGTCAGGCGGTAGTCGATCCGTGTCAGGCCGGTGGTGGTGCCGTAACCGAGCCAGTTTACCTGGACCGGTGCCGGCTTGCGCGCGAACACGGCTAGCCGGTTGTTGGCGGTATGGCCGGCGAGATCAACGAGTATATCGATGCGGTCGGAACGGATGCGCTCAGCTACGTCGTCGTCCGATACGCCGATCGTTGAAAACCAGCCATCGGCCAACAGTCGCAGCCCTTCGGTCAGGGGGTCGGGTTGCGCGACTTCGGAATAGCAGAAGACCTCCACCGTCGTCCTGTCATGACAGCGCAGCATAGGTTCGAGGTAGAACGCTACAGCATGGTTGCGAAAATCCGGTGAGACATAGCCGATTCTCAGCCGCCGCGTCCGCTCGGCCTGCACCGGACGGGCCTGGGCCGGCACCGTGGCGCGGCTCTCGATCAAGGTGCCAATTTCGAAATGCCTTTGCGCCAGCGCTTCGTTGCTGATGCTGTCGTCATAGTTAATAGTGAACAATATATTGCTTAGGCACTGAATAAAACTAGGGTTTATGGCAAGAGCGCGCTCGTATTGTATAACGGCATCCGCGTACATTCCCTGGGCTTGGAAAACGTTGCCAAGGTCGTTGTACGCCTCACTGTAATTTGGCTTAATCGCCACGGCGCAGCGGAATTGACCTTCTGCCTCCGTCAGCCGTCCAAGTGAGTAATAGGTAATGCCAAGATTGTAGTGGGCTTCAGCGTAATCAAACTTAATGGCCAATGCTTGCTGATATAGCTTGATTGCCTCATTCGGCCTGCCTTGTGCCCTTAATACAAGCCCAAGGTTATTGTAAGCTTCGGCGTAGTTGGGAGCGAGTGCGATAACCTGTTCGAACTCCCGCTGGGCCTCCTGAAACTTACCCTGAGCCTGCAACAGGATGCCCAAGTTGTTATGGGGTGCCGCAAGCTCCGGCTTAAGGACAAGGGCTTGGCGGTAGCTGTGTTCGGCATCCTTGGTCTTGCCCAAATTTTGCAATGCAATGGCTAGATTGTAATGCATCTCGGCATAATTGGGCGCTAACGCAAGACCCTGCGCGTAAGCTTTGGCCGCCGCTTCTGATTGCTTCATCTGCAACAGAACATTGCCAAGGTTGCACAATGCGTCGACATAATCTGGCTTGAGATGCGTCGCCTGTTCAAACTCGGCGACGGCTTGGGGCAACAGGTCGCGGGCGCGTAATGATGCCCCGAGGCTGTTATGATACTCAGCTACGTCACGCTTGAAATGCATTGCTCGCCGAATAAGGGTGTCGGCGTCGTCATGACGTCCAGCTCGGCCGGCGATGAAGCCGAGCGTGTGCCAGCCGTCCGCATGGTCGGGTACCTGCTCAAGCAACTCCCGGCACAAACGCTCAGCGTCGGCAATCCGCCCGGCCTCGATATGAGCACAAACCGTCGCAAACAGGGCATTGGGGCCATGCGGTGGTAGCGGGCTTGTGACTGGTGGCGAAACCACTTCGCCCCGGTCAAAGCCGACCACAGCAGAAGGAAAGCTGCCCCGGTACTCGGCAACCGCTGCGGTCAACAGTTTTTCCAGCTTGTCCCGGACCGCGCCCTCGCTGCGC
>SESH01061575.1_pt1 | contig 23333 bp, 21 predicted proteins | sample 3171561 | NCBI WGS metagenome assembly SESH01 (sample SAMN10866947, study PRJNA518727) | freshwater metagenome | biome: subpolar coniferous forest; feature: holomictic lake; material: water; isolation source: holomictic Lake 442 2011 16.5 m and 2014 13 m | place: Canada: near Kenora, Ontario
CAGCATCACATACCGGGGCAAATAAAAACAACAGTAATAAACATATCATTTTATACATTGAGCTACCTCGTTAATTAATTTCATTCCCACATCTATTGTTAACGCTGAACTGCTTAGTCTCCGAACTGCCTTTAGTAACACCCAATCTAAAGAAATTGCACATATTCCCCTTAAATCGATTTGATTCAGCAACCATAATATTGAGTTTGCTTCAAAAATTTCATTTGATAAACCTTAACATTAGGAAGCAGTGCATTACAACCAATAACAAAAAAAACAATAGCTTGAGTAGCTTAATTAGAACGCGGGCGGAGACTTGTATTTTGATTCAATACATTCACCATTAAAAATATCAACAGTATCAACATTCCTACGAGTACAATACCAAAAAAATTCTATTTATCGATTGAGGAACTATAGATGCAAACCTACTTACCCCTTATCCAAACGATGCTTTCCGAATGGTATCTTGTTACCTTAAACAACCCGTTATACGCCGGCGCCTTAGTGGCATCAGCCTGGTTGTTTACCGCAATACTTTATAGCATCCGAATCGGCGGTATTAAAAGAGCCAATACGGCCTCTGAGAAAAACAGCATCGAAAGTCTTAATGAACTACAAAAACGTCTGCAAGATACACAGGAAGAACTCACCGCAGCTGATCTGCAAATGGAGAAAGCGGCAAGTACAGCGCAAGAAGAAACTCAACGGGCTTTAACCCTGGAACAACTTATTTATCAACGCAACAAACAAATTGCCGACATGATTCAACTGTTGGCAACCAACTTTGACTTGGGCGAACGCCCCTTACTGGCCACCGAAGACGTTAAAGCGGATCAACTGTGGCAACAGCATACCAAAGTAATAACTTTATTAATCGAGCGCCTCCGGACTGAACAACAAGCCAAAAAAGAGTTACAGCAAACCTGCCAGGCAGAAACTGCCAAACTGGCCGAAAAAGAAGTATTGCTTGATGCGCTACAATCAACCTTGGACACTCATGGTACTCAGCTTTCAAAATTGGAACGAGCACTGGAAGAACAAAAAACAATTCTGCAACAGCAAGATAACGCACAACAGGTTTTATCGGATACCTTAAAAAATTATAAGCCGGTTATTACAAGTCCCGCTGAACTCATACAAGAAGCTGTCAAACCTGCCATACAATTTGCAGCCAGCCCAAAACCGGTTGAAAGCTTTTTCACGCCTGCGGCACCGCAAAGCCCCGTTGTTGAAACACCAACAATTGCCGTTCAAATACCACCAGTTACCCCCATCAAAACGATGGAAGCTATAAAGCCGGTATTGCCCGCTAATAAACCTGAAGCGCCTTCAGAAGAACCTTCTTACGCATCCTTGGATCTGGAACAACAACCGGTTACTGCTACCAAAGGATCGCTGGGGAAAATTAAAAACCTGTTTGGCAAAAAACAAACTCCTGTCAAAACCGAACCGCAGTGGGCGGAAACAAAACCCGTTGAAACCGAGGTTCTACCTATGCCAGAACCTGAACTAGCCATTAAGGAAGTTCAAAAAGCGCCGGGCAAATTGCAAGGGTTTTACAGTAAATTCAAATCTAAAAACAAGTAACCTCTAGATACATCTAGCCAACAAAACCCAATATTTAGAGTCATTCATGGTGGTCTATTAATCCGTGAATGACTCTAAATTAACAATATTGACCCGCACACCAGGCTGACGACCAGGCCCACTGAAAATTATAACCGCCCAACCAACCAGTCACATCTAACACCTCACCTACAAAATACAGCCCCGGTACCTGCTTACTTTCCATGGTTTTTGATGAAATAGCATCACAGTCAATACCACCAGCAGTGACTTCTGCAGTTCGATAACCTTCAGTGCCATTGGGTTTAATTTTCCAGTGATTGAGTCGTTCCGCAACACGCAGGATCTGTTTATCCGATAAATCCTGTAGCGACATTTCCAATAGTTCCTCAGGCAGAAAACAGCTGATCAAACGTTTGGGTAAATAGTTTTCCAATATCGTTTTTAACTTGTTTTTAAGCTTTTTTTGCCGCTTGGCTTTTAACTCTTCGTTCAGCTCAAGTTGCGGCAACAGGTTAATAGTCAATTCTTCTCCAGGATTCCAGTAAGAAGATATTTGCAAAATAGCAGGACCGCTTAAACCCCGATGCGTAAACAACACATTCTCAGCAAAGCTTTGATATCTAACAGTAACTACACAAGGTACGGCAATACCCGACAATACTGCAAACCGTTCTTTGTCGTCCGGCTGTAAAGTAAACGGTACAAGACCTGCTCTGGTTGGCAACACCTTAATGCCAAATTGTTCAGCAATTTTATAACCGAATGGCGTTGCACCCATTTTAGGAATAGACAAACCACCGGTCGCAATGACTAAAGACTGGCAGATATAGCTACCCTGACTGGTTGCCAACTGAAATTGATCTACCTGCCGTTCGATGCTATCGATACGGATATTCAACTGCACAACCACACCGACCTTGGCACATTCTGCCAGCAACATATTGAGAATATCTTTGGCGCTGTCATTGCAAAACAACTGCCCATGCTCTCTTTCATGAAAAGGAATTTGGTAGCGATCGATTAACGCCAAGAAGTCCCATTGGCTAAAACGACTTAGGGCAGATTTGCAAAAGTGGGGATTATGCGAAATAAAGTTATCCGGCGTCACCGAATAATTGGTAAAGTTACAGCGTCCGCCGCCAGACATCAGGATTTTTTTTCCGGCCTTGTTCGCATGATCGAGAACCAGCACTTTACGGCCTCGTTTGCCTGCCTCAATGGCGCACATCAATCCCGACGCGCCAGCGCCGAAAATAATTACATCGGTTTCAGTCATAAAATGCTATCAAAAAACAGATATAACTCCCTTCGGATCAAGGAAAAAACTATTTTAACTTTCTCCATTAATCCATCTTTTCATCAACACATATCCCGTCAAAGCGCCCCACAACATCATATAAATGCTGTGCAGCATAACTTCAAAATTAAAGCTGTTGACGTTTCTGGTGTAATCCCAAATATCATCTCCCAAAGCCAGCGCAATTAAAAACCAGATCGCAAATTTGAGTTTGATTTTATGGGCGTAAAAAACGCCAATGCCCAGCACCAGAAATCCGGCCATAAACCTTAAGCCACTATGGATAAACATCTCAGAATTAAACGGACTCAATTTAAAGGCCGAATCAATAAAATACAGCAAAATAATGCCTGACAGGATGACGATACTGACTAACTTCATAGTGATTTTTCCTTAAACGTTACGCTTCATTGATAAGTTTTAAGCCTGGCGGCAAAGCCTCGCCAAAGATCTGTTTTTCTTCTTTTTCATCCAGCTCTTTTAACTGCTCAACCATTTCTATCCAGGATACTGGAGCTTTGCTAAGTTTTAATTTCTCGACGATTTGATTGCGCATAGCCTGATCGATATCTCTGGCCCGATCACCGCTCATTCGGGCAATCAGTGTAGCAGCAAAGCCAGCTTGAGGAGTTTTCTTCCAATCTTCGGCCATAATCTGCGTTAACCATAGACAAACAATGTCAGCAGGAATGACATTATGACTGCTCCCATGAAAAGGCATTCTCGCCCCGATCCGACCTACTGCCCACCAGGTTTGAGCAGGCTCACAGGTTTTTTGCAAGCGAATTAACAGCCACCCACCCAATTGCATTTTCTTGTCGACCGGCAAACGCTCCAGAACTGCTGCCAGGCGCACCATATCGTCATAACCACGATTTTTGATTTGCTTGGCCACACCGGCTTGTCTTGCCGCTGCGGGATTTAGGAATTTGGCAATATCAGCAAAAATTCGTTCCTGCGACAACTGATCCAAACCTCCCGCAATCCGACGCCACAAGGTCCACCATTCTGTCCAGTTTTGAGTTTCGTTAACATACTGAATGCCTTGTGGATAGTTTTTCCATAACTGTTCAACCCGCCAGTCGTCAAGTGGATAGCCAAAACCGGGGCGCAAACAAAATCCCGCCAAACCAAGCCAGACACGCTCGTGATTTTCTGAACGTCGTTGATATTTTGACCCTTCCAACAGAGCCCCAAACATCGTTCTTAGTAATGGCGTTGTCCATTCAGTTCGCGCAACACCCAGCGCTTTTTCCAGATCGGCTCGCAAACTTTTGACTGCTTTGGGATCGGCTTGTCTGGATTTGACCCCAAAAACCGTGTGTATCTGTTCAATGACTTGATTGATATTGCCCGGCAAATTGGCCTGAACAGGCAAACTGGCCGCTTTTTTTCTAAGTTGAAATTCAACGTCCCAACGTTGCTGACTATCCTCAATAGAAATACATTGAATTTTAAGCGTACCCAGTTCAGTTTGACTGACCGCCAATTCGACGACCACCTCGGCATTCGGTTTACTGTCATCGCCTTCAAAAGCAACAGCCAACGGCGGCAAGGAATGAAACAAATCGTTAATTTCAGTTACATCGCCGGGCTTGAAATCTCCATCACCAGACAAGGACACCAAATGAAAACGAACCGGCACACCCAAGCGCAAGGCAAAGCGCCGGCCTTTTAGAATGACTTCGTCCCCTTCTTCACTGCCTTTGGGTAAAATACAGATGCCTTGCTGACCGGTTGACTTGTCAGTATCGACCTGCAAAAAATAACTGCGTGCCGAACCGCCGCCAATCTTGAGTCGCTTGTCCCGCCGGGCAATCGCATAACTGACCGCCCCAAAAGCAACAGACAATTCTGGATGTTTATTTTCAAGCAACAGCGGAGGATTCGAACGCCAGGAACCGATTAAATCAACCAGACGCTGAGTAATCGGTTGACTCCGAAATACGCCCCCATTAAGTAACAAAGCATCCGGCACACTGCCCTGGCCTAGCAAAGCCTCACCGGATGCGCCCTGATGTAATTTTAAAAAAGCAGCAATATGCTTGCTGACCGCCGGTTCTGAAGCATAGGGCAAACCAAATTCAACCACTCCGCTACGTTTTCTATCAGGCAAATCATCAAGCGTTGATAACGGAAAGAAACCATCCAGGGCAATGGCTCTGACTTCATCCTTTTTTAGCACAACTGATCGGGAGCCACCAATCACCTTGGAGCCGCCGCCAAGCAAGGTAACATTGATATGTTCCGGCGCATCTTCGGCCAACAAGCGCTCTTTGGCGATGCGACATTGTTCAATCAACTGCGACAAATCCGCTGCGGAAAGATGCTTTTCCACATTACCTAAACTACTTTCTACCAGATGCGCCAAGGCCAAGTCTATATTATCGCCACCGAGCATTAAATGATCGCCAACCCCAATGCGCGTTAATTTAGGCTCACCGTTGCCATGCTCTATTTTAATCAGCGTTAAGTCCGTGGTGCCACCGCCTACATCGCATACCAGCAATAAATGCGCCTCGGCCAGCGCATGTTTACCTGACTCGGATTTTGAGTCCAGTGGATTACGACTCAACCAGTCATAACAAACCGCTTGGGGCTCTTCCAGTAACCGGACATTAGTCAGCCCGGCAAGTCTGGAGGCCTCAAGCGTCAACGCTCTCGCTCCCTCATCAAAAGAAGCAGGAACGGTAATGACAATATCCTGTTTTTCCAGCAGCGCCTCAGGAAACTTATGTCCCCAGACTACCCGGAGATGCGCTAAATAACTGGCGCTGGCTGCAATAGGTGAAACTTTGCTGATCTCCTCACTACTGCCCCACGGTAGTATTTCTGCATTATGATCAACCGACGGATGCGACAACCAACTTTTGGCACTGGTAACAAAGCGACCTTTGGTTTTTGCGCCCAACATACGGGCAACCTCACCAATGACAGCCGTATCTCCTGACAGCGAACCACTGGGGAATAAAAGATCCTCCTCGGCCAATTCACCAACAGCAGGATGATAACGCACCGACGGCAACAAGGGTCTTGCGGCAACCTGACCGGGAGCAACCAGTTGTTCGATTTGGAAAATCTGAATTTCAGGGGAAGAATTATCGGCTTTAGCATATGCGACTACGGTGTGCGTAGTGCCCAAATCAATACCGACTAAATATTGTGGTGTAAGTTTTTTCAAAATAATGATGCTTTTTTCGTGGTGCAATACTAATTACTAAAAAGGATACACGAAATATTTTAGATTTACATCTTCCAACACTACAGTGATCCTGATCATTGCATCAGTCAAACTCGATCAATCATTTAGGTTAGCCTTAATTGCATGGGCACAATAGATTGACTTAACAGGGAGTAGTCGTAGAAAATAGGCAGTTGAATAGCAACCTTTAACTCTCAACGCATGAATAACAGCGTCTCACCGCACAACAGTCTGGTTTCCGTTAAAAATTTGTCGTTTTCACGCGGCAACAAAAAAATATTTAACGACATTTCCCTGGAATTTGAGCGAGGTAAAATAACTGCAATCATGGGGCCGAGCGGCACAGGCAAAACAACGCTATTAAAACTGATAGGCGGACAATTGTTACCCGAACAGGGTTTTATTAATGTCGATGGCAATGATGTACACCGCTTACGCCGCTCAGATTTGTTCGATTTGCGTAAACGCATGGGCATGTTGTTCCAAAGCGGCGCCTTATTAACCGACATGAATGTGTTTGATAATGTTGCCTTCCCCTTACGTGAACATACAAAACTTCCAGAGTCGATGATTCGCACTTTAGTGCTGATGAAATTACAGGCGGTAGGTTTAAGGGGCGCAAGAAACCTGATGCCTAACGAACTTTCCGGCGGCATGGCCCGACGTATTGCACTGGCCAGAGCCATTGCGCTGGATCCGATGATGATCATGTACGACGAACCTTTTACCGGCCAGGATCCAATATCCAAAGGGGCCTTGGTTCACCTGATCAAATCATTGAATACAATCCTGGGCTTAACCAGTATCATTGTTTCGCATGATGTGCAGGAAACAGCAGCCATAGCTGATTACATTTATGTACTTTCCGATGGTAAAGTAGTCGGTCAAGGCACTCCCAAAGAAATTGAACAATCCGATTCCGACTGGGTACAACAATTTATGACCGGTGCTGCTGATGGTCCGGCGCATTTTCATTATCCGGCAAGAGACTATGTTGATGACTTGCTTTCAACCGGAAAACGTTATTAAAGTTCAAGGCTAACCCTTAACCTTACACTCAGCACCTTAATCTTAATTTTAAAATGATTGAATTTCTTCAACACTTGGGTAAAGAAACACACACCAGCTTTACCAAACTGGGTCGCGGCACTTATTTCCTGTTGCAGACACTTAACGGCATAGTCAGTGTAGTGACTCGTCCGAGACTATTGATTAACCAGCTATATTCTGTCGGTGTGCTATCTTTCCTGATTATCACCATTTCAGGTCTGTTTGTCGGTATGGTTTTAGGCTTGCAAGGTTATTACATTTTGTCTGATTTTGGCGCCGATGAAACATTGGGCGTTATGGTTGCCGCTTCTTTGGTCAGAGAGCTAGGCCCTGTGGTTTCGGCACTTTTATTTGCGGGCCGGGCAGGCTCTGCCTTGACGGCGGAAATTGGTCTCATGAAAGCAACCGAACAACTTTCCGGTATGGAAATGATGGCGGTTGATCCGATCAAACGCATTATCAGTCCGCGTTTTTTGGCCGGCATTATTTCCATGCCCTTATTGGCTGCGCTGTTTAGCGCGGTAGGCATTATCGGTGGACAAATCATTGGCTCTGGCCTGTTAGGCGTCGATGAAGGTGCCTACTGGTCGCAAATGCAAGCCAAAATCGATTTTCAGGATGACATTATCAATGGCATTATCAAAAGCCTTGTGTTTGGTTTTGTTGCATCCTGGATTGCACTTTTTGAAGGCTATGACGCAATCCCGACCTCTGAAGGTGTCAGTCGAGCCACTACAAGAACTGTCGTCAACTCGGCTTTTAGTATTTTAGGTCTGGATTTTATTCTGACTGCACTTATGTTTGGAGATAATTAACATGCAACACACCAACACCCAGGACACGCTCGTCGGACTTTTTGTGGCTTCTGGCATCGTCGGGTTATTTTTTCTTGCCATGCAAGTCAGTAACTTAAGTTCTTTTACTGAAAATGAAAGTTATACCATTACCGCACGCTTTGAAAACTCCGGCGGTTTGAAAGTTAAATCTTTGGTTTCAGCGGCTGGCGTTAAAATTGGCAAAGTCAGCGCGATAAGCTTCGACCCCAAAACCTATGAATCAGTCGTGCAACTGAATATTGAATCAAAATACAACACACTACCTGACGACACCACCGCCAGCGTTTTTACAGCAGGTCTTTTAGGTGAGCAGTATGTGAATCTGGAACCGGGTGGTTCAAGTGATTATTTAAAAAATGGCGGTAAGATAGAAATCACCCAATCTGCAATTATTCTGGAAAAAGCCCTGGGCCAATTCCTGTTTAAATCTGCGGAAGAAAAAAAGTGAGCAAACTTAATATCATTAAAGAAAGCGCCCGGCACTTTGTTATTGAGGGCTGCCTAACCTTTGCTACCATTGACAATCAGACGCTTAAATCATTTTCTTTTTTAAAAGCCCCGTCACAAATCACCCTTGACCTAAGCCGTGTAACGTCTACTGACAGTGCAGGACTTGCACTTATGATTGAATGGCTCAAATACTCACGAGAAAATAGAACGCAAATAGCTTTCAAAAATATACCTGCACAATTGCTCAACCTTGCCAAGCTAAGCGGTTTTGATCAATCCAGCCATTTTAATGAAGGCTCAATCGAACAGGCCCAAGACGAAAACATAGACACAAATGCCTAATTTTCTCGTATTGAACCGTTAACCTTTAACCCTGACGCTAAAACCTAAATACTATGGATAAATTAATTATTACCGGTGGCACCCAACTTTCTGGAGAGCTACGCATCTCCGGCGCTAAAAATGCTGCCTTACCCATTTTGGCGGCAACCTTACTTTCTGAAGCACCCGTTAGCGTTGGCAACATTCCGCATCTCCATGACATCACCACAACTATGGAATTACTGGGTCGCATGGGTGTAAACCTTACGGTTGATGAGACCATGAATATTGAGGTCGACTCCAGCACCATCAACAGTTTTGTCGCACCTTATGAATTGGTCAGAACCATGCGCGCCTCGATACTGGTATTGGGACCTTTATTGGCTCGCTTTGGCGAAGCACATGTATCCTTGCCCGGCGGTTGCGCTATCGGCTCCCGTCCTGTCGACATTCACCTGAATGGCCTGCTAAAAATGGGCGCTGATATTACTGTCGAAAACGGTTTTATCCACGCCAAAGCCACCAAACTGAAAGGCTGCCACCTGGTTCTGGAACAGATTACCGTGACCGGCACCGAAAACCTGTTAATGGCCGCCACTTTGGCCGAAGGTACGACTACCATTGAAAATGCTGCCAAGGAACCTGAAGTTACTGACCTGGCTCACTTTCTTAATAAAATGGGCGCCAAAATCACTGGTATAGGCACCGATGTATTGGTTATCGAGGGTGTAGAAAAACTGGGCGTCGAAAGCATCCACTATGACATCCTGCCAGATCGAATCGAAACCGGCACTTACCTGGTCGCTGCCGCAATTACCAGCGGAAGCATTAAACTTAAAAACACTCGTCCGGATATTCTGGATGCTGTTTTGGCAAAACTGGTTGAAGCAGGCGCAGAAATCACCACCGGTAAAGACTGGATCAAGCTGGACATGCACGGCAAAAAGCCCAAAGCGGTTTCAGTTCGTACCGCACCTTACCCTGCCTTCCCAACTGATATGCAAGCACAGTTTACCGCCATGAATGCTATCGCCGATGGTGTTGGCATTATCACTGAAACGGTATTTGAAAATCGCTTCATGCATGTTCAGGAATTGCAGCGCATGGGTGCCGACATCAGGCTTGAGTCAAATACCGCAATCTGCACAGGTGTCAAAAAATTAACCGGCGCACCGGTAATGGCGACAGACTTAAGGGCTTCTGCAAGTCTGGTCATAGCCGCACTGGTAGCTGAAGGCGATACTCTGGTTGATCGTATTTACCATATCGACCGTGGTTATGATCACATCGAAGAAAAACTGGCTCAATTGGGCGCCACCATTCGTCGCGTCCCGAAATAAGGTTTAACTATGCTGACTATCGCCGTATCTAAAGGCCGTATTTATGAAGATGCCCTGCCGCTATTGGCAGAAGCAGGCATTACGCCCATTGATGATCCAAATACCTGCCGTAAACTGATTTTACGAACCACTCGGGATGATGTGCAACTGGTGATTATCCGCGCTACCGATGTACCTACTTTTGTTGAATACGGTGCCGCAGATTTGGGCATCGCCGGAAAAGACATATTATTGGAACACGGCGCTGAAAGTCTTTATGAACCCTTGGACTTAAAGATTGCCTGCTGCCGTTTAATGACTGCTGCCCACAAAGATGCTCCTGAAATTTCCGGTCGCGTCCGGGTTGCAACGAAATACGTTAAAATCACCCAACGTTATTTTGCAAGTCTGGGCATCCAGGCTGAAATCATCAAGCTATATGGCTCGATGGAACTGGCGCCATTGGTCGGACTTTCCGATTGCATCGTTGACTTGGTTGATACCGGCAATACTTTAAAAGCCAATGAGCTGGAGCCGCGTGATCTGATTATGAATATCAGTTCCAGATTGGTAGTCAATAAAGCGGCCATGAAAATGAAGCACCAGGCAATTCAGTCACTGCTAGATCAATTTGAAAAGACTTTGGCGAATAGAGCTTAGTAATTCATTTAATGTCCACGAAAAAACACGAAGCAGTTTTGTAGGTTGGGTTAGCGGTAGCGTAACCCAACATTTGCCGCGTTGATGTAATGGGTTACAGATCTTGCCCAGTCTACATCGTTTAACAATTTTGGTTAAAGCTCATGTCCAATATAAATATAACCCGACTCGACGCCTCATCAGCTGATTTTGATCATCAATTAAAAGGCTTGCTGGCTTTTGATGAAACCGATGATCTTGAAATTCAGCAGCGCGTTTTAGCTATCATTGCCGACGTCCGTAAAAACGGTGATCACGCGGTTATTGAATATACCAACCGCTTTGATCAGCGCAATGTTTCGCAAGTATCTGAACTGGAATTAGCTCCAGCAATTTTAAAAGCCGCCTGGGAAGGATTACCTAAAGACCAAGCTGAGGCTTTGCAAACAGGTTCAGACCGTATTCGAGCTTATGCTGAACATCAAAAGATAGAATCTTGGCAATATACCGAAGCCGACGGCACGGTTCTAGGACAAAAAATTACACCATTAGATCGAGTCGGACTCTATGTGCCGGGCGGTAAAGCCGCTTATCCTTCCTCGGTCTTGATGAATGCAATACCTGCAAAAGTGGCGGGCGTTGGCGAATTAATCATGGTCGTACCTACACCTCATGGCGAAACCAACCAACTGGTTTTGGCTGCAGCCTATCTGGCGGGTGTAGACCGGGTATTTACCATCGGTGGCGCACAAGCAGTTGCTGCACTGGCTTACGGCACAAAAACCATTCCTGCGGTAGCAAAAATTGTCGGACCAGGCAATATTTATGTCGCGACCGCAAAAAAAATGGTGTTCGGTCAAGTAGGCATAGACATGATCGCAGGCCCCTCCGAGATTTTAATTATCTGCGATGGTAAAACCAACCCGGACTGGATTGCCATGGACCTATTCTCTCAGGCAGAACATGATGAAAATGCCCAGTCAATTTTGATCAGTGATGACGCAGCTTATTTGGACGCTGTTGAACAAAGTATTAACAACTTATTGCCAGGCATGGAGCGCACTGACATTATCAAAACTTCGCTGACTAAGCGCGGCGCATTGATCAAAGCCAAAGACTTAAATCAGGCAGCGGAAATTGCAAATCTCATAGCGCCTGAACATCTTGAACTTTCGGTTGAAGACCCGGAAGCCTTGTGTAAAAACATTCGCCATGCCGGTGCGATTTTTATGGGACGTTATACCGCCGAAGCATTGGGTGATTATTGTGCAGGCCCTAACCATGTGTTACCCACTTCCAGCACCGCACGCTTTTCTTCACCGTTGGGTGTTTATGATTTTCAAAAACGCTCCAGTTTAATCAACTGTTCAGAGGCAGGTGCAGATACATTAGGTAAAACGGCATCGATACTTGCCAGAGGTGAAAGCCTTACAGCCCATGCCCGCTCGGCGGAATACCGGGTGAATCAAGAGTAAATGTAGACGGTTTAAGAAAAGAGCTTCGACTGCGCAGATTTATTCTTGTGACTTCTACATCAAACCGAGAAGATTAAAGCTTAAATCTCGAACCTTTAGAATAAGAGCTTCAACTTCTCAGTTCTGAGCTTTACGCTTCAGGTTAGGAACTTAAGGCTTGTTGTTTCTATCTTGAACCACCAAGATAAGATCTTAGCTCTTGAACCTTTTATCTCGACCTTTTGACCTTAGAGCTTAACCTTTACAGCTAATTTCCTGAACCTTGAACCTTTTATCTTGAAGCTTGCCCCTTATGCCCATCTCCTCCCTGTTTCGTAAAGAAGTTATCGCAATGTCTGCCTATAAAGTTGCAGACGCCAGTGGCTTGATCAAGCTCGATGCCATGGAAAATCCCTATAATTGGCCGGAAGATATCAAAACAAGCTGGTTAGAAACCTTAAGGGACTGTCCATTAAACCGCTACCCGGACCCTGAAGCGAAGCTACTAACCGAGACTATTAAATATTTATATCAAATTCCTGATCAATTTGATGTTTTGCTGGGAAATGGTTCGGATGAAATCATCCAAATACTGCTGATGGCCTTACCTTCGGATGCCTGCGTGTTGGCTCCAACGCCGGGTTTCGTCATGTATAAACAGCTAAGTGATTGCCTCGGACTTAACTACCATGGCATTCCATTACTGGCAGAAAACTTTGAGCTGAATTTGCCGGCTATGCTGGCGGCAATACAACAATATCAGCCTTCAGTCATTTTCCTGGCCTATCCCAACAATCCTACAGGAAATTTATTCAGTGCAGCGTCAATTAAAGAAATCATTAAAACCGCTAAAGGCCTAGTCGTAATTGATGAAGCGTATTCACCTTTTGCCGATGCCAGTTTTATCAGCAGCCTGGGTCAATATGACAATCTTTTGGTTATGCGCACTGTATCAAAATTGGGACTGGCCGGCTTACGCCTCGGCTATATTGCTGGTTCAACAGAGATTATTGAACAGCTTCATAAAATTCGTCTGCCCTATAATATCAACTGTCTTACCCAGCTCAGCGCAAACTTTGCCTTATCCAACAAGGCGTTATTTGACCAGCAAACACAAGCAATTTGCGCTGAACGAGCTATCGTCTATAAGCAACTTAAATCACTGAACGGCATTGCCGCCTATCCTAGCAACGCTAATTTTATTTTGTTTAAAACACCTGAAAATACAGCAAGTAAAATATTCGAATCAATAAAACGGCAAGGTGTTTTAATTAAAAACTTAAATGCTCAAGGCGGATTATTACGTGATTGTTTAAGGGTGACCATAGGAAAACCTGAAGAAAACTCCACCTTCCTTAATGCTTTAATTAATAGCCTCGGCGAAATAGGCTAGAAATACAGACATCTGACTTACCCTCAAGATCTAAAACAATACAAATACTGTCATTTATTTAACAGTTTTACTGCCCGCCTATAAAGCAGAAATATCATTTAATATCATTAACTTATATTAATATAATAACCTCGTTCCTTTTTTAATGCTTAACAAATACCAAAACCAGTATGATAAGCGCTTCAAATCTTATAAGTTCTAATGGTATATTGGCGACATAATAATAATACGCCCTTAATAGGCGTAGACTTAATCAGGAGAGTTCAATGAATAATAAAGGCGTAGATCAGACCAAACGCCAGTTTTTAACCTCGGCTTTGACTGTGGTTGGCACAGTCGGTTCAGGCTATTTAGCTGTCCCTTTTCTTGCTCAAATGCAACCCAGCGCAAAAACCATGGCGGCCGGCGCTCCTGTTGAAGTTGATATCAGCAAAATGGAAGAAGGTCAATTAATCAGAGTCGCATGGCGTGGAAAGCCAGTCTGGATACTCAATAGAACCCCTGAGGTACTTGAAACCTTAAAAACATTGGACAATGAGCTTAGAGATCCACTCTCCGAAGAATCCTTACAACCGATTTCCAGCAAAAACCAGGTGCGCTCCATCAAACCTGAGATACTCGTTGCTGTTGGCTTATGCACCCATTTAGGTTGCTCTCCTACTTTTCGCCCCGAAATTGCACCCAACGATCTTGGCGACAAATGGAAAGGTGGATTTTTCTGTCCCTGTCATGGCTCCTGGTTTGATCTGGCTGGTCGCGTTTATCGGGGCGTTCCGGCACCAACCAATCTTGAAATCCCCCCTTACCGCTATATAACTGATACACAACTGATTATTGGCGAACCTGCAGAGGAAGTAAGCGCATGAAACGTGACCGTATAACTGAATGTAACGACTGGTTTTTGCAACGTTTTCCGCTGACCAAACTCTGGAATGAACACATGGCGCATTATTACGCGCCTAAAAACTTCAATTTTTGGTATTACTTTGGCTCACTGGCTTTACTGGTGCTGGTCAACCAAATTCTGACCGGTATTTTTTTAACGATGAACTACAAGCCAGACGCCAAACTGGCTTTCGATTCCGTAGAATACATCATGCGTGATGTTAATTGGGGCTGGCTGATTCGCTATATGCATTCGACCGGATCCTCGGCATTTTTTATTGTTGTTTATCTACATATGTTCCGGGGCTTGATGTATGGTTCTTACAAGCATCCCAGAGAACTTATCTGGATATTTGGCATGCTGTTATTTGTAGCCTTAATGGCAGAAGCATTCATGGGCTATCTGTTACCCTGGGGACAAATGTCTTACTGGGGTGCCCAGGTTATCATTTCGCTTTTCAGCGCCATTCCGGTAATCGGAGATGACTTATCACTCTGGCTCAGAGGCGACTATGTGGTTTCCGATGCAACATTGAACAGATTCTTCGCTTTTCACGTTATTGCGGTCCCTTTGGCTCTGGTATTGCTGGTATTCCTGCATATTGTCGCTTTACATGAAGTCGGCTCAAACAACCCGGACGGCATAGAAATCAAAGACTCAAAAGATCCGTGGGGACATCCTGTCGACGGCATCCCATTTCATCCTTATTACACCGTAAAAGATCTGGTTGGCGTCGGCGTATTTATGTTGTTTTTCGCTACGGTAATTTTTTACATGCCGGAAATGGGGGGCTATTTTCTTGAGCACGCAAATTTTATTCCTGCGGATCCCATGAAAACACCTGAGCACATTGCGCCCGTCTGGTATTTCACACCTTTCTATGCGATTTTAAGAGCGATTCCTGATAAATTCGCGGGCGTTATCGGTATGGGCGGCGCCATTGTCGTTCTTTTCCTGTTACCTTGGCTGGATCGTAGTCCGGTTAAATCAATTCGCTATCGTGGCGGTATCTACAAAAAAGCCCTATTTCTGTTTGTGATCAGCTTTCTGGTGTTGGGTTATTTAGGTACACAACCGGCAACTCCGACGGCGACTATTGTAGCGCGCGTATTTACCGCCATTTACTTTGGCTTCTTTTTGTTAATGCCAATCTATACCCGCTGGGAAAAAACCAAGCCGGTACCTAAGCGGCTCACCACAACACATAGTCTTGAGGAACAATTGCCCGGTTTAATTGAGGAAATAATTCATTTAAAACACGGATCTACTGAAATTGGCCACGCTGCATTTAAAGGCTCTTTTTTTGCCATAAGACCTAATCCGACAGGCATAAGAAACGTTATAAGTCGGCTAGCAAAAAATGTAAAAGGGAGTCTGAATTAATATGAAAAATTTAACAGTATTACTTTTATTATTATCAGTTTCGTTTGGAGTTGTCGCCTCGGAAGGTGTCGAACTACAAAAAGCAAGCAATCATCTTGGCGATAACGCTTCATTACAACGGGGTGCAAAACACTTTGTAACTTATTGTCTAGGCTGCCATTCGATAAAACACATTCGTTATTTGCGTATTGCCCTTGATATCGAGGTCGACCCTAAAAAGGTACTTAAAGACATTGCACCAGAAGGCGCTAATATCTACGATCAACTGCATAGCGCAATGAATGCGCATGACGCTGAAAAGTGGTTTGGAACGCAACCCCCAGACTTGTCGTTAATCGCCAGATCACGCGGCGCAGATTGGCTATACAGCTATTTGAAAAGTTATTATATCGATCCAAAAAGCCCTAGAGGTGTAAATAACCTAATTTTCAAGGATACGGCCATGCCTAATCCGCTCTGGCAATTACAAGGTGATCAATATGCTGAAATCAAAAAAAATATTTGGGGTGATGAATATACCAACCTGCTTATTAAAGAACCGGGCACCTTGTCTGGAGGAGAGTTCGAAATTTTCATTAATGATTTGGTTAATTTCCTGGTCTATGTTGGAGAACCCGTCCAACTTGAAAGACAACGCATCGGAAAATATGTCCTGTTTTTTATTCTAATGTTCATTGTTTTAGCTTATCTGCTAAAGAAAGAGTACTGGAAGAATATCCATTAATCTCAGATTATTTAGATTGGGTTAGGCAATTGCTAACCCAATCTACTATTAACATCCGTAAATAAAAACTTGGCCAACCTGTTATAATACCTTTTTTTATCGCCCTACACGTCTTAAAGAGGTTGTTATTCGTGACAAATATTACTCGTAAATCTGTAATGACACTTTTTTCATCCCCAACTTGCGCAATGAGCCACTGTGCCCGTTTTGTTTTGCAAGAAAAGGGGGTTGTTGCAGACATAGAATATTACGATCCAGCTGAGCCACCAGAAGATTTACTTGAACTAAATCCCAACGGCACTTCACCGACGCTCATTGAACGTGATCTGGTCCTCTATGACTCACGCATCATCATGGAATATCTTGACGAACGTTTCCCTCACCCACCATTGCACCAAATGGATCCGGTTTCCAGAGCTAATGCAAGAATGCTGATCAAACGTATCGATCAGGATTGGTATCAATTACTTGATGAAATTTTATTTTCAGGCGAAAAGAAATCTGCACGTGCCAAGAAAATGCTAAGAGAGAGCATCTTGTCTGCAGCCCCCATCTTTGCTGCGAGACCCTATTTTATGAGTGATGAGTTTTCACTGATAGACTGCGTTATTGCACCACTTTTATGGCGCCTACCGAGCATAGGTATCGATATATCAACGCCCAATGATGTAATTTCCAATTATGCTCAACGCATATTCAACAGAGCAGCCTTTAAACGCAGCTTGAGCGAAGCTGAAAAAGAAATGATCGAGCCATTAAAATAAACTTTAGCAACATGACGCCACTTAAACCCTATTTAATTCGTTCAATTTACGAATGGATTATTGATAACAATATGACCCCGCATCTACTTGTGGATGCTGAAAATCCGAAAGCGATTTTACCGGTTGATTTCATTGAAGATGGAAAAATCGTCCTCAATATAAGACCGGAGGCCATACAAGGACTTAATCTTGGGAATGAGAGCATTGAATTCAATGCTCGCTTTAGTGGAAAGCCAATGCACATTCTGACGCCAATCAGTACTGTATTGGCAATCTATGCAAAAGAAAATGGCAAAGGCATGATCTTCGACCCGGAAGACAGCGATGAAGATGAACCACCGCCGCCGATCAAAAAATCTGCGTCAAAACCAACTTTACGCATTGTAAAATAAGAAGTTTATATTCTGTTCACCATTATCGAACAAAGTATATTTCTTATTAATCATATATTTTTAGGTGTATAGCGTGGGTCTTCTCTTGAAAAGCGTGCAATTCCGAACACAATATTAAAGATAACCAAATTCTGTCCTGCGAGGTGAACCATGCTCTCACTAAAGAAAACCTTAATCTCGAGCTTATTCATAGCAAAACTCTTTGCTGTGCCTGTATTAGCTGCCGATTTATCGGCAGGAGAGCAAAAAGCTAGCTCCTGCTTCGGTTGCCACGGCCAAAAAGGGATTAGCAGCATTAGCCAATTGCCAAACTTAGCAGCCCAACAACCTGCTTATCTCGTTAATCAACTTAAAGCATTTAAATCCGGAAACCGTAGCAATGCGACAATGGAATCAATTGCAAAAAATCTGGAGATCAAAGATATAGAAAATATTTCCGCTTATTTTTCGAGCCAGAAACCTGCCAAAATAACAACCGAATCCGCAGCACCGAAATCAAGTTTAGACAGCGCAAACATGTGTCTCGGCTGCCACGGACTTGACGCGGAAGGCAAAGGCCAATTTCCAAGACTTGCCGGACAGCATCCTGACTATCTCGAACAGCAGTTGAAAAATTTCAAGGAAGGATTACGCAAAAATGGGCCGATGCATGCAGTTACAGTAAATCTGAATGAATCTGAAATTAAAGCGCTAGCTGCATATTTTGGTTCACTCTAGCTTTGAGATGAAAATACCTTTTTTTCAGGCCAAGGTTATCTCTTTGATAACTACCCCAGTTCTTTTATATTTCACCTACCCTAGCCCCACAAATGCTTTATCATTAAGGCATTAAAAATTAAAAGCCATCAGGCTAACAATAAAACAATGAACCACCTTTCAAAAGCTCCAGCGGTACGCAGTTTTTCTATCATTTTTTTGTTTGCTGCAACCTTATTCACCAGTGCATCGTTGATGTTTGTCTTGCAACCACTATTTGGTAAGATTTTATTACCGTTACTGGGCGGATCTCCCGCTGTCTGGAATACCTGCATGGTGTTTTACCAAAGCATTTTATTTCTGGGTTATCTTTACGCACATTATCTTTCTACACGATTTAGTCAAATACGCCAGATTCAGATTCATACAGCATTAATACTAATCAGTTTTCTAGCCCTACCTTTGGCTTTACCGGAAAATACCGCCCCACCTACAGACGCCAATCCAACTTTCTGGCTACTCTGGACTTTATTACTTGCAATCGGTCTTCCTTTTTTCGTCGTATCCACAACCGCCCCGCTGATTCAAAAATGGTTTGCGCATGTCGGCCACCATACCAGTCATGATCCCTATTATTTATATGCAGCCAGCAATACCGGGAGCTTGATAGCCTTACTAAGCTATCCATTCCTCCTAGAACCCAATATCGGATTAGCTAATCAGAAAAATGATTGGGGTATTGGCTACCTGCTGCTTTGCTTTTTAATTGCCGGATGTGCATTTGTACTCTGGAAAAACCATCAAAATACAGTTCCAACAGCCATTAATGATTCTGAAAGCCTAATTCAAAAAAACCATCTCAGTCTTGCCACTCAACTACATTGGTTAGTTCTGGCACTTGTACCTTCCAGTTTATTATTGGGTTTAACCAATTTTATTAGCACTGATATTGCCTCCGTGCCGTTACTCTGGATCATACCTTTAACAGTATATTTATTGTCCTTTGTAATCGTTTTTTCCAAATGGAACGACAAAATTCATATCTTCATGGTTAAATTGCAACCTATATTTTTGATGCCGTTTATAGCCTACGCATTCATTAACCCTGCCGATTTACCTTATTGGGCCTATCTGATCTTGCACCTGATCGCTTTTTTCTTTGCAGTCATGGTATGTCACGGTGAATTGGCCAACAAAAGACCCCATACTCAACATCTGACCAAATTCTATCTGATCATGTCATTTGCAGGCATGTTAGGTGGCATGTTTAATACCTTCGTTGCCCCCTTCGTTTTTAACGCCGTTTATGAATACCCAATCATGATTGTCGCAGCTTTGATGCTACGTCCAGGCCTAAAATATACATTCAATACGGGACTGATATTGCAAATCATAACCCCAATTTTACTGATAATAGCCGGAGTAAGTCTTTACGCAACTGTTGATGATTTACTCCAGTATTTTGATGCCGCTGTTATCTGCTTGATATTTATTACCTTATTAACCTATTTGCTAAGATCGCGCCCATTGGGATTTGCTTTTATGTCCGGTGCGATTATTTTCATTGCGCTAAGCTTACACAGTTTATCCTCACACACCATTTTTCAGCAGCGCACATTTTTTGGTGTTCTTGCAGTGCGTGATGCGGTATTAACAGATGAAAATGGGAAACCAGAAAGTTATCATGAATTATTCCACGGCACGACTAAACACGGAGCACAACGTCTGGCGGAAAATAAAAGCCAAATACCATTAACTTATTACAGCCGCCCCGGTCCTATGGGACAATTATTTAAAGAGTACGATAATGTAAATAACACATGGAATATCGGTGTTGTAGGTCTGGGAGCCGGCGCCCTTGCCTGTTATGCAAAAGAACAACAACACTGGTCACTCTATGAAATAGACCCGTTAATGGTAGATATTGCCAGCAACCCACTTTATTTCAGTTACCTGAGCCAATGCGCACCTAAAGCGACGATGCGCGTTGGAGATGCTCGCCTTTCACTGGAAAAAGAACCGGACCAACAGTTTGATTTGTTGATCATGGATGCTTTCAGTTCTGATTCGGTTCCAACTCACTTGTTAACCAAAGAAGCACTCGAGTTGTACTTCAAAAAACTTAAACCAAATGGAATTTTGGCATTTCATATGACCAACCGCCATTTATCACTGAAGAAAGTATTGTCTATTAACGCTGAAGCTCTACATTTAGCGGCTTTAATTCAGGAATTTAAACCTCAACAGGAAATTCCATTGGTTGTTGCAACCGACTGGGTAGTTATGGCAAAGAATGCTGAAACTATTAAGCCACTGCAACTAAGCCAATTAGGTGGCTGGCAAAAATTGCCCTTGTACTTTGACATGAAGCCTTGGACAGATGACTTTACAAATATTGTGAGTATCTGGAAAAAAGATAATTCACATTAAAGAACCAATGTGAAATAGAACGACGTAAAAGATTGAAAATATTTTCGATGATCCAAGTATGCATTCCAGAGAATGCCGCAAGAACTTAAGACTTCAAATCAACCTGTTATCATATCTGATGTTACAAAAATGTTTTCAAGCATATCATTAAGCTTATCAAGTGATTCATCAGCCGCATTTGCTGACAGGTTTAGCATTGATAAGAGCTCTTCACTATAAGGCTGTAGTTGTCCGTCACCTATACCCAGCGTTCCAAGCAAGCTGTCACTTAAATACATAAGCAAATTTAACTGGTGATTTTCGTCACGATAATTTGGATTATGATGATGATAGACAACATCAATGATCGGCTTAGGCATTCCCCACGAACGCATCAACCAAGACCCCAACATATTATGATCAACACCTAAAGCAAATCTTTCCAGGTTAGGAATTGACAGCGTTGGATTCGCGACTATGAGGTTATTTAAATAATTAAACTCTTTTGGAAATTGATCACCCAAAAGAGGATAACCAATATTATGTAATAAACCGGGCAGGAATAACTGTGAATGAGGAATCCGATGCTCAACCGGCATCTGGTTGCTGAGAATTGGCATTAAACGGGTACTTGCCATTGCTTGCGTCCAGAATGAACGCGTACCAATTGGACCGTCTTTGGGTACTTTTAAAGTAGCAAGAGTAGCTAACCCGAAGGCCAGATTAAACACAAAATCAAAACCTAAAACCCTATTAATCGCTTCTTGAACATTTACAATTTGTCTACGATATGCGTAAAGAGGCGATCTCGCCCAACGAATTACCTGAGCCGCAAGCAAAGGATCCAATTCAATTATAGCAGCCAATTTCGCAGCATCTGCTGCTGGATCAGTAGCTAGCTGCATAATCTGCAATGCTATACCTGGCAAAGGTGGCAAAGTTTGTAACTGCCCGATGCTCGCACGCATGTCATAAGGCGAAGTAAAAACATCCAACTTCGGATTGATAGTGTTAAGCGTCCAGTTAATGAGCGAAGGCTTCATTTTTGATCTATAGACCTTTAATTTAAATTGAAGCGTTTAAGTTTGCGATACAAAGTTCTTTCGCTGATATTCATTTCATCAGCAATCAGCTTACGATTTCCATTATGTTTTTTCTGTAAATCTTTAATAAAACGAGTTTCAAATTCATCTATTGAGCTTGTTTGAAAAGATTGTAAATCGTCCTGAGCAATTAGACTAGGCTTGTTATTAATAGGCCCCCGTTTGACAATATTAATATCCTGTTCTTCAATTTTATTATCTGAACACAAATTAATAGCGAGATGTAGGCAATTTCTAAGCTCTCGGATATTTCCAGGCCATTCATGTTGAATGAGTTTCGTCATTGCTTGTTTACTAATAGAGTAATTACATTCATTTATCTGACCGTATTGAGCTAACAAAAACGCACACAAATCTGGAATGTCCTGTTTTCTCTCTCGTAAAGGCGGTATCTCAATCTGAAAAACCGAAAGCCTATAAAACAAATCTTCACGAAATGATCCCTCTGCAACCATATCCGATAAATTTCTATGTGTTGCACATACCAACCTTACTTTTGATGACAATTGCGCTGTTCCACCAACACGACGAAATTGTCCACTTTCTAATGCCCGTAATAATTTCGGTTGCTGAGAAAGCGGTAGCTCTCCTACTTCATCAAGAAACAAAGTGCCATTATCAGCAAGCTCGAATAAGCCTTTCTTTTGCGATGAAGCTCCGGTAAATGATCCTTTTTCATGACCAAATAACTCGCTTTCAAATAAATTCTCACCAAGGATTGTACAATCCATGATCACAAATTTTTTATCTGCATTTTTAGAGTTCCTATGGATAAACTCTGATGCAATTTCCTTCCCTGTTCCGGTCTCACCTGTTAACAAAACAGGTGTTTGGGTTTGGGCTGCTTGTGTTAATTTATTTTTTAAGGCAAGAAAAGCAAGTGATGAACCCACCATTGATGAATTTGAATCCAATTCAGTAGGTGTTACCGCAGAAATAGATTCTCCAATATAAATTTGGCCATCTGAATCAAGTAAGGGATAGCCTCGCACCCGCAGCATGGAAGAAGGGGCAACATCACTCCGTGGAAAAACTCCGGCGTACGGCTCAAGCTTGTCACATAAACGTTGATGCCGACAATTTCCACATTCAGCGCAACATGGCTTACCAATCTGTTGCTCACGAGAAATGCTAAACTGTTTTTCCCAAGCTCGGTTAACTGCAACAACCTTTAACGACTTGTCAATAATAACAAACGGCAAATCATGTGTTTCTATTAAAGATTCAAGAGTAACGAGTTTCTTTGGCATAGTAGATATTAGATTTGGCAATAAATGCAAAATAAACAGTGATATAATTTCTAACTGCTATAGTGCAGATTAATGTTTTTTCATAAATTAGACGTCCATCACGTAATTATAGCTCATGTCAGCCCAAAGAATTAGTTGTAATTAGCTTACAATAAAACTTAAACATGACAATACCACTTTCACTTTTCAAGCT
>SESH01010684.1_pt1 | contig 23306 bp, 24 predicted proteins | sample 3171561 | NCBI WGS metagenome assembly SESH01 (sample SAMN10866947, study PRJNA518727) | freshwater metagenome | biome: subpolar coniferous forest; feature: holomictic lake; material: water; isolation source: holomictic Lake 442 2011 16.5 m and 2014 13 m | place: Canada: near Kenora, Ontario
AATACCGCCCTTGAAGGCGAACGCGCCGAACTCACCCGCAAGCGCGACGAACTCGCCGCCCAGCTGACCGACGCCAACAGCAAGAAGGACGGCGCCGAAGCCGCCCTCGCTAGCGCCAAAGAAGAACTCGTGAAGGCTACCGAAAAAGCCGCTGGTATGTTCTCTAAGGAACAGCTCGCCGAAAGCGAAACCAAGGCCACCAAGGCCGAAGAAAAATCTGAACTCATCCGTGGCAAGTACGCCGCCCTCCACGCCAAGGTCTCCCGCGCGATGGATAACAATCCGTCCCCCTTCGGCTTCGCCAGCGACCCTCTGGGCGAGCCCGCTAAGCCTGGTGATGCCGCCCCTGCCGTCGCCGCCGTCGAAGCCGCTTCCGAAAGCATCCTGACCAACGTCCTCGCCCTCGACTCCAACTCCGGCATCGTCGCCTTCTCGGTCGGCGAAGCCAATGGCATCAAGGAAAAGGCTGTCTTCGACGTGAAGATCGCCGGCAAGAAGGTCGGCAAGGTGCAGATCTCGACCGTCAAGGGCGTGCTCTCCTTCGGCCAGCTCCAGCCTGACAAGGAACTCGACATCCGCGCCATCTCGAATGCCGGTTCGGTGTCCCTCGTTCCTTCCACCAAGCTCGCTCTTAACTGATGTCCGGCCGCACGCTCATCGTCTTCGCTTTACTCGCCTGCCTTCTGGGCCTGACGGGTTGTGAAACCGTCGAGAAGCCGGCCGACTCCATGCTACCTCAGTCCCAGCCCACTGGCTGGCAGGGCGGCATCCCAGGCGTATCGACGCCGGGTTCCGGCTACCGCCGCTAATGCATTCCGCCGCCGCAGGTGCCGCCGGCCGTCCGCAGGGACCGGCCGGACGGCTCTGGGTCGTGGCTACGCCGTTGGGTAACCTCGGCGACATCACCGCGCGCGCCCGCGAAGCCATCGCGGAGTGCGACCTGGTCGCGTGCGAAGATACCCGCGTGACCGGCGGCCTTCTCCGCCACCTCGCGATCTCCAAGCCGATGCTCGCCTACCACGAGCACAATGAGAAAGACGCCGCCATCCTGATCGCCGACAAGATCGCCAGCGGTGCGAAGATTGCTCTGATCACCGATGCGGGCACACCGGGTATCAGCGATCCCGGCTTCCGCGTCACCCGTGAATGCCGCCGTCGCGGCCTAACCGTCACCCCTCTCCCGGGACCTTGCGCGATCGTCGCCCTGCTCTCCGCCTCAGGACTCCCGACCAACGCTTTCCGCTTCGTCGGTTTCCTGCCGCCGAAATCCGCCGCCCGTCGCCGCTTCCTGGAAGGCCTGAAGGAAGCCGATGAGACCGTCGTGCTGCATGAGTCCTGCCACCGCATCAGTGACTTCCTGGATGAGATGCTGGAAATCCTTGGACCCGCTCGCGTCGTCTGCGTCGGCCGCGAACTCACCAAGCTGCACGAGACAATCCGAACGTCCGCTCTGTCGGAACTCGTGCCCGCACTGAAGGCCGGCTCGCTTAAAGGTGAATTCACCGTGGCAATCGCCCCGGCCGGCTTCGAACTCTAGGCAGCTTATCGCGGGTTGACCAAACAGCCCTCTCGGCCGCATGCTGTCGGCCAATGGCGGGTTTCGACGACAGTCTGGTCCGCGAGTATTTCGAGATGAACGGTTTCTTCGTGCGCCAGTCGCGCAAGTACGCCGTCCAATCCCGCAGGAAACGCGCCGATGAAGAAGGCGACCTGCTCGTGATCAACCCGTCGCCGCAGCGCGGAGCCGAAGCCCCTTTCCAGCTTTTCAGCTCGGACCTACCGAAAATTAGCGCCGCCGTCGTTGCGGTGAAAGCCTGGCACACGACCAAGGCCATCACCCCGTCGATGATCAAGAAGGGCGACCTGCTCGAGTTCGTCCGCGAGGAAGCCGTCAAGGCCGCGAAGGAGGCCTTCGCTGACCTGACGTCGCCCGAGGGCCAGCCGATGGCGAAAATCCTCGTGCTACCCGGCATCCCAGCCACGGAACCGCAGCGCTCGGAAAGCATCACGCTGCTCCGCGAAAGCGGCGTGGACCATGTGCTGACCTTCCGGACCATCCTCGAGAACCTCGTCCAGGTAGTCGAATCGAACCAGAGCTACGCGAAATCCGACACGTTGCAGTTGCTCCGCCTGCTCCGCGTCTACGATATGGTCAAAGCCGCTCAGCTCGAGCTGTTCGGCGGCGCCAACTCTCCGAAGTGATCCATCCGTCCGCCCAGATCCATCCGTCCGCCCGACTCGCCCCCGACGTCGAGGTCGGCGCGTTCGCGATCGTCGAAGCGGGTGCGACGCTTGGCGCAGGCTGTCGCATCGCGGCCCACGCGATCGTGAAGGCGCGGGCCGAACTCGGTGCTGGCGTGCACGTCGATCATTTCGCCGTCGTCGGCGGAGACCCGCAGGACCTTTCCTTCGACCCAGCCACGGATTCCGGTACGCGTATCGGTGACCGCACGGTCATCCGCGAACACGTCACGATCCACCGCGCCACCAAGGCCGGCGAACGCACCGTCATCGGTACGGACGGCCTCCTGATGGCCGGTAGCCATGTCGGCCACGACTGCGTCCTCGGCGACCATGTCATCCTCGCCAACGGCTGCATGCTCGGCGGCCACGTGCACGTCGGCGATAAGGCCTTCGTCAGCGGCGGCGTGGCGGTGCACCAGTTCTGCCGCATCGGCGGCGGCGCGCTCGTCTCGGGCAACGCCGTCATCACCGAGGACGTCCCGCCCAACGCCCTGTGCCATGGACGTAACCTGATCTCCGGCCTGAACCTTATCGGATTGCGCCGTCGCGCTGTCCCGGCTCCGGCCGTGACGGAGATCAAGCGCGCCTACCACGCGGTCTACGACACGCACGGCGCCTGCGCCACGCTCGCGCAGAAGGCGCTCGCCGAGGGCGACTACCAGACGCCGGAGGGGCGCGATTTCCTGAACTTCTTCCTCGGCGGCAAACGCGGCCGTTTCGTCTCGCCCGAATGAGCACGCTGCCCATCGCCGTCACCTGTGGAGATCCGGCTGGCGTCGGCCCGGAACTCCTCGCCAGTTGGCTGAAGGCTCACCCCGAATCGGCGAGCTCCGTCGTGCCCATCGGCCCGGCCGACTGGATCGCCCAGCTCGGCCAAGGCATCGCCGTCGGTCCCAAGGATTTCGTCACCCGGCCGGGCAAGCCCGACGATGCCGGCCAACTCATCGCGATTGAAGCGATGGAGATGGCAGCGTGCGGCGCCACCGGCGGGCGTTTCTCCGCGGTCGTCACCGGCCCCGTGAATAAGAAAGGCCTCGCCGGCGTGGGATACTCTTTCCCTGGGCAGACGGAATTCTTCGCATCGCGCTGGAGCGGTGAGCCCGTGATGGCCTTCGCCGGCGGCAAGATGACCGTCGGGCTCGTCACCTGGCATATCCCGCTCTCCGAAGTCCCGAGCGCCATCACCGCCGCGGACATCCGTCGTACGGTCTTGGCCCTCGTGTCTCTCCGCATGAAGCTCGGCGACCGCAAGCCGCGCATCGCCGTGTGCGGCCTGAACCCGCATGCCGGGGAAGGCGGCCTACTCGGGAAGGAAGACGACGCCGTCATCCGGCCCGCCGTCGAAGCCTTGCGCGCCGAAGGCCACGAGGTCGTCGGGCCTCTGCCGGGTGACACAGTCTTCCACCGCCACCTGCAGGGCGAATTCGACGCCGTCGCGGCGATTTACCACGACCAAGGCCTGGCGCCTCTGAAAGCCGTCGACTTCTCGACCTCCGCCAACCTTAGCCTCGGATTGAGGCATGTGCGTACGAGCCCAGACCACGGCACCGCCTACGAGATCGCCGGCCAAGGCAAGGCGGACCGTGGCAGCCTCGATTCGGCGATGCGCCTCGCGCGCCTGCTTTCGGTCTGATGCGAGCCCTGCTGCTCTGGCTCGCAACGTGCCTCGCGCTCAGCGCCGGCGAACATCGTATCGCCAGCTACAGTCCTGGCGCGACGCAGACCTTACTCGACCTCGGTTGCTCCGCGGAAATCGTGATGGCCACGCGCTGGTGTCCCTTGCCGAAAGATCATCCCGCCGCGAAGGATGCCGACATCTTCCTGCCCGACCTTGAGCGCCTACTTGGGGCGAAGCCTGACCTCGTGATCCTGCCTCGCATGGCCAATCCACTCTGGGCGGAGAAGTGCGCGAAGGCCGGCCTGCGCACGGTCGTGCTCAGCCCGGAATCAGGAAGCGCCGTCGGCAAGGACATCCTTGTCCTGGGTGAGGCGACCGGCCGCATCGCTCAAGCGCAACAGCTGGCCGACGAACTGTCGATGCGGCCGACGAAAACACCTCGCACCATCATCATCATCTGGGACGGAGTCATGGCCGGGCCGGACAGTTATCTCGCCGAGCCATTGGCCGCGGCCGGATTGAAATCCGCACTGACGCGAGGCTCATGGATCAAGTTCGACTGGGAAATCATCGCCACCGCGAAGCCGGATGCAGTGCTCTGGATTCAGGACTCCCGGACGGACAGCGCCATCGTAACCGGACTTGGGAAAGTTATCGAAATGGGGCGGATACCGGGGGTCAGGGACCTGCTGTGCCTTAAAAATAAACGAGTTTATCAGGCTAGAAGTGGCAGTAACTGGTTGCCTGGCAGTGGTTTAACAAAAATAAAAGGTGATCTGATCGGCGTCCGCAAAGAGATCGAATAGTGGGGTATCTCACTCCCTGCAAAGGCCTCCGACCGGTTGACTTGGGCCAGATACCGGCGACCATGTCATCCCACCATGAACACCAAGTTCCTCAAGCTCCTCACTCTCACCGTCGGCATCCTCGCTCTCTCCGCCGCCTTCGTCAGCGCCGAAGAACCCAAGAAGGATGACGGCAAGTGCCCCAACTGCCCTTGCGAAAAGGAAAAGCCCAAGGCTATCGTCGCTGTCGACGAACCCTCGAAGGATGGCAAGTGCCCCTGCGAGAAGGAAAAGCCTAAGGCCTAATCCGCTCGCTCAGGCGATCAAAAGACGAACCACCCGGTTCGTCTTTTTTGTTGGCTTAGAAAGTCAGCATCAGTTCGGCGCGCACGAAAGCCGGGAAATCATCGTGCACCGCGAAGCCTTTGCTGGCGGCCTGTAAAAGCTCCTCCGGTTTGGCGGCGCCGCTGCGCATGGCGCAGGAGCGGATCCCGGCATTAAGTCCGGCTTCCCAGTCCGAGACGCGATCACCCGTCATCCAGCAGCGGGAGGGATCGAGACCATGTTCGGCGATTTTCTCCAAGATGAAGCGTGGGCTCGGCTTGCGATAAAGCGACGGTTCATCGGGACGTTCGGGCGCCGCCTTGATCTCCAGGATACCTGGCGCCGGCAACGCGAGCAGCTCCAGCATGCGCCGATTACAGGCTTCGTATTGCGTCCACGTAAAGATGCCGCGGTTGATGCCGCTCTGATTGGTCAGCACGAAGAGACGGTAGCCGGCACGCAGGCAGGCCTCCAGGGCGGGCTTCACCCCCGGAATCACCTCAATCTGGTCTTCCCGGCAGGTATGATGATGGTCGCGGATCAAGTTACCGTCGCGATCGAGGAAAAGGGCGGGGTGGCCAGGCATCAGGCCAGCCAAACAAACCTGCCCACAATCGCAAGGGAATGGAAAGGGGGCTTGACCGAGGGGGCGGGAGGGGTAGAACCGACCCTCATCCCAGCGTAGAACCATGGCCAATCCGAAACGTAAACAGTCCAAACGCCGCAGCCGACTCCGTCGTGCCGCCAACCAGTTCCGCGCCCCGAATCTCGTCAAAGACGGCGAATCCGGCGCCCTTCGCCGTTCCCACCGCGTCGACCCCACCACGGGCAAGTACCGCGGTCGTCAGGTGCTGGACACCGGAGCTTAAGCTCCTCCCCGGGCTCCGCCCGACCTCATGAGCGACGTCCCTCCGAAGAAAGGTCATCGCATCGCCCTAGATTGCATGGGTGGCGATATGGGCCCTTCGGAAGCCGTGGCCGCCGCCGCCCTCGCCTTCAAGGAAGGCATCATCGGACCTGACGACAGCCTGGTGCTCGTCGGCCATGAAGATAATTTGCGCATGCTCGCGATCGAGCATCGCGCGCTGAAGAACAGCCGCGTCAGCTACCGTAACGCCGCCAGCATCGTCGCCCCCGATGACGCCCCGATGGCCGTGCTGAAATCTAAGCGCGACTCTTCGATGGTCATCGCCCTCGAGATGCTCAAGGCCGGCGAAGTCGACGCCGTCGTCTCCACCGGCAACACCAAGGCCCTCGTCGCCGCCGGCACCATCAAGGTACGCCCGATGGAAGGCGCCGAACGCCCTGCCCTCGCAGCCATCATGCCGCGCCGCGAAGGCCATTTCATCATGCTGGACGTGGGTGCCAACCCCGAGGCCACGCCCGCCCAGATGCTGCATAACGCCGTCCTCGGCTCCATCTACGCCCAGAGCGCCCTTGGCATCACCAGCCCGCGCGTCGGCCTCCTCACGGTCGGCACTGAAGAAGGCAAAGGCGGACCGCGCATCAATCGCACCCACGCCCTCCTGAAGGCCATGGGTGACCGCATCAATTACGTCGGACCCGTCGAAGGCTTCGACGTCTTCGGCGACGCCTGCGATGTCGTCGTGACTGACGGCTTCACGGGCAACGTGATCCTCAAGACCCTCGAAGGCCTCGTGTACATGGTGCGCGACATGGTCGGCAGCAAAGTGAAGAGCAATCCGGTCTACTTGGCTGGCGGCATCGCCATGTTCCCGCTCCTGCGCGACCTCAAAGGCAAGCTGAAGCCCGAACGTTACGGCGGAGCTCCGTTGCTCGGCCTCACCGGACTCGTCATGAAGGCCCACGGCTCGAGCAATCGCCAGGGTATCGCCAGCGCTATCCGCCTGGGCTTGGAAGCCCTCGGTCATGGTGCCGGAAACCGCATGCTGACCTCGCTGGCCGAGGCGAATGCGGTCATTTCCTCCACCCCGGAGGAAGCCTGAGGTTTTTGTGTTCCCTTCCCTGCCCAAGGGGTCTTTTCTCACGCATCGATGAGCAGCGCTGAGCTTTCAGTCTTCATTCGGGCCATCGGGGTCCACACTCCAGAACGCAAGCTCACCAATGCCGAACTGTCCTCGATGGTGGACACCTCCGACGAGTGGATCAAGACCCGCTCCGGCATCGCCGAACGCCGCATTGCCGCCCCGGGTGAAAACCCCTCGGACATGGGCGCCAAGGCCGCCGCCATCGCCCTCGAACGCGCTGGCCTGACCGCGGCGGATGTCGACCTACTCATCGTCGCCACGATGACGCCGGACGTCCCCTTCCCGTCCACCGCCTGCCTCCTTCAGGCTAAGCTCGGCCTCCGCCGGGATATTCCCTGCTTCGACGTCTCCGCCGCCTGCTCCGGCTTCGTCTATGCCCTCCAGGTCGCCAAGGACATGATGCGTTCGGGCGCCTATCGCCGCACCCTCGTCGTCGGCTCCGAGAAACTCTCCAGCGTCGTGGATTGGTCAGACCGCACGACCTGCGTGCTCTTCGGCGACGGCGCCGGCGCCGTCCTACTCGAGACCACCGCGGAGAAGAACGTCGGCCTGCTCGGCAACCTGCTCGGCGCCGACGGCAACAACGCCGAGCTCCTGCATTGCGTCGGCGGCGGCTCCGCGGCCCCGGCGACCGCCGAATCCCTGCGCGACGGGAAGCACTTCCTCCGCATGAACGGCAAGGAAGTCTTCCGTCACGCCGTGCGCGTGATGGCCGAGTCCTGCGAACGCGTCCTCGCCAAGTGTGACGTGAAGTCGGAGCAGGTCGCATGGTTCATCCCGCACCAAGCCAACAGCCGCATCCTCGAGGCCGTCGCGAGCCAGCTCAACGTGGGCATGGACCGTTTCCCTTCGAATCTCGAGCGCTACGGCAACACGTCCGCGGCCTCGATTCCCCTCGCGCTTGAAGAAGCCTGGAAAGACGGCAAGATCAAGCACGGCGACCTCGTCCTCATCGTCGCCTTCGGCGCCGGTCTCACCTGGGGCGCAACCCTTCTCCGCTGGCATGAACCACCTCGCTAAAACCCTCCTCGCCGTCGCGCTCTTGCTCGGCCCCATCGCCCACGCGGAGTACGAACACTTCGAGGGGACGTGGCGCGTCAAGCCCGGCACGACGAACGATGTCACCCCCGCCGACCGCCTGCCGATGAAGCTGCTCGCGATGAACCACGCGTCCCAGACCGCCGAAGCCGGCGACGAGGGCGCGGCCCTTAAGGAATGGTCCGTGATCGGCGAAGCCAACGCCGGCACCGAAGCCGAGGCCGTCTCCATCCTCGAACGCGCCCGCCTGCACACGATCCGCCATGAGTTCGAAAGCGCCACCGAACTGATCGATGACCTCTACGCACGCCACTCGAACTTCGCTGGCTTCGGCGAAGCCGTGAAGCTGCAGTTCGAAATCGCGAACCGTCTCGCCGCGGGTGAACGCCGCAAGCTCGGCGGCTGGTTCCCTTGGTTCAGCGACCCCGAAGGCGCCATCGCCCTCTGGCAGAAGACCCTCCGCCTCGCGCCGAACGGACCTTACGCCGACGAAAGCCTCATCCGCACCGCCCGCCTCGGATTGGAACGCGGCAACACCGCTAAGGCGCTCGAGGCACTCGAACGTCTCGTCAGCGACTACCCGACCTCCAAGTTCGCCGCCGAAGCCCTCGAGATGCTCGCCACGATGCGTGCGAAGGAATCGCTCGGGCCGGCTTGGGATCAGGCCACCACGATCGAAGCCGCCGACCACTGGCGCACGCTGGCTGATCAGTTCCCTAACGACCCGCGCGCCAAGCAGGCCATCGAGCAGATCGCCATCCTCCGCGATCGCGCGGCCCGCGCCCGCCTGAACCTCGCGAAGTTCTACTTCTTCGACCGCAACAATCCCGAGGCCGCCAAGCTGATGGCCAACGCTTGCCGCAACATCGCCCCCGAGTCAGCCGCCTCCAAGGAAGCCGAGGAACTCCTCGCCCGCATCCAAAAGGACCCGACCCCCCCGAAGACCTTCGCCGACCGACTACTCGGCACCTACCCCCGCCCGCGCACCACCGCCGAAATCAAGCCCCAAGCCGTCGGCGGCGACCTCGATACGCTCGGCTTCAAAAAGGAAGAAGCGAAGCCTGCCACGGGAGGCGATCGCCGATGAAGCGCGTCTTCGCCCTGCTCGTCGCGACCGTCCTAGCCGGTTGCTCCGCCTATCATCTCGGAGGACCCAAGCCTGCCTTCCGCAATATCGAAGTCGCGCCGATCCGTAATTCCACCGCGCGCACCGGTACGCATGCCGTACTGCACGGCAAGATCCTCGAGGCCCTCGCGGGCGACCCTCGCGTGAAGGTCGGCCCCGGCGAAGCCGTCCTTGAGACCGAAATCACGCGCTATCAGCGCGACGGCTTCACCACCAAGACCGGCGACGCCTACGCCTACACGAGCTACCGCGTAAGCTTTGAAGTGCGCTGCACGCTGACGACCGACGGCGGCAAGCGCGTGCTCTTCAAAGACCGCCTGTTCCGCTCCATAGCCACGCTGCAGGTCTCCGGCGATCCCGCCGCGGAAGAGATCAGCCTCGGTCCGACGCTCTTCGGCGACATCGCCTCGCAGATCCGCGAAGCCGCGACCACCGCTTGGTAAGCATGAACGCCGCCGTCGTCGCCCCCTCCTTGCTCGCCGCGAACCACGGCGCGTTCGCGCAGGGCGTCCGCACGGTGGAGGAAGCCGGCCTGACCTGGCTACACGTCGACATCATGGACGGGCACTTCGTGCCCAACATCAGCTTCGGCCCGCAGGTCGTCGCCGACCTGCGTCCGCTGACGAAGCTGCACTTCGACGTGCACCTGATGATCAGCCATCCCGACCGCTACATCGAGGCCTTCGCCAAGGCGGGCGCCGAACGCCTCACCGTGCATGTCGAGGCCGACCATGACGTCGCCAAGACCATTGCCGCGATCAAAGGCCAAGGCATGACGGCTGGCATCGCAATGAATCCCGACGCCGATCCGCGACGCGTGCTGCCTTACCTCGACTCCGTTGACCTCGTACTTTGCATGACGGTCTTCCCCGGCTTCGGCGGCCAGTCGTTCATTCCTTCCGTCCTCGATAGCATCCGTTTCATTTCGGCCGAACGCGCGCGGCGCGGCGCGAGCTTCCGCCTCGAGGTCGACGGCGGAATCAACATCGAGACTGGCCGGCGCTGCCGCGAGGCGGGCGCGGACACCTTCGTCACCGGCACGGCCTTCTTCAAGGCGCCGGACCGAAAGGCCTTCGCAACCGCGCTAACCGCCTAAGCCGCCGCCGGTGGGGGCAAAGCGCCGCCGGCCTCGGCTTTTTCGGTCTGCAGTCGTAATTGACCGCAGGCCGCATCGATATCGTGCCCCTTCTCGCGGCGCAGCGTTGCGGTCACGCCGAGCGCGCGGAGTTCCTTCACGAAGCGATCCTGTCGCGTCAGCGAAGGGCGGACCCAGGGTAGGCCCTCGACCTTATTATAGGGGATGAGATTGACGTGCGCGTGGAGTTCGCGAGCGATCACCGCAAGCCGCTTAGCCTGGTCGAGCGAGTCGTTGATGTCCTCGATGAGAATGAACTCCAAGGTCAGCATGCGGCCGTGCTTACGGGCGAAGGCCTTCGCCGCCGGGATAAGTTCCTCCAACGGGAACTTCTTGTTCACCGGCATGATCTGGTTACGGACCTCGTTGGTCGCGCCGTGTAGGCTGATGGCGAGGCGGAAGCCCAGAGGCTCCTCGGCGAGCTTGAGGATTTTGGGCACCACGCCGGAAGTGGAGATCGTCACGCGGCGGGCGCCGAAGCCGAAGCCCCAAGGCGCGTTGACGATGCGCAGGGCCGACATCAGGTTCTCGTAGTTGGCCAGCGGCTCGCCCATACCCATCACCACGATATTGTCGAAGGACGCCAGCCCTTCGGCGGCGCGGGCTGGATCGGCCTTGTCCTCGATCCGGCAGACCTGAACGAGCTGGGAGACAATCTCGCCGATCGAAAGGTCGCGCTTCCAACCCTCGAGGCCCGAAGCACAGAACTTACAGCCATAGGCGCAGCCGACCTGGGTCGAGATGCAGATCGTCCGTCGGGACTTCTCTTGCCCCACCCCCTCCATCGGGGCCCGGATGATGACGGTCTCGATGAGGGAGCCATCCCGGAGTCGCTGAAGGATCTTCTGGGTGACGTCCGAGGAGGCCTTACGCTGAACCAGGCTGGTCGAATCGAAGTCGTAGTTGGCCAGGAGCCAGGCCCGGAGATTGGCCGGCAGGTTGGTCATCGCCTCCGGGGTCTCGGCCCGGCGGGGGTAGAGCCATTCGAAGATCTGGCCCGCTCGGTAGCGGGGGTGCCCGTCCGCGACCAACCGCTCGCCGAGGGTCTCGGGAGTTTCGCCGTGGATTGAGGGTTTTTCGGGCTTAAAGGCCATGTGGGACGCAGGTCAGGTGGGCTGTTGAGGCATAGACCCCAAAGCCCCCTGCCTTCCTGCTTGCAAGTGAGAATTATTACCCCCAAAACCCATTTTTGCAATGAGCAACAAGGCCCACAACCCACAAGGTGGTAAAATCAACTCCCTGCAGGCTGCCATCGACTTGGTCGCCACGGGTCAGCCGGCCTTCTGCCTCCACCAAGCCTGGGGTATCGGCGTCATCCGCGCCTACGACGAAGCCACCAAGCGCCTCACCGTCGATTTCCCCGAACAAAACAAGAAGGCCCATGCCATGGACGCCGCCTTCTTCCTCGGTAAGATCGAGGTCATCAATCCGAACGGCGTCGTGGCCAAGGCCTACGGCGACACCAGCAAGGCCGAGGTCGCCAACATGGTCGCCAACGACCCTGCCGGCGTCGTGAAAGCCCTCCTCGCCGAGTACCCGACCGGAGAATGCACTTCCTACGCCCTCGAGGCCAACCTCGACCGCATCTATTTCGCCTCCCTGCCTGCCGGCAAGGACCGCGCCACCTCCTTCAAGGCTTGGTGGACCAAGGCCCGTGCCGCGCTCCGCAAGGACCGCGCCATCCTCGTCCCCGAACGCAAGGGCGGCCTCTACGCCCTACTCGAAGCCCCCAAGGACCTCGGCGAAGACCTTTTCGCCCAGTACGAAAGCGCCCCTAATTTCGAACGTAAGCTCGTCCTCCTCGAAGAGCTTGCCGACAGCACCGCCGCCGAGACCCGCTCGGCCGCCACCGCCGCCAATCTCGACAAGGTCTCCGCCGACCTCGCCAAGGAAATCAAGAAGCTCGAGACCGCCCGCAAGCGCGACAATCTCCCCGCCATCCTCGGCGGCATCTGGAACCGCGATAAGTTCTTCCGCTCCGCCGTCGAGAACGTCGAGACGGTCAGCCCGACCGCCTCGGAAATCATCGCCCTCTGCAGCGAAAGCGACCTCGCCTTCGTCGCGCTGAACATCCCTCACACCACCGAGAAGATCCGCAGCCTGCTCGACCTCGTGCGTGCCCACCACGGCGACAATTGGTCCGAACGCGCCTTCGACCTGCTCCGCAACCGCGACATCGGCGGCACCAAGAGCGGCTCCGCCAAGCTCGTCTCCGAATCGATCGCCTACCTCTGCGACCAGGAACTCGCCGCCGCCGTCGCCGCTCGCTTCGCCCAGTGGCTCGAGACCCGCGAACTCCGCGCGCCGGTCATCATCTGGGTCATCAAGAACCGCGACTCCAAGAAGTACGCCGATATCGTCGGCGGCCTGATCAACCCTTCCCTCCTCGGCGCCATCCTGTCGTCCATCGACACCGAGTCTCTTGAGTCCAATTCCACGGCCCGCATCCCGCTTGCCAACGAACTCATCAAGGACAAAGAGCTCATCGCCAACATCCTCGTTCCCGCCGCCGGCAAGAAGGCCGACAGCGAGACCATCTTCGACCTCACCCGTACGATGATGAGCAGCCAAGGCTTCGACGAGATGACCAAGAAGGCCCTCCTCTCGCGCCTCGCCAAGATCGAGCCGCACGTCCAGCGCCTCGCCAAGTCCAAGCATTCCGGCTCCGAAGCCGAGGAAAAGGAACTCCTCGTCTCCAAGCACTCGAAGGAAGAAAAGGAGCGAGAGCTCGAGGACATCGTCAAGGTGCGCCTCCCCGCGGTCAAGGAAGCCATCCAGATCGCCAAGGAACATGGCGACTTGAAGGAAAATTCCGAATACAAGATGGCCCGTCAGGACCATGACACCCTCGCCTCCCGCCGCGCCGAGCTCGACGGCATCCTCAAGAAGGCCAAGGTCACCGACTTCAAGGAAGCCAACACGGACACCATCAGCGTCGGCTCCAGCGTGGTCCTCCGCCGCGGCTCCGACCAAGCCGAGATCGCCTACGACCTGCTCGGCGCCTGGGACGGCGAACCGGAGAAGAACATCCTCTCCTACATCTCCCCCCTCGCGAAGCAGTTCCTTAATCACAAGACCGGCGAGACCTTCACGACGAACATCAACGGTAAGGCCGAGAACTGGACCGTCGTCCGCATCACCCGCTGGGTCGACAAGCGCTAAGCGCCCAATCGAAAGGCCCCTGACGAAGCCCCGGAAACGGGGCTTCCTCTTTTGACACGGACGCCGGCGCACCCCAACCTGCCCCCATGTCCGACCCTTGGGAAACCCTGCGCCTCCTGGCCGACCCGACCCGGTCACGCATGCTGCACCTGCTGCACCGCGGCGAGCTGGCGGTCGGCGAACTCCAAGAAATCCTCGGGCTACCCCAGTCGCGCATCTCGACCCATCTCGCGCTGCTGCGCAAAGCGCAGCTCGTGAACGACCGCCGCGACGGAAAGAAATCTTTCTACTCGCTCGCCCGTGACCTCCCGGTGAGCGTCGCCGGCATCGTGGACGCCGCCCTCGCCGCCAGCGCACGCGAATCCAAGTCGGCCGCCGATCAACGCTCCTTGCAGCGGATCATCGAGAAGCGCCGCCAGAAAGCTGAGCAGCACTTCAACCTCGTGGCCGACCGACTCGGCCGCAACTACTGCCCTGGCCGTTCCTGGGAAGCCATCGGCCAGATGCTCTTCCTCCTCACCCCGCGCGTCCGCATCGCCGACCTCGGCGCCGGTGACGGCACTCTGTCGCGCCTGCTGGCCCGTCAGGCCGAAAGCGTCCACTGCGTCGACAACTCCCCCCGGATGGTCCAGGTCGGCCGCGCGCTGGCCAAGAAGGAGCACCTCCGGAACCTGACCTACGTGCTCGGCAATATCGAGAAAGTCCCCCTGCCTGACCGCAGCATCGACCTGGCGCTGCTCAGCCAAGCGCTGCACCACGCCGAGAATCCCCGCCAGGCCTTGGCGGAAGCCTTTCGTATCCTCAAGCCCGGCGGCCGCCTACTGATTCTTGACCTACGCGCCCACCGGTTCGAGAAGGCCCGGGAACTTTACGCCGACCGCTGGCTCGGATTCAAAGAAAACGAACTCCATGACTGGATCGAGGAAGCCGGCTTCAGCCAATCCGAGGTCCGCGTCGTCGCCAAAGAGGTCAAAGAACCCTGCTTTGAGACCATCCTGGCGACGGGCATGAAGCCGGGGGCCTGAGTTATTCACAGGGGCCGGCCCTGGGCCCTCCGCCCTCTGTGTCAGGTTGGTTAAACGGGCCTTATTGCTTGGCAATCCTCAGGCCCCTAGGCTATTTCTGAATATCCCCGATGTGGAGCGAAACGCTCCCCTCAACCGATGCTTACCAAAGAGTCCCGCACTTACAAATTGGCCAAGGCCGCACTGCTCGCTGTCCTCATCGCGCTGACCCCCGTCACCGGCGAGTTGTACGCCCAGACCAAGAAGCCGTTGCCCACCGCCGAGAAGAAGGAAGACCCACTTTCCCTCCTCTACAAGGAAGCCGTCAAGACCTTCGAAGAGAAGAAATACAAGGAAGCCCTCGTGATCTTCGAGGACCTCGACGCCAAGGCCGTCGACGTCGAACCGAAACTGAAGGCCGTCGTCTCCTTCCAGAAATCCCTCTGCCACTTCTTCATCAAGGACTGGCCGCGCGCGGAAACCGAGCTGACCTCTTTCCTCGAGAAGTACCCCAAGGGCACGGAAGACTTCCTCTCCGACTCCGATAATCGTCGCGGCACCGCCGAACTCCTGCTCATCGAAGCCTTTTCCAAACAAGGAAAATGGGACCTCGCCCTAGCCCGCCTCGAGAAAATCCGCACCAACACGCTCGCCCGCCCCGAAGAGCGCGTCAACGCCTTCACCCTTTCCGCCCAGATCGTCGTCGACCGCTCCAAGAACGGACAGGAAGACGCCAAGAAGGCCGCCTACGCCCAAGCCATCTCCCTGCTCAAGCAGGCGACCTCCGACGGCATCAACACCCCAGAACGCCGTGAGGCCGCCTATAAGCTCGTCGAAATGTACACCAAACTCGGCCTGACCAAGGAAGCGACCCAGCTGAAGAACGAAATCGACGCTAAGAGCAACGGCTCGCCCGTCGAAGTCGTCCGCTCCAACTTCCAGCGCCTCGAAATCGGTGACGCCCGTTTCGGCGCCGCCGAATCGGCTGCCGACGAGAATTTCCGCGCGGACTTCTACCGCCAGGCGCTTACCAACTACCAGGGTACCCTGCGCCGTGCCAACCTGAGCAGCTCCTTTGGCCGCGCCATCGAGGCCAAGCAGACCGAGGTCGAAACGCTGACCAAGAACTTCGCCAAGCCGAGCCCGGAACAGGCGGCTAACATCGAGAAGGCCAAGCAAGAGGTCGCGCAGTTCAAGAAGATCCAAGAGGAGTTCAACGCCAACAAGGATTACGACGCGTTCATCTCCTACCGCATCGGACTCTGCCTACTCGAACTGAAGCGCCCTTGGGAAGCCCACGTGGCCTTCCTCGATATCTTCGAGCACAGCCCAGGCTTCAGTCGTATCTCCGGAGCCTACTACTACCACATCCTCGCACTCCGCCGCATCGGACGGAATAACGAAGCCCAGTCGAAGTGTAAGGAATTCATCTCCAAGTTCCCCAAGGACGACCAGGTCTCCTCCATCGCCCTGATCCTGGGAGACATCTCCCAGGAACGCGAAGAGTACCCCGAGGCCATCGCCCACTACAAGTGGGTCCAGGACAACGTGAAGACCCTCACGCCCGAAGTGGAAGAAGAGATCGATTTCCGCATCGCCGCCTGCCTCTTCTCGCAGGTCGACTGGGCGCCCGCCCAGAAGGCCTTCGAAGCATTCCTGAAGAAGCACGAACGCTCGCCGGTGCGCCAGCAGGTGCTCTACATGAGCGCGCTCTGCTCGTTCTTCCAGGGCAAGTACAAGGAGACCAAGGCCGACTTCGATAAGTACGAGCAGGAATACCCGAAGGGCCAGTTCATCCCCGACGTCCGCTATCGCCAGGCCATCGTCAAGTTTGGCACCGCCCCACGCGATATCCCTGGCACCATCAAACTCTGCGAAGACTGGCTCAAGGACTACTCCAAGACCAACACGGACGAGGTCATCGCCCAGATGCCTGAGGTCTACACGTTGATCGGCGACGCCAATATCGCCCTCGCCGACGAGATCGACAAGAAGGTCAAGGCCGCCGACATCGACGTGCGCCTCAACGCCAAGACCCCTGACAAGGCCAAGTTCGTCGAGATCAAGACCAAGCTCGAGAAGGAGAAGGAAGTCGTCACGAATAAGGCCATCGACGCCTACGAAGCCGCCGCCAAGAGCGCTCGCACCAATCCCCAAGCCTTGGAATTCGTCCTCGGCGAACTCCGTAAGCTCCTCCCCGGCCGCGGCGAACACAAGCGCATGCGCGACCTGTTCAAGGAAATCTTCGATTGGAACCATAACGACCCGAAGGCGATGACCTACCTCTACGAGGTCATCCGCTCCACCGAGCGCATGGGCGACATGCCCGAATTCGCGGCTGAGTCCGAGAAGGTCCGCAAGAACTTCAGTGCTCAGCTCGCCGCCGCCCGCAAGAAGGTCGACGAACTCGAACGCCGCGACAAGGTCACCAAGGAAGAAGTCGACGCCGCCAAGGCCGGCGTGAAGAAACTGTCCGCCGAACTCGAGGCCGAACTCGCCAAGGTCGAGGTGAAGCGCCAGGCCTCCATCGCCGACCAGAAAAAGCGTGCGCTGAAGATTCTCTCCGACGCCGTTTCTGAATCCATCAACGACCGCACCCAGGAAGGCACCGAGAAGCTCATCGTCTTCCTCGCCGAAAAGCTCGCCCGCAAGATCAAGCGCGTGAAGCCTGGCACCAAGCCCGAGCCGGGTGCCTACACCAGCGCGGAAGCTGAGAAGGAACTCGTCAAGCTCCTCCGCCTCGAAGAGCACCGCGACTCCCTCGTCGCCCAGGCCCGCGGCTTCTTCGCCCTCGGCCAGCTCGCCGTGTTCACGCGCGAGCCCGAAAAAACCGCCGCCAACTTCGCCAAAATCGCCGCCAATTATAAGGCCGAGGAACTCAACCCCACGATCCTTGCGCTCGTCGGCGACAGCCTCCTCTCCAAGGGTGACCCGAAGAAGGCCGCCGACTTCTTCGGCTACATCCTGGAGCATTCCCGCTCGACGGAATACGCCGACTACGGCTTCGCGGGCCTCGCCGAGATCGCCTTCGCCAACAAGAAGTACGCTGAAGCCCTCTCGCTCTGCAACGAGGCCATCGACAACAACATCCTGATGTCGAAGGAACTCGACCTCCGCTTCACGCGCGCCCGCTCGCTCGCCGAGCTTGCGAAGTACGCCGACGCCAAGAAGGAATTCGAAGAAATCGCCAAGACCAAGGAATGGCGCGGCGAGAAGACCGCCGCCTCCCTTTACTGGCTCGGCCTGATGGCCGAACGCCAGGCGACCGACGACAAGGGCTACAACGAGGCCATCGCCTACTACCGCCGCTGCTACATGACCTGGAAGAAGTATGAGGTCTGGGCGGCGAAATCCTATTTCGCTTCCGCCAAGCTGTTCGCCACGAAGCTCAACCAGAAGGACGCCGCCAAGGTGCTCCTGAAGGAGATGCTCGAGAAGGACCGCATCAAGGATACCCGCGAAGCGGAAGAAGCTAAAGCCTTCCTCCTCGGACTCTGATCACCATGCGCCGCTCCTTCCTGCTGACCACCCTCGCCCTCCTTGTCGCCGCTTCGTCGTCGGCCCAGACCTTCGTCTTCAAAGGCGAACGCTGGGAGATCAACGACCCGTTCAAGATGGACAGTTCCATCCCGCCGAAGCCGCTTGTCGATGCCAAGAAAGGCACGATCAACGTCATCAAAGGAGAGATCATCCGTGTCAGCAACTCCGGCGGCATCGAGGTGACCCTCACCCGCAAGCTATCGGAAGTCACCGAAGTGATTTGGCCCCTGCCCTCCCGCCTCAAGGATGCCCAGGCCAACGTCAGCCGTGGCGAACCAGCCAAGGCCCTCGACAACGTCGAAGCCGTGCTCAAGTTCTTCGAACCAATCAAGAACGTCCAAGGCTCTTGGTGGGTCCGTGCGTCCATCGTCAAGCTTGATGCCCTCGACCGGCTCGAGAACGACGCCGCCACCGAAGCCTTCCTCACCGCCTTTGAGAAGGAAGAAGCCGCCAAGCTCCCCGAAGTCGCCACCCAGATCCAGCTCGCCCGTTTGATGCAGCGCGCCCGTAAAGGCGAACACGAAGCGGTGATAACGGAGACCACGGAACTCCTCGGCAAGGTCGACACCACCGAACTCCAGGCCCGCCTCCATCTCGTGAAGGGCAACTCGCTCTTCGCCTCCAAGAAGTACGAAGCCGCGATGGCCACCTACCTCCGCGTGCCAGTCTTCTTCGGCTCCGAAACAGAACTCGTCCCGAAGGCCCTGCTCGGCGCCGCCCGCTCGTTCCGCGGGATGGATAGCCCGGCCCTCCGCGACCAGAAGCTCGAGGCCGTCTCGAATCGCTACCTCTACGACATCATCGTCTCCTACCCCGTCTCCAAGGAAGCCGAAGAAGCCAAGAAGATGCTGCCCAAGGAAGAACGCGCCAAAGCCGAGGCCGATCAGAAGAAGATCGCCGCCGGCGGACCGCTTCCCGAAGGCGTCATCATGGCTAAGCCCAAGCTCGCCGACGAAGAGAAGGTCGAAGGCAACAAGTGAGTCCTTGCCCCTTTCCAAAACCTAACCTAAAAACCCCCCTACATCCCATCATCATGAAGATGAACCTCCGTACTACCTCCCTCAGCGCCGCCTTTCTCGGCCTGATGACCATCGCAGCCTCCGCCCAGGAAGCCGCCGTCAAGCATGAGAAGACCCTCATGGATCTCTTCCATGAAGGCGGTTGGGTCATGTACCCGATCACCCTCTGCTCCGTCGCCATGATCTGGTTCATCGTCGACGGGTTTATCCGTACGAGCGCTGGCAAGCTCTACCCGGTCGACCACGTCAACCAGCTCCGCGAACTCTTTAAGAAGGGCGACTACGTCGGCGCCTACGCCTTCGCTAAGACCGCCGGCTCCCCCGTCGCCGACGTCGTCCGCGCCGGTGTCGCCTTCACCCCGGATGGCAAGACGATGACCGAAGAAGCGATCATCTCCGAGATCACCCGCATCCAGGCCGAACTCAAGGGCCGCTCCTCCTACCTCTCCGTGATCGGCGTCTGTACCCCGATGATCGGACTCACCGGCACGGTGACGGGCATGATGAAGGCGTTCGAAAAGCTCGGCTCCTCCGGCGTGGGCGATCCCTCCAAACTCGCCGAAGCTATCGGCGAAGTTCTCGTGGCCACCGCTTCCGGCCTCTTCATCGCGATCCCGGCGTTCATGTCCTACTACCTCCTGGCAAACCGCATCAATAAGGGTATCCACGACATCACCGAGATCGTGACCGGTCTGTTCCGCGCCTTCCCCTATGACGAGGTCGCAGGTCGCAGGGTCGGCGACGAAGAGATCTATGCCGCCAAGCCGGATTGGAACGCGTCTTCCAACGTCCAGTCGTAAGCCCTTTCCACCCCTAACCAAACAGCACAGCCATGGCAGGCGGAGGAGGAGGCGGAGAAGGGGAACCAGAATTCCAGGTCGCGCCGATGATCGACGTGCTCCTGGTGCTGCTCATCTTCTTCATGTCCATCACCTCTTCGCAGGTGCTGAAGGTGGACAAGAACATCTCCCTCCCCGTCGCCGCCAACGGCGTGAAGCGCGACGACAAGGCTGCCGCCGGCCTGATCAACATCTCCTGGGACAAGACCACGGGTCAGGCCAAGTACAAACTCGATGACCGCGAACTCGACGCGAACGACAAGGAAGGTATCGCCAAGGAACTCGCTGACCGCAAGGGCACCAACGCGAAGTACCGCCTGCTCATCCGCGCCGACAAAGAGTGTCACGCCAAGTATATCTCCAAGGCCCTCGAATGGGGCGCCGAAGCCGGCATCGACAACATCGCCTTCTCGGGCCTGAACCACGAGGAATAATCCATGAAGCAACTCGAACAACAGACCGAAGCTAATCCGGGTTTCCAGATCGCGCCGATGATCGACGTCGTCTTCGTGATCATGCTCTTCTTCATGGTCATGGCCGGCGCGGTGAAGGTCGAACATGAGCTGAAGACCACCCTGCCCGGCAACGCCGAGACGGCTAAGGAGACCGAACTCCCCGACGAGGTCACCATCGGTATCAGTGAGACCGGCGAAGTCACCCTCAACGAAGACCCCGTCGGCCCCCCCGGCGACAAGCTCCTCGAAAACCTCTACAACCAGATGAAGCAGATGGGCCAAGCCGCCGAGCAGTCTAAGACGAAGCTCCTGATTACGGTCCAAGCCGAGGAGAACGCCCGCTACGAGCGCGTCATCAACGTCCTCGACTGCCTCGCTAAGGCGAACATCTCGAACGTCACTTTCGCGGTGTCCGATACGGAATAAGCGGTTGCCCTCCCTCCCCCAAGGCCGCCTACGGGCGGCCTTTCTGTTTTGCAGATTTGCCATGCCCGCCGACCATCCCATGCTCGGTTGCATGAAGACCTTCCTCGTCGCCACGCTCGCCCTCGCCTGCCTCGCCCTCTCGGGCTGCATCATCGTGATCGAACAGGCGCCCGCCGAGAAGGCGGCCCCGGCCAAGAAAGCCCCGGCGAAGCCGAATCCGGACAGCTCGTCGAAGTAAGCCTTAGCGGACGAAGCCGGCTTCAGACTCGAGGACCTTACGGACGGCCTCGAAGTCGTTGCCGATCCTGATCGGTTGCGGGGCCGGCAGTTCTCCAGGGAAACGGGAGACGTTGGCATCGCCGAAAGCTTCCTGCAGCACGTCCGGGAATTTGGCCGGATGCGCGGTACCGAAGACCACGACGTCATCGAGCTTGGCGCCATCGCGGGCGAGCAGATCCTCGGCGGCCTTCCAGCCCACCGCGGTATGCGGACAAAGGATATAGCCGCTGGCATCACGGACGCGACGCATCGCGTCGAGCGTGGCCTTGTCGTCGACGGTGACCGCGCTGACGGCCGGGCCGCCTTCGCGCCAGGCGAGTAAGCGGCTGAGGTTATTAGGGTCGCCGATATCCATGGCGTTGGAAGCCGTGGGCTTGGCGCGACGCGGACGATATTCACCGGTGGTGAAGAGTTCAGGCAGCGGCGAATTGGTGTTGGTCGCGGCGACGAGCGCGGCGACGTCGAGGCCCATGCGGCGGGCGAGCTGGACGGCGCCGACGTTGCCGAGGTTACCCGAAGGCACGACGACGCCCATGCGACGACCAGGCGCCAGCAGGCGCTTGGCGTGGAAGGCGAACGGGACCTGCGCGATCAAGCGGACAGGGTTGATGGAATTGGCGGTCAGCAGCGGGCGGTGGCGACGCAGGGATTCGTCGGCGAGCGCTCGCTTCACCATTGCCTGGCAATCGTCGAAGGTGCCGTCGACGGAAAGAGCGACGACGCCAGGGCGGGCGCGGGCGATCTGCGATTCCTGCACGCCGCTGACGCCGATGCGCGGATAGAGTACCACGGCACGGACGCCGGGGACGCCGGAACAAGCTTCGGTGACCGCGGCACCGGTATCACCGGAGGTGGCGGCGAGGACGGTCAACTGCGGAAACTCGTCGCCAAGCACGCGCGCAGTGACGCGCACGAGCGTGCGGACGGCAAAATCCTTGAAGGCCGCGGAGGGACCCTGGAAGAGTTCGAGGACGGCGATGCGTTCGGCTGGCGTGCCCTTGAATCCCTCAGGGCGCACAAGCGGTACCGGAAAGTTGAAGGCTTCTTGGCAAAGTTGGCGAAGGGCCGCGGGGCCGAGCACCTCGGAAAAGTACGGGGCGATGACCGCCTCGGCGAGGTCGGCGTAGGAGGCGTCGCGATGGCGCTCCACGAAGTCGGGCGCGATCTGCGGGATATGTGTCGGCACCCAGAGCCCGCCCTTACCCGGCATAGCCGATAGCAGCACGTCACGGAGGGAACCGCGACAGGAGGCGTCGGCGGTGGAGACGAATTCCAACTTAGGACTCGGAGAGGACATGGACACCCTTGGGATTGATGCGCGAGACGTAAGGCGTGGCCTTGATCGGCACCGAAGAGAACACGGCGGCGACGGCGGCGGCGACCTTGCGGGCGGTCTCTTCACCGTCACAGAGCGCAAACACGCTCGGTCCGGCGCCGGAGATCGAGAAGCCCAGCGCGCCGGCGGCCATGGCGGCGGCCTTGGCACGGTAGAACTCGGGGATCAGGCGGTGGCGGTGCGGCTCGGCGATGAGATCATGAAGCGAACGCCCGATGAGGGCGTAGTCGCTCTTGAAGAAGCCACACAGCAGGCCGCCGAGGTTGCCGCTCTGCTGCGTAGAAGTCTCGAGCTGAATCTGGCGAGGCATGATCTCGCGGGCGACCTTGGTCAGCACGACGATGTCAGGATGCACGACCGCGGCCCAGAGACGTTCTGGAATCGGCACGTCCATGACGTCGAGCTCGGCGTTGGAACGGATGAGAGTAATCCCGCCGAGGAGACACGGGCCGACGTTGTCGGCGTGCCAGGCGCCATCGGCCGCGGCTTCGCCGGCGACCACGAAAGGCAGCAACTGGAGACGCGTGAGCGGGTCGCCCAGGAGACGGTTGACCACGAAGGCGCCTCCGACCGCGCTTGCGGCGCTGGAGCCGAGACCGCTGCCAAAAGGCATCTTCTTATGGATCTCCATCTCGATGCCGAGGTCGCTCTTGCCGAGGTGGCGGAGGAGCGCGTGGGCGGAGACGCCGGCGGTGTTCTTCTTCGAATCGAGGGGCAGACGGCCATCGTCACCGGTGATCTTGGTGATGCGCAGGCCCGGAGTCGTCGAGAAGCGGGCCACAATCTCGTCGCCAGGGGCGTCGATGCAGAAGCCAAGCACGTCGAAACCACAAGCCACGTTGGCCACGGTGGCAGGCGAAAAGATACGGACTTCTTTGAGCGGCTGAGCGGACATATGACCCCCTTTAACAGGGTTGGGCAGACCTTTCGGGTTGCCTCCCCATCGGTCAACGGTGAACATGACCGT
>SESH01057249.1_pt1 | contig 23234 bp, 20 predicted proteins | sample 3171561 | NCBI WGS metagenome assembly SESH01 (sample SAMN10866947, study PRJNA518727) | freshwater metagenome | biome: subpolar coniferous forest; feature: holomictic lake; material: water; isolation source: holomictic Lake 442 2011 16.5 m and 2014 13 m | place: Canada: near Kenora, Ontario
CAGGCAACTTTGCCAACGCCCCGCGCCCCGACCTGATTTTGCTCGATCTGAATATGCCGCGCATGAACGGTCTGGAGTGTTTAGCTGCGATCAAACAAGATACCGCGCTCTCCGACATTCCCGTCGTCATCCTCTCGACCTCCTATGCAGAAAGCGATGTGACCGCCGCCAATGCGCTGGGCGCTGCCGACTATGTCAGCAAACCGATGGATATCCACGATCTGAGCGACTCCATCCGCAGACTCGCCGAGCGCTGGATATTCCCCGTCACCCATACGACCGTCAACAGGAACACACTGTGACAACGCCCACTTTAAAACCGCTATGTGTTCTGGCCATCGAAGACGATCCGGGTGATTTCGGACTCATCCGTGCACATATACGCTTGTCCGGCCTATGTGCCAAAGATGAAAAAGAACCCGTCATCTGGGCGAAAACATTGGCCAGCGGGGTCATTGCCGCTCAAAAAATGAAGCCCGACATCATACTGCTCGATCTGTCCCTACCCGACTCAGCAGGCATGGATACTGTGCACAGCATGCGCAGCGCGCAGCCCAATGTTCCTATTGTGGTGCTGACAGGTCACGATGACTACGCACTCGCTAATGCTGCACTGCAAGCGGGCGCTCAAGACTATCTGGTCAAAGGCAACTTTGATCACGATGCGCTGGGGCGGGCCATACGCTACGCACTTGCACGCAACCAACTCGAGTTTCGCCTGAGGCTCTCCGAAGTCGCCTTGAACGCCGTTGCCAACGGGATCGTGATCACCGACCAGCACGCTCAAATCGAATGGGTGAATCCAGCTTTCACCCACCTGACCGGATATACAAGGGAAGAGGCCATCGGCAAAAAGCCGGGAGAGCTGGTTAAATCAGGACACCATTCTGATACCTTCTATGAAGACATGTGGCAATCCATCCTGTCAGGACAGACTTGGTCTGCCGAAATGGTTAACCGGCGCAAAGATGGCACACAGTATGACGAGTCGCTCCACATCACCCCAGTCATCTCAGAAAATGGCACGATATTGCATTTTGTGGCCATTATGCAGGACATCACGGAACGCAAACGTAGCGATGTAACGATACGCAATTTGGCGTTCTATGACGCACTGACCAAACTTCCAAACCGCCGTCTGCTCAATGAACACTTGAACCGCGCCATTGCCTCGAGTCGCCGCAACAATCGCTATAGCGCATTGATCTTTCTCGACCTAGATAACTTCAAACCGCTCAACGATACCTACGGACATGTGGTCGGCGACCAGTTGTTAATTGAAGCCGCAACCCGTCTTAAAGACTGCCTGCGTGAAATCGATACCGCATCGCGATTTGGCGGAGATGAATTCATTGTTTTGCTCAGTGAGTTGAGCGAAGATGAAGCAGAATCGGCCGTGCATGCGAGCATGGTTGCCGAAAAAATTCGCAATACCTTATCCGCGCCCTATTTACTGGAACTGGCGCCGCGTGCAGATACCCCGGCGCGCCACATCGAACATCACTGTACAGCCAGTATTGGCGTTGTGGTCTTTTCAGGCCAGCTAACCACGGCGGAATCAGCCATCATGCAGGCGGACACTGCCATGTACCAGGCAAAAGAACGGGGCCGCAATCTCGTGGTATTTCACCAGAAATAAGCAACCCCGCAAAAAACGCCGTGCGCTTTTTTATGGCTAAATTAGCCTTTCAGACACGTTTTCATAAATGCCTTACGCTCATCACCCTTGAGCGCTTTGGTCTTCGCATCTGCATTGCAATTTTTCATCTTGTCCTGTTGCGAGGCAGGTGCGGCGGCCTTCTCTTCCGGCTTAGCACCCGCATCTGCTTTCAGGGTATAGTCTTTCTTCAAACACTTGCTCATGAACGCTTTGCGCTCGTCACCTTTGAGCGCATCCGCCTTCGCTTCAGCATTGCACCCTTTCATTTTGTCCTGTTGCGCACCAGCGAAAACGGGTGCCGATATGGTCACAAATAATCCCAAACAAGCCACTGCGATCAATTTCTTCATGCGTTTCTCCTTGATTAGTCAGTTGTATCCCCCCGGATCGGGATGTTTCAGCGTAAATCTGAAACGCGGTCATTATAGCCATAATTTCCCCCGCTGTTCATAGGTACAATTTGGCTATATCGCAACAAAATGTTGGCAGTCATTCAATCAGGTTAAAAATCAAGGTTCACGCGGAGGCGCGGAGAACGCGGAGAAAACCCAAAAAAATCAAAATATAGCTGGATTGATTTCAGTAAACTTTAAAGCACAACAGCCAGTTTGTTATTAGTACGCGTATTCGTGCTTGAGTTAGGTTTTATGTTTTTCTCTGCGTTCTCCGCGCCTCCGCGTGAGTCGGTTTGAGGTTTTTATTCAAACCTAAATGAGGCAACCACGACAGAGGTACAATGAGTCCTGGCATGACCATCCATCTTTGAACACATATGGAACTCAAACTTAACATCCGGCAGGATCTCAAGGCACGTGCCCTGCTGCTGGGCGACCGTCTGGACCTGAAATCCTTCAAGATCGCCGATTGTCTGGCAACCACCCCGCTCACGCTGGAAATTGACAGCGAAGGCGGCATCGCCGTGTTATTTCGCTATGGCGTCGTGGTGCTGTTCGGCGTACCGATTGTCGATGAAGCGCGCTTTATCGACACACTCAAAACACTGCTGACCAACCCCGCTTCTTCTCCCGAAACCGAGGAAATGGAAATTCACAGCGGCAGAGATAGTATCGGCGTACAAAGCGGCGCGGTCTCGCTTGACACGATCACCCTGGAAAAACTGCAAGTCATCGCCGATGCACTGAGTAAAAATCTGGTGCTGACGCTGTATGAAAACAAAGTGGCCGGTGAATTCGACAAAATTGAGCCGTTAGCGCAGGAATTGGCACTGTATGGCCGGGTGAGCGCGGGTTCGAAAAAACTGCTCTCCAAGATTGGTCACATGTTGCTGATCCAGCACCGCATGGTAGGCCGCGCCGAAATCGGCGACAAACCCGAAACACTGTGGAATTTTCCCCATTTGGGCGGCCTGTACGCCAGTCTCGAGGACGAATTCGAATTACAGGAGAGACAATCAGCCTTAAATCGCAAGCTGGGACTGATCTCCGATACCGCACAAACGCTGGCGGATGTGTGGGACAACAAGCAACTGCACAAGCTCGAATGGTATGTGATCGGCCTGATCCTGTTCGAAATCATCCTGAGCCTGCACGACCGGTTCGGTAAATTCCTGACGTCGTGGTAAATAAAATATTTTTTACTTACCGATTCAATCATCACATCAGCTTCTCCGCCAGTTGCTGATAGACGGTTCGCCCGGATTCATCTTCAGCCACGGCAAACAAGAATAAACATCGACCACTACTGGACTGCTCCCGGCGTGCGCCTACCTGTTTTTTCTCGCGGGAATCATCGTTGGTTTTATACGGTTCGCCTTTGTACTCGACGGCCAAAACACGACCATCTGTGAGTTCCGCCACAAAATCGGGATAGAAATAAGTGGTTATTTACCGGATTGATTCTGTCGCCATTATATCGCCCAAACTGCCTGCACAATGTTTCATACAAAGCGTCGCCTTATCATTAAGCCGCAAAATCACTTCCTCGCCAAAGAGGAATTATTGCCATGCCCGAAAATTATATGCCTTTCGGTCTAGGTCTTTTGGCATATAGCTGCAATCAAAAGAATAGAGGAAGATGCACACTGCCTGCAGCGTGATTCTCCTGCAGCAATTATTTACGTAATCCGGCATCACGCTTTCGATACAAGGCAATAACACTTCTGTAATAGCGGCGCATTTTTTGCCGGGCCACACAAGACAGTAGACATGCAGTGCAAGTCTCTCGCTGTTCTTCGTAAGACGCGAGTAGCACGACGCAACATGCCGGATGCACGAAGCAAGACATTAGCCACAAACATGGCACATTAGACGCACGAAGATGGACATGAGACGCACGTCGCCGCACTTGAGAAGGATGACGCAACACCTGAGAATCGCAACTCAGCACATCCGACATGGACATGAAATACAAGGAGCACGACTCAACACGCCGGATGCATGACAAAGCACCCAAGGTGCCCGTCGCAATACTTGAGAAGCGTGACGCAGAGTATGTAAAGCGAAAGGCAGACGGAAAGTCGTCTGATTTTAAAAAGATAGTCTTTACCACCGATTGGAAGGCCCCTTAAATCTCTTAAAAGGAATTTTCATCATGTCTAATGCCGCTTACATGCCCAAAGATGACAATAGCAAAGCCGATCTGCTCGAACATATGGCCGTTACTTTACCCAAATACACAGTGCCGTTAAATATCAGCGATGGCGATATGGTGCAGCTGAAAGCCGATGCAGTCGGCTTCCGCTATGTGCTCAAAAGGCATCAAATGGCTGAAAGTCACCGGCATAACTGGACTGCCTGCAAGGATCAGATAAGAGATGGCGGCACAGGCAGCAATGACTGGCCGGTTTCGACCCCCGAAGATGCAGAAATTCCGCCGCCCCTCACGCCCGGCGTGATTCCCCGCCTGTCCAAGCTGATCGCAGCAATTAAGGCGAACAAGAACTACACTGAGGCTATCGGTCAGGATCTGCGGTTGATCGGTGCCAGGCATGTTATCGTGAGTGATAACTGGAAACCGGCTTTGAGCGCAAAAAACAAGGGGGGACATGCAGTTATCAGTTGGACCAAAGGCGATGCTCACGCGCTGGAAATATGGGCCGACCGGGGTGACGGCAAAGGCTTTGTATTTTTCACCATCAGCACGACAGCAAGTGTTACCGACAATAGCCCGTTGCCGGACAGCATCTCCGTTTGGCAATATAAGGCAATCTATCGACTGAGCGACGAACAGGTAGGACTCTGGAGCGACGTGCTAAGCGTTACAGTCGGCAATTTATAAGCATTCTGGAATCCGCTGGTTATACAAAACCGGCGGACAGACTGAATTTGAGATTATTCAAGATTGCCGATTGTCTGGCAAGCACGCCATCAACACTGGGAGCAGTTGTAGGGAATTCTGCACGAAACCTCCCGGATTGCATTCCATCCGGGCTACATTAGCGCCATTCTCCCTGTTACTCTTCTTCATCTTTCGGCAACGGTGCCAGCAAAGCAGCAATATCAGCTTCGCCGAATTTGGTCAGCCCTGCACTATCCTCAGACAGTATACCTGCTGCCAGTTCGGCTTTCTTCTCTTGCAGCGCAAGGATTTTCTCTTCGATACTGCCGGCCACCACCAGTTTATAGACGAACACATTCTTCGTTTGCCCCAGACGGTGCGCGCGATCGGTCGCCTGATTTTCCACCGCCGGATTCCACCACGGATCATAGTGAATCACGGTGTCAGCGGTGGTTAGATTGAGCCCCACCCCGCCCGCTTTCAGGCTAATCAGGAAGATCGGCACTTCACCATCTTGGAACTGGCGCACCACCTCTTCGCGGTTTTGCGTGTCACCGGTGAGTTTGACGTAGGTTAGTTTTTCCTTCGCCAGCTCCGCTTCGATCAGCTCCAGCATAGAAGTAAATTGCGAGAACACCAGAATGCGCCGGCCTTCACTGACCAGTTCTGGCAACATCTCCATCAGCAAGTCGAGCTTGGCGTGCTCCTTGACCTTTTTTGCGCTGGTCAATTTGAGCAGGCGCGGATCGCAACAGACCTGACGCAATTTAAGCAGCGCATCCAGGATGATAATGTGACTGCGCGCAAAACCTTTTTCGGCGATTTCCTCACGCACCCTTTGATCCATCGCGATGCGTACCGTCTCATACAGATCGCGCTGCGTTCCCGACAATTCGACGGTGCGCACGATCAGTGTCTTAGGTGGTAATTCGGTTGCCACGTCTTCCTTACGGCGGCGCATGATGAAAGGCCGCACGCGTTGCGCCAAGAGATCGCGTCGCATGCGGTTGCCGTGTTTTTCAATCGGCGTGCGCCATGTCTTGGTAAAGCCCTTCGCATCGCCTAACAAGCCCGGCAGCAAAAAGTCGAACTGCGCCCACAACTCGCCCAGATGATTCTCAAGCGGCGTGCCGGTCAGACACAAACGATGACGCGCATTCAGACGGCGCACCACTTGTGCTGCTTGACTTGAGACATTCTTAACCGTTTGCGCCTCATCCAAAATCAACAAATGGTAGTTGTGTTCGAGCAAGGCTGCCTCATCGCGCCACAACAGCGGATAGGTGGTCAAAATGACATCGTGCTGCGCGATTAACGAAAAATGCTCCGCCCGCTCCTTGCCATGCAACGATAACATTTTGAGTTCGGGCGCAAAACGCTCGGCTTCACGCTTCCAGTTAAAAATCAGTGAGGTCGGTAACACCACTAGAGACGGCCTGTCCATGCGGCCGGACTGTTTTTCCAACAGCAGATGCGCGAGCGTTTGAGCGGTTTTACCTAAGCCCATGTCGTCTGCCAGAATACCGGCTAAACCCTGTTCGCGCAGAAATTGCAGCCAGGCCAGACCTTCGAGTTGATAGTGGCGCAGTTGCAGCGCAAAGCCCGCGGGCGGCTCGACCGCCTGTATACCATTGGTATTCTTGAGTTTTTCGGCCAGACTCGCTACAGCATCCACGCCTTTGAACTGCCAGCGTTCCATACCTGCTAACGCGTCGATGCGTGCCACGTCATAACGTGACAGGCGGATTTCGTCCCCCGGCGCTTTGCCATCGAACAATTCGATCAGCGTGCGCGCCAGCGGTTTGATGCGTTCTGCCGGCACATTGACCCGCCCGCCCTCAGGCAATTGCAATTCGATCGGCTCGCTGTCCTTCATCCGGTCGAGCAAAATCGCATCCAGCCAGCGCGGATCGACTTTAAACAACTCGTGCAGCATTGGAGCTAACGCCAGCCGCTGACCATTGACCACGATGCCCATATTCAAGCTAAACCAGCCGTCTTCCTGCTCATCGAATTCGCCGACCCAGGCTTCCACCTCCAGCACATGATGCCGGAAGCCCTGAGGAATGACGACATCCCAGCCCGCCGCCTTCATTTCCGGCAGCGCGATCTTCATAAACTGAGGCCAGGCTTTCTCGCTCTCCAGACCATACATGGCCTGATCAGGAATCGCACCGGCCATGCCAAACCGTGACATTTCCTCCAGACCGTAACGCCCCAGCGACTGAATAAATCGCTGTTCCAGCTTCAAATCGCGTTTAACCCGTACCGTCTCGCCATTGGCCAATGAAACAAACTCACCCGGATGATCCGGCTGCAGCACAGCCTCGCCATAGCGAAATGTCACGCAGGCCCAGTCGCGCACTTGAGTGCCGAAGCCATAGCCGCGAAAACGCCCCATATAGGCCGGCAACGAGGTATCAAAATACAACACGGGCACAGGGGCAGCATCCAGCGCACGCAAGCGTAACGTGGTTGGTGCCGGCAACTCGGGCACCATTTCACGCAACATCTCGGACACCACCGGTACGTCGATTTCACGCAAGGGAGGCATACTCAACAACTGGGCAATTTGCGCCGGTGTCTGAGACAATTTCAACAGACCGATCTCGCCCGCACGGCTATCCAGATACCAGGTTGCATCGGGCAGCGGTAACACCACCACCGTCGCGCCACTGCGAATAATTCTGGGCACCATACGACCGGATTCATCCGCACCCCAGTCTAACTTCGCTTCCCTCACCGCACCCTGTTTGAGGCGGATCGGCGCGGAGAGCACATGGCGATTGCCGGCGACTCGTTCCATGCAGAAAAATCGTCCGCTCTCGATCACGCTCATCAAAATTTCGTTACCCTGTTTGCCCAGCAGGACATTGCCGTCAAACTTCTCGCGCTGCCTAAACAGCAGACGCAAAACCGGCAAATCCTCGTCAGTGACAAACAACGGCGGCTTAATCAATGCGCGCTCAACATTGTTCCATTCCTCTAACTGACCCGGCGTTGCACTGTCAGCGGCCATCCGGGCTTTATAGGTACCGATAAAATAACCATCCGAATACATCGTTTTGAGCAGCACATAGCATAAGCGCTCCGTACGCTGAACCGGCTTAGCTTTCTTTTTGGCGGGCACGGCCTGCGCCTTACGGAAAGCTTCCACCCACTCGAGCAAGGCCGGATTCACCACAGGCGCGCGCGGCAGCGATAACGCCGACAGCAGGACCGCGGCCGTGTGTTTGCATTTATAGCCGACTGGGCAACTGCACGCAGGCTTCACACCCGGCATATTCGACGTATCGTCTGCGAATGAAATTTCAACTAAATAGGGTAGCTTTGCCGTGCCTTTTACCTGCGCGGTGATTCTGTTGGGCTGAACCGTCAACTGAGTGATCGAATTCAAATATGCCTTAGCCTTGTGCAACTCATGCATGGAATACCAGCGAGTGACATCGGCGAGGGTATAGGTAGTAGCAAGTGACATAGAGGACAGTGGTATAAAACCGCACAAAAAAGCAATCGCGGATTATAACGTGCGGCACGCTTCGGGGTAAGGCTGATAAAGATATTATTGAACGCGAGGTCATTCCGTCAGCGGATCCAACTGAAGGCGCGGCCGATGTGAAATGGATTATTAGTCTGTGCGACTATTAGCTTGCAAGTTTGCCAAAACCTGCACGATGTCTTCAAAGAGTGGCCGTGCGCCTGCCGTTTCCTGCGCGCAGCGACCTTGCAACTCGCTGAGCGCATCGAGGACAGGATGCGATTGCGGTATGCAACGCTCGAGCAACTCCGCCAGATAACAGGAAAACGCACGCACTTCGATGCGTTGCAACGCGCAGCGCGCCTCGCCCGACGGCATAAAAGACGCGGCGCCAAAGTCGCCCAGCAAACACGCCCCCTGCCCGTTCCACAACATATTGTGCGCATACAAATCGCCGTGTAGTATCCCCTTTGCATGCAAGTGCGCTGCCGCCGCCGCGATCCCCTGCGCCATCGAGATCGCTTCATCCAGTGCAAAATGCGTGTCGTCAGGATAGATGTCACGGGTACAGGACACGAGACTGGGGGGACCTGCCAGATTCTTGAAGCTCGCATCAATCAAGGGCATCACCAATCCCTTCGTACCGTCAGGATGCGCACTGATTTTACCGAGCACCGAAATAATATTGGCGTGTTCCCCCGCCGCAAGACAGGCAGTCTTCTCGCAGCGCGGCAAACCGTCGCTGGTCACCGCGCCTTTAAACAATTTAACGGCCACCTGACTCACCCGCGCCTGATGCCAGTTCGCCTGATGAATCACGCCTGACGCCCCCTCGCCCAACTTTTGCAGCATTTCAAGCTCGTGCCAGAGAATATCGGGGTTCGATGAATTGATTGCCGCCTCCATGACATCCGAGTACGGGTTACCGGCAAAGGCAAGCCAAGCCAGACGCGGCAAGGACAGCAACCATGCGGGCAAGGATGCAAAGCGATTGGCTGAAATGCGCAGTAATTCGAGCTGGCGGCAGGCGGCCATCTCCTCAGGCAACTGTTGCAAACGGTTTCCTGCCAGCATCAATTTTTGCAATCTCGTACACTGCCCCAATCCGACCGGCAATTCACTCAATTGGTTATCGGTCAGAATCAGCCAGCGCAGTGCGCTGGGGAGCGATGCGGCAGGCAGGCGGCTTATTTGATTGGCCTTAAAACCCACCATCTCCAAATTGGTACAGCACCCCAACACCTCCGGCACTTGGGTAAATTGATTATCTGAACAAAAGATCACACGCAGTTTTTTAAGCCGCGGCAGATCATCCGGCAGCGACGACAAGGCATTGCCGGACAGATTCAAAATCTCGAGCGTGTCGGCCAGCTCAAAAATTTCGGCGGGAAATTCACTCAGAGCGCACGACAAATCCAGCCGTGTGATGCCTGAGAGTTTGCCGCTACGCAGCATCGAGAGTGTATTCATATCGGGTAGTGTGTCATCAGCCAGCCAGCGCACGGGTCCATTGCGTATAGAGTCGCTCCGCCACCGCGTGCAATTGCGGCAAATTCACCCGTTGCTGTATATCCTTTAACGACTGCACAGCAGGACTGCCAAGATTAGCCTTGATTTCTGACGCCCCTGCCTCGCACCAGCTGGCGATCAGTTCAGACGTCATTTCGATATGGCACTGCAAGGCAAGATGAGGCCCCAGGGCATACCCCTGATTGACGCAATAGGTGCCGGTCAATAAACGGGTGGCACCCTCAGGCAAACTAAACGTTTCACCATGCCAGTGAAAGGCATCAAACGCACGCAGCTCGCCCAACCAGTGGCGCGCGCATTCGGTATCGTCTACCGCCACAGCACCCCAGCCGATTTCCATAACCGGATTTTTCGATATAACGCCGCCCAACGCCTTTGAGATCAGCTGCCCGCCCAGACAATGCCCGAGCACGGGAATATTGCGCGCCACAGCGTCGCGTATCAAATCGAGTTCCTGAGCAATCCACGGCAGATTATCGTTAACACTCATCGGCCCGCCCATGAAGACCAGTCCGGAATAATCCGCTGATACCTTAGGCACAGCCTCGCCTTCGTCAATCGCAATCAACTGCCATGGAATATTATTGGCACATAAAAAATCGGCCAGAAAACCCGGGCCTTCATGAGCGATGTGACGAAAGATGGCGACAGGAAGCATAAAATCCGGGAAGGGGAAGAGTAAAAAGGAGCAGGGTAAAAACGGTGTACCGTGTTCTTCCCTTGAGCAGCGCAGCTGCGCTCCCTTATCTCTTCTCCCTTATTCCTTCACCATTTTGTCCCGTTCGATCAAGGCATAGGCGGAATGATTGTGGATAGACTCGAAATTTTCAGATTCAACGATATACGCATCAACCCGCGCATCGGCGTTGAGCACGGCAGCCACGTCGCGCACCATGTCTTCGACAAACTTTGGATTATCGTAGGCGCGTTCGGTGACATATTTTTCATCAGGGCGTTTGAGCAGACCATACAGTTCGCAAGAGGCTTGCTCTTCAGCGATACGCACCACGTCTTCAATCCAGACAAAACTGTTAGTGCGGATGGTGATGGTCACATGGGAGCGCTGGTTGTGCGCACCGCGCTCGGAAATCTTCTTAGAACACGGACACAGACTGGTAACCGGCACCAGCACTTTCATCGTCACGCTCGCATTTCCATCCTTCATTTCACCGATCAAAGTCACATCGTAATCGAGCAGACTTTGCACGCCCGAAACGGGTGCGGTCTTGTTGACGAAATACGGGAAATTCATCTCGATGTAACCGGATTCGGCTTCGAGCAGCACGACCATTTCGCGCAGGATGCTCTCGTAGGATTCGACGGAAATCTCCCGCTCATGGCGGTTGAGAATCTCGACAAAGCGCGACATGTGGGTGCCCTTAAAATTGTGCGGCAGATGCACGTACATATTAAAGGTCGCGATCGTGTGCTGCACCCCGACGCTTTTGTCCTGAACCTTAACCGGATGACGGATGCCTTTGATACCGACACGATTGATTGCGATATGACGCAAATCGGCCGAACTTTGCACGTCAGGAATAGGGGCCGTGTTATTCATAATTATTTTCTTTCCAGTGACTGAATAGTCGAGATTATAACCAATCCCGACAAAATTACTTGGTCAATTTATTGATCGCAAGCAGGATCCCTGCGCTATCCAGCCCGCAATCGGCCAGCATTTTGACAGGATCACCCTGATCAATAAAGCGATCCGGCAAACCCAGATGCAGCAAGGGCACAACGACACCCGCCTCGGCCAAACACTCAGCAACCGCGCTACCCGCACCGCCCTGCACGGTGTTTTCTTCCACCGTGACCAGCACATCATGCGTACCGGCCAGACGGCGCACCAGTTCGGCATCGAGCGGTTTAACGAAACGCATATTGACGACCGTTGCATCCAACTGTTCGCCGGCAATCAAGGCTGGCGCCAGCATCGAACCGAACGCGAGGATCGCGATGCGCACACCCTCACGGCGCACGTCCGCTTTGCCTACTGGCAAGGCCTGCATCTCGTTGCACACCGCGACACCCGGCCCCACGCCACGCGGATAGCGCACCGCAGTCGGCGTATCGAGTGTCATGGCGGTATAGAGCATTTGACGGCACTCATTCTCATCGGATGGGGTCATCACCGTCATATTCGGAATACAGCGCAAAAAGGACAGATCGAAACTACCGGCGTGAGTCGCGCCATCCGCCCCCACCAATCCGCCGCGATCAATCGCCAGGATAACGGGCAGCTTCTGAATCGCGATATCGTGTATCAGCTGATCATAAGCGCGTTGCAAAAAAGTCGAATAAATCGCCACCACCGGCTTGTAACCGTCGCAGGCTAAGCCAGCCGCAAAGGTTAACGCATGCTGTTCGGCGATCCCCACGTCGAAATAACGCTCAGGATATTTTTCGGCGAACTCCCCCATACCGGAGCCTTCGCACATCGCAGGCGTGATGCCGACAACTCGCGTATCCACGGCCGCGACATCACACAACCACTGACCGAACACCTGAGTGTAGGAAGGATTGCCCGACGGTTTGGGCACAATCCCGTTGGTGCGATCGAATTTACTCACGCCGTGATACAGCAGGCAATCCTCTTCGGCCAGCGTATACCCTTTTCCTTTTTGCGTAACGACGTGCAAAAACTGCGGGCCTTCCAGCTGGCGAATATTACTCAGGGTATCGATCAAAGCATTCAGATCGTGCCCATCAATCGGGCCGATATAGTTAAAACCGAATTCCTCGAACATGGTGCCGGGAATCACCATCCCTTTGACGTGCTCTTCCGCGCGCTTGGCAAATTCCAGCACAGGCGGCATGCCCTTCAATACTTTTTCGCTACCGCGCCGCACCGCCGCGTAAAAACGGCCCGACATCAGTTTGGCCAGATAATTATTCAGCGCACCGACAGGGCGAGAAATGGACATATCGTTGTCGTTAAGTATCACCAGCAGGTTGGCATTCATCGCCCCCGCGTTGTTGAGTGCCTCAAACGCCATCCCGCCGGTCATCGCGCCGTCGCCAATGATCGCTACCGACCGCCTGTCGGAGCCTGACAATTGCGCAGCCACCGCCATCCCTAAGGCTGCGGAAATCGAGGTACTCGAATGCCCGGTACCGAAAGTGTCGTACGGGCTTTCTTCGCGCTTCGGAAAACCTGCGATACCGCCCGCCATGCGCAGACTGCTCATCGCGTCGCGCCGTCCGGTCAGAATTTTATGCACATAGGTCTGATGACCGACATCCCACACCAGACGGTCGTCAGGCGTGTTGAACACCGTGTGTAACGCCAGCGTCAATTCGACCGTACCGAGATTGGATGACAAGTGGCCGCCGGTCTTGCTGACCGATTCGACCAGAAATTCGCGCAACTCACGCGCCAGTTGCGGCAGTTGCTCGCGGCTCAAGGCACGCAAGGCATCGGGGGTATTGATGGTATCGAGCAGGGAATACATCAGAACTTACGCAACACGATAAAATCCGCCAGTTCGCGCAGACGAAGCGCTGCATCGCCAAACTCCGCCAGACTCTCGAGCGCCTCGCGGTGCAGATTATTCGCCATCTCGCGGGCAGCACTGACACCCAGTAATGACACATAGGTGGGTTTGTCGTTATCGGCATCCTTGCCTGCGGTTTTGCCCAAGGTCGCGGTATCAGCTTCTGCATCGAGCACATCGTCAACCACCTGAAACGCGAGTCCGACGCATTTGGCGTAATGGTCAAGGCAGGCGAGTTGCACGGGAGATACGCTACCGCACTGCGCGCCCAGCAAAACGGCTGCGCGGATTAACGCACCCGTTTTATGAATATGCATATTTTCCAGTTCCGGCAACGTCAACGACTTGCCGATACTGTCCAAATCAATTGCCTGACCGCCGGCCATGCCGCGTGAACCGGATGCACTGGCGAGCAGACGGATCATCGCCATCTGCTGCTGCGGGCCGTCGCTCAAGCGATGCTCGGTGAGCAATTGAAAAGCCAGCGTTTGCAAACTGTCGCCGACCAGCAGTGCGGTTGCATCGTCATATTGCACATGACAGGTAGGCTTACCGCGGCGCAGCACATCGTTATCCATGCACGGCATGTCGTCGTGTACCAGCGAATAGGCATGAATCAATTCCACGGATGCGGCAACGATATTTACTCGTTCCACATCGGCACCGGTCATCTCCCCTGCCGCGAAGGCCAGCAGAGGACGCACGCGCTTACCCCCTTCGAGCACGGCGTAACGCATCGCCTGATGCAGGCGTTGCGGCGAGACCTCAGGTTGCGGCAATACGCGGCGCAACACCTCTTCAAACGCGGCTTGCCGCTCTGCGGCCCAACCTGAAAATTCAGCTGTCATCATTGAACCTCTCCTGCGGGCAATTCTTTCAAGATTCCCTCTTCGAGCACGCGTACCTGCTGCTGCGCATCCTCCAGGCGACCGCGACAAAATGTCAGCAACTCGGCCCCCCGCTTGTATGCCGTCAACGAATCCTCCAGCGACAGTTTACCCGCCTCCATGTCCGCGACAATTTCTTCGAGTTCGGCCATGGCTGATTCGTACCCCTGTGCCTTGTGAGATTTTCCGGTCATTTCAGTGTTCTGCAAAGGAAAGTACGCCATTTTACCCAACGCACCCGCTCTGAGCCAATTTTTGTTGCCCTCACCCCTGATTTGAGAGAAAATCGCACCTGAGCTCCAACCATTCACCCTTTGCAAGGATAACGCAGGTTTGTCCAATATCGTCACTCAACTTAGCCCGTCTCAGGTTCAACCGCCGCTCGGCTGGTACTTCGATCCAAAAATTCTGGAGTTAGAGCAGCGCGTGCTGTTTGAACGAGGCCCAAATTACGTCGGCCACGAACTGATGGTGCCGACTCTTGGCGACTATCAGGTATTGCGCGATGAAGCGCAAATGCTGGTTCGCAATCCGAATGGCGTGGAGTTGCTCTCCAACATCTGCCGCCACCGTCAGGCTACCATGCTGACCGGCCGCGGCAATGCGCAACACATCGTCTGTCCTTTGCATCGCTGGACCTATAAGACCGATGGCGAATTGCTGGGCGCACCCCATTTCCCTGAAAATCCCTGCTTGCACCTGAACAAGTCACCGCTACAAAACTGGAACGGCATGCTGTTTTCGGGCGAGCGCGACATCGCGCGCGATCTGGCCCATGTCGGCGTGATGGAAGACCTTGATTTTTCAGGCTATATGCTCGATCGCGTGCAGGTGGACGAATATGCCTTCAACTGGAAAACCTTCATCGAAGTGTATCTGGAAGACTACCATGTCGTCCCTTTCCATCCGGGTCTCGGTAATTTTGTTGACTGCGACGACCTGAAATGGCAGTTTGGCGAGCAATTTAGCGTACAAACCGTCGGCATCAAGAATGCGCTACAAAAAGTCGGCAGTGCGGCCTATGGCGACTGGCAGGAGCAAGTACTGCGCTACCACGGCGGCAAACTACCCAAATACGGCGCAATCTGGCTGACCTATTATCCGAACATCATGGTCGAGTGGTATCCGGGCACGCTGGTCATTAGCACGCTGGTGCCACGCGGCACGGACGCGTGCACCAACATCGTCGAATTTTATTATCTGGAAGATATCGTCTTATTCGAACGCGACTACGTCGACGCCGAACAAAAAGCCTACAACGAAACGGCCATCGAGGATGACATCATCTGCCTGCGCATGAATCAGGGACGCCGCTCGCTGTATGAGCGCGGCATCGAAGAACACGGCCCGTATCAGTCCCCGACCGAAGACGGCATGCTGCACTTTCACGAGTACCTGCGCCGCAATCTGGCGCAACACCTATAAAAAAGCATCTCACGCGGAGGCGCGGAGAACGCGGAGAAAACATAATAAAAACAAAGCTTATTTATTATTAGGCTGAACAGGTTTAAAGCCGCTATTCGTGTTCAATATCAGGATTTAGCTTGGGCTTGCATTTGGTTTTCTCCGCGACCTCCGCGGCTCCGCGTGACAGCTGTTTTACCCAATTCTACGGAGTAACTTTGCATGGGCGCTTTGTGGATGCTGGTCGCAGGATTGCTGTTCGCCTGCATGGGCGTCTTCGTTAAACTCGGCGCCGCCTACTTTTCTCACATCGAGTTAGTGTTCTATCGCTCGGCGCTTGGCCTGTTGATCGTGTACCTGATCATGCGATCACAACACATCGCGCTTGGCACCCGACACGTGCGCAACCATTTATGGCGCAGCTTATCGGGCACAGGCGCCATGCTGCTGTTTTTCTATTGCATCACCGTACTACCCCTGGCCACCGCTATCACCCTCAACTACACCGCACCGGTGTTTTTGACCTTGCTGACCATGCTGGTTTTCAAAGATAAATTTCACCTGCCACTCACAACAGGCATCACCGTGGGATTCGCGGGTGTGGTCTTGCTGCTGCATCCGACGCTGCAACACAATCAGTTACTCACAGGACTCATGGGGCTGATTTCCGGATTTCTGGCCGCGGTCGCCTTCCTCAATGTTAAGCAACTCGGCCTGTTTGGCGAACCCGATACACGCACCGTATTTTATTTCAGCCTGATCGCAACACTGAGCAGCGCTGCCGCCATGCTGTTCGATACGATCCATTCCATCACGCTGCACAGCTTCGGCATCCTGCTAGGACTGGCCGTAACCGCGACACTGGCGCAAATTGCCATGACCCGCGCCTACCGCGTCGGCCGCACCCTTGTGGTTGGCAGCATGGCGTATAGCACGATTGTCTTTGCCAGCCTGTTCGGCATCGTGCTGTGGGATGAGACGCTACCTGCAACAAGCTGGCTCGGGATGGCGCTCATCATCGCCAGCGGTGTGCTAAGCTTGAGCCTGTCACCTAAACATCCGCTGCCCAATAAAAAGGAACTCCTGTGATTACCATCGAACAAACCGACAACCTCGTCAACGCTGCCGTACTGGGCGAATTCACCCTTGCCGATTTCAAAGTGTTTGAAGAACAATCCCTTTATAAACTGCAATCCCCCGGCGCACTCAATTTAGTGTTTGATTTACGCGGCATGCTGGACTACAGCGTTGATGTCGCATGGGAAGAGATCAAATTCTTCAGCCGCGAACACAACCACGACTTTTCCAAAATCGCTGTGATCACTGACAATCAATGGTTAACCTGGAATGCCTGGCTCACCCGTTTGTTCGTCGATGCCGATATTTGCGTGTTTAGCGATTATGAAGACGCCATCGCCTGGATAGGCTAAACAACAAACTAGCGCCTCTGTTACATCGTGCCGGATACGATCAAAGAGCCAACCCCGCTGGTCAGCGTGACGAACAACAAGATAAATGCCAGCGCCACAAAACCGATAAAGCGTGTTTTTTGATCGAATTCCTGTTGCCGGGCCTGCCGCTCCGTCGCCAGCTGAGCCAACTCAAGCTGACGCAACTGACGTGCGGCCTCCTGCTGTTTTTCCAGCAGCTGATTTTTGACGTACTCACCGTAAGCGCTCCCTAGCAATTCACTTTTCTGCGCATCGGTGAAAAATCTATCGGTAAAAAATCTCATGCTATTCTCCTGTCAAATTGATAAATCCGCGAATACCACGCCAGAGTAAAGGGCATGTATTACAAGCAGATTGCAGCGCAGATGACAGGCAATAAAAAACCCGCCTGAGCGGGTTTTTTTTGCACCTTGAAGCCCGTCTGAATTACTTCAGCTTGGTTTCCTTGTACATGACGTGCTTGCGAACCACTGGATCGTATTTCTTCATCTCGATCTTGCCCGGTGTGGTGCGTTTGTTCTTGTCTGTAGTGTAAAAATGGCCGGTGCCAGCACTAGACTCAAGTTTGATTTTTTCGCGCATTTTCTATACTCCTTAGATTTTTTCGCCGCGTGCGCGCATATCTGCCAAAACAGATTCGATACCATTTTTGTCGATGGTACGCAAACCCGCATTGGTCAAGCGCAAGCTGACCCAGCGATTTTCTGCTTCAACCCAAAAACGGCGACGTTGCAGATTAGGCAAGAAGCGACGCTTGGTTCTGTTGTTCGCATGGGAAACATTATTCCCGCTCATTGGGCCCTTGCCCGTCACTTGACATACTCGTGCCATGGTTCTACTCCAACCGATTTTCAAAAGAGCGCGGATTCTACAGGCGGAATGAAAAACATTCAACCTTAATTTTATTTACCCGCTCATCTTTGCTGATCACACACAGGACAATCTGCGATCAATCGAAAATTCTGCGCTAAATAAGCCGCGAAATTAAGCTAGAATCGCGGTCAATTTGATGAACGGGCACAATCATGCAGGAAATCGATAAAACGAACGACCCTGGCACCACGCAAAAAAACTTGTGGCAGGTCAATCGACTGCTCCACAAGCATAAGCTGATTGAGACACTCGCCCACAAACAAAATCTGGCTGAATTGCGCACCCGTCTTGAACAGCATGATGCCGAGGCCGTTGCGCAAATTCTCGAAGCCGTTCCGCATGCTGATCGTGAAATCATCTGGCAACTGATTACAGAAGAACGTAAAGAGGAAATCTTGCTGGTCATTAACGATGACGTGCGCTCTGAACTGGTCGACGAAGCCAAGCCGCAGGACCGCAGCACCACCATACGCGTGTTTGACTTACATGAAGGACGCCTGCGTCAGATTCCGATCGCCAGCCGTGCGGATTTGGCGCGCGCCAATCCGATCTGGATTGATCTGGTCGCACCCGATGATGAACAGATCGCCTGGGCGCGTGAATTATTCGAAGTTGACCTGCCGGATCCGAAAGAATTAACCGACCTGGAAACCAGCGCGCGCTTTTATATAGAAGAAGGCGACGAGGTCCATCTGCACTCCGATTTCCTGCTCGACCGCGAAGACGAATCACGAAACGTCGCGGTGGCTTTCATCCTGCATAAGGGCATGCTGTTTTCCGTGCGCAGTGAAGAACTGCCGGTTTTCCGCCTGCAGCGCCTGCGAGCGCGCGCGCAATCGGGCTATGTCTCGGAAGCCAAAGATGTGCTGCTCGATCTATATGCGGCGGATGTTGAATATTCCGCCAATGCACTCGAAGACGTCTACGCCGATCTCGGCGTAGTCGGCAAACAGGTCTTGCGATCACACATCACCGATGATGAGGCCGCCGTCATCTTAGCTTCCATCGCCGAAGAGGAGGATTTGAACGGACGCATCCGCCGCAACGTGCTGGACACCCGACGCGCCCTGTCTTTTTTGATGCGCGCTAAATTCCTCTCCGAAGCGCAACACGAAAATGTGCGGGAAATTTTACGCGACATCGAATCACTCGACGGGCACACCGCCTTCCTGTTCAACAAGATTAACTTCTTGATGGATGCGACCGACAGCTCGATCAACATCAATCAGAACAAGGACATCAAACGCCTGACCATCATCAGCGTGGTGTTCATGCCGCTCAATGTACTGGCCGGTATCGGCGGCATGTCGGAGTATTCGATGATGACGCAAGGCATCCCCTGGCCCGTCTCCTATGCGGCCTTTACCATCGGATTGATCGTCGTCGGCTGGTTGACCTTCATCGGCCTGCGCTATGCAGAACTAAGAAAATCCAAAAACAGCCTGGCCGCCAGTCGAAAATCTCACACCCTGTCATAAGGCGATGTAATAATACTGTCATATAACTTTCATATTATTGGGGACGTGGCAAAGCGATAACGCCTGCAAGGGCATGCATGCCGCAACCGGTACAACCGAATAATCCATCAGGAGAATCCTATGAAGTTCAAGCAACTTATTGTCGCAGTAGCCGCAGCTACCACATTCGCTTACGCCAGCGTATCGTTTGCAACTGATATCACAGGGGCCGGCGCTACGTTCCCGTATCCGGCTTATGCCAAATGGGCTGAAGCCTACAAAGCACAATCTGGCACCAACATGAACTACCAGTCTATCGGTTCGGGCGGCGGCATCAAGCAAATCACTGCAAAGACAGTTGATTTCGGCGCATCCGACAAGCCACTGACACCTGAAGAACTGAACAAAGAAGGCCTGATGCAGTTCCCGACCATCATCGGCGGCGTTGTGCCTGTCGTGAATATCGTTGGCATCGAAAACAACAAACTGAAACTGGACGGCGCAACACTGGCCAACATCTATCTGGGCAAGATCACCAAGTGGAATGATCCTGCGATCGTTGCACTGAACAAAGATCTTAAGCTGCCGGATGACATCATCACCGTCGTTCACCGCTCAGATGGTTCTGGCACCAGCTTTATTTTCACCAACTACCTGTCAAAAGTCAGCGCTGACTGGAAGACAACCGTAGGTGAAGGCACCGCAGTTGCATGGAAAGCAGGCACCGGCGGCAAGGGCAACGAAGGCGTTGCATCCTACGTTCAGCGCATCAAGGGTTCGATCGGCTACGTTGAATATGCTTATGCCTTGCAAAACAAGATGTATGCCGTCCAAATGAAGAACCGTGACGGCGGCTATGTTGCAGCGGATGAAAAGAGCTTCAAGGCAGCGGCTGCCGGCGCTGATTGGAAAAAGGCACCGGGATTCTACGAAATCCTGACCGACGAACCGGGCAAAGCAACATGGCCGATCAGCGGCGCGACGTTCATTCTGATGCACAAACTGCAAGACAAACCAGAATCGGGCCTGGCTACACTGAAGTTCTTTGACTGGGCTTACACCAAAGGCGATAAACTCGCATCCGATCTTGATTACGTGACCCTGCCGGATGACGTCGTCAAGCTGATCCGCGACGCATGGAAAGCACAGATCAAGGACGCTCAAGGCAAGGCCCTCTGGAAGTAAGCAGATGAAACGTGGCTGACACGATCACGAGGGGCGAGTGCCCCTCGTGTTTTACCTTGATAAACAGTCCGTTTTTTTAACTTAAAGCCAATTACTATGCCGACGTTATTACATGAAGCACGCCTCAAACGGCAATCCATTTACGATACGCTGTTTCGCAATCTGACTCGTCTGGCCGCCTTTGGTGTGCTCGCCCTGCTCGCTGCGATACTCGCCTCCCTAGTGATCGGCAGCATGCCCGCCATTCACGCTTTTGGTTTCGGTTTTCTGACCAGTCCCGACTGGGATCCGGTCAATGATAAATTTGGTGCGCTGATTCCCATCGTCGGCACACTCATCACTTCAGTCATCGCGCTGGTTATCGCCATCCCGGTGAGCTTTGGCATCGCGCTGTTTCTAACGGAACTCTCCCCGCGCGTACTGCGCCGCCCGCTCGGCGTTGCGATTGAACTGCTGGCGGGTATACCCAGCATCATCTACGGCATGTGGGGCCTGTTCGTGTTTGCACCCCTGTTCGCCGACCACGTAGAACCCTGGCTCAATCAGCATGTTGGCACCCTACCCTACATCGGCCCGTTCTTCTCCGGCCCGCCTATGGGAATCGGCATCCTGACCGCCAGCATCATCCTGGCGATCATGGTGATCCCGTTTATCGCCTCCGTGATGCGCGACGTGTTCGACGTCGTACCCACCATGCTCAAGGAATCCGCCTACGGTCTGGGTTCAACCACCTGGGAAGTGATGCTGAAGATCGTGCTACCCTATACCAAGGTTGGTGTGGCAGGCGGCATTATGCTGGGACTGGGACGCGCGCTGGGGGAGACCATGGCGGTCACCTTCGTCATCGGTAATGCGCACGAACTGACCAAGTCGCTGCTCAATCCAGGCAACAGCATCTCGTCAGCCCTGGCGAACGAATTTACCGAAGCCTTCGGCGAACTCTACACCTCGTCGCTGATTGAACTGGGCCTAATCCTGTTCTTTATCACTTTTGTCGTACTGTCACTCGCACGTTACATGCTGCACAAGCTGGGACAACGTGAAGGAAAGGCTTCATAATCATGATATTAGATCTCTATACCCGACGAAAAATCGTTAACTGGGCAGGGCTGACCGTCTCGGTACTCGCCATGGGCTTCGGCCTATTCTGGTTGTGCTGGATTCTGTGGACCCTGCTTGATCACGGCCTGCCGGCACTGACTTCAGCCGTGTTCACCCAGATGACACCGCCACCGGGCAGCAACGGCGGCCTGTTCAACGCCATCTTCGGTTCATTGATGATGACGGTGATCGGCACACTCATCGGCACACCGATCGGTATCCTGGCCGGCACCTATCTGGCTGAATTCGGTCAGCGCGGCTGGCTCGCCCCCGTCACGCGCTTCATCAATGATATTTTGCTGTCCGCACCGTCCATCGTGATCGGTCTGTTCGTCTACGAAGTGTACGTCGTACATGTCAGACATTTCTCCGGCTGGGCGGGCACCATCGCGCTGGCCATCATCGTTATTCCCATTGTGATCCGCACGACAGAGAATATGTTGCGCCTGGTACCGTCCACTTTGCGTGAAGCGGCTGCCGCCTTAGGGGCGCCGCAGTGGAAGATCATCAACTTTGTGACCCTGCGTGCGGCGCGTGCCGGCATCATTACCGGCATCATGCTGGCGATTGCCCGCATCAGCGGTGAGACAGCCCCACTGCTGTTTACCGCGCTCAACAATCAGTTTTGGAGCGACAACATGAATCAGCCTATGGCTAATTTGCCCGTCGTGATTTTCCAGTTCGCCATGAGCCCGTATACCGACTGGCAGAATCTTGCCTGGGCCGGCGCGCTGCTGATTACCTTTAGTGTACTGACGCTCAATATCCTGGCGCGTGTACTGTTCCGTCAAAGTGCTTCCGCACATTAAAAAGGCCTAGCAAATGAACACTGAAACCAATGCAACCCCAAGAGTCGTCGTCAAAGATCTGAATTTCTTTTACGGCAAAGCGCGCGCGCTCAAAGACATTAACCTGTCCATCGCGGACAAAAAAGTTACGGCTTTCATCGGTCCTTCCGGTTGCGGAAAATCGACCCTGCTGCGCACCTTCAACCGGATGTACCAGCTCTACCCTAACCAGACAGCGACCGGCTCTATCATGCTCGACGGCTGTAACATTCTGGACAAAGGGCAGGATCTTAACAAGTTGCGCGCTAAAGTCGGCATGGTGTTCCAAAAACCGACACCGTTCCCAATGTCGATTTTCGACAACATCGCCTTTGGCGTCAAACTCTACGAGAGCCTCTCTAATAACGAGATGGAAGAACGTGTGGAATGGGCCTTGAAGAAAGCCGCACTTTGGACGGAAGTTAAAGACAAGCTCAAACAAAGCGGCATGAGTCTGTCCGGCGGTCAGCAACAGCGTCTATGCATCGCCCGCGCGATTGCCGTTAAACCGGAAGTGCTGCTGCTCGATGAACCCACCTCGGCGCTGGATCCGATCTCAACCGCTCACATCGAAAAACTGATTGATGAATTGAAGGAAGACTTCACGATTGTCATCGTCACCCACAATATGCAACAGGCCGCACGTG
>SESH01038645.1_pt1 | contig 23201 bp, 14 predicted proteins | sample 3171561 | NCBI WGS metagenome assembly SESH01 (sample SAMN10866947, study PRJNA518727) | freshwater metagenome | biome: subpolar coniferous forest; feature: holomictic lake; material: water; isolation source: holomictic Lake 442 2011 16.5 m and 2014 13 m | place: Canada: near Kenora, Ontario
CGAACCACCACCAACGCGATGGCCAGCCATCCGTTGTCCACGCTTGAAATAAATTTGTGGGTTACGCCCAGGCGCGTTGTTTCATAAAAGTTGAAGTAAAAACCTTTCCACGTCTCCATCTTTTTTAACGTATTTAGACTGTTCTGAACGCGCTTCGTCGCCGCTTCGGGAGAAATGATCTCCATCTCTCGGGCAGCCACGGTCCCCATCAGGTCCATGGCAATGTTTGTAGGTGAGGTGTAGGCGGCTGCGAGAGGGAAATCCCCGACTTTAAAGTGGTCTGAGACGAGGTGATTTTTTTTGTCGGTAGCGTTTTCAAAGTACTGCCAGGTGTCCCGTGCGATCTTGAGGAGCAGTTCCTTGTCGTTTGCAGTCGCTAAAAGTTCTTTGCGCCTGGGCTCTACCATCACGGAACGTGGAAATCCGACGAAATTGTCTTCTACGCTTTCAAATCCAACCTCGGGGTGTCCCAGAAAGGCGATTTCATCCAACCCCACTTTCCCGGCCAGATTCCGGTCCCGGGCAAACGCGCTAAAGGAAAGGACCTTTAGCTGATCCAGGTCAATTCCCATAAAAACATTCGTCGGCAAAACCACCTCATTCCATCCCTCCTTTTCAAGACAGGCATCGGTGATATCCCGCTCGACGGTCTTACCGGCCCAATCAGTCAAAGCAACGCGCAGGCGTCCTTTAAACGGCGCTGACGAATCCGTCTTACACTTCATCACGAGATAGTGCGCGGCACTCATATCTAACTTTTCGAGGGAGGTTCTGAAAGTCGCTTTCTCTTTTTTCTTGAGATTGACCCTCGCCCACAAAGAGGCCCCGGCTTTGGCTCCGCGCGCGTCTTCCCTTTTCAGGTCCAGGCGAACCTTTTTTTCGTCTCCTTTGTCCACAGTCCAGGCTCCCCCCAGACTGTTCTTGAGCTCCCCTGCGTTAAAATCGTCCACCACCTTAAACTGTGTTGAGGCCCGTAGGGGTTTGCCCGCGGGAACAATGTTGTAGACCCTCCCAATATCGAGCGGCGCTTCTCCGCTCGCAGGGCCAATTTGCTGGACAATGTTCTCCCCGGTTTTTTGTTTTTGCGGTTTGTCGGCAGCAAAACTCGCGGGAAGGAACATCCCGAGAAAACATGTCGCCATGAAAAACAGAAAGGCGTTTCCCGGGAGTTGCCTCACGCCCGGAAAACGCCTTTCTGAGAGGTTCATGTTCTTCTCTTTATCCGAGCGTCACTTCAACCCGGTGGGTTCTGCCGTCCCGAAGATCCGGGATAAGATTTTCTTTCTGTTTCTTTCCATCTACCACGACCGCCTGAACCCCTTGCCCTGTTTGGTTGGGATTTTTTACCTCGATCAGGTAAGTGCTGCCGCGAAAAAGACGTTTCATCTTGAATCCCGGCCATTTCTTCGGGATCACGGGATCCACGATCAGGCCTTTGGCAGTGGGACGAATGCCCAAGATCCAATTCAGCGCCACCACCTCATACCACGCCGCGGAGCCTGTGTACCAGGTCCACCCGCCGCGGCCGTTGTTGGGCGAATCCGGCCCGTCGACGTTCCCCGGCGTTACATACGGTTCGCTGTAATAGATATCCGGCTCCAGCCCGCGGATCGCCGGATTGAAGCTCTTGTAAACCTGATGCGCTTGTTCGCCATCCCGCATCATCGCCTCGGCCTGGATCGCCCAGGTGCCGGCATGCGTATAAAGGCCTCCGTTCTCGCGAACCGAAGGAGCATAACGCGTGATGTAGCCGATCGTTGCGTCAGTCACGTTGTAACCCGGCGTCAGAAGAAGCGGCCCGTATTTCTTGTAAAGCCACTTCGCGGCTGAGTCCATCGCAACGCGTGCGCGCTTGGCATCTGCCACGCCTGTAATGACGGCCCAGGTTTGACAATTAAGGAAGATCTTTCCGGTCTCACACTTTTTGCTACCCAGCGGCCTTCCGTCATCGCGTGTGGCGCCCAAATACCATTCCCCGTCCCAACCTTCCGAGTTGAGCGATCTTTTCATCGCTTCCGCGCGGCGGAGATATTCCACCGCTTTTGTTTTATCGCCGCGCTTTTCCACGATCGGCGCCATGCGATTCAAGATGCCGTAGAGAAAATGTCCGAGCCAGATCGATTCACCCTTCCATTTGGTTCCGACATGGCTCAACCCGTCATTCCAATCACATTCCCCGATCAAAGGTAACCCTCTCGGAGAAAATCGCGTCAGCGTCTTGTCGATTGCGCGAAGCATGTGCTCGTAAAGTGTCCCGGAGGTGACTTCTTTCGTTTTGGGATCTGGCAGAAATTTCACAACCGCGTCCAGAATCGCATCGTCCGCGGTTTCATCCAGATAGTTCAGCGTGATGAAATCAAGCCACAGCAAATCGTCCGAGCAATGCGTGACGGCGCCGATATTCGTCCCGTGGTGCCACCAGTGGAAGACCGTCCCGTCCGGAAATTGCTGCTCGGCATGAAGCAGGATCTGTTTTCTCGCGAGCTCGGGCCGTGTTGAAAAAAAGATCTGGCAATCCTGAAGCTGGTCCCGGAACCCATAGCCCCCGCTCGATTGATAATACGCACACTTGGCCCAGATGCGCGCGGAGATCGCCTGATATTTCATCCAGGTGTTTGTCATAAAATTGAGGGCCTCATCCGGCGTCTCAACTTCGGAGGCGTGGACAAAAGAATCCCAAAGCGCTTTAACCTTGTTCAGCTCCGGCTCCACGGACCTGGGGCTTGAGTATTTTTGGATGATCCGTTCCGCTTCTTCCCGGGTACGCGTGGACCCCAATGTGAAGATCACCGTCTTGGATTCCTTAGGACCGAGCTCCACATCGACCTGAAGACTCGCCGACGCATCGCCCCACTTCCCTTCCGAGTCGCGGCATCTCCCTTCCACGACTGCTGCCGGCGCGTGGATCTCACCATAACGGCCAAGGAAAGATTCCTTGTCGCCGTCATAGGCTACGGGTTTCGGGAAGGCGGAGTGGAATCCTTGGAGCGGCTTTTCGGTCATGCCGGTGGAAATAAATCCTGGCACGAGCGGCGCGCGCTTGACGCCGTGGATGCAGCCGAACTTTTTGTCGATCCATGTTTCGATGAACGTCTTGTGAAACTCACGGTGCGTGTCGGACCAATTTCCGAGACACCAGTCGAAATAAGTGAAGAGGCTCAGCCGCCGTTTTTTTCCGGATTGATTTGTAAGAACGACTTTCCAAACCTCGACCGGATCTTCCACGTCGACAAAAATCGTTTTTTCTAAACGGATCCCGTTTAGCTTGCTTGTCAGGATCGAATATCCCTGCCCGTGACGCACCTCGAAAAAATCGTACTTCGGCATGCACGGCTTCCAGGTCCCGGACCAATAATCCCCGTTATCTCTGTCGCGCACATAAATATATTTGCCCCAATTGTCGCGAATAAGATCCTGATCCCAGCGCGTGACCCGTGACAAATTTGAATTGTCGCGCCATGAAAATCCTGAGCCTGTCTGCGATTCGATGGTGCCGTAGTCGCCGTTTGAGATCACGTTCACCCACGGGCGCGGTGTGTCCGGCCGCGTGATGACGAATTCGCGGCCATCGGCCGTGAAGTAGCCGTATTTTGAGGCGAATTTTTTCTCGACTCCGTCTTCCTTCAAAAGTAATTTGGCTTCTGCTTTTTTTCTTTCTTTCGACTTTCTGGGCATGGCGACAAAAACTCCTTGGCTTTTTTGTTTTTAAATAAGGTTTTTTATTCGGCTTGCTGCAACTGGGCGTTAACCTCGGGGGCCAGTTCCTTGGCGGCTTCCGCGGCGGTTTTCTTCCCGGAAAAAACAAGGTCCAGCTTGGGTCTAATATATTTCTCTTCTATTTCACGCCATTTCGGGTGAAACGGGCTGAAAACCGAATACCGGACGGCTTCGTTGAGCATCTTCTTGTTAGCAGGAGCCGACGGGTCTCCGGCAAAGGCATCGCTCGTTGCCACAGAGATACGGGCAGGCTGGGCAAGACCGCGCTTGGCGAATTGCCGCTGCCCTTCGGGTCCGGTCAGCGCTTTGATCACTTCCCATGCCGCCTCTTTGTGTTTGGAGGTTTTGAGGATCGCATAGCCTGTCCCCCCGGTTCCGAACGCTCGGACTCCCTTGTCGTTCTTGGGGAACATCACCACATCCCACTTGAAATCATAATTCCGGAATTGTGGAGCCTCCCAAATACCGGAGAGAAACATCGCGATGCGTCCACCTGCGAACATGCGGTCAACGCTCATCCCGAAATTCATGTAAGCGGTAGGCGTCGGCATGGCTTCATAAAGATTGCTTAAATCGGCATAATATTGAAGGCCGGCGACGGACTGTTCGTCATCAAGCCTTGTTTTTGTGGGGTTTTTCACATCATCCACGAGCCCGCCCCCATTCCCGTAAATAAAGTTCTGCCAAGCCCAGGTGAAAAAACCGTACTGCGTCACGCGCCCGGCGGCATCCTTCTTCGTCAGCTCGCGCGACAGGCGAAGGAAGTCGCTCCAGGTCCAATCGTCTGTCGGGTATGGGATCTTGGCTTCATCAAAGAGCTTCTTATTATAGAAGACGCATGCATACGGCGCGATGTCGCGCGGCACAGCCAGGAGTTTTCCTTGATAGGTGAAGCGATCGATGATCTGCGGAAAGAAATCGCTCTTATCAAAACCCTTCGGGTCGGACGTTTCATACGGCGTCAAGTCTTCTAGAACGCCTTTGGTCGCAAACGTCACGAAATAATCGACCTCGGTGGCAATGATATCAGGTGCCGCTCCTCCCGCGATCCGGGTGAGGATTTTGCTAATATAACCTGTATAGGGAGTGTGTTCGAAAACGAGCTTGATCTCGGGATGCTCAGCCTGCCAAGGCGCAAGAGCTTCGGTAATGATGCCGATCTCTTCGGGTGTTCCCCAGAAGCTCACCTTAATATCTGTGGCGCCTGGCTTTCCAGTCTCGATCGGAGAACCGCAGCCGACCAAAAAAAAGATTGTTAAAAGAATGGAAAAACCCTTCGCCCAAAAACTTTTTGACATGCGGATTTCCCTTCGTTTGAAAGGCTTTTATCGACTTTGCGAGGAATTGTTTTTTCTAAGGATAAGAACGGCAAACAAAAGCGATAAAGTGCGTGAATTATAGCACAGAGGCTGGGACCTCTGTAAAGGCTCTTTTCTCGTTCGCTTGCTTCTATATAGAAGACGCTTCCGAGGATCAGCCTCGCGGCAAGCCGATCTTCTGGAGAACGCGGTCAAGATCATCCAGGGAAAAATACTGGATCTCCAACCGCCCCTCCTTCTGGTTCTTTCGCGGGTAGATCTTCGCCTGCGTGCCGAGATAATGGGTGAGACGCGTTTCAAGGTCAACGATCTCAGCGCTTAAGTGCCGAGCGGACTTCGCTTTTCTCTTGTGCGCGTTGCTTCGGTTGACAATAGCTTCGACTTGGCGAACCGACAAATTCTCCTCGACAATCCGTTTGGCCATTTGCCTTTGGTGTTCCGGAGACAGAAGACCGAGAAGCGCGCGCGCGTGCCCGGCCGAAAGCCTGCCGTCCGCCAAATATTGCTTCACTTCCGGCGGAAGGCGTAAAAGCCTCAGGGTGTTTGTGACTGTCACGCGGTTCTTCCCCACTCGCTTCGCAACCTCTTCCTGGGAGATCATGCGCTCTTCCACGAGACGCTGATACGCTTCCGCTTCCTCAATAGGATTCAAGTCTTCACGCTGAATGTTCTCTATAAGTGCCCACTCCAGGAAATCTTCGTCTGCGATATCCTTAATAATGGCAGGTACTTCGGCCAGACCGCAAAGCGTCGCTGCGCGGAATCGCCGCTCCCCGCAAACGATCTCGAACGCCCCATCGATTTTCTTTTTTACAATGATCGGCTGCAATACGCCTTTTTCACGAATGGAGTTCGCGAGCTCTTCAATGGTTTCTGTATTGAAATGTTTACGCGGCTGGTCTGCATTAGGCGCGATCTGGGATATCGGTATAAGCTGAAACGCCGAGTCCCTAGCTGGAAGATCGGTCGTCAGAACGGCGACTTCGGGTTCCGTGGTAATGGTGACTGTTGCGGAAGGATTTTCTCTCTCTATCGCTGCGATGTGGTCTTTGTAGCTATCCGGGATCAGCGCGCTTAATCCTTTGCCAAGGGCCTTTTTCATTTTTTTAACTCCTTATTGATGAACAACTTATGTTTTTTAAGGGTTCGTTTGAGCCGGCTGCGTTTGCTCAACTTCTGCCGCGGGCTCCGCGACTTGCACTTCTTCTACATGATTAATGGGCGCGCTGGCCTCCTGCGTGGTCGTCGCGAGATTCCTGCGATCATCGTCCGAGCCAAAGCGAATCAAAAACTCTTTTCCGAGCTCTGTATAGGCTAAAGAGCCTCGGTTGTGCGGATCATAAATAACGGCCGGCTTTCCAAAGCTCGGCGCTTCGGACAACTTCACAGACCGTGGAATCACACTTTGAAACGCTTTTTCCTTGAAATAATTTCGAACCTCTTCGATCACCTGCTGTGTCAGATTGGTTCGAACGTCCGCCATCGTGAGAATCACGCCCCCAAGCTCAAGATCAGCGCTAAGGTTTTTCTTGACCAGTTGATAGGTGTTAAGCAGCTGTCCAAGGCCCTCTAAAGCATAATACTCGCATTGAAGAGGTATAATTATGTATCCGCTTGCAGTTAAAGCGTTTATGCTTATAAGTCCTAGCGATGGAGGACAATCAAGAAGCACATAATCGTAATCGTTAGAAATCCTGCTCAATTGCCCCCTAAGGACAAACTCTCTTTTCTCTTGGCCAATCAAATGCATCTCAGCGCCTGCAAGGTGAGCATTGGACGGTATGATCCATAAGTTCTCTATAGCTGTTTTTTTGATACTCGCGTTTGGATCCAAGTTTTCCACAAGAAGTTGATAAGCTGTGGATTCGTTCTCATTCTTCTCGATCCCAACTCCACTAGTAGCATTACCTTGCGAATCAAGATCGATTATCAAAACTTTTTTCCCTAATCCAGCGACAACTGTTGCTATATTGACTACGGAGGTTGTTTTCCCAACGCCTCCTTTTTGATTAAAAAATGAGAATATTTTACCCATAGGGCCTCCAGATGTTTCACGTGAAACGTTCTTTTTCGGATAACTTACTAAGGGAACAACTTCTTGCTTCTTTAAATATATCGGCCTGTTTGTCAAATATTTTACACGCATTTCGATCCATAGCAAACTAAATTTTAAATTGTTCTCTATCTGCCAATAAAGAACCCGCCGCGTGATCTCGCACCCTGTAATCGGGAATCAAGCTCTCCGTAAGGCTTTTTTCCCGTCCCTACCTATTGTTTTATCTTGCTCGAGTCGGCTGACGTGTTTCTCCGGACGATTGGAGGCCACAAAGCTTTTTTTATGCGTTGTTTCACGTGAAACAAATGTTTTGATCGCTTAAAGCATTTCGACAATGGCCTTTGCCTCTATCATCTTACGGCAACGCCTAATTTTAGTTTTTGATTTTTGAGGAGAACTCATCGCGCGGGTCCTGTGATTGCTTGTTTTCGGAAGCCTCTGGCGTGGCCCGTAAGAATGGGGCTCTCGGGCAGAGTGACCGTTTTGATTATCTGTGCGCGAACAAAAATCGAATGACTATTTCTCGCGCTTGAGAGCAGCCTGAATTGTTTTTTCGATAAAAACAGCGAGGATGGAAAGATCACATGAGGAGAGGCCTGGAATGCGCGCTGCATGCCCGATCGACTCGGGTCGGATTTTTTTTAACTTCTCTTTGGCCTCGCGACCAATTCCGGAAACTTCGTCATAGTTCAAGCCGCCTGGTATTTTCCTTTTTTCGAGCTTCGAGAACTTTTGGACTTCTCTTCGTTGCTGGGCAATATATCCTTCGTATTTTATTTCGGTTTCAACGGAATGAATCTCATCTTCGGAGAGAGCGCTCAAGTGTAACCCTTTTATTAACAATTGCTTATAGCTTATTTCTGGCCGCTTTAAATATTGGTATAGCGTGTCGTGTCCGGTTCTTTTCGTTTTAAGTTCTTGCATGTCTCGACGCATCCGATCCATGCGCTCGTTAAATTCCGCGAAGTCTTTTGGGGAGATGAGATCGAACTGGTGCCCGTAGAACATAAGTCTCTCGTCCGCGTTGTCCTGCCTTAGCAACAATCGGAATTCTGCGCGCGATGTAAACATCCGGTAGGGCTCATTTGTCCCGCAGGTCACAAGATCATCAATCATCACCGCGATATAAGCTTCGGTCCGGTCCAGAACAAATTCGCCGCCGCCGCAAAGTTTACGAATAACGTTTAGGCCCGCCATGAGTCCTTGGGCTGCGGCCTCTTCATATCCAGACGTGCAGTTAATCTGGCCAGCAAAAAATAAGTTCCTTATCTTTTTACTCTCTAGCGAGTGTTTCAGTTGCGTGGGGGGAGCCGCATCGTATTCGATGGCGTAGCCAAACCTCAAGATTTCCGCATCCTCAAGCCCACGGATCTGATGCACAGCCGCTTCCTGGACGTCTTTGGGAAGCGAGGTCGAAAACCCATTCATGTAGACCTCAGGCGTGTTGCGCCCCTCGGGCTCTAAATAGATCTGGTGGCTTTTCTTGTCCGGGAATTTCACAACCTTGTCTTCCACGGAGGGACAATACCGGGGACCCACTCCCAGGATCTGTCCGGCATAAAGGGGGGAGCGCGATAAATTTTTACGGATGATGTCGTGAACTTTTTCGTTGGTGTGCGTTAAGTAGCAGGGGAGTTGTTCGGCGGTAAGCGTTTTTGTGCGATAAGAAAAAGCGTGCGGCGGTTCATCGCCCCGTTGCTCTTCCAACAACTCCCATTGAATGCCTTGCTGATGAAGGCGCGGCGGCGTTCCTGTTTTGAAACGGACGAGCTCGATCCCTTGACTCCGAAGCGACTCCGAAAGGCCCACCGCAGAAGGCTCATCGCGTCGGCCTCCCGGAACTTTTTCTTCGCCCACATGGATCAACCCCTGCAAAAAAGTGCCGGTGGTCAAGACGACATGTTCGCCTAGAAAAGTTTCTCCCTCTTTAGTCCGAACGCCGTAACACGCGCCGTCTTTGACCAGAAGCTCTACGACTTGTCCCTGCAGAAGCGTAAGATTTTTTTCCGCCTCGAGAACGCGCTTCATATAAAGCTCGTATTGGTGCTTGTCTGCCTGCGCTCGCGGAGCCCACACCGCGGGCCCTTTGGATTTGTTGAGCATGCGAAACTGAATCCCCGTCGCATCCGTCGCGAGACCCATTTCGCCGCCCAGAGCATCTATCTCGCGGACCATGTGTCCTTTGGCGAGCCCACCGATCGCGGGATTGCAAGACATGCGCGCGATGGCGTTCGTATCCATGGTGATCACTAGAACAGGGAATCCACAGCGTGCGATGGCAAGGGAGGCTTCGACGCCCGCGTGTCCGGCGCCGACAATGATGGCGGCAAATTTCTGTGTGGGATTCATTTTTTTGTACGTCGTACGGCGTAAGGAGTACGGCGCAATGTTTTTTTCTCCGTACGCGAAGCCCCGTACGCCGTACAGCTTTTACTGATCTTCGTGGTGCAGAACGATCACGATGCGATTAATGAAGGTCTGCTGGATGATCGAAAAAACGTTTTGCAGAGTCCAATAAAGCGTAAGCCCCGAGGGCATGTTGTAGCAAATGAACCCGAAAAAGATTGGCATGATATTCATAATGGTCTGCTGTTCCGGACTCGAGCCAGGCTGCGCCGGCATGAGTTTCTGATACCAGACCTGAGAGATCGCCATCGTGAGCGGCAGAATGTTGAGCGTATTCCAACCGAGAAAGGGGACCGTGAAGGGAAGCGTCATGAAATGATCCGGCGCGGAAAGATCTTTGATCCAGCCGATGAACGGCGCGCCGTGAAGCTCGATCGCCTCCGGCAGAAGTTTAAACATCGCAATAAAAACCGGGATCTGGATCAGCATGGGAAGGCAGCCCATCATGGGATTCACTTTGTTGCGCTTGTAAAGCTCCATGAGCGCCTTCTGGGACTTCGCGGGGTCTTTTTTGTTGTGCTCCTGAATCGCTTTCATCTTCGGCGCCAAGAGTTGCATTTTTTTCATGCTTGCGTAGCTCAGATGCGTCAGCGGCGCGAAAAGCAATTTGATCAGGAAGGTCAGGATCACAAGCGCCCAGCCGAAATTGTGCGTGTATTGATTCAAATATTTCAGTACCGTGAGGATCCCTGTTTTAAAAATCCCGAAGAATCCCCGGGAAAAAACTTCTTCGAATCCCAGGCCAAAACTTTTAAGCACCTCGTAGCGCTGCGGCCCGGCATAGATCAAAAAGCTTCGCTCGCCTTCGCCTCCCGCGGGCACCGTCAAAGGCTCCAACGTCATTTGCGCCCAAAGGTTTTTCTTGTCCGCCGTCGCGCTTCCGTCGATGATCTTTCCATCCGGTTTAATCAGTATGGCAAAATATTTTTTAATGAAGCCTGCCCACGCGGTCGGCTCAGGAAAGGAAAACCCTTTTTTCCTAACGCCGGAAAGATCTTTGGTTTGAACTTTGTCGGTATAAGCCACCGCATCGTAATAGCCGTAATTCTTCTGATAGCCTTCTTCGTAGCTCATCGCGTAATTCAGCGTGACGGGAAAATGTTTTTCCCGTCCCGAAAGATTTTTGATCCGAACGACAAGGTCGATCACGGGTTTGTTTTCGCGAAACAGAAAAGTTTTTGTCAGCTGATATTCCCCGGGCAACTCGTAGGAGAACTCCACGCTTTCGCCCTTGCGGATCATTTTAAAGATCGTTTCCGCGAGGTCTGCCTTTTCATGGAGAACGCTCACTCCAAAAATACCGGACTCGCGCGGGTCCCCTGAAAAAAAGTCTGTTTTCGTAAAAGCCTGCCGGTCTTTCTCTCCCAAATAAGACAGCGCTGCGATCGTGCCTCCCAGGGTGGAGAATTCCGCTTTGTAAAAAGAGTTCTCGAGAAAAGCAACCGCCGGGGCTGCCGCTTTTTCAAGCGATGTCCCTTGGGAATCGGAAATAGCGAGGGGAGTCTCCGGTTGAAGTGTCTCGGGTGCGCGCTGGGATACCACTGTCTGCGCGGGTTGTTTCTGATAGGCGGCCGGATAGAATTTTTTGACGAGCATGGGATAGAGCAGCATCACCATCATGGCAAGCACGATTGCTTTTACAGTATTTTTATCCATATGAATTCCTTATTGAACGGGGTCGAATCCGCCTGCGTGGAAGGGGTGGCACTTGCAAACTCTTTGGATCGCGAGCCAGGCGCCGGAAAAAGCTCCTTTTTTTCTCAGAGCTTCTTCCGCGTAAACAGAACAACTCGGAGTAAAACGGCAACAGGGGCCAAAAAAAGACGCGGCGCAAGCGCGGTAAAAACGAATCGCGAGGATCAGGAAAGATTTCACGCCCAGGCTCCTGCTTTTTTAAAAAGATTGATAAGGTCTTCTTCCGCGGCCGAAAAAGCAGGCTTCTTCTGTGTGTGGCGAACCTTGACCAAACAAACCGCCTCTGGGCGAAGCTGCCCTTGGTGCTTGCGAAAGATCTCCCGGGCGCGTCGCTTCCAAACATTTCGCCCTACTGCGGTCGGATCCGTTTTTTTGCTGACCACGATCCCGATCATGGGCTTCTTATTCAGAGCGACTCGTTTTTTGTCGTCGCGCACGCCAACCCATAAATAAAAAAACTCTCCTCGAGCGAATTGCCCTTTCTCGACGAGATGTTTGAAGGTTGTTTGCCGGCGAATCCGCTGATCCGCCCCGAGCCGCTTCTTTGGCTCCAACGCTTATACTTGGGTCAGCTTTTTCCGGCCCTTTTTTCGGCGACGCGCAAGGACTTTTCGTCCTCCGGCGGTCCGCGTGCGGGCTAGAAAGCCGTGCTTGTTACGACGTTTTCTTTTGGAAGGCTGGTATGTTCTTTTCATGAGGCGTGAATTATAGTGAAGTTCGTTTGTAATATCCAGCGTTTATTTTATTTTATCGAAAAAACTTTTCTTTGTCTCCCTCCGCCTCCCCCTCTTGTAAAAAGTTTCTTCGAATGCGCGTAGACAAAAATGTTTTTTGTTGTAGAATGATTTCTCTCGCAGGCTACGTTCGCTTCAGTTTTCAGGAGCGAACGTTTATTTTGGCCAGTTTTTATCTGTTGATAACCTGTTTATAAGCTATTTATACATTTTAGTTAAATATCTTCGACTCAAATACAATATTAAAAATAGTAAATTTTCTCTTATTAATAAGCTGTTTATAACTATAAAAAGGTCTTTCTCTCATTGAGCCAGCCTCTCTTTTCGCCCCCGAGCGCTTCACCGGTAGAGCTTTGGAAAAAAATCTGCTCTATTCTTTCCAGGGAATTAAGCGAACGGTCTTTTAAGACTTGGTTCGAGCCGATTTCTCTCCTAGCTGTTTCCACGGAGTCCCTCACCTTAAGCGTCCCCGACCAGTACTATGGAAAATGGCTTGAGGATCATTATCAAAACCTTATTCTTTCTTCCGTTGAAGAGGTTGTTGGGCATCCACTGAAAATTGCCTATCAGGTGGTGGAGCTTCCCAAGTCCGCCCCATCACTTCCTAGCTCCGCCCCATCCTCAAGGGAAAGGGACGAGGCTCTCGTGGGATTAAACCAAAAATACACTTTTGACGATTTTGTGATCGGCCCAGGAAACCGGTTTGCCCACGCGGCCTCTGTGGCGGTTAGCGAATCTCCCGCGAAACAATATAACCCTCTCTTCATATATGGCCCCACAGGCCTGGGAAAAACCCATCTTTTGCAGTCTATCGCCCACGAGATGAAAAGGCGCCATCCCGAGTTTAAGATCCTGTACATATCCAGTGAAAAATTCACCAACCAGCTGATCACGGCCATCCAAACTAAATCGACGCCTCAATTTCGCGCAAGATACCGCACGCTTGATCTTTTACTCATTGACGATGTCCATTTTATTGCTGAAAAAGATTCCACCCAGGAGGAATTCTTCAACACCTTCAATACGCTTTATGACGCCCACAAGCAGATTGTGGTCACAAGCGACCGGCCACCACGAGAAATCCCGGGCCTGGAAGAACGTCTTGTCTCTCGTTTTGGGTGGGGTCTTGTCACCGACATTCAGCCGCCGGACTTTGAAACACGCGTGGCAATTTTAAAGAAGAAGATGGAGCGGGAAACCGTTGTGGTGCCTGATGATGTGTCTTATTTTATCGCGGGGAAGATCAAGTCGAATATCCGGGAACTTGAGGGAGCTCTTATTCGCGTGGTGGCTTATTGCACTCTTACGAATTCAAAGATCGATGTTCGTCTCGCCCAAGAGATATTGAAAGACTCTTTTAAAGAAGAAGCCCAAAAGTTCACTATTGAGGGTATTCAAAAAGTTGTGGCGGAATATTTTAATGTGAAGGTTTCGGATCTCCGGGCTAAAAAACGGACGGTTTCTATAGTGCGTCCTCGCCAAATCGCCATGTACCTTGTTCGGGAGCTTACGACGCATTCTTTTCCTGAAATCGGAGAATATTTTGGAGGGAAAGATCACACGACCGTCCTTCACTCTTGCAATAAGATCGCGGGGGAAAGAGATAAAGATGTGACTGTTCGTGGTTTATTAGAGAAGCTTACGGCGCTGTTGAAAAAGTAGGGTGGTTTTCCACAAAAAAACTTTTTTATATCTCGTTCTTTTTTAAATAGTTGTGTAGGATATCCACAAATTCACAGCTCTTACTACTGCGATTACTATTTTTAAATATAGAATAAAAGAAGAAGGAGTTTGTATGGAAATAAAAGTGCAAAAGAGTGAGTTGTTAAAGAAGATCACCCTTGGGGTGAATATTGCGGCATCCAAACCAAGCACTCTCCCCATACTAAACAACCTTTTACTGGAAACCCAAAAAGACGGAAAGCTTAAAATTATTGCAACTGACATGGAGGTGGGAATCTCCACCCTTTTACCTGTCGAGGTTATTCAAGGGGGAAGCATCACCGTTCCCGCAAGGAAATTTTTTGATATTATTAAAGAACTCCCTGAGGGAAATGTCGAAATAGCTGTTACAAAAAACAACACCGTTAATATTAAGGCGGGAAAGTCTAATTTTAAAATAATGGGGCTAGATAAAGAAGAATACCCAAAACTACCAGAATTCACACTTGATGAAGCTATAGAGTTAGAACAAGCGGTTATTAAAGAAAGCCTCTCTTTAACCTCCTTTGCAATTTCACATGATGAAACGAGATATGTTTTAAATGGGGTTCTTGTTTCTATCCAAGGGAACCAGATTCGCTTTGTGGCGACGGACGGGAGAAGGTTGGCTTTTTATAAAAAAGAAACAAAACAAAAAAACAGTAAAAACACTGAGATGATCATTCCCTCAAAAACCATCCACGAACTTTTAAAGCTTTTAGGGTGGGAAGGAACTGTAAAAATTATTCACACGCAAAATAAAGTTATTTTCTTTTTCGAGGATACCTACCTCACTTCCAGCCTTATTGAAGGTAATTTTCCCAATTACGACCAAGTGATACCCAAGGAAGAAAAAACCCAGGTCCAGGCGAACCGCGAAGAATTTTTACAGGCCGTACGCCGCGCCTCTCTTTTAACTTCTCCTGAAGCGCCCGCGCTCAAGTTCGATTTTATAAAAAACAAAATTATTGTTTCTGCGAAAACCCCGAACATGGGAGAAGCGAAAGAAGAGCTCTCTGCGGACTTTAAGGGGGAGGAAATAACCATAGGTTTTAACCCGGGATATTTTTTAGATGTATTAAAAAACCTTTCCGATGAAAACATCAGCATCTCCCTGACAAGCCCTGATAAGCCGGGGTTGATCAAGGGGCGCGAAGGATATCTTTACGTGATTATGCCGATGCAGCTTAACTAGTCGGAAAAAAGGACGATAATAGAACGATTCTTCATGGATGATATTCGCTCGATCCTGCCGAAGGTCATCAAGGGTTTTGAAGATCCTGAAAAACAAAGAAGGAGCTTGTTGATAGATTCCTGGCCAAGCATCGCCGGGGAAAAACTTACAAAACAAACCCGGCCGCAACTTTCCTCCAAGGGGATCCTTTACGTTCACGTAAAAGAGTCAGTGCTCGCATATGAGATCAGCCAGAGATACCGGCAGTCGTTCTTAAAGCGGGCGCAAGCAGTTCTGGGGGAAGAAGCGGTTAAAGAGGTTCGAGTTCTCGTCGGGAAATAATGTTTTCATAAAAAGGAACGCCATGAGCGAAAAAGAAAAGAAAGCGAAGCTGGAAGAAAACTCTGCGAAATACGACGCTACCAAGATCCAAGTTCTGGAGGGCGTGGAGGCGGTTCGTAAACGGCCCGGAATGTATATCGGCGACACGACGCTTCGAGGACTTCATCATCTTGTGTACGAGGTCGTGGACAACTCGATCGACGAAGCGCTCGCGGGGCACGCGACGCGGGTGGATGTTGTTATTGAGCAGGGCGGGAGCGTTTCGGTTGCTGACGATGGGCGAGGCATCCCGGTCGACCTTCACAAGGGACAGAAAAAATCCGCGCTTGAGGTGGTGATGACCACGCTCCACGCGGGCGGAAAGTTTGATAATAAAGCCTACCGCGTTTCAGGCGGGCTCCACGGCGTCGGCGTCTCGGTCACGAATGCTCTATCAGCGTGGTGTGAAGTGGAGGTTCGGCGCGACGGCAAGGTTTGGCACCAACGGTACGAAAAGGGACATCCGGTCACCAAGGTCTCCGAAAAAGGGAAAACCAAAGAGCGCGGAACAACCGTTTCTTTTCTCGCGGATAAGTCGATCTTCGAAAGCATCGAGTTCAGCTTTGATGTTCTTTCCAACCGGCTGCGCGAACTGGCCTATCTCAACAAAGGCGTTCGCATCACGATCCGAGACGAACGCGTCAAAAAAGAGATCAAGGAACACATTTTTCTTTATAAGGGCGGCATCTCCGAGTTCATTCAATACCTCAACCGCTCGAAGAACCCTCTCCACAAGAAGATCTTTTATGTAGATAACACCAAAGACGAAGTCGAGGTCGAAGCGGCGTTCCAATACAATGACAGCTACGGCGAAGATGTCTTCTCGTTCGCGAACAACATCAACACGATCGAGGGCGGGACGCACATGAGCGGGTTCAAAACCGCCATGACGCGCGCCACCAATCAGTACGCGAAAAGCAAAAACCTTCTCAAGGACATCGAAAGCGGCTTAAGCGGCACGGACCTAAACGAAGGGCTCGCGGCCGTGATCAGCGTCAAGGTCCCGCGCCCGCAATTCGAGGGCCAGACCAAGACCAAACTCGGAAACGGCGAAGTCGAAGGTATCGTTTATTCCGTGATTTATGAAGGCCTTAGCGCTTTCTTCGAAGAAAATCCTCCGATTGCCAACAAGATCGTGGAAAAGGCCGCGCTGGCATATCGCGCCCGAGAGGCCGCGAGAAAAGCGCGCGAACTTACGAGACGCAAAGGGGCGCTCGAATCAGCCTCGTTGCCGGGAAAGCTGGCGGACTGTTCCGACGAAGATCCTGCGAACACGGAAGTTTATCTTGTCGAGGGAGATTCGGCCGGAGGTTCGGCCAAACAAGGACGCGACAGGAGATTTCAGGCCATCCTTCCTCTCAAAGGAAAGATCCTCAACGTGGAAAAAGCCCGCATTGACAAGATCCTTTCCAACGAGGAAATCCGGACCATCATCACCGCGATCGGGGCTGGTATCGACGAAGAGTTCAACATCGAGAAGCTTCGCTATCACAAAATCATTCTGATGTGCGACGCCGACGTTGACGGAAGTCACATCCGCACGCTCCTGCTCACTTTTTTCTATCGAAAAATGAAGAAACTTCTCGAAAACGGGCACATCTACATTGCCCAGCCGCCTCTCTTTAAAATGAAGCGCGGCAAAGAAGAACAATATGTCCAGACGGAAGAGCAGATGAACAGCATGCTGCTGGATTTCGGACTCCAAGAAGTATCGCTCAAAAAGAACGGAGCGAAAGGAAAAATTGAAGGAAAAGAACTCCGCGAGCTCATGGAGCTTGTTCAGGCCATGGAAGATCTCGAGAGGTCTCTAGCGCGAAAAGGTATTTTGTGGCACCGGTTCATGGAAGCCCAGGACAAGAAAAGGGGGTTCCCTCTTTATCTCGTGCGCCTTCTCGCGAAAAATGAGGAGACCTTTCTTTATTCCGAAAAAGAAGTTGAGGATCACGTCAAGGAGCTCGAAAAGAAAAGAGCCGCCGAAATAAAAGAAGAACAAAAGGCAGAGCTCGCTGAGGCGAAAGCCAAAGGAGAGGGCAAAAAGGAAGAAAAAGAAAAGAAGGGCGCCAAGAAAGGGAAGGCGGAAGAAGTTCCGGAAGAGGAAGAAGTACTGCCTCCCATGCACGACCTCATAGAGATATTTGAAGCCAAGGAGTTTGAAAAGGCGAAAAAACGTCTCGAAAAATACGGCCTTGCCTTCGAGGACTTTGAAGCCGGCGAAGAAGTGCGTTTCGAGCTTTCTTTGGAAAAAGAAAAAAGAGAAACGAAAGCTCTCCGCGACGTCCTGGCGCAGATCAAAGCGAACGGTAAAGAAGGGATGACGCTCCAGAGATACAAGGGTCTTGGAGAAATGAATCCGGAGCAACTGTGGGACACCACCATGAATCCCGAAACGAGGACCGTTCTCAAGGTCACGCTGGACGATGCCGTCGAGGCCGACGAGATATTTACAGTTCTGATGGGGGACGCGGTGGAACCCAGAAGAGCGTTCATCGAACGGCACGCAAAAGCTGTTAGGAATCTAGACGTTTAATAGTGGCCTCGCGCGGCAGCACGAGGAAGGACGCGGCGAAGCATTTTTAAAAACGAAAGCGCAACGCCCCAACGGCGTGAGCGATGACATTCAAGGGATAAGAAAATGGCAGAGCCTCAAAAAAATTTGTATGCAATGAACGAAAAGATCATCCTTCGCCCCATCGAAGAGGAGATGAAGGATTCCTACATCGATTATGCGATGTCTGTCATCGTCGGACGTGCGCTCCCGGACGTGCGCGACGGCTTGAAGCCCGTACATCGGCGCATTTTGTTCGCTATGAACGAGCTCGGTCTTACTCATAGCAAAGCTTATAAAAAATCGGCACGTATCGTCGGAGAAGTGCTGGGGAAATACCATCCGCATGGGGATACCGCGGTCTATGAATCCATGGTCCGCATGGCGCAGGATTTTTCGCTGCGTTACCCTCTCGTGGAAGGTCAAGGGAACTTTGGTTCGATCGACGGCGACAATGCCGCCGCCATGCGTTACACGGAGGCGCGGCTTTCGAGCGCTAGCAATGAGCTTTTGACCGATATCGACAAAGACACGGTGGATTTTGTTCCGAACTTTGACGAGTCTCTCGTCGAGCCCTCGATCCTTCCTTCCAAGCTCCCGAACTTGTTGATTAACGGCTCCAGCGGTATCGCGGTCGGTATGGCGACCAACATCCCGCCGCACAACTTGACCGAGGTTGCGACCGCGCTTCTCGCGACAATCGATAATCCCGACATCACCGTCAAAGAGCTTTCCAAGATCGTCACAGGGCCCGATTTTCCCACAGCGGGACTTATTGTTGGGCGTGAGGGGATCAAGAAAGCGTATGAGACCGGTCGCGGGCAGGTGGTTATGCGCGCCAAAGCCTCGATCGAGACCGGGCGCAACAAAAAAGACGCTATCATCATCACCGAGATTCCGTACCAAGTGAACAAGACGAACCTGATCGAGTCCATCGTGCGTCTCGTGGAAGACAAAAAGATCGAAGGCATCTCCGACATTCGCGACGAATCAGACCGGGACGGGATGCGCGTCGTGATCGAACTTAAGAAAGACGCTATTGCCCAGGTTATTTTAAACAATCTTTACAAGCATACTCAGATGAGATCGACCTTTGGCGTTATCATGCTCGCGCTGGTCGACGGACAGCCGCGCGTTCTCACCTTGAAGCAGATGCTCGAGCGCTTCATCGATTTCCGGGTTGAAGTTGTTATGAGGAGGACCCGCTTCGAACTTGATAAGGCGGAAAAACGCGCGCATATCCTCGAAGGCTACAAAAAAGCGATCGCGAACCTCGATAAAGTCATCAAGATCATCCGTACGTCCAAAAGCCCGGAGCTTGCCAAAGAAGGGCTGATGAAAGCCCTTGTGCTTTCGGAGATCCAAGCGAAGGCCATTCTCGAGCTCCAGCTCCAGAGGCTTACACAGCTCGAGAGGCTAAAGATCGACGAGGAATACCTCGAGCTCATCAAAAAGATCGAATATTACAAGTCGGTCCTCAAGAGCCGGCGCAAAGTCCTGGACATCATCAAGGAAGAGACGAACGAGATCCTCAAAAAGTATGGGGATGAACGCCGGACGCAGATCGTGGCCGCGGAAGGCGACATCGACATCGAAGATCTGATCGCGCAGGAAGACGTGTTGATCACGATCTCGCACGCCGGCTACATCAAGCGGATCCCGGTCACGATGTACCGCAGACAGAACCGCGGAGGGAGCGGCGTGTCCGGTGCGGGCGTTCGCGACGACGATGATTTTATCGAGCATATGTTTCTCGCCTCAACCCATGACTTCATCATGTTCTTCACCAACCAGGGTCGTGTGTATTGGCGCAAAGCCTATGACATACCGCAGGCGTCTCGTCAGGCCAAAGGGAAAGCCATCGTCAACTTCCTTTCTCTTGCGCAGAACGAACAAGTCTCCGGATTTTTACAGGTCAAAGAATTTGACGATAAGCGGTTCGTGCTCATGGTGACAGCAAAAGGCGTGATCAAAAAGACCAATCTGATCGAATATTCCCGCCCACGCTCCAACGGGATCAACGCCATTACGCTGCGCGACAAGGATGAGTTGGTGGCTTGCAAGATCACCTCCGGGAAAGACGAGATCTTTATCGCGACGCGCGACGGCAAAGCGATCCGCTTCAAGGAAGAAAACGTTCGCGAGATGGGACGCAATGCGACCGGAGTACGCGGCGTGAATCTGGCCAAAGGCGACGAGGTGATCGCGGCCGAGATCGTGAATCCAAAGGCTACGGCGCTGACCGTCACGCAAAACGGCTTTGGCAAAAAAACTCTTTTTGCCCAATATCGCATTCAGTCGCGCGGCGGCAAGGGCATCATTAACATTAAGGTTTCGGAAAAGAACGGCAAGGTTGTGAACGTTCTAACCGTGGCCGGAGAAGACGAGATCATCATTGTAACCACAAGCGGGATGGTCGTGCGTTGCCCTGTCAGCCAGATCCGCACCTCGGGCCGCAACGCCGTGGGTGTTCATGTCATGCGCCTTAAGGACAAGGATAAGATCGCTTCCGCGACGCGTGTGGTTGCCAAAGAAGAAGAGTCCGACGACGCCGGCCAACTCGAGCTGTTAGACGAAAAAGCACCCGCGAAGAAAAGCCCTAAATGACCGAAGGTCATCCTGAGAGAAGCGAAGGATCTCGTTGAGATTCTTCTCCCGCCGCTGGCGGGGTCAGAATGACGGGAGAAAAAAATGCTCGACCTTAAATTCATCCGCGAAAACCCCGACCAGGTTGCCCAAGGCCTTGATGCCAAAGGCGTTTCGGTGGACATTCAGGCCCTCCTTGACCTTGATCTGGAAAGAAGAACACTACTCAAGCAGGGCGAGGAGCTCAAGGCCAAGAGGAATTCCGCAAGCGAAGAGATCGCCCGCCTCAAGAAACAAGGCCATTCGACAGACGAGCTCATAGCTGAAATGAAGTCGGCATCCCATAAAATAGCTGATTTTGATGCTAAAGTGGGTGAACTGTCAGACAAAATCGAGCGAATAGCACTTTCAATCCCTAACATGCCAACCTCTGACGTTCCGGTCTGTAAGGGGGCTTTGGGCAATAAAGTCGTCCGGTCGTGGGGGCAGCCCCGCAAGCTCGAATTCAAGGCTAAAGACCACCTGGAGCTAGCTTCCGAGCTAGGGCTTTTCTCCATGGAAAAGGGAAGCAAGATTACTGGCGCGGGGTTTCCCGTGTATTTCGGGGCGGGAGCCAAGCTTGAGAGGGCGCTGATTAGTTTTATGATCGACATTCATGTCAAAAAGCATGGGTATACCGAGGTCTGGGCTCCGGCCATTGTGAACCGAGCGTCCATGCGGGGAACCGGCCAAATTCCGAAAATGGAAGAAGATATGTATGCGTTAGCTGCGGGGGAAGGCGAAGAAAAGGGGTCGTTTTTTCTTATCCCCACGGCGGAAGTTCCGATCACGAACCTGATGCGCGATGAAACGATCGAAGAAAAAGATCTGCCTGTAAAATACACGGGTTACACGCCGTGCTTTCGGAAAGAAGCGGGCTCTTATGGAAAAGACACCCGCGGACTTTCGCGCGTTCACCAGTTCGATAAGGTCGAGATGGTAAAATTCGTAAAACCGGAAGGATCGGAGCAAGAGCTCGAATCTCTCGTGAGAGACGCCGAAGAGGTTTTGCAGGCGCTGGAACTTCCTTATCGCGTGGTGCTGCTCGGAAGCGGCGATATGAGTTTTGCTGCGGCGAAGTGTTATGACCTCGAGGTGTGGGCGCCGGCAACACAGAAATGGTTTGAAGTTTCAAGCTGCAGTATTTTTACGGACTTTCAGGCGCGAAGAATGAACATTCGTTACCGGAATGCCACGTCCAAAAAACTCGAGTTCGTTCATACCCTGAACGGCTCCGGGCTGGCCCTCGCAAGGATCGTGCTTTGCCTTCTCGAGAATTTCCAGGATGCGAACGGGCAGATCGTTTTCCCGAAAGCTCTGCAGGCATACTTGGCCTGAGCCCGCAGGCCGCTTCGTTCCTTGACCGATTTGTAAGAAATACATAGACTTTACCGCGCTCAACGAACAACGGGCAACGCGCGACGAAAAAAACAGGCTTTTACGTTGAGCGTTGCGCGAAGAACATTGCGCGAATTTTATGGAGAGGTCGCATAGCCTGGTCTAGTGCGCTCGCCTGGAAAGCGGGTAGACTGAAAGGTCTCGCGAGTTCGAATCTCGCCCTCTCCGCCATAAATGATAGAACTAGGGACTTGCTCCTCGGGATTCGTAAAGAACGAGAAGCGATAGACCGAGACGAGTCCCGAGCTACGAGGTACAAGCATTTTAAGGAGGGGTCGCATAGCCCGGCTTAGTGCGTCGGTTTGCTAAACCGATGTGGCGCGCAAGCGTCACCGGGGGTTCAAATCCCCCCCCCTCCGTTTTCCTTCTCGCGAAAGAAGGCTATTTTTTACTGCGTTTAATTTATTCAGGCCAGACGTTAACAGTGTTCCAGTTTGCCCTCGTGTTTTGTAGGACCTGCCGGAAAACCCGAAAAAACAAACGCAGCACGAGTGCCGTACAGTCCGCGCGTGGTTCTCATTAGACCGCGACGCGGCAGCATTTTTTCATCGGAAAAAGTAAAAAGCCGCAACAAGAGAAGGAGTGCCGCCATGGAAGACAATACACCGAACAAAATGAATTTTCTCAAGAACACCCAGATCATTATCCTTGGCCTCTGCATAGCCGTGGCCACGATTGCCTCAAGCCTCATTTTCTCCAAAGGTTTTTTGTCAGTGACGAAGTTCATGCGTGAGCAGATCACGGTGACGGGGTCAGCCCAGAAAGAGATCAAGAGTGACTATGCCGTGTGGAGCGGATGGTTCTCGCGGCGTGAGGTCGATATGGCATCGGCCTATAAGAAGCTCCAAGAGGATCTTATAACGGTGAAGAAATATTTGGTGGGGAAAGGTATCCGAGAAACGGAGGTCCTTACCTCCCAGATCGCAACGGAGACCATTTATAAAAAGAATGAGAAGGGCAATAACACCAACGACATTGAAGGCTACAAGTTGACGCAAACGGTCGAAATCCGGGCGAAGGACGTAGATAAGATCGCTCAAATATCCAGGGAGTCCACGGAGCTGATCAATTCGGGGGTGGAGTTCTATTCCGGAAGCCCGGATTACTCCTACACCAAGCTGGATGAGCTGAAAGTCGAGATGCTTGCAAAGGCCACGGAGAACGCGAAACTGCGCGCCGAAAACATGGTCAAGGCGACAGGGAACAAGATAGGCTTCATGCGGTCAGCCAAGATGGGCGTTTTCCAGATCACGCCGGTCAATTCGACCGAAATAGCCGACTGGGGAGTGAACGACACCACCTCGCTCGAAAAGAAAGTCACAGCCGTTGTTAATGCCAGCTTTTCGATCGAATAAAAGAATTTTAGGAGAGGGGCGGCTCGCCGGGCATGTTTCTGGGGGGAACGGCGGACAGGGGCTATAAGGCGCCGGACCAGTTGACTCATATTAAA